>Ga0180104_1000031_pt1 | contig 42391 bp, 36 predicted proteins | sample EasRiv730_16_1Da_FD_121791 | JGI IMG/M metagenome (GOLD analysis project Ga0180104, IMG submission 121791) | Soil microbial communities from meander-bound floodplain in the East River, Colorado, USA - East River metaG ERMLT730_16_1Da | ecosystem: Environmental > Terrestrial > Soil > Floodplain ... | reverse complement strand
GCTCGCCTTGAGCTCCTGGGTGGCCAAGCTGGTGAGCCAGCCGGCGGTGCCTCCCACAAGGTAACCCTTTGCCTTGTTCTCCAGCCATTGAGCTGCGTCTGTGCCACTCGGCGCGGTCAGCACACTTGCGTGATAAGCAACCGTCGAGGCCGACTTCAGATCGTCGCTTAAGCGCTCAGCGTTCTGCTGCGAGCCGAAAACCGGGGTGTTGTCGCGCGCCCAGTCCGATACCTTGCGATCCCATGAGTCGATCTGAAACACGCCGGTTCCGAGCAGGGGCACCCAGACCCAGGGGTCTCGTGCGGCACCGATCGCCGAATTCTTGATCCGGTCCCAGCCGGGGCGGTACGTCGCATCCTCACCCCAGCCGCGGCCGTTCGGTAAGGTCGAACAGCCGCCGAGCAGGAGAACCCCAAGTAGCGCGGCGACGCAATAACGCCGCAGCCGCGCCGCATTGCGCGCGTGCTGCGATGTCGAACCGAGGGTATCCATATCGGGGCAAGATACACGCCGAACGGCCGCGAGCGGCAGTCACGGGCTGAACGCGGGGCGCCTTGTAGTTCGTATAATGTATATTATGGTAAATCACGTATGAATCTAGCGATCGAGAAAGAGCGGGAAGAACTCGAGAGGCGCTTGGATGAAGCCCTGAGGGAATCATTCCCCGCGAGCGACCCCCCTGCTGTCTCGGTGTCAGATGAGCCACCGCTCCGGGGGGCCACCGCGCGCTCGCGTCCAGCCCCGAAGCAGGAGTCAGCCCGTAGGGATCGTTAGCGCGGGCAGACGCTGGTCGCCGACAAAGTCGCTATTTCGGATAGAGCAGCGTGAACACCACGCGCAGCCCCCGCGTCGGCGCGATTCTCGTCCCCGGCCACGGATTCGATGTGATTGACGAGCACATCGATTGGGTGAAAAGAACAGGCTCTGAACGACGTCGCCTGTCCCGGTCTGGCTGCCGGCACCGGGGAAAATGTCAGACTGATCGATGATCGGCACGATCGTGCGTGATATCAGGTTCCAGTCGTCATTGAGCGAGATCGGGACCACGGGCTGGATGTTTGAGAGTGAAACGCTCGCCCTCCTCCACCGAACCGATATCCGTATCCGAGTTGAGCTGCATCGGCATTCTGTTGGGCGGCGATTAGCTAGCGCCAAAGTCGCTTCGACGCGCGCGCCGCGCCGTCAACGAGTGACTCGAGCTTCCGCCAGGAGATCTCCGGATCCATCTTGCCGACGCCGGCAAACGTGCCGAAGCCGCAGTCGGTCCCGGCGAGCACGCGTTCCCGGCCGACGATATCAGCGAACTGGCAGATTTTCTGCGCGATGAGCTCCGGATGCTCGACGTAGTTGGAAGTCGCCGTCAAAAGTCCGGGGACGAGCACCTTGTCGTGTGGAAGGCGGGCATCGCGCCACACGACCCATTCGTGGGCGTGACGCGGGTTCGAGGCCTCGAACAGGATCGCGCTCGGTTTCGCTGTCAGCACGATCGACAGAATGCTCTCGAGCGGGATGTCGTGATCGTGCGGACCCTCATAGTTGCCCCAGCAGACGTGCATGCGCAGCGCACTCGCTGGAATGTTGCAGAGTGCAGCGTTGAGCGCTTCGACCTGATGCTCGGCGCGCGCGAGGAATTGCTCTTCACTGAGATCCTGAAATCCGGTGTGGCGTGCCATGGCCAGATCGGGGCAATCGACCTGCAGGACGAATCCTGCCGCGACGATTGCCTCGTACTCTTCGCGCATGGCCTCGGCGATCGCCTCGACATAGGCCTCGTGGGTCGGATAGTAGCGATTCGGTTGAAATGCCGAGACTACGCCCGGTGAGGCCGCATTCATGAAGGCTTCCTGCGCGCCGCAGGCGCGGACCGCCGCTCGCAGATTGGCGAGATCCTTTCTTAGAGACTCGCGCTCGATGACCTTGATCGGACCCACGCAGGATTGACGCTTGAAGGACTGCTTGCCGGCGAGCAGCGCCATCTTGGCGCGGAAGTCGGGGAAGGCCTTGAGATCGGAGGCGATCTGGCGCTCGTTATCGCCGGCGAACCCCGACAGCCGGTCCTTGATGTAGGTTGCGTAACCGATCTTGGACGTCTCGCCGTCGCTGACCACGTCGATACCGATCGCGACTTGCCGCTGTACAACCGCGCGCACGGCCTGCGACATTGTGCGATCGAATGCGGCAGGGTCCTGCGGAGTGCCCTGTTCCTTGGCGAACAGCATGTCCACCACGTCCTGCGTGCGCGGCAGGCTGCCGACGTGAGTCGTCAGAATACGATCGGTGCTGCGTCTCATCGATGCAATGTCAACGCGCGCACCGACAGCACCGCAATCACCATCGGTACCGCGAAGGCGTAGTAAAGATGCGGCGTGTCCCAGCCCGCATCCACGAGCAATCCCGCGATCAGGGGTGCCAGGATCGCCCCGACCCGTCCCATCCCGATCGCCCAGCCCATCCCGGTAGTGCGGATGGCGGCGGGATAGAGTATCGGCGTGATCGCGTACAGCCCTACCATCGAGCCGAACAGGAAGATGCCGATCGCGATCGCAATCACGAATGCGAAGGCGAGATCGGCCGCAAAGCCGCCGAACAGCGCGATGAATCCGGCGGCGGCAACCAGGTACAGCGATTCCAGGCGCTTGAGATTGAACTTCGCTGCCAGCAGTCCGAAAACAGTTCCGCCGACCATGCCACCGAAATTCAGGAGCACACCACCGGTGATTCCCTGTTGAGTCGAGAGCCCTGCTGCCACCAGCAGCTTTGGGGTCCAGCTGAGCACGAAGTAGAAACTGAACATGACCAGGAAGAACGAGGTCCAGATGTACAAGGTGGAACCCGTGAGTGGCGTCGACAGGATTCCCCGCAACAGGCCGGGTCCGGACGAACGCACGGCAGCCGGAGGATCGGGAAGCCGAGTCACTGCGCCGCGTTGCATGCGGGTAAGCAGCGCGTTCAACTTCTCGAGGGCATTCGCCGGCTGCTTGGCCAGCAGAAAGTCCAGCGATTCCGGCAGACGCAGGATCACCACCGGAATCATGGCGGCGGAAACCACCGCGCCAAAGAGAAACACGGAACGCCAGCCGTAATACGCAATGAGCACGGCGGCGATCGTGCCGCCGATGGTCGCGCCGATCGGATAGCCCGTGGCCTGGATGCTGATCGCCGTGCTGCGCCACTTGTCGGAAGAGTATTCGGCGGTGATCACGTTGATGCTGGCGAGCATGCCGCCGATTCCCAGACCCGTCAGGATGCGCAGGGCGAGCAATTGCACGGCGCTCTGCGAAAGCGCCGACAGGAACATGCCCAGCGTGATCAGGCTCAGGCAGAAGAGCGTGATGGCGCGCCGCCCGAACCGATCGCCCCACGGCGCCACGAACAGCGAGCCCGCTGCCATGCCGAACAGTCCCGCGCTCAGCAACAGCCCGAGCTCTTTGCCACTGAGACTCCAATGGGCGGACACCTCGGATGCCGTGAAGGCCATGACCAGGACGTCGAAACCGTCCAGCATGTTCAATGTCACGCAGATGGCGACCGCCACCACCTGGAAGCGACTCATCGCTTCCTTATTGATGATCTCGCGCAGATCGTGGCTCGACGCGCTCACTCACCCCTCCTGGCATCCTGCTCTGTAAGTGCGTCAGCAAGTGCACGCCACGCAAACGGCTCGTCATGCCGATAGGCCAGGCCCTTCGCGTTCAACCGATCGATTACCCACTGTTGCTTGGCTGCGGTGGCGCTGGCCATTACGGATTCCATGCCAACATCGCGCAGAGTCTGTGCCACCTCGCGCATCTCGGCGGCGCGCCTGCGGCCATGCTCCGCCACGCGGCTGATGAGATAGTCCGGCAGATTCCCTGCCCAACCCATGTGTGGAAAACTGCGATCGAGCGAAGACAGAACCTTGTCTTCAGCTCCGAACTCACGCGCGGCAAACAAGCATTCGACGGTGAGCGCTTCGAGTCCCTTGATGAGGATGCTGCGACACATCTTGATGGCGGATGCGGTGCCGACCTCGCTGGCGACGGTCGTCACGTTCATCCCCAGGCTTCGCAGCACCGGTTCCAGTTCTGACGCCTTCCGCCCACCTAAAAGCAGCGGCACGGCTAGTCGTTGCGGCGGTACGGCGGCCATTACCGCCGCCTCGACATAGTCGGCCCCACTCGTTTCGACCGCGCGCGCGTTGTTGCGCTTGGTCGCAGGAGACACGGAGTTGATGTCGAGAAAATACTGCTTCGGGTGCAGCAGCTGCGCTGCGCTGGTTGCGACCGCGCTCGACGAGCTCGCGGTAACGGCTGAGATCACCAGTTGCGTACCGTTGACGGCATCTCGAAGGGAATCACGCGGACGCACTCCTGCGGCACGTGCCTTCGACAACATCGCTTCCCGCGATGCCGGGGAATCGAACAGGATGTCGTAGGTCACGACCTCGAGTCCGAGCTTGGCGAGATCCTCACCCAGGATCGAGCCGGCCTCGCCGAAGCCGATCATGGCCACGTTCTGCAAGTCACCCGGCGGCTTCATGGCGATCACGTGTGCATCACCAGGCGGCCGCGACGCTCGGCGAATCGCCAGCCGTGTGAGGTCAGCACGAACTGATCCTCAAACACGCCGATGAGCTGACTCGCCGTTGCCTTGCGCCCCTTGCCGGGTGTCTCCGGCTGGTCTGCATCGGCCGTATAGAGCAACACCCGGCACGAGCCGCTGGCGCGATCCGGCGGCCGCGCGTTGATGCGGACGTTGCAGCACAGATGCTGCGTAATCCGGGCACGCGGGCGTGCCAGATACGAATTCACAATATTGTCGACGCCGTGGATCAGGTTGTCCGGATCGGTGGGTCGCGCGAATCTCGCATCCGCAGCGAACAGCTCGCGCAGACCGGCGAAGTCCTGCGCGTCGACGCGCTCGGCGAATTCGCATACGAGCCTTTCACAGGCGCGTTCGATTGCCACGGCGCTCGCATCCGCTCTTGCAGTCATATTCGACTCCACCCTGACAGAAGGAGTATCGAGACGCAGAATACCGGGGTCCGCCGCGAGGTCAAACGTTCAGCCGGTGACGGAGCGCGTCTCGTGGCTCAATGCTTGCTGTACCATCAATCCGAGCAGTGCAAAGATCGTCAGAACCAGCGTGAACGGGCGCGCCGTGCCATCGTGCAGGATGCTCAGCAATGCCCCGCCCACGGTGCCGAGCCCGAACTGCAGCGATCCGATCATCGCCGAAGCCGTGCCGGCTCGATCGGCCTGGAATTCGAGCGCCGCCGCGGTGGCATTCGAGCGGATAAATGCGCGGCTGGTGATGAAGCCAAACAGGATCACGGCAAATCCGCTCACGCCGCCCAGTTCAGCGACGCTGAAGAGCAGCAGCGCGGCGGCCAGCACGACCGCGACGAGGTTGGCGCGCGTAAGCAGATTCCCGAGCCGGTGACGCGCGAGCAGCCGGTCATTGACCTGCGAGCCCAGCACCAAGCCTATGGAGTTGAGCGCGAACAGCCAGCTATAGGTGCGCGGCGAAACACCGAAGATTTCCATGAGCACGAACGGCGAACCCGTGAGGTACACGAAGAACGCCGCGTTGGCCATCGCGCCCGAGAGTGCGTGACCCAGAAAGTTGCGATCGGTGAACAGCGAGCCGTAACTGCGCAGAATTGCGCTCGGACGCAGGCTGGCGCTGGCACCTTCAGGCCGTGTCTCCTGCAGTCCAAGAATGATCGCAGCGAGACACGCCGTCCCGAACACCGCCAGGCACCAGAAGATGGCGCGCCAACCGAGCCATTCCACGACGTAGGTGCCCGCCAGCGGCGCCAGGGTGGGAACCAGCCCCATCACGATCATCAGGCGCGAGAACATGCGGGCCGACCCCTGTGGGTCGTAGAGATCGCGGACGATCGCGACCACGATGACCATCCCGGCGCACCCGCCCAATGCCTGGACAAAACGCAGCGCAATGAGTGTGTGGATGTCGCTTGCGAGGGCGCAACCCACGGATGCGAGCACATAAATCAGCAGACCGGCCCACAGCGGCGTCAGGCGGCCATATTTGTCCGTGATTGGTCCGTAGAACAGGTGCCCGACGCACAGGCCGATGAAATACGCCGACAGCGTGTGTTGCACCAGCGAGAAATCCGCGTGGAGATCGCGCGCCATCGCCGGAAAGGCCGGCAGGTACATGTCGATCGACAGCGGCCCGAACGCCGTGATCGATCCCAGGATGAGTACCAGCCGCGATGGAGCGGGCGGTGTCACGCGCGCACGCCGCCGGCCTTCAGGACATCGGGGATATGAGCCTCCCACCCAAGCATCATCAGATGGACGCCGGCGCACAGGCCGCGCACTTCGCGGAGCGTCCGTGCCGCGATGTCGATTCCGGTCTGCATCTCGCGGCCGCTGGCCGCCGCGGCTTCTATTTCGCGCAGCAATGCAGCGGGAATGCGGATTCCGGGGACGTTGGCGATGAGCCAGCCGGCCATCTTTGCGGACTTGAGCGGAATGATGCCCGCAAGAATGGCGACGCCTTCGGGCTTGAGCGCCTCAAGAAACTTCTCGAGTGTGGCCGCCTCGTACAGCGCTTGCGTCTGCAGAAACTTCGCACCAGCGGCGATCTTGCGCCGCGTATTGGCAATTTCCGTGGCGAAATCCGCCGCGCCCGGATTGGCTGTCGCACCGACAAACAGTTGCGGGGCGCCCTTGAGCTTGTGTCCGGCGAGATCGTGCCCTCCAGCCAATGCATGCGCGGCGCGCAGCATGTCCGAGGCAGTCAGATCAAAAACCGCCTTGGCATCCGGGTGATCGCCCTTCTGCGGCGGGTCACCCGACATGAAAACGAAATTGTGAATCCCGAGCGCCGCCGCGCCGAGCAGATCGGACTGCAGCGCAATTCGATTGCGGTCACGCGCGGTGAATTGAACGATTGGATCGACGCCGCGGTCGAGCAGCAGGTGCGCAACGGCCGTCGGCTCGATCGCCATGCGCGCGCGCGGCGATTCCGTCAGGTTGATGCCGTCGACATGATCCTTGAGTTGGTCGGCCTTCGCGAAGAGCTCGGCAAGGTCGATTCCCTTCGGCGGCGTCAGTTCCGTCGTGACGGCGAAGGCGCCCGAACGGAGCTTATCGGCAAATCTGCCCACTACTCGCTACTTGAAGTCACGCAGCACGCATCACAGTCGCTCGAGACTGCCAGCGACATGCGGCTTTTCGCCTTGCGCATCCTTGAGACTGAATCCGAGACCGTTGCGCGTCTCCCAGCTGTGGAGGTTCAGCCAGGCCGGCAGGAGGATCGGCAGCTTGAACCCTGCAGAAAGCCTGATCGCGTCGGCAGAAATCCGCGGCTCCAGCTCGGCAGCGGTGCGCGCCAGCGACCACATGCCGTGCGCGATCGCCCGGTCGAAGCCGAAAAGCCTCGCAGTGATGTCAGTCAGGTGAATCGGATTGAAATCACCAGACACCGCCGCGTATCGTCGTCCGATATCGGCGTCGGCGTGCCAGCTTGAAGTGCTGACGGTCGCGGGTGTTTGATCACTCGTTGCCTTGCCCGTCGCTTTCCTCCCCCCTGGACCACGGGTTGCACGACGCCGGGCGAGGAAAGTACTCATCTCGGACCATACCCTGTCCCCGGCGATAGTCGCTTCGGTGATCAGGTCGAATTCCTGGCCGCGATCCGTCTCGCGATGGCCAGCCAGGTGGCAATGCACGTCCAGCGCTTCGTCCTCGGCGATCGCCCGACGACTCTCGATGTCGTTGCGCACGTGGACCAGGCCCATGAGCCGGACCGGAAAGGCATCGCTGGTAAGTATCGCGACGTTGAGCGGCATCGTCATGACGTGTGGGTACGAGATCGGCAGCTTGCCATCGGCGGAAAAGCCACAGACGCGCCGATACGATTCCAGATGATCGCGCCGGGGTCTGAGCTTTTCGATGCGCGCTTCGATCTGCGGCACCTCGCGGCCTTCTGGTAACAGAGCTGGTCGCTGCGCAAGAAACATCTTGGGATATGCCAGCCACAGCGAGGGCGGCGAGGTAAAGGTCATCGACACCGAATCACTCATGTGGGCGTCCGCCGACTGGAGCGTTTCAGGGCACGATCGAGTTGATTATCAGATCGACCGTTTGCCCCGCGCCCACATCATAGCCCACCTGCCCTTCGAGATCGCCGCTCTGCGCGCGCGGGTCGCCCGTGCGCGCCACGCGCGCCACCACCGTGACCTGTGATGCCGATGAAATTCCGCGCCCCGCTATCATGGCATCGCGATCCGTGAGCTCGACAAGCAACGGCAGCTCATCACTGGCGCGACGCGTCGCGGCCAGCGGCGGTCCGCCACCCTCCCCTGCACGAACCATGACGAACAGGGGTGCGCCGGTTGGAACCTTGCTCGCGAGCTCGGGCGCCACGGCTACGCGCACCCTGACAAGCGGCGCCGGCGCCGGCGCCGCGGGAAGCTGCGATTCTGCTGGTGAAGCGCCCGCTGCGGCGTCGATTTCGGCAATCTTGGTTTGCAGCACCTGCTTTACTTCCGCGGGCGGATCGAGCGCGACCAGCGCAGACCAGCGTTGTCGTGCAATGTCGAAGCGCTGCGCCTGATACGCCACGAGGCCCGAGTACCACAACGCTTTCGGGTGATGGGGGGCCAGTTCGACGGCTCGTTCAAACAATTCCGCCGAACGACTGGTGAGCATGCGTTCATCCGCAAATGCGAGCGCCTCGCCCAATCCGAGCACCGCCTCGACGTCCCTTCCCTGCGTCAGCGTGTAGGCCTGCTGGTACGCGTCGGCCGCCTCGGAAAAACGATTCAAATGAAAGTAGGAGCGGCCGAGCAGCAGCCAGCCATTTACGTCGGTCGGATTGGACTCAAGCTTGGTTTCCAGGCTTGTCAGCATCTGCGCTATTGCCGGTGACGTGCTTTCGTGCAGCGGTTCTCCGTCCCATCGCCAGTTGCTCCACACTCCATAGAGCACGAACGCCAGCACCGGCAGCGCTGCAGCCGCAATCAGGGCCGCGGGCCAACGCCGCGCGCCTGGCGATCCAGCTCGCATGAGCGGCACAAGGACGAGCGCAAGGGCAGCCAGCACCATCACGGCGCCGAGAATCGCGAATGTCGTCACGAGGGTCTGCTCTCGATATCGGAATCGTCGGTGTCGGTGCTCGCGAGCCGCATGCGCCCCCGCACGACGCGGATCGCGACCAGCGCACCGATGGCGAGCAGCAAGGCCGGCGCGAGCCACAGCAGCAACGTGCGCCGCACGAACGGCGGGCGATAGAGCACGAAATCGCCGTAGCGGTCGGTCATGAACTTGACGATCTCATCGTCACTCCTGCCCGCCAGCAGCATGCTGTGAACTTCGCGTCGCAGGTCGGAGGCCAGCCCGGCATTTGAATCGGCGATGCTCTGATTCTGGCAGACGAGGCAGCGCAGCTCGTTGATGAGGCGGTCGTAGCGCGCTTGCAGCTCGGGCGTGGGCAGGTTCTGCTCGGTGTCGATCGCGAGTACACCGAACGTCACCAAGCCCAGCAGCGCTGTCATGGCAATCCGTCTCATGGCGCATTCCCCTGAGATGCTCGGATCTTCGGCAGGAAATCCCGCTCCCAGATCTCGAGCGTGAGCGGCGCGATGTGTTTGTGCAGAACCTGACCGTCTGCGCTCACCAGAAACGTCTCCGGGGCGCCGTAGACGCCCCAGTTGATGGCCGCGCGACCTTCCGGGTCAAACGCTGAATCGACATAGGGGTCGCCCAACTGGTCGAGCCAGCGAATGGCGAGCGCGCGGTCGTCTTTCCAATTCAGACCCACGATCAGGATCACGTTTGTGCGTGCGATCGCGAGCAGAACGTCGTGTTCCTGACGACAGCCGACACACCACGTTCCCCAGACGTTGAGCACGTACATCCTGCCGGTGAAATCGCTGCTCTTCACCTGCCGGTTCGGGTCGCGGACGCTCGACAGTGAGAATTCCGGCGCGGGCTTGCCGATCAGTGGCGAGGGGATGACTGCGGGATTGCCCTGCAGCCCGCGATAGAAGAAGACGACCAGCACCACCAGGCCGGCCAGTGGCAGCACGTAGCGCCACATCAGGTCGACTCTCGCGCCATCGCTTGAGCGGCTGTCGCTTGCTCAGTCACGCGTTGGGTACGGTAGCGGCGGTCGCAGACCGCGACCAGGCCGCCGATCGCCATCAACAGAGCACCCAGCCAGATGTAACGGATCAGCGGCTTGAACTGGATACGCACGCTCCAGGCGCCGTCACCCAGCTGGTCGCCCAGCGCGACGAACAGGTCGCGGGTCCAGCCGACGCTGATTCCTGCTTCCGTCATAGGACTCGTCTGCACGCGGTAGATGCGCTTTTGCGGCCGCAGCAGCGCGACCTGGGTATCGCCGCGACTGATCGCGAATTCGCCTTCAACAGCAGTGTAGTTCGCTCCATCGAGGTTGCGCTGGCTGAGGAAAGTGAATGTGTAGCCCGCAACCGTCGCGGATTGGCCGGGCCTCATCGCCAGGTCCCGCTCGATCTTGTAGCTTTCGACCGTCGTCACTCCGATGGTGAACACTGCGACACCCAGATGGGCGATCGACATGCCAAGAACGGCGGCGGAGAGCGTCTGACGTTGCCGAAGCCGTGAAATCGGCTCGCGCAGCGCGGAGTAGATGATCCACATCCCGGCAGTGAGCCCGACGACGGTGAGCGCCTTTACCTCCCCAAACGCGAAGGCCGCCAACACGAGCGCAACGACCGCTGCAGCCCCAAGAGCGATCGTGAGAGGTCTTTTCACCTGCGCAAGCCGCGCACGCTTCCAGGCGGCATGCATGCCGACGCCCACCAGCGCCAGCAACGGCAGCATCGGCATCAGGAACACGGTCGTGAAGTACGGCGGCCCCACGGAAATCTTGCCGAGATCGAGCGCGTCCATGAAGAGCGGATAGAGCGTGCCGATCAGGATCAACGCGGCTGCGATCACCAGCAGAACGTTGTTGAAGAGCAGGAAGGATTCGCGCGACCACAGTTCGAATCCCGCATCCGAGGCCAGCTTTGGCGCCCGCCACGCGTAAAGTGCCAGGGCACCGCCGATGCATAGCGTCAGAAAGATGAGGACGAACAGGCCGCGCGCGGGATCAGATGCAAACGCGTGCACGGAAATCAGCACACCCGAGCGCACCAGGAAGGTGCCCAGGAGACTCAATGAAAACGCGAATATGGCGAGCAGCAGCGTCCAGCTCTTGAAGAGGCCGCGTTTCTCCGTCACCGCGAGCGAATGGATGAGCGCCGTGCCGACGAGCCATGGCATGAACGACGCGTTTTCGACTGGATCCCAGAACCACCAACCCCCCCAGCAGAGCTCGTAGTAGGCCCACCAGCTCCCGAGCGAGATACCGATCGTCAGAAACAGCCACGCGACGACCGTCCAGGGCCGCGTCCATCGCGCCCAGCTCTGGTCTAGCCGTCCTTCGAGCATTGCCGCGCACGCAAACGCGAACGCCACTGCGAACCCGACATAGCCCGTGTAGAGAATCGGCGGGTGAATCGTCAGCGCAAAGTCCTGCAGGAGCGGGTTCAAGTCGTTGCCGTCGACAGCGGCGGGTTGCAGCCGTGTGAACGGATTCGACGTCGCGAGCGTAAAGGTCATGAATCCCGCGCTGATCAGCCCCAGCACGCCCAGCACCCGGCTGAGGAAAGATTCCGGGAGATTGCGGCTTAGAGCGGCAACCGCAATCGACCAGGCCGCGAGCACCAGGATCCACAGCAAGAGCGATCCTTCGTGCGCCCCCCACACGGCGGCGACGCGATAAAACGCTGGTAGCGCGGAGTTGGAGTTCTGCGCGACGTATACGACCGAGAAGTCATGATCGAGAAACGCGGTCGTCAGGCATCCAAACGACAGTGCGACGAACACGAACTGCCCCGCGACAGCGGGTCGCGCCACGGCCATCCAGTCGGGCCGACGCCAATGCGCCCCGGCAAGTGCGAACCCCGCCTGTGCGATCGCCAGGCATAAACCCAGGATTAACGCCAGATGACCGAGCTCGGGGATCATGTCGTCTCACCAGCCTGCGGCTGTGCCTTCTTGAGGGATTCGGCAACTTCAGGTGGCATGTAGTTCTCGTCATGCTTGGCGAGCACTTCGTCGGCGACGAACACACCGTTGGCGCCGAGTTTGCCGTGAGCGATCACTCCCTGACCTTCGCGAAACAGGTCGGGCAGCACTCCCGTGTACGACACGGGAACGCTGTGCTGGAAATCGGTCACGACGAAACGGACCTCGAGACTCCCGGGCTCGCGCGCCACGCTGCCCGCCGTCACCATGCCGCCAAGGCGAAACGTGCGCAGGGCCGGTGCCTCGCCGGCCGCGATCTGCGAAGGATCGTAGAACAACATCATGTTCTGGCGGAATGCCTGGAACGCCAGCGCGGCTGCGACGGCAACACCGGCAAGGATTCCCACTACGATCAACAGGCGCCTGCGTCGTGGCGTCATGGCATCAGCTCCTTAAGTATCTTCCCGGCCGGCCCGCCCAAACGACGGCAAATAATACCCCACGTGGCTCATCGCGAGCCCTCCAAGAGTGCCAGTATTGCTAGAGACGTCCGGCTGGATCAACCTGGCTGCTGCGGCTGGCCGCGCGCCACCTGCGCCTCTTCGGTTGCCTGTTTCGCTTCCTGCTCTTCCTCGTAGCCCTTCGGGAGGTGGTGGGCGATGCCCTTGTGGCAGTCGATGCACGTCTCGCCTTGCTTGAACCCCTTTTCGTGACGGCGCGCGGACACGCGCTCCTGCTGCTTCGGGTCCATGTGCTGAAACTCGTGGCAATTGCGGCACTCGCGTGAATCCGTCGCTTTCATCGTCTGCCAGACGCGTTCCGCCATGGTGCGGCGCTCGGCCTCGAATTTCTCGCGCGTGTCGACTGTGCCGGCGATCTTGTGAAAGAGCTCGTTGGTCGCGAGGACCTTGCGTTGCAGCTTGTAGATATAGGGCCGTGGCACATGACAATCGGGGCAGCTCGCACGCACACCAGTGCGATTCGAATAGTGAATGGTTTCCTTGTATTCGGGATAGATGAAGTCGCGCATCTCGTGACAAGAGGTGCAGAAAGACTCGGTATTGCTCGCCTCCAACGCCCAGTTGAAGCCGCCCCAGAAGAGGATACCGACGACGAACATCAGTAGACCGCCGACCGGAATGCCGACGCGCCAGCGGCTGCCCGGCTGCCGCCAGAGGCGTGACCACAGACCCCCGTTTCCCGGCTTGGTTTGCTGGTTCACACTCACCTCCCGTGCGGAATTTGGAATTGTTCGTGGTCGGACGATCGATCTATTGCAGGCTGGCGTAGTAGTGGGCAACCGCCTCGACCTCTGCGTCGGTCCACTTTACAAGCTTGTCGGCCATCTTCTTGGTCTGCTGGCGTTCGCCCGTTTTGAAGTCCGCGAACGCCTGTTGCAGGTACTTGAGATGCTGCCCGCCCAGAATACCGGCGTCATCCGCCGGGTCGCGGCCCCCATTGGCATGGCATTTGGCGCAATCACGCGCATGGAGTTTCTTGCCCTCAGCCGCCTTCTGCGCGTCAAAGGACTGCTTAGCCGCGACGAATGGCCGCTCCCCAAAATAGTTCGCCAGTGCCTCGATTTCCTCCGGGCTCAGCTTGCCAGCTGTAGCGCACATGTCCGTTTCGGGGCGTGTTTTGTCGCCCTGTCGAAACTTGGACTTGCGACACGTCCGCGCCTTTTCCTGGTAGGCGAGCAGATAATCGCCGTGCACCGGCGCGGAGATGCCGGCAATCGTCGGCACGTCATCCCACTCGCTCACGCCGTTGTTGCCATGACAATCCTCGCACTGCTTGACGAGTGTCGTGATATCGGCAGCCCCTGCCTGGGTCGCAAGCAAGACCGCGAACAGGAGGACACTGGAAAGGCCATCGCGCAGTGCAGGCATGAAACATCTCCTTAGCTCTTTAGCTCTTTAGCTCTTTATTGATCGGACGCCAGGCCATATATTGCCCGGGTTTGTGAACTGCCCGCCATGCGGGATTTACGTAGCCTATCCTGCCCTGCGCTCGCGCGCATCAACACACGTGGCGGCGAGCTAGGCAGTTCTACGTATTTCAACTGCGAGCGCCATTAGGTAAATGTGCTTATATTGAAAAGTCTGGTGGCTTAGAAGAAGCGACCGCAAATCCTTGCGGCGCCGAAGTCAGGGGAGAACGTGGTATTGCAGCGTCGTTCCAGCCGGACCCTTTTCCTCGGTGCGCTCGGCGCTCTGGCGTTGATTCTACAGGCGTGTAGCGGCGATCAAGGATCGTCTGGAGCAGCGGGTCCGGCCGGACCCGCCGGGCCCTCCGGCTCGCCGGGGAGCGGTGCCACGGTCGGCATCGAGAATGCCACGAGGATCAGCGGCCTCATTACTAGCGTCACCGTGCCCGCTTCGGGTCAGCCCGTGGTGCTCTTCGGTCTGGTCGATGAACTGGACCATCCGCTTCGCGGCTTGCTGGCGAGCCAGATCAGCTTCGTAGTCGCGCGGCTGGCTCCCGGTCAGAACGGCCGGTCGAGCGAGTGGCGAGCTTACACGCGCCGGACCGAGAATCCGGGTCCGGTGGGTCCGGGCACGCAGCCCGTCAATCAGGCAACCACTGAGGCGGCGACCAGCGGTCAGTTAGTCGACAACGACGACGGCACCTATGAGTACACCTTCGCCAAGAACATCACCAACGACGTCGATATTCCGTACGATGCGACGCTGACGCATCGCGTCGGTTTCGAAATCCGCGGTCTCGCGCCGGCGATCAACCCGGTCTACACATTTCAACCGTCATCCGGCGCAACATCCGGAATCTTTTCGCGCGAGATCGTCGACAACGACACCTGCAACAACTGCCACGATCAATTGGCGTTTCATGGTGGGGCGCGCTTTGACACGCGCTACTGCGCCATGTGTCACACGCCGACCACGTTCGACGCGCAGAGCGGCAATACCGTCGACCTCAAGGTGATGATTCACAAGATTCACCGCGGCAGCGAGTTGCCGAGCGTGCAGCCCGCCGCGCTGCCCCCTGGCGCAACCAGCGGCGTGATTGGCCTCGGCCTGACCTACGGCATCTACGGCCGTGGCAATACGTTTGCTGATTTTTCCGACATCGTGTTTCCGCAGGATCATCGCAACTGCACCACCTGCCACGAAGAGACGGATGCCGACACTCCGCAAGCCAGCAACTGGCGCATCACCGTCAACTCGGTACCGTGTGGCGCGTGTCACGACGCAACGACGCAGAGCATCGTGGCCGGAGTGCCCCAGGGCTCGGCACCGGTGCTGATCAATTTCCAGACTGGGCAGGGCCACGGCCCCGCGAATCTCGCGGTGCAGGATCAGGACTGCGTCACCTGCCACGGACCTGACGCCACGCTCAATACTGGCCTGCTGCGCACTGCCAAGGTGCATGAGATCCCCGAGAAGCTGGCGGCCGAGAAGTTCAAGTACACCGTCGTCAGCGCCGTCAATACCGCTCCGGGTCAGAATCCGACGATCACGATCAAGGTGACCGATCCGACCAACGGCGATGCACCATACGACATCACCGATCCAGCCGGCCCGTTCCGTCAGGACCAGGCGGATCTGACCGTGGATGTCGCGTGGACCACGATTGACTTCAACAATCGCGGCAGCGGATCTGCGACAGCGCCCAACACCGGCACGCCCGCGCTCCCCGTGCGCATCACTTTCGCCAACGGCACTGCCTTGGTCCCTGGCGTCACCAACAACTTCAGCTTGAACGGAACTTTTACGGCCACAGCCACGATCCCGGTTCCGGCCTTCATGACCGGCTCGGGCGCCGCGATCCTTGAAGGACGACCACGAGTCGACGCCAACGGCGACGGTGCGCTGGAGAGCCTGCCGGTCACTGCTTCAGGCATCAACTTCGCCATCACGGACGCGAGCGCGCGAGCGCGCCGTCAGGTGATCGAGCTCAGCCGCTGTAACGAGTGCCACAACGTGCTGTCGCTGCACAGCGGCAGGCGCACCAACAACACCGAGCTCTGCACGACCTGCCACAACCCGAACAATACGGATATTGCCCGGCGCGGCCCGCCGTGCGGCAACTTGCCCACCGATCCCGTGGCGCCTGGCCTGGGGCCGGACGACATGGCGATCGATTTCAAGTTCATGATCCACCAGATTCACTCGGCGAACTTCACGTCGTGCGCCAGCGGGGTCCACGATTTCACCGACTTGAGATACCCGGGAAAGCTGAACAATTGCGAGGGTTGCCATCGTCCGAATACCTACTATCCGGTCGACGGCACGCTGGTGCAGGCGACCACCTTCGATGCGGGTGATCGCACCACGTTTGCCGATGATCGTGCGGTGAGCCCGAATGCGACCGTGTGCTCGTCCTGTCACACTGACACAGTGGCACGCGAACACATGGTGCAGAACGGCGGCGACTTCAACGCCGGCAAGACCGTCGAGGGCATCATGATCTCCTCGGGTGTCGAGACCTGCACGCTGTGCCACGGGCCCGGGCGCATCGCCGATGTCAAGCTCACGCACGGCGTCGGTCAGTAGCAGGGTCCGCGTGAAATTGCCGCCTGCGTCAGTCGTCGCCGGATTCCTCCTGACGGCAGGCTTCTTGGCGCAGGCGGCAACCGCGCAGGAAACGCCGCCCGCCGCTGAGCAGAGCGGCGACGCAGGTGAGTCATACAGCCGCGACGGCGCCGACAGCTGCATCAAGTGTCACGACAGCCCCGAAGTCCTGTCGCTGTTCAAGTCCAAGCACGGCTCGCGCGCGTTGGCGCATTCGCCGTTCGCGGATGGCGAGCTGCAGTGTGAGGCGTGCCACGGCCCCGGCGGTGCGCATGCCGCGCGCATCCGCAGCGGCCAACCACGCCCGCCCATCCCCAATTTTGGCGCCAATTCCGTTGCACCGGTGGCGAGCCAGAACCAGGTCTGCCTCGGCTGCCACGACACGAACGTGCAGCACGCCTGGCACGACGCCACGCATGATCGCAACGGCGTGGCGTGTGCAGATTGTCATCAGATTCACACGACCCACGATGCCGTCCGGTCGACGCGGGAGCAGGCGGAGGTGTGCTTCGACTGCCATCAGCAGCAGCGCGCGGATCACTTGAAGGCATTCCGGCACCCGATCGACGGCAACCTGATGAGCTGCAGCAGCTGTCACAGCCCGCATGGTTCGGCGGTGGATTTCGATCTGCGCCGCAACTCGATCAACGAGACTTGCTATACCTGCCACGCGGAAAAGCGTGGCCCCTACCTGTGGGAGCACGCGCCGGTCACTGAAAACTGCTCGAACTGTCACGTGCCGCACGGCTCGAGCCAGCCCGCCTTGCTGCGCGTGCGCGCCCCGCTGCTCTGTCAGCAATGCCATTCACAGGCCGGGCATCCGACCTTTGCCTACGGGCCCGACAACCTGCCCGGAGGATCGCAGCCGAGTTCGTATCTGGCTGCCGGGAGCTGCCTCAATTGCCATTCGCAGGTGCACGGTTCGAACCATCCGTCTGGCAGCAGGCTCACCCGGTGAGGAGGCGGACGTTATGAACACACAGCGCTTCACTCGTGCGACCAGCGGATTCGCCGGGCGCTGGATCGTCCTCCTGGCGCCGTTCCTGGCCGCCGCGTCCCCGGTCGATACCTCGAAGTGGCGCTGCGAATTCTGTCCCTTCGAGGACGGCGAAGTCGTCGCTGACGTCGAAGCGGGTAGCATCTACGTCGACGATTCGGCGGCGAAATTCGGCGAATACGACGGCCTCAATGAAGAAGGCAGTTATCTCGCGCTCGGCGGCAGCGCCGGACAGCGCAAGGGCAACGGCATGTTCTGGCGTGCCGCTGCGGAGGATCTCGGTCTCGACTCGCGCAGTGCCGCCGTATCGGCCGGCCGCGAAGGGTCCTGGCAGGTCGATCTTGGCTATGTCGCCTCGCCCCACAATGTATTCGACACGACGCTGACTCCCTTCACGGTCGGCGCCAACGAGTCGTTGACGCTTCCATCCGGCTGGGTACGCGCCGGCAGTACGCAGGGTATGACCGCTCTCAATTCGTCACTGCGCAGTTACGATCTCGAGACCGAGCGCGAGCGCGTGTCGCTGGGCGGACGATTCGATTCCAGCTCGCGCTGGCATACGCAGCTCAACTACACGCATGAAACGCGCGATGGCCAGCGCCTGCTCGGTTCGAACTTCATCACCACCAGCAGCCAGCTGCCAGGTCCGGTCGATTTCGTGACCGACCAGCTCGACTGGTCCGTGCGTTACGACAGCGCGCACGGCTCGATCGGGATCAGCTACTTTGGCTCGTTCTTTTCCGATCAGCGCTGGGATTTCATCTGGGCCAATCCATTCACCGCGATCGCCCCGGGCGCCGATCAGGGCCGGTCTGCACTGGCCCCCGACAACAACTTCAACCAGCTGGCGGTCAACTTCAGCCAACAGCTCGGCGAGGCCTGGTACCTCCGCATGAATGGCTCACTCGGGCGAGCCCGGCAGGACGACAGCTTTCTGCCCTACACGATGAATGCCCTGATTCCGATCACGCCGCTGCCGCGGACATCGCTCGACGGCGAAGTCGACATCAGCCATTTCGATCTGCAACTGAGCGGAAACCTCGGGAAGGTGCTTCCGCTGCTGCAAGGCCTGCGGGGCAAGCTCACCTATCGCTACCACGAGCGCGACAACAGTACGCCACAGGCCGACTACGCCTATGTGGAGAGCGACACTTTTCCTGGCGGCGTCGCGAGCAACTTGCCTTACGGATATGAGCGCCAGAACTTCTCGCTGCTCGGCGAATACGACCTCGGGCGCCTGCTGCAGCTCGACCCGGGCCGTTTCGCGCGGCTGTCGGGCGGCTGGGACCGCGAGGAATGGGATCGCACGTTGCAGGAGTCCGAAAGCTCCACCGAGGACCGCGGCTGGGTGCGCGTGCAGGTGCGTCCCCTCACCTGGCTGACGTTCGATGCCCGCTACGGCGCCGCGAATCGCGATACCGACCCCTACGTCGCCACCGCAATTGCCGGCGCGCCTCAGAATCCGCTGCTGCGAAAATTCAATCTTGCCAATCGCGAGCGCGACTTCTGGGATTTCGGCGCACAGCTTTCCTTGCCGGGAGATGTGGCACTGTCACTGGATGGCTTCCATCGCGACGATGAATACGTCGATTCCGCGGTTGGACTGACTCGCAGCCGAGACGTCGGTGGTTCAGCTGACGTGTCCTGGAGCGTCACCGAACGAATCGCGGCGTTTGCGTTCTATTCCCGCCAGGAGATCACCAGCGAGCAAAGTGGGAGCCAGTCCTTCGGCGCGCCCGACTGGCGGGCCGAGTCCCGCGATCGGATCGAATCAGCGTCGCTCGGATTGCGACTCAGCGAACTGGGCGAACGCTGGAACGTCCAGTTCGACTACTTCCTGATGGACAGCCAGGGCGAAATCGAGATGCTGACCGGCCTCAGCGCAGCGGCGTTTCCGCCGCTGAACATCCGGTCTCACGGACCCCGGCTTAACGTGGTCTTCCGCGCGACTCCGGCTCTCGAGATCATCGGCAATCTGCAATACGAACATTTCGACGCGGACGATTGGGCGCTCGACGGCGTCGAGCCCGATACATTGCCGTCGATTCTGGCGAGTGGCGCCGACGCCTACGACTACGACGTCAACCTCGTTGGACTGTCGTTCCGCTACCGCTTCGGCGGCAGTGATGACGGGGAACCCGCGGCCGAGGAAGAGGAGCCCTAACTCGTTGAGGCCGATTGACCGGCGCGCGCGCGCCGCCGTGCCTCTTCAATCGCGCGGCGGTGACTGCGGCCCGCGGCGATCACGTTGCCGATCAGCACGATGAGCGTCACGGCATAAGCGGGCCAGACGAATGCCGCGTACCCGCCCATGGCCAGAAACTGACTGAAGCTCACGCGAGCACCTCTCTGATCCACTCGGCGTTGCGCTCCCGCCGCAGCACTTCACCGCGGACCCGCACCAGCAACATGGCCACGAAGCAGAGTGTGAATCCCAGGATCATCATCAGCAGCGGCACCAGCATTGCGGGTGAAATCGACGGCGCCGCCATTTTCGTCACCGAGGGTGCCTGGTGCAGTGTGTTCCACCAGACCACTGAATAATGGATGACCGGAACATTGATCACACCGACAATCGCCAGCACCGCGCTGGCACGGTCCGCGCGTTGTGGGTCATCGATCGCCGAACGCAGTGCGATGTATCCCAGGTACAGGAACAGCAGGATCAGCTCTGAGGTCAACCGGGCATCCCAGACCCACCACGTCCCCCACATCGGCTGGCCCCACAGTGCGCCCGTGGCGAGCGCCGCGAATGTGAATGAGGCCCCGATGGGAGCGCAGCTCGCAGCGACGGCGTGCGCGAGCTTCATGCGCCAGACGAGTCCGATCGCCGCGCTCACCGCCATCGTCACGTACACCATGAGAGACATCCACGCGCTGGGCGCGTGAACGTAGATGATGCGGAAGGCATCACCCTGCTGATAGTCGGCTGGCGCGAGCACCAGGCCACCGTACAGCCCGGCAACGATCAACAGCGTCGCCGGCCAGGCAAACCACGGCATCAGTCTGCCGGCCATGCGATAGAAGTGCGGCGGCGAAGCCAGTTTGTGCAACCATTGCCACATGTGACTCGATCTCCGTTCACTCGATGCTGATGCGCACCGCCGCCGCTGCTGTCAGCGGCGCGAGCGTCAGCGTCAACACCAGCATCGCGGCCAGCAGATACAGCGGTCCCGCCGCTGTTTCACCGTCAATCGCGAGCTCCACCGCACGCGCGCCGAAGATCAGCAAGGGCATGACGAGCGGCAACACAAGCAACGCCAGCAGGAGACTTCCGCGGCGCAGCCCGATCGTCAGCGCCGCGCCAATTGCTCCCGTCAGGCTCAAAGTGAGCGTGCCGAGCACGAGGCTTGCCATGACAACGCCGAGCGCCGCAGTCGGCACGCCGAGAGCTGCCGCCACCAGCGGCGCAATCAGCACCAATGGCAGCCCGCTCAGGATCCAGTGAGCCACTGTCTTGGCGAGCAGCAGCACTGTGAGCGGCTGTCCGGACAGGACGTACTGCTCGAGAGTTCCGTCCTGTGCATCGGATCTTAGCAACGAGTCCGACGCGAGCAATGAGGATAGCAGCGCCGCCACCCACAGAACACCAGGCGCCACCTCTCTCAATCGCGACAACTCCGGACTCAACGCCAGCGGAAAGAGCGTCGTCACCATCAGAAAAAACACCAGCGGATCGGTCACCTGGTCCCAGCGCCGCATCGCGAGACGCAAGTCACGCTGAAACAGCAGTCTCCCGGCAGCCATCGACCCGATCGTGTTCACGAGAGCTCCAGACGCTTGACGTTGCCGCTGCGCAGGGTCAATCCCTGATGAGCTGCGATCAGCGCCAGCCCGCCGTCCGCCAGGTGTCGAGCGAGCGTGTCGGAGATCTGCGCCGTGCTCGCGTCATCAAGATTCGTGAAGGGTTCATCCAGCACCCACAGTCGCGCTGCGGATAGCAGGACGCGGCCAAGCGCGACGCGTCGGCGCTGGCCTGCGGACAGTACGCGGCAGGGAAGATCAGCACAGTCCGCCACTCCAAGTTCGACGAGGATGGCCGCAATCTGCTCGGGACTGACGGTGCGTTTGAGACCGACGCTGAAGTGAAGGTTCTCGCTCGCGGTGAGATCGCCCTTGAGGGCGGTGTCGTGGGCGAGATAGGCGAGCGCCTCGAGGTATTCCGAGTTGGCGTCACTGGTCGACGCGCCATCCCAGAGAACTTCGCCCTCCTCCGGCTGCAACAGCCCGCAGACGACACGCAGTAAGCTCGTCTTGCCCACGCCGTTGGGACCTGTAACGTGCAGCGCTTCGCCCGCCCCGATCGCGAACGACACGCCCCGCAACACGTGGCGCTCGCCGCGCCACAAGTGGAGGCTGTGAGCACTCAGCAAATCGGTTTCGGCTGGCATCGACTCGTCCAAAATGTCATTGGACTAAGTTTCGCTTATTCAATGAGTTAAAGCCACTACTTCAGAGCCTGCGAAGCGGACCCCGGGCGTTGCACAAACCCGTCTCGCAACCGCGATTGACCTCCGCGTTCACGGTCGGGCCGGCAATCCTGCTCAGTGCGCTGTGCGCGGTCACATTCTTTCCGGCGTGTAGAATCACCCCGCACCCGCAATGCCCGGGTGGCGAAATTGGTAGACGCAAGGGACTTATGAAGTTGAGCACTCGGGTCGGAAACGTCCGAGTGAATGGGGTCAAATTCGGGGAACCAGTAGCACGTCAAGGTGACTGCAACCCCGAGCTAAGCCCGGTCCGGCGCCTGCTACGGTAGGTTGGCGTCAATGCGTGGCAGTTTGGGCAAAGCAGCCGCAGATTTTCCAGGCGATTGTCCCGATTGTTTCCATTGATGTGGTCAAGCTCGAGTGGAATTGCCCGACCAAGCCAAGTCGCGAGTTCGCAGGCAGCGCATTTTGCAGAGAAGAGTCCCTCCTTCAGGAGGCGATTCTTGAGTTTGAACGAGCCGATGCGCGCCACGTTTTCGAGATAGGTCTGTGTTGGGCGGCGTGGCGGATTCTTCCGGCCGCGGCTCCAAGCTCGACCGATGAAGTGTGCCGTGTCGATCTCATGGCGCGTGAGCGCCCGACGCAGCACTTCGTAGTTCCCCCGTAGGGCGCTACACCGAGCGCGCTCAGAACCTGTCGAAAAGACGTTGATGCCTTCACCGCTTCAACGACCTGTTCGACTGTGTACTGGGGACGTCTCATCGGTAAGACCGGGAAAGTGTAGAGACTTGACGGCCCCTGCCTAAATCGTAGTCCGGCGCTTACCGGTTACGACAGGGCAAAGGTAAAGTCCAGACCCCAAATGTGCTCACTTTGAGCACAGCAGCGAAAGCTGTAGCGGGTACGAAAATCCCTTGGGGGCAACCCCATGCCGGTTCGACTCCGGCCCCGGGCACCAATCGAAACACTCTTTAGAAGCGGGCCTTGGTCTCGACGAGGAATTGCACGCCGGAGATCGAGCCGTCGCCGTCGAGCGGCCGCGCAACGTCGATGTGCAGCACGTTGCCCGAAGCGGAGCGACTGTTGCCAAGTCGCAGACCGACACCGACGTCCTTCAGTAGCCCGAGCGAGGGCGTGCCCGTCGGGTTATCACCCCACGTGCGGCCCATGTCGAAGAACGCCGCCGCGCCTACGTTGAACAGGCGGAACGGGTACCAGTTGGAAAACCAGCGCTGCTCGGCGGTGAATAGGAAGCGTCCCTCCCCTGCCTGGTAGCGCAACGGATAGCCGCGCAGGCCGTTGTCCCCGCCGAGGAGCATCTGACGCTCGGGGTCGAGCCGGCTCGTCGCATCGACTTCGAACGTCGTGAAAAGGAGTCTCCGGTCGGACTGGTGGAAGTAGTAGCGGGCCGAGGCGCTCGCGAGGCCGTTCACAAGATCGGACTGCTCGATGCGTCCCGACAACGCCCCGCCGAGCATCAACGACTGACGCGGCGTGAGATCCAGTCCCTTGGAGAGACTTGCGCTCGTGATCAAAGCGCTACGGTCCGAGCCGAACGCGCGATCGGCCCAGCCGAGCTCGGCCGCGAAGCGCCAGCCGACGCAGAAATCCTCAGTGCGCTCGATTTGATCTCGGTTGCGCGTCGTGACGTACGCGTCCTGCAGGCGCTCGTAGCCTATGAAAGGATAGGCGAGCTTGCGGTCCGGCGGCGCGGCGAAACCGGTCGGCGCATCCGGCAGCGCCGAGAAGTTGCTCTCGTCGTAGCGCAGCCCCGCCCGCCAGCGCTGCGTCCAACCATCGCGCAATCCCGCCGACCATCCGCCGTAAACGGCGGCGAGCTTCTGCTGTGTGCGGAACTGCCTGACGACCTTGCCGAGGTCATACAGCGGGTCGACGCGATCGTCGTCCTCGATGACAACGCCGCCTGCGCGGCGAGCGTCGAGCGCGTAGAACGGCTGCTCGAGGGCGAGCGCGTGGGCGTGCCCATCGCTGTTCTCAGCAAGTTCTGCAGAGAGGCCCCACCACGATCCGATGAGCTGGCGGTCGCGGTAGATCAGAGTCTTCGAGTCGCGGTCGACGCCGGACGTCGCGGCGATGCTGAGCTCGCTGCCGAGACCCAGCAGGTTCAACTCCTCGAGCTCGAATCCCGCTGTGTTGCGGCCACCGCTGCGTCCAAAGGAGAAGCCCGGCGTCAGCGTCCAGACGTCACGGCTGCGAACCTCGATGTCGACCACCCCGTCGTGGTAGGCCACTGGGCGGATGCGAGCATCGTACAGGTAGCGCGAGGAGCGCAGGATGCGTTCCGACTCTGCGAGCGCATGTCCCGAGTAGCGCGAGCCGGGCGCGAAGAGAAGTTGCGACTCGATGGTGTGGGGCAGTGTACTGACGTGCAGGCGATTCGCTAGCCGGAATAGCGTCGAGTCGTCCATCGGGTCGCTCGAATCGAACACGTCCTGCGCCTCGAGCGCGATGTTGCCGATGATCGCGCCAGCCTCTTCGAGCTCGATATCGGTCGGCAGGCCCGGCGGCCGTGGCAGCGCGCGATACACTGCGCGTGAGCGCACGCTCGGGAGCACCCCACCCAAATCATCGGCGTGGAGCGGTGCGGTGGCGAAAAGAGGCAGGGCCAGTCCCGCCCACGCAATCAGGACCGAAGCTCTGCAAGATGTCCTTCGCCGCCCTGCGGCGACCCAGCAGTAGAAGTCCATGAGCGTCTCCGCCAAGCTGCTCCGTGGGTTGCGACTCGGTTCACCACCGGCTGCGGCAGGAGGCGATCAGGTCGCGCTCCCGGTGATAGGCGCCGCTGCGCAGACCGAGTGCGCCGAGGGACTGGCGCCAGAACTGTACGTTGTAGAGGAGGATCAGGACCGTTGAGGCGATGAGCACAAAGCGCCGTCGGGATGCGCCAAGCCGAGCCCGCACGCGCTGGTCGATTCCTGGTAGGGCCCGTCGGGGTTTCTGGTCGGACGCTCGGGCTTGCAGCTCACACAAATGCGTACGGTCCGCAGAGCCGCGCGCCCACGGCGTCAATGAATCATGCAGACCCGGGAGGTTTGGCTCATTCGTATCCAACACTTGTTGGACGGGTCAGCAGCTGAAATCAGTCGCGAAGTGGCTCAGGAACCGACCAGCGAGATGGTTGCGGGCACTGCCTAACAGCCTGCTGGTGATGAGCATTGCTGCGAATGTCGTGCCGAGTAGTTTCGGTCACCTCCCGCCGAGGAGCGCCACGACCTCGGGTAGCTCACGCGCCGTCGCAATGTCGAGTGCCGCCGCCCGGTTATGATTCCGCAGCCGCTTGCTCGCACCGGCATCAACCCACTTAAGTTCCGCTCCTAGACCGAGGCCCCGGCTGGCGACGGTCGGGGATTCTTGGTGTCAGGGCGCAGCAGGATGTATCCCACATCGCAACGTGGCGTCCGTCCATTGCTTTAACGAGCCAAGCGGCGCAGCATGTGGGCGGTGGAAGTCAAGGGTTACTCTATGTGGTATCCCACGACACCGCACAGAGGGCCGTTCGCGACGGCCCTTTCTAATTTCTGTCACCACCGGTTCGAATTTGCGCCGGAGTTAGAATCCGTACATTCCCGCCAGATTTCCACCAGCAATCCACAGCCCGCACGCGCTGTCGTCGGCGCATGGACTCAGAGTCTATGGCCCATCAGGCTTTTGTACGTTTCCTTGCCGGCCGCATAGCAGCTGCACGCTACCGCCTCGAGGCCGCGCCCATTCAGAATGAGGACGTTGCCGCGCCTGTAGCGAATGTATTTTTGTCGCTGCAATGCGCTCGCGGCTTGAGTGATGCCGGCGCGCCGTACACCCAGCATGTAGGAAAGAAATTGATGCGTGATGGCAAAGTTGTTGGCGTGCGCCCGATCCCGGGTTAACAGCAACCACCGGGCGAGCCGTGCGTCAATCGTGTGGAAGCGCGTACACGTTGCGGACTGTGCGAGCTGGACCAGCGTTACGTACAGATATCGGTTCAGCACTCGGCGCAACGCCCAACTGCGTTCGAACTCGCGCACGAATGTCGCACCCTCCACCCGCCAGGCCCGGCCCGCGCCTTGCACCAGTCCCCGGAGCCGCGCAACTTTCACGCCGAGCATCAGGGAAATTCCCAGCATGCCTTCATTGCCGACAATGCCCAGTTCGAGCGCAGCGGCGCCGGCTGTGGGAGTGATCAGCGAGATGAAGCCGTCGATGGGGAATAAAACGTGGCGAATGCGGTCGCCTGGCTCGCACAGCACATCGCCCATCACGAGCTCGACTTGCTTGCTACGCGCAAGCAGACGCCGTCGAACGGCACTAGGCAGGGCTGCGAGCAGACGATTCTGCGCCCGGGCGCGCTTCGACTTTGACACGGCTGCATGATAACGAATGGGCCATACGGCCGTCTGTTCGCCAGGCCGCTTTCGTGATTTCGCCGCTGCTGTGCCAGTCTAGATCCGCGCTGTCAGCTTGACGCTCGTGGCCGTATCATGCGCCGATGACTCGTAGCCTTGGGTACGTCCGGCACACGCAGATCATCGCGAGCAGATTAGCGGGACATGAGATGAAGCTACCGCCGCCGACCAGGACGGCGACGGTGTTGAAGTTCAGAAGGCGATAAGCGTGCTCCGGCCGCCGTGAGTAGCGGTCGGGGCCTTCTGGCTTTTAGGCGCCACTATTCTTGGTTGTCTCCAACATCACGTCACGCGCGTAACCATACGCCGCGTGTAGAGCACTCAGTTCCGGCGAAACTTCACCAGCCGTCTGGTGAGCGATCCCCTCGCGCGCCCATTCGAAGCAGATGGCGAGCTGCTTCTGTGCGTTCGGGGGCAACAAGTCTCGGAGCGGCGCGACCGATCGGTAGACCGCCTCCGCACGCTCGTGACCGCTCGCTTGGCCGTTTTCGGTTAACGCTTTGCGCACGCCGGATGATTCGAGATCCTCTCGAATCATGCGGAGGACTGCCGTAGTGTCGAGTTCTGCCGTAGCGTCGAATTCATCGGTGTTCATCTCGGCCCCCGTGATTGTGGTCGTCAGTCTGTAATAAGTGGAGTCTTCGAATTTCGAAAATGTCGCAGCAGTTGGCGGCAAGCCGCCCTGCGTCAGCTACGCAAGACACCACCAGAACGGCTTGCGCTTAGGCACAGGCCGAGGACCGAGCACCAACAGATCGATGAATTGCCGGAGACCCTCCGGCAGAACTGGCGCGAATGAGAGGACGCTTCGCGTACGATGTTCCGCACTGGCAACCCCGCTGTCGTAGGCTAGGCCATTAGACCGGTGGCTTTGCGCCCCCACCTTTCGGTGGGTTTGCCCTTATCAGCGCTTGTCGTATATCACGCCTTGTGGATCGATTTCAAAATGTCGCAATTTGCCTACGGAGGGGAATCGCGGACGATTCGCTCAATTGCCCCGGTGGTTCGCGCAAGCATCGTGGAGCGGGCGAGTTGCTGGACCAAATATTCGCCAGGGAAGTCCTGGTTGCGACGCTGCGGAAGGCGAGCGGCGAAAGCCGATAGGAAGGCCCCCACTTCTCTTGGAGGCGTGGAGCGGAATCGAACCGCTGTACGCGGCTTTGCAGGCCGCTGCATGACCACTCTGCCACCACGCCGTGCCCTCACCCCAGCCCTCTCCCATGCCATGGGAAAGGGAGCAGAACCCTCACCCCGGCCCTCTCTCACAAGCGCGAGAGGGAGAAGAAAAAACCCCGGGGCTGGCCCGGGGTCTTCCTCGCAAAGCTGGAGCGGGAAACGAGGCTCGAACTCGCGACCTCAACCTTGGCAAGGTTGCGCTCTACCAACTGAGCTATTCCCGCGTTCTCATCGACATCTCTCGAATGCTCGAGCCGGGCGATTCGAGACGGGCCGTCATTGTAAGGGGCACCCCGGGGGTGTCAAGGAATACAAAGAATTCAATCACCTGCGGTCAATTCAGGCCAGGCCGCGCGCAGATACTGGACCATTGACCACAGCGTCAGAACGGCCGCGATCACCGTGAGAGCGAGCCCGAGCTCGTAGATCGGAATGCCCAACAGGTTCCATCGAAACAGCATCATCGAGAGCCCGACGATCTGCAGGATCGTCTTGAATTTGCCCAGCCCCGACACGGCGACCTTCCTGCGCGCACCGATCTCGGCCATCCATTCACGCAACGCCGAGATGGCGATTTCGCGCCCGATGATCACCGCCGCCGACAGGACAGTAAGAACTGCCACCCAGCGGGGCTCATCCCGGGCGGCGAAGACGATCAGCACCAGCGCCGTGGCGACGATCAGCTTGTCGGCGACGGGATCGAGAAACTCACCGAGTCGTGATGTCTGCCCCCACTTGCGTGCTAGATAGCCATCGAACGAATCAGTGATGCCCGCCAGCGCGAACAGGATGCCCGCCGCCTGATCCGACCAGTGATACGGCATGTAGAACAGAAGAATGATCAGCGGGATCGCGACGATGCGTCCCCAGGTCAATGCGATTGGAACCGTCAGATGTGCCGCCACGCTCAGGCTCCGGGATGCAGATGCTCGTAGATTAACTCGGCGAGCGGTCGGCCGATGCCGCGAACCTGCGCCAGATCATCGACACCGGCTCGCAGTATGCCTTGCAGTCCACCGAACTGCTTCAGGAGCTCGCGGCGGCGTGCCGGGCCCAGGCCCGGAACGGCCTCGAGCGTCGACTCGTTGTGACGGCGCGCACGGCGGCGACGATGGCCCGTGATTGCGAAGCGATGGGCTTCGTCGCGCACGCGCTGAATGAGATGCAGAACCGGCGATTCGGACGGCAGCATCAGCGCTTCGGGTCGATCGGGCGTGAACAGCCTTTCCTGCCCAGGCCGTCGATCAGCGCCCTTGGCGATGCCGGCGACGGGCAATCCGTTGATCTTAAGTTCCTTCAGCACCTCGAGGGCTTGCGTCAGCTGTCCCTTGCCACCGTCGATCAACAACAGGTCTGGCATGGGAAAGTCGCCAGACTTGATGCGTTGGTAACGCCGCGTGAGCGCCTGGCGCAGCGCCGCGTAATCGTCGCCGGGCTCGATGCCGGTGATGTTGAAACGCCGGTAGTCGGTTTTGATGGGTCCTTCGGGCCCGAACACAACGCACGCGGCAACCGTGCCCTCGCCGCGCGTGTGACTGATATCGAAACACTCGATGCGTTGCGGAGCCTCGGGCATCTGCAGGAGCTCACCCAGCCCTTCGAGGTTGAGCTCGACGCCCGCCCGGTTGGCGAATCGCATTCTGAGCGCCTGGGAAGCGTTCGTCTGGGCCATCGCGATCCAGCGCGCATTGAGCCCGCGTGCCGCGCGCCGGATCGACACCTTGTGGCCGGCCCGGTCGGACAACGTCTCGCCGAGGGCTGCGTCGTCCTCAATCGACACATTGAGAAGAATCTCGCTCGGCACATCATGGGCGAAGTAGTACTGCATCAGGAAGGCGCTCATCAGCTCGCCGCTCTCCCCCAGCGGTGCGCGCGGGAAGAACTGCGTACTGCCAAGATTGCGGCCGCCACGGACAAACATGACGGCGATGCAATGCTCGCCGCTCTCGCTCGCAAGTGCCACGAGGTCGACGTCGCGTCGGCGTCGCGTGCTGACGCTCTGTTGCTGCTGGATCTGCTTGAGGCTCGCCAGCTGATCGCGCAGCCGCGCGGCGCTCTCAAATTCTAGTGAGGCCGCTGCGGCTTCCATGGCTGCCGCGAGTTCCTCATTGACTTCGTGGGTCTTGCCCTCGAGAACCTTGACCGCCGCGGCGACGTCCCGGGCGTAATCCTGTGCAGAGATCAACCCAACGCACGGCGCGGAGCAGCGCTCGATCTGGTGCTGCAGACAGGGTCGGCTGCGATTCTCAAAGAACGTGTCTTCGCAGTTGCGGAGCTTGAACAACTTTTGCAACTGCAAAAGCGTCTCGCGGACTGCCCCGGCGCTCGGATACGGACCGAACATTCGCCCGGTTCGAGTGCGCGGGCCGCGGTAGAAGATCAGGCGTGGGAACTTCGCCTCGGTGGTGACGTAGACGAAAGGAAAGCTCTTGTCATCCCGCAACACCACGTTGTATCGCGGCCGATGCTCCTTGATGAGGTTGTACTCGAGCAGCAGTGCTTCGGTGTCTGAATGGGTGACAGTGACGTCGATTCCCTGCACCTGAGCGGCGAGCGCCTGCACCTTGGGGCTGACGTTGCGCGCGTGAAAGTAGCTCGCGACTCGATTCTTCAGGTTGCGTGCTTTGCCGACATAGAGGAGCTCGCCATTCGCGCCGAGCATCCGGTAGACGCCTGGCCGGCGCGGCAGGGTTGCGATGTAGGCCTTGGCGTCGAATGCTTCACTCATTCATGTGGCGAATGACCGCGTCACCGAATCCGCTCGTGCCGACGAGCTTCGCCCCCGGGATCAGGCGCTGCAAGTCTTCCTCGACGCTCTTGCGCATCGCCAGCTCACGTGTGGGCGCACGGATGGCCTCGCGCAGGCGCGCGAGATCATAAGTGAGTTCCTTGTTGGCGATGGTCCGTGCCACGCCGTCGATGATCAGATCCCCCGCCTCGGTCCAGCCGATGTAACGCAGCAACATTTCCGCCGACAGGATCAGGGACCCGGGGTTGACGCGATCTTTTCCCGCGAATCCCGGCGCCGTGCCATGCGTCGCCTCGAACACCGCCAGCCCGTCACCGATATTGCCCCCCGGCGCGATGCCGATTCCGCCAACCTGCGCCGCCAGCGCGTCGGAGATGTAATCGCCGTTGAGATTGAGCGTCGCGATGATGTCGTATTCCTCAGGTCTCAAGAGCACCTGCTGCAGGAAGTTGTCCGCGATCACGTCCTTGATGACGATCGGCTTGCCGCTCACCGGGTTGTTGAAGCTCAACCACGATCCGGCGTCGACCTCGGTGGCGCCGAACTCCTCGCGCGCCAGCTGGTAGCCCCAGTGGCGGAAGGCGCCCTCGGTGTACTTCATGATGTTGCCCTTGTGCACGAGCGTCACGGAGACGCGATCGTGATCGACGGCATGCTGAATCGCCTTGCGGATGAGCCGTTGCGAGCCCTCCTTCGACACCGGCTTGATCCCGATCCCCGAGCTCGCCGGAAAGCGGATGCCCGTCACGTGGAGTTCACGCTGGAGATAAGCGATCAGCTTCTGCACCTCGGGCGAGCCGGCGGGCCACTCGATACCGGCATAGATATCCTCGGTGTTCTCCCGGAACACGACCATCTCGACCTGGCTCGAGTCCTTCATCGGCGTGGAGACGCCGGAGAAGTGCCGGATCGGGCGCACGCAGGCGTACAGATCGAGCTGCTGGCGAATCGCCACGTTCAGCGAACGGATGCCGCCGCCCACAGGGGTCGAAAGCGGGCCCTTGATCGAGACGACGAAGTCCTTGAGTGCCTGCAGCGTTTCGTCGGGACACCACGCACCGGCGCCGTAAATCCTGCTGGCCTTTTCCCCGGCGAACACCTCCATCCAGACGACGCGGCGCTTGCCGCGATACGCCCGCTCGACGGCAGCATTGACCACGCGTTGCATCACGGGTGTGACATCGACGCCGATGCCATCGCCCTCGATGAAGGCGATGATCGGGTGATCCGGGACGTTCAGGGAAAAGTCGGTGTTGAGCGTGATGCGCTCGCCGTCCGTGGGGACGACGATGTGGTCGTACTTCATGGATGCGTCCGGCAGTCTCGCGCGGCGCGCACTTTACCATCATTTATCCCGAGCGCTTGCGTGGCTTGAACTGCGCTTCTTCCGTCGAGCCCGTGAGGGCCGTGATCGACGACTGACCGGCAGTGACGGCCTGCGTCACGGCGTCGAAGTAGCCGGCACCGACTTCGCGCTGATGCTTGGTCGCGGTGTAGCCCGCCTGCTCCGCAGCGAACTCGGCCTGTTGGAGCGCGACGTAGGCGCTCATCTGCTTCTCACGGTAATTTCGCGCCAGCTCGAACATGCTGTAGTTCAATGCATGGAATCCGGCCAGCGTGACGAACTGGAACTTGTAGCCCATGGCTCCCAGCTCGCGCTGGAACTTTGCGATGGTCTTGTCGTCGAGCGTCCCCTTCCAGTTGAAAGAAGGCGAGCAGTTGTACGCCAGAAGCTTTCCCGGGAAGTGCCGGTGAACACCATCGGCAAAGGCTTTGGCCTCATGCAGATCAGGGACCGCAGTCTCGCACCACACCAGGTCGGCAAATGGCGCATAAGCGACGGCACGCGCCACCGCTGCCTCGATGCCTGGCTTGACGCGGAAGAACCCTTCGGAGGTGCGCTCGCGGCTGGCGATGAAGGCCCCATCGCGCTCGTCGATATCCGAGGTCAGGAGATTGGCGCCCTCAGCATCCGTTCGCGCGACCAGTAGCGTCGGCACATTGCTGATGTCGGCCGCGAGGCGTGCCGCGACCAGCTTGTTGATTGCTTCCGAGATCGGGACCAGCACTTTGCCGCCCATGTGGCCGCACTTCTTCGCTGATGACAGCTGATCCTCGAAGTGCACTCCCGCTGCGCCTGCTTCGATCATCGCCTTCATCAGCTCGAACGCATTCAGCACCCCGCCAAACCCTGCTTCGGCATCGGCAACGATCGGCTTCATCCAGTCAATGCTGTGGTCACCCTCGGCATGGCTGATCTGGTCGGCGCGCTGCAGCGTGTTGTTGATCCGCTTCACGACCGCCGGAACCGAATCGGCGGGGTACAGCGACTGGTCCGGATACATCTGCGCGGCGAGATTGGCATCGCCAGCGACCTGCCAGCCCGACAGATAGATCGCGTCGAGACCCGCCCTCACCTGCTGCATCGCCTGGTTGCCGGTGAGCGCACCCAGAGCACTGACGAACGGCTTGTCATGCAGTGACTTCCAGAGCTTCTCGGCCCCCAGGCGCGCGAGGCTGTGCTCGACGATCATCGTGCCGCGAAGGCGGACGACGTCCTTGGCCGTGTAGGGGCGCTTGATTCCGCGCCAGCGCGAATCGGATTCCCAGGTCTTGCTAAGGTCTTCAGCTGTCGGGGCGGTCATCAAGAGCTCCGGAGAAGTGATCAGTGGCCAGTGAATGGTGAGGACTCAATCGATTTCGCGATAAGCAAGCAGCGTCAAGAAGGGCGCGAATTGCGGGTCGGCAGTCAGGTGCTCGAGCAGCTTGGCGGCGGATTCGAAGTGGCCGCCGAGAAACGCGGCATCGCCCTGCTCGGCTCGCAATCGCGCTAGCGCGCGCGCCAACATTTCGCGCACGAGTTCGAGCGTGATGCGACGGCCATCCGCCAGGACCGCCGTGGGGTGGTGAGCCCATTGCCACAACTGGGCGCGCGAGATTTCGGCGGTCGCCGCATCCTCCATCAAGTGGTTGATCGGTACACAACCCAGTCCACCGAGCCACGCCGCGAGATAGTGCAGTCCGACGCTCACGTTGTTGACGACGCCCGCCTCGGTGATGGTCCCTTTCGGCACTGCAAGCAGGTCGGCAGCCTTGACCTGCACATCCTCGCGCAATCGCTCGAGCTGATTAGGTCCCTTCATGTGCCGGTCGAAAATTTCCGTCGCGAGGGCCACCAGGCCGGGATGGGCGACCCAAGTTCCATCGTGACCGTCACCCGCCTCGCGCTCCTTATCGGCGCGCACCTTGGCGAGCGCCGCCTCGCTGGCGACCGGGTCATTGCGGATCGGAATCTGCGCCGCCATGCCACCCATGGCGAACGCGCCGCGCCGGTGACAGGTCTTGATGAGCAGCTGCGAGTAGGAGCGCAGGAAGTGCGTGGTCATCGTGACCTGGCCGCGATCGGGCAGCAGGAAGTCGGGGCGCCGCGCGAATTTCTTGATGAAGCTGAAGATGTAGTCCCAGCGGCCGCAATTGAGCCCGACGATGTGATCCTTGAGCTCGTAGAGAATCTCGTCCATCTCGAACGCGGCAAGGATGGTCTCGATCAGCACCGTCGCCTTGATCGTGCCGCGCGCGAGCGCGAGCTGTTCCTCGGCGTGGACGAACACCTCGGACCACAGGCGCGCTTCCAGGTGACTCTCGAGCTTGGGCAGGTAGAAATACGGCCCCGTGCCCTTGGCCTGGAGCGCACGGGCGTTGTGGAACAGGTACAGGCCGAAATCGACGAAAGCGCCCGGGACCTGCTTGCCGTCGATCAGCAGGTGCTTCTCGAACAGGTGCCAGCCGCGCGGGCGCAGCTGCAATACCGCGACCTGCGGGTTGAGGCGATAACGCTTTCCCTCGGGTGCGGCGTACTCGATGGTGCCGCTGATGGCATCGCGCAGATTGATCTGCCCGCGGATGACGTTGTCCCAGGTCGGTGTGAGAGAGTCCTCGCAATCCGCCATGAATACCTTCGCGCCCGAATTGAGCGCGTTGATGACCATCTTGCGATCGGTCGGACCGGTGATTTCCACGCGGCGATCAAGGAGATCGGCGGGAATGGCGCCGACGCGCCATTCCGAATCGCGAACGTGACGGGTCTCAGGCAGGAAGTCGGGCAAAGCCCCGGAGTCGATCTCCTGCTGGCGGCGTTCGCGCGCTGCGAGGAGCTGGTGGACCCTGGGTGTGAATCGACGCGCCAGTGTAGCGACAAAAGCGAGCGCGTCAGGTGTCAGAACGGTGGCGAATTCCGCCGGCATCGCGCCACGAATCTCGCAGCCTGGATACGCAGTTCGATTGCCTGGGGAACTCAATCGGCCTCCTACCGACCTTGGGTTGCCAGTTGACTCCAACCCGAACCAGACGGGCGGGATCGACTGCACAGATTGGTGCAGTGCAGACTAAGACAGCACCCGGCTATCCGGCAAGCACGAGTCGATGATGCCCTTTCGATGCGGTGTCTTCTATTCAACAAACCTTTCCGCGTCCTCAGTCGATTCACCGACAGTGAAGGCCGTTCGACGCTCGCCGACTACATCAGGGTTGCCGGCGTATATCCCGCGGGCCGCCTCGACTATGACAGCGAAGGGCTGATGTTTCTGACCGATGACGGTGCCCTCCAGCGGCGTGTCAGCGATCCGCGCGCGCACCTCGAGAAGGGCTATTGGGCCCAGGTTGAAGGCCCGGTGACACCGGACGCAGTCAAGCAGCTCTTGGCCGGAGTGCGCCTGGGCGATGGGCCCGCACGTGCCGTCGGCGCGTCCGTGATCGAGCAGCCGCACGGGCTTTGGCTGCGAGACCCGCCCATCAGGTTTCGCGCGCAGATCCCGACGCATTGGCTCGAGGTCCGGCTGACCGAAGGGCGCAATCGGCAGGTGCGCCGCATGACGGCCGCCGTCGGTTTGCCGACACTGCGGCTCATCCGACATGCGATCGGGCCGTGGACGATTGGAGGTTTGAAGCCCGGAGAGTCTCGCGATGTTTCCGTCGAAGAGCTCCGACGTGCCCTACCCCCCTCCCACGCCATGGGAGAGGGCTGGGATGAGGGCTCTGCTCCCTCTCCCGTTCACGGGAGAGGGTTGGGGTGAGGGCAACTATAGCGATGCCTTCCTGCGCGCGATGAGCATCGCGAGCTCGAGGGCCTGCTCGTAGTTCAACCGCGGATCGACCTGCGAGCGATAAGTGCGCTTCAGGTCCGCTTCCGTCAATCCTCGAGCGCCGCCGATGCATTCCGTGACGTCTTCGCCGGTCAGCTCGAAATGCACGCCGCCGAGATACGAGCCCGCCCCTTGGTGCACACGCAGCGCGGCCTCGAATTCCGCCAGGATGTTCTCGAAGCGGCGGGTCTTGACGCCCGTGGCCGTGCTCTCGGTGTTGCCATGCATCGGATCGCACACCCACAGCACCGTCTGTCCAGTCGCTCGCACGGCCTGAATCAGCGGGGGCAGATCGCGCTCGATGTTCTTGACGCCGAAGCGATGGATCAGCGTCAGCCGCCCAGGCTCGTTCTGCGGGTTGAGGATGCCGATCAGCGCCTGCAGCCATTCGGCGTTCATTCCCGGGCCGATTTTCACGCCGATGGGATTCGAGATCCCGCGGAAGAACTCCACATGCGCGCTGTCCGGCTGCGCGGTGCGCATGCCGATCCACGGCATGTGAGTCGAAAGGTTGTACCAGCGTTGTTGCCGCTGGATGAACCGCGTCTGCGCCTGCTCGTATGAGAGGTGCAGGCCTTCGTGGCTGGCGTAGAACTCGACCCGGTTGGTCTCGTGCACCGGCCGGCCGCTGATCGATTCGAAGAAGTCGAGCGAATCGCCGATCGACTGCACGATGCGTTCGTAGGCATCCTTGAGCGGAGAATGGCGCACGAAACCCAGGTTCCAGTACTCCGGGTGGTGCAGGTCAGCGAACCCGCCGTCGACCAGCGCGCGGACGAAGTTGAGCGTGAGCGCGGCGCGTTCGTAGCCTCGAAGCAACAAGTCGGGGTCCGGCTCGCGGTCGGCGGCGGTGAACGGGACACGATTGACGATGTCGCCGCGAAAACTGGGAAGCGTCACGCCGTCCCGCGTCTCGGTATCGGCGGAGCGCGGTTTGGCGTACTGCCCCGCCATGCGCCCGACGCGAATGATCGGTTTCTTGAGGCCGTGCAACAGCACCAGGCTCATCTGCAACAGGATCTTGAGCTTCTGGGCGATCTTGTCCGATTCGCAGTCCTCGAACGACTCGGCGCAGTCACCGCCTTGAAGCAGAAAACGCTCTCCACGCTGCGCGGAAGCCAGGTGCTTGCGCAGCGCCTCGACCTCCCAGGACACAACGATTGGCGGCAGTCGGCTCAATGCCGCCACCGCGCGCTCCACGGCACTGGCATCGGCGTACACCGGCTGCTGCTGCGCCCGCAGTGCCTGCCAGCTCGCCGGGTGCCATGGATTCAAGGTCGGAGCGCGCGTCACAGCCCGATCCTACACAGCGCGCCCGCAACCCACCACCAGCGCATTCTGGCGATATCAGATTCGAATCGAGCTACGGGGGAGACCGTTTGTTCTTCCTATACTCCTGGGTATCGTCGCTGCCCTGACATTGGTCGCTGCGTTGAAATTCCGGCACCCGCAGGCACGGCAAGCTCATCGCCGCATGAGCACTTGATCCGGGGTTGCTTGCCGGGCAGCACGCGGCATCCACTCAAGGATCACGGAGCGTCCTCGATGCTTCGACGCAATCTGCGCAGCGGTGCCTTGTTCTGCGTCATCAGCCTCCTGGTCGTGACGGCCGAAACCGCCGCGGCCGCCGAAACATACGGGCCACCGATTGCCGATCCGCCCACGCAGCAGAAACACCCTGGCCGGTGGGTCTGAGCCGGGTTGCTGACCCGTGACGTGGGCACGGCCGCCGGGCGGGAGGCGGTGGCAAGGTGTTGATGGCTCCCGCGACGCTCGGGAAGCGCGGCAAGGCCGCACTGTTCAGGTATCCCGAGGATGGCCCTGGCTAGTGTCGCCGGATGCGAATCGGCCAGCTATGGCGTCGGAGTCAGCTACGGCAACGGGGACTACCCGGGCTACTATCCAGGCTATCCCGGGTACTGGTACGACGACAATCGGCCGATCGTGGTCGCGCCGCCGGAGAATCGTCCGGAGCGCCCGACCACTCTCCCGGCGCAGGGGCCGTCGACGCTAATCACCCCTGGTCGCAGCCGGAACTGGCCTAGTCCTGACGTTTTTGCTCAGGCAGAATGCGCGCCACTTTCCGGGCGGCCCACCTCGCCAATGCGACCCGCCCGCGCGGTCAATACCGCGCCAAGGAGCTCAAGTCGATGCATCGTGTCCTCATTCTCGGCGCCGGGAAAATCGGCGCGTTGATTTCGGGTCTGCTGGCGGAATCCGGTGCCTATCGGGTGCAGCTGGCCGACGTCAACGGCAAGGTCGCCGATGCCGTCGCGCGTGCGCACGGCCATGCCGATCTCCAGGGCTTCGAGCTCGACGCTTCGAACACGAGCGCGCTCAAGGAGCACCTGAAGTCGCATCCCGCGGATGCTGTGATCTCCGGCCTGCCCTACTACTGCAACGTAGCCGTGGCCGAGGCGGCCCGGTACGCCGGCATGCATTACTTCGACCTGACCGAAGACGTCGAGGTGACGAAGGCGGTGCGCGCTATCTCGGCGGGGGCGACGACCGCATTCGTGCCTCAATGCGGGCTCGCACCGGGCTTCGTCAGCATCGCGGCAAATGAGCTGATCACTCATTTCGACGAGCCACGCACCGTCAAGCTGCGCGTCGGCGCGTTGCCTCAGCACCCGAGCAACGTCCTCAAGTACTCGCTCACATGGTCCACCGATGGACTGATCAACGAATACGGCAACTCCTGCCAGGCGATCGTTGATGGGCGCATCGTCGACGCGGCACCGCTCGAGGGTCTGGAGGAGATCGAGATCGACGGCACGCTCTACGAGGCATTCAACACCTCGGGTGGGCTGGGCTCATTGGGCGAGACTTACGGCTCGCGCGTCGAAAGCATGAATTACAAGACCATCCGTTATCCCGGTCATTGCGCACAGATGCGCCTGCTGATGAACGACCTCAAGCTCAATCGCGATCGTGGAACGTTGAAGCGCGTGCTCGAGAACGCCGTGCCGCAGACGCTGCAGGACGTCGTCATCGTCTATGCGGCCGTAAGCGGTCTGCAGGACGGCGAGTTGCGCGAAGAGAACTACGTCAACAAGATCTATCCGCAGCTGATCGCGGGGCGCCTGTGGTCGGCAATCCAGGTCACGACGGCCGCCGGAATCACGGCGGTGGCGGATCTCACGCTGGCCTCACCAGGCAAGTACCGTGGGTTCGTGGCACAGGAGGGATTCCGCCTGCCCGAGATCCTCGGCAACCGGTTCGGCCGCTACTACGCTCCCGGCGGTACCAAGGACGTCTCCTCCGAAGTCGTCGTCTCCGGAAGAACCGGTCACCAGCGAGAGCTGAAGAGAGGTGAGCGATGAAAGAGTTGCTGGGGCGGCTCGATCTCAAGCCGGTGAATCCGGGCACCTGGTCGGGACAGCAGGGCTGGTCCAAGGACAATCGCGGCCCGCTGATCGATTCGCTCAACCCCGCGACCAATGAAGTGATCGCACAAGTGCGTTGCGCAACTGCCGCGGACTACGAACACGTGATGCAGTCCGCCATGCAGACGGCGAACGAGTGGCGCATGGTCCCCGCGCCACGACGGGGCGAGGCCGTGCGGCTCGTCGCCGACGAATTGCGCGCCAACAAGGACGCGTTGGGGAGCCTCGTGACGCTCGAGAACGGCAAGATCAAGGCCGAAGGCGACGGTGAAGTGCAGGAGATGATCGACATCGCCGATTTCGCCGTGGGTCAGTCGCGCATGCTCTATGGCCTGTCGATGCACTCCGAGCGCCCGCAGCATCGGATGTTCGAACAATGGCATCCCCTGGGTGTGGTGGGGATCATCTCGGCCTTCAATTTTCCGGTCGCCGTGTGGTCGTGGAACGCATTCCTGGCCGCGATCTGCGGCAACGTGAGTGTCTGGAAACCATCCCCCAAGACGCCGCTGTGCGCGATTGCCGTTCAGGAGCTCTGCAACCGCGTGCTGACACGCCACGGCCTGCCGCCGATCTTCCAGATGTTCATCGACGCCGGCACCGAGCTGGCGCAGAAGTTCGTCGACGACCTGCGCGTGGCGCTCGTCTCCTTCACTGGATCGACCGCGGTAGGCCGAAAAGTCGGCGAGCGCGTCGCGGCGCGCCTCGGCAAGAGCCTGCTGGAGCTCGGCGGCAACAACGCGATCATCGTCGACGAATCCGCCAATCTCGATCTGGCGGTGCCCGCGATTGCTTTCGGCGCGGTGGGTACGGCGGGCCAGCGTTGCACCAGCACTCGCCGCGTGTTCGTGCACGCCGCGCGCCAGGCCGAGCTCGAAAAGCGACTGCTGAGCGCATACTCGCAGGTGCGAATCGGCGATCCCCTCAAGTCCGACACGCTGATGGGTCCTCTCATCGACCGGCTGGCGGTGGCGCGATTCGAAGCCGCGGTTGTCCAGGTGCGCGAGAGCGGTGGCGAGCTGTTGTGTGGTGGGCGCGCCATTGCGAGAAGCGGCAATTTCGTCGAGCCGGCGATCGCCCGTGCACGCAACGACTGGCCCATCGTGCAGACCGAGACGTTCGGCCCGATCCTCTATCTGATCACGGTGCGCTCCCTTGACGAGGCCATCGAGCTGAACAATCGATCGGCGCACGGGCTGTCCTCCGCCATCTTCACGGATCGATTGCAGAACGCCGAGCGCTTTCTGTCGGCCGTGGGCAGCGATTGCGGCATCGCCAACGTCAACATCGGGACTTCGGGTGCCGAGATCGGCGGCGCGTTCGGCGGCGAAAAAGAGACCGGTGGTGGCCGCGAATCGGGCTCCGATTCCTGGAAGGCTTACATGCGTCGCCAGACGAGCACGATCAACTGGAGCAGCGCCCTGCCTCTGGCGCAGGGTATCCGCTTCGATCTGCAGAGCTGAACGACTCGCAAGCGTGCTAGTCTGTCTGTCCCTGGGCATCCAGGTGCACCGATGCGCCGAATTCTTGCTTTGCTGTTTGCCTGCTGTGCCTGGCTTCCGGCACAGCTCGTTCTGAGCGCCGACCCTGCTCCGCCCGCGGCTCAGATTGCCTTGCTCCTCGAGATCGACGGGCCAATCGGCCCTGCCACCAGTCACTACATTTCGCAGGGATTGAAGCGCGCCGCCGAGCGGGGCAGCGCGATCGTCATCTTGCGAATGGATACGCCGGGTGGTCTCGACACTGCGATGCGCGACATCATCAAGGACATCCTCGCCTCACCGGTTCCGGTGATCACGTTCGTCGCGCCGAGCGGCGCGCGGGCTGCGAGCGCCGGCACGTATATCCTGTACGCGAGCCACATCGCGGCGATGGCACCGGCCACCAACCTGGGATCGGCAACACCTGTGCCGATCGGCGGTGAGCCGGCGGCACCCGATGGGCAGCAAGATGACAAGGACGAACCGCAGAAGCCCGGCGAGGAAGCGAAGCCGGCACGCGCTCCGGGTGGCGCGATGGAGCGCAAGGTCGTGAACGACGCGGTCGCGTACCTGCGTAGCCTCGCGCAATTGCGTGGCCGCAATGTCGAGTGGGCGGAAAAGGCGGTCCGTGAGGGCGCCAATCTAGCAGCGACCGATGCACTCGAGCAGAAAGTCATCGACCTGATCGCCACCGATGAGGCTGACCTGCTGGCCAAGATTCACGGACGAAAGCTCACCCTTGGCGCGACCGAGGTGACGCTCGCGACGCAGGGCCTGGCGGTCGAGACCGTCGAGCCCGATTGGCGCACCGAGCTGTTGTCGGTCATCACCAATCCGACCGTGGCCTACGGGCTGCTGTTGATCGGCATCTATGGCCTGATGTTCGAGGGCTACAACCCGGGCGCAGTGCTCCCCGGAGTGGCCGGCGCGATCTGCCTGTTGCTCGCGCTGTTCGCATTCCAGGTGCTCCCCGTCAACTACGCCGGACTGGCGCTGATCGTCCTGGGAACGCTACTCGTCGTGGCTGAGGCCTTCGTACCGAGCTTCGGGACGCTCGGCGTCGGCGGCCTGATCGCGTTCGTGATCGGCTCGATCATTCTTTTCGACACCAGCGTGCCGGGATTCGAAGTTGCAATGCCCATCATCGGTGGCATCGCTTTCGTAGCGGGGCTGCTGCTCTGCGGAATGGTCTGGATGTTCGCGCGGTCGCGGCGCCGTCCCGTCGTCACGGGCGTCGAGCAGATCGTCGGCGGCACCGCGGAAGCGATCGCCGACTTCTCCGAGCAGGGCATCGTGCGTCTCGGAGGCGAAACGTGGAACGCGCGCAGCTCGGCTCCACTGCGAGCGGGGCAGCGCGTGCGTGTGGTCAAGGTCGACGGCCTGCTGTTGTGGGTCGAGCCGTTGTGAACATCGGGGGAGATCGAGAATGATTCCATTTAGCCCATTTGTGCTGGTCGTCATATTTCTGGTCGCAACGCTGATCTTCAGCGCCATCAGGATCCTGAATGAGTACGAGCGCGGCGTGATGTTCACGCTCGGGCGTTTCACCGGGATCAAGGGACCGGGCGTGATCCTCGTGATCCCGGTCATCCAGAAGATGAAAAAGGTCGATCTGCGCGTGATCGTGCTCGATGTGCCCAAGCAGGACGTCATTTCGCGCGATAACGTCTCAGTAAAGGTCAATGCGGTGGTGTATTTCCGGATCGTGGATCCGGGCAAGGCCATCATCCAGGTGGTCAATCCCTGGGAAGCGACCAGCCAGTTCGCGCAGACGACGCTGCGCTCAGTGCTCGGTCAGCACGAGCTCGACGAGATGCTGTCGCAGCGTGAAAAGCTCAACGTCGATATCCAGCGTATTCTCGATGAAGCCACGGATGCCTGGGGCATCAAGGTCGCCAACGTCGAGATCAAGCACGTCGATCTGGACGAAAGCATGATCCGGGCGATTGCCAAGCAGGCAGAGGCAGAACGCACGCGCCGCGCCAAGATCATCCATGCCGAGGGGGAGAAACAGGCGGCCGCGATGCTGACAGAGGCGGCGCATCTGCTGGCCGCGGAACCGGCGGCCATGCAGTTGCGTTATCT
>Ga0180104_1000030_pt1 | contig 42884 bp, 38 predicted proteins | sample EasRiv730_16_1Da_FD_121791 | JGI IMG/M metagenome (GOLD analysis project Ga0180104, IMG submission 121791) | Soil microbial communities from meander-bound floodplain in the East River, Colorado, USA - East River metaG ERMLT730_16_1Da | ecosystem: Environmental > Terrestrial > Soil > Floodplain ... | reverse complement strand
TCGCCCTGATGCGCGCCATCGCGCAAGGATGGCCGCTGCCGCTCGCGAGCATCGAGAACCGGCGCAGCCTCGTGTACGTCGGCAATCTTTGCGACGCGATCGCGGCGTGCCTCGAGGCACGGCCCGCCGCCGGAAAGACGTTCTACGTGGCGGACGGCGAGGCGATCTCGACGCCGGCGCTCTGCCGCGCCATCGGCATGGCGCTCGGCAGGCCGGCGCGCCTGTTCCGCTTCCCGCCCGCCTTGCTGCCGGTCGAGAAGCTCACCGGCTCGCTCGTGGTGGACGATTCTGCGATCCGACGCGAGCTCGGCTGGCGGCCGCCGTTCTCGCTGGAGGAGGGGCTGAGAGCCACGGCAGCCTGGTACCTCAATCGATAGAATCCTTGCGATGCTGGCCGGCTCAGGGGCTGTGTCGTTTGTCGTCGCGTTCGTAGCCGTGCGGGTGCTGCTCTCCCGCTTCGGCCGCTTCGCGCTGGACGAGCCGAACGCGCGCTCGCTGCACGAGCGCCCGGTGCCGCGCACCGGGGGAATCGCCGTGCTGCTCGGCGCCGCGGTCGCATTCGCTTTCGGCGCCGCGCCGCTCTGGCTGCCGGCAGCGCTCGCGCTCGGACTGGCCGCGGTGTCGTTCGTCGACGATTTGCACCGCCTGCCGACCCTGGCGAGGCTGACGGCGCATCTCGCTGCGGCGGTCGTCGTGGTCTGGTATGTGTTGAGCCCCATGCATCCGATGCAGATGGCGGTGCTGATCCTCGCCGTGGCCTGGATCACGGATCTCTACAACTTCATGGACGGGTCCGATGGGCTTGCGGGGGGCATGGCCGTCATCGGCTTCGGCGCCTACGGGATAGCGGCGCATTTGGGCGGCGATGTCGCGCTGGCGGTTTTCTCCACTGCCCTTGGGGCTAGCGCGGCCGCGTTTCTCGTGCACAACCACCATCCGGCGCGCATCTTCCTGGGCGACGTGGGATCGATTCCGCTCGGGTTTCTGGCGGCGGCGCTCGGGCTCGCCGGATGGCGAAACGATCTGTGGCCGCTCTGGTTCCCGGTGCTGGTGTTCGGGCCGTTCATCGCCGATGCGACCATTACGCTCGTGAAGCGCGCGATCCGCGGCGAGCGCGTCTGGCAGGCGCACCGCAGCCATTACTATCAGCGCATGGTGCTGATGGGTCTCGGCCACCGGCGCACGGCGTGGGTCGCCTATACCCTGATGGCCGCGTGCGCCGCCGCGGCGCTCCTGGGGCGCAACCAGGCGCCGTGGCTGCAGGCGCTTGCCTTCTTCGGCGGCAGCGCGCTGCTCGCCGTGCTCGCGGTGTGGGTGGACGTGCGCTGGGCGCGCTTCGCGCGCCGGTCGCAGCAGGCGGCCTAGGCATGCGCCGGCTGATCGTCTTCGCGCACGACCTCGCCGCCGCCGGGCTCGCGTGGGTGGCTGCCTTCTGGCTGCGCTTCAACTTCGATGTGCCGGACGAATACCGCAACCTCATGCTCGAGCTGCTGCCCTGGGTGCTCGGCATCCATGCCGCGATATTCCTCGCGCTGCGGCTCTACCGCGGGCTGTGGCGCTATGCGAGCTTGCCCGACCTGCAGCGCATCGCGATCGCGGTCGGCGTCGCCGCGCTAGCCGTGCCTGCGGCCTTTGCCTTCGTCCACATCGGGCTGCCGGTCCCGCGCACGGTGTACGTGCTTACGCCCCTTTTGCTCGGGCTGGCGATGGGGGCCGACCGGCTCGCGTACCGCGCGTGGCGCGAGGGGCGGCTCATGCCGCTCATCACCAGACCGCAAGCCACGCCGGTGCTGGTGCTCGGGGCAGGTAATGCCGCTGCCGGCCTAGTGCGCGAGCTGGCCGCCTCCCAACAGTGGCGCGTGGTCGGCATGCTCGACGACGACGCGAAGAAGCACGGCGCCGAGGTCGGCGGGGTCAAGATCTAGGCGGCATCGAGCGCGTCGGCGAAACGGCGCTGAGCCTCGGCGTATTGCAGGCGGTCATCGCGATGCCGAGCGCCACGCACCAGCAGCGCAAGCGCGCGCTGGACCTGTGTGCGCGCGCCGAGCTCGAAGTCATGACCGTCCCCGCGATGTCGGACATCGTGTCGGGCAGGGTCAGCGTGTCCGCGCTGCGCGCGGTGGAGCTGGACGACCTCCTGGGGCGCGACCCGGTCGAGCTGGACGATGCCGCGCTGCACTCGTTCCTCGGCGGCAAGACGGTGCTGGTCACCGGCGCGGGAGGCTCGATCGGCTCGGAGCTCTGCCGCCAGATCGCGCGCTACGCCCCGGCGCGGGTCGTTCTGTTCGACGCCGCGGAATTCGCCCTCTATTCCATCGAGCAGGAATTCCGCGACCGCCTGCCGCGCGTGCCGATCGTGCCGGTCATCGGCGACGCCAAGGACGAGCGCCGAGTCGGCGAGGTGTTCGCGCGCTACCGGCCGCAGGTCGTGTTCCACGCTGCGGCGTACAAGCACGTGCCGCTCATGGAGGACGAGAACGCGTTCCAGGCGGTCGCCAACAACGTCCTCAGCACCGTCACGTTGGCCCGTGCCGCGCAGGGCGCGGGCGCGGCAAAGTTCGTGCTGATCTCGACCGACAAGGCGGTGAACCCGGCAAACGTGATGGGGGCGTCGAAGCGCCTCGCCGAGATCGCCTGCCAGGCGCTGCAGCCCGGCAGCCGGACGCAATTCGTGATCGTGCGGTTCGGCAACGTGCTCGGCTCCACGGGAAGCGTGGTGCCGCGCTTCCACGAGCAGATCGCGCGCGGCGGGCCGGTGACGGTCACGCATCCCGAGATCCAGCGCTACTTCATGTCGATTCCGGAGGCCGCGCAGCTCGTGCTGCAGGCCGGGATGATGGGCAATGGCGGCGAGATCTACGTGCTCGACATGGGCGAGCCGGTCAAGATCGTCGAGCTGGCGCGGCAGATGATCCGGCTCTCGGGCCTGGACGAGGACGACATCCGCATCGAGTTCACCGGCCTGCGGCCCGGCGAGAAGCTCTACGAGGAGCCGCTGTCGGACGTGGAGAAGACCCTGCCGACGCCGCATCCGAAGCTGCGGGTCGCGCAGGCGCGCGCGCCGCAGGGCGGGAGGCTCGTCGAGGAGGTGCTGGCGTGGCTCGAGGAACCCGGCGACGTCACGGCGCCCGCGGTCCGGGCGAGGCTTGCCGGTTGGGTGCCGGAGTACTCCGCTGGTGAGCAAGCCAGCCGCCGAGCAGCAGCACGCTGATCAGCGCGTGCTCGTGGTGCAGCGTGGTGTTCACCAGGCCGACGATGACCGCCACCATCCACGCGGCGGCGCTGCCGCCCCAGTAGCTCCACCGGAGCGGGGAGGCCGCCGCATCGGGAATGTGGCGGAACAGTGCGACGGCCCATGCGACCAGGACCGCGAGCACTGCAGCGAGGCCTAGCACGCCCCGTTCCACGAGGGTGTTCACGTACAGGCTGTGCCCGTGCGACGAAAACACCAGGCCGCTCGAATCGAGCGTTTCGCCGCGCTGCGCGGCGGCGCTTTCGAGCTGCTTTTCGCTGATCCTGCCCCAGCTGTGGGTGCCGACGCCGAAGATCGGAAATTCGCGCCAGGCGAGCAGGCCCGCATGCCAGATGCCCTCGCGAAAGGCGAGCAGCGTGCCGCTGCGCTCGATCTGGACGTAGTTCTTTTCTAGCACCTCCGGCTTCACCGCGAGCCCGATACCGACCGCGATCGCGGCGCCGAGCGCGAGGCGCCGCATGCCGCGGCGGTGGCGCACGGCATAGGCGAGGAGCAGGACGACAGCTACGACTATCGCCGCCCCGACCGCAGCGCGGCTCTGCATGACGAAGAGCGACACCGCGAAGAGGAGCGTGCACAGCAGCCCGCCGATGCGCCAGGGCGCTGCGGCATGGCGCCACCAGGCGCGCGTCGCGATCAGCGTCGCGCCGAAGGCGATGGCCAGGTAGATCGCGCTGTGGTTCACGTGCCCCACCGACTTCAGCCCCAGATAAGTGTGGTCGTCGGTCAGGAGAATGCGGTAGTAGCCCAAAGCGAGCGCGAGCACTGTGCCCGCGGCGAGCGCGATCAACAGGGCGACCAGGACGCGATCGGGGTAGCGCGATCGCTTCATCAGCCACAGGACGCTCGTATAGCGAACCACGTCCGTCACGGCCCGCCAGTCGGCACCCAGGCCGGCGAATGCGACCGCGGCCTGGGCGGAGGCGATCCACAGCACGATCAGCGTGTCCCACCGGTCCCAGGGACCGCCGAAGTCGCGCGTGCGGGCGCGGTTCACCACCCATAGCGCGACGTAGAGGACCCAGAAAAGATTCTTGGGCCCTTCCAGCAGCGGCAATACGGCGGCGAGCGCAATGAGCGCCGCGTGCTCGAGGCGGATCATGCGTCGCCGCCGAGCGCGCGCACGACGTCTTCGACCTGCAGCGCCTCCATGCAGCGCGGCCGCGCGCACTCCGCGAGCGTCCGCCGGCAGGTGCGCAGCCACGTGATGTCGCGGCCGAAGAGCACCGGCTGGTCGCGGCACGGGAAGTCCGCGACGGTGACCTCGGTGAAGGGCGCGTCCTTCCAGAACTCGCCGCGGCCGGTGAGCAGTGCCGAGCTCGGGCCGAAAAGGCAGGCGGTGCGCGTCCCCGTGAGCTTGGCGATATTCGCGACCCCGGTATCGAGCGTGACGAGCACGCCGGCATTCGCTACGAGGTGCCAGAGCTGCGCCAGGTCGAGGTTCCCCGGGTAGGTGGGGTGCGCGCCCTGCGGGATCAGATCGGTTTCCTTCGGTCCGCAGCTCCAGACCGGCGTGTAGCGCGCGGAAAGACGCTTTGCCAGCGCCGCCCAGCATTCGGAGGGCCAGTACTTGAGCGGCGTGCTCGCGCCGATGTGCAGCAGCGCGTACGGGCGCTGCGGCAACGGAAAAGTCTTGTGGGCCGGCGCTGGCCAGTCGCCGGGACGGTAGCGGGGACCACTCGGGCCTGCGAGCGACGCGAAGATCTCGCCGAGATTGGCGGCCTGGCCGGGGAACGCGACCAGCTCGTCCGCGCCCCAGTTCTTCCACCCCGGGCGGCCGCCGGCGAGCGCGGCGATCCAGCGCGCGCCGACGGCCCGGGCCGTGACGGTGTAGCGGTTCTCTCCGGGAACGATGGCGAGGTCGCAGTCGCGCGCGGTCTCGAGATCGGCCAGCGCGCCCGGCGTGCGCTCGTCGAACGGGATCGCGATGACGCCGTAGGGACGGCCGGAGAAGAGCGGCAATAGGGCCGGCCGCGCGGTGACATAGATCGTGGCGTCCCCGTATCTCGCGCGCAGCCGGGCGAGGAGCGGCGCCAGCATCAGCGTGTCCCCGAGCAAGAGCTCGTGCAGGACCAGGACGCGGCGCGGGTGCTCGGGGCGCGCGCGCGCGGCGGGGCGGATGCTGAGCGCGGCGCGGCCGAGGGTCCGGATCCGGTTGAGCGCGCGCGCCGACATCAGCGTGCAGTTTCCTTCAAGGGCACGACTTCGATGGATTCGGCGAGGCTGTAGCGGCGCTCGCCGGGGTACACGACGTAAAGGGCGTCCAGCCGCAGGTCGTGCATCGCCGTGCGCATCGACGGCGCGAGGCGCGGGGCGTCCATGCGCTTGAATTCGACACCCACCCGGCGCCCGTCTTTGACCATCAGGAGATCGAGCTCGGCGCCGGCGTGAGTCGCCCAGAACCAGGCTTCGTCCGGCGCCGCGCTCTGCAGCGTCTGCTCCAGGGCGAATGCCTCCCATGAAGCGCCCGACTTCGGATGCGCGAGCAATGCCGGCTCGTCGGCGATCCCGAGCAGCGCATGCAGCAACCCCGAGTCGCGGAAATAGATCTTCGGCGACTTCACCTGGCGCTTCCCGAGATTCTCGAACCACGGCTGGAGCTGGCGCACCATGAAAGTCTGCGTAAGCCAGTCGAGGTGCCGGCGCACGGTGCTTTCGTTGACCCCGAGAGAGCGCGCCGGCTCGGCGGCGTTCCACACCTGGCCGTTGAAGTGCGCGAGCATCGTCCAGAAACGTCTCATGGCGCTCGCCGGGACGTTGATGCCGAGCTGCGGCAGGTCGCGTTCGAGGAACGAGCGGATGAAGCCGTCGCGCCAGCTGCGGCTGTCGGCTTCGGACGCGGCGAGAAACGAGAGCGGGTAGCCTCCGCGCAGCCACAGCGCCGACAAGGCCTCGGCGCCGGCCTCGTCGAGGGCGAAGCCTCCGAGCTCGATGACTTCGACGCGCCCGGCGAGCGACTCGCTCGACTGCCGCAGGAGTCCCGGCGACGCGCTTCCGAGCAGCAGGAACTTCGCCGGAGCGGCGTCGCGGTCCATGAGCACGCGCAGCACCTTGAACAGCCCGGGAGCGCGCTGTACTTCGTCGATCGCCACGAGGCCGCGCAGGCGCTCAAGCACGGTCATCGGCGCCTCGAGCTGCGCCTCGACGCGAGGGTCTTCCAGGTCGAAGTAATTCGGCGAGCCGGAGGGAACGAAGGCGCGGGCAAGGGTCGTCTTGCCGACCTGGCGCGGACCGACGAGCACTACCCCCCGGCTGCGCTCGAGCGCCGCGGCGATCCGCGTGCGAAGGCGCCCCCTGTCTATCGGCATGTTGTGTGGATCGTACCTTGAAATTCCCGCTTTCAAAACGGGATTTTCAAGAAGAGGGGTGGGTGCGCCGCGCGAGCCGCAGCCACGCCTCGGTCACTCTTTCGACCGGGATATCCGCGATGTCGCGCGTGTCGGGGCAAACCATCTCGTACGGCACCTGCCACGGGTGCCAGTGGAGCTTCTTGTAAGGCAGGTTCTCGAAAAGCGCAACGACGGGCAGGCCGAGGCCCGCGGCCATGTGCATCGCGCCGCCGTCGGGACCGATGAACGCGCGGCACAGCGAAAGGATCGCGGCCAGGTCCTCGAGCGACTCGGTCTTCGCGGGGATGATTCTCGCGTTCGCCCCGGCCTGGCTGGCAATGGCGGCGGCCTTCTCATCGTCGCCGGGATGGCGCGGATTGTCGGCGGCGCCGGGAGACCAGAGCAGCACGACATGAGCGGTACCTAGATTTTTTATCAATGAGACGAATTTCTCGGGGGGCCAAATGCGCCCCGGCTCGCGCGCGCTGATGTGCACCGCCACCGCCCGGCGCTCGCCGAGCGCGGGGAACCGCTCGCGCCAGCGCGCGGCGAGCTCGGGCGCGGCAAAAACCCGCAGCGGCCCGGGCGCCTCGTCTACGCCGAACGGTGCGGCCAGCTTCATCATGGCCTCGACCTCGTGCAGGTCGGCGAACGGGATCGGCGGCACCGGGTCGGTGATGCGCTTCGCCCCGCGGCCGCTTGCCGGCACGACGCCGACGATGTGGCGCGGCGCGATCCAGCGCGCAAGAGCGAGGCCGTGACGGTCGAATTGCGCTTTCGCCAGCACGACGTAATCGAAGCGCCCGCGGCGGAGCTGCGCGAGCATCCGGAAGCGATCGCGCACGATTCCGATCGCGGATTGCCCGGGGCGGCGGTGCTTGAGCTTGGTGTACGCGTGCACTGCATTGACGTCCGGGTTGCCGTGCAGCACGCCGGCGTTGTAGCTGTTCACGAGCGCGGCGATGTGCGCGTCAGGGTAGCGCTTGCGCAGCGCCGCGATAAGCGGCGTCGCGCACACCAGGTCGCCGATGTTGTCGCGCCGGACGACGAGCAGTTTCATGGCTGGACGGCGGAGAGCAGCCCGACCGGTTCGCCAGGGCGCAGCAGCGTGATCTTGTAGCCCGCGCGCTCGAGCCGCGCGCGCACGCCTTCGAACCCGCGGTGGTATTCCATGCGGATCTGCCGCGGCGCGAGGTGGCCGAGGAAGCGCGGATCGGAGAGCAGGTAGTACTCCGCGCCCTCGCAATCGAGCTTCAGGATCTCGATCCGCGCCGGCAGGTTCGCGAGCGCGTACGCAATCCCCTCGACGAAGCGCAGCCGGTCGTGCCCCGACTCGATCACTTCCTCGCGCTCGGCCAGGCCGACCTCGTGCAGCGTGACGCGGTCGGCGAGGCCGTTCTCGGCGAGATTACGCCGCACGAAGCCGCAAAAAGTCGAGGAAGGCTCAAAGGCGTGCACGCGCGCGCCGCGGCGCGCGAAGGCGATGGCGCTGTCCCCCACGTACGCGCCGACGTCGACCACGACGCCGCCCGACAGGTCGCGGTCCTTGATGCCGTAGACGTCATCGAGAAACACCTCGCGGTAGTACGCGGCCTCGTCGCGCGTCCAAAGCGGCGAATACAAGGTCAGCCCGTCGATCCGCACGCGCTTCGCGTCGTCGAGGAATTCGAAGTCGGCGCCGATACGCTCGAGCCGGCACGCCGTCGGCAGCAGCGGCCAGCGCCCGGCCGGCATGCGGAACGTGCGGCCCGAGCGGAACTGAACCTCGACGGCGCGGCCGGCCGCCATCCACGGCAGCCGGTACGCGAGCCCGGGCTCCGCGAGCATCTCCTGGAACAATCGACCCGACCGGTAGTAAAGGCGCCAGCGGCGTACGCGTTCGCGCAGGGTCACGCGGCGCGGTAATAGCCCCTGAACCACTCGGCGAAGCGCGCGAGCCCGGCGGCGAGCGGCGTCGACGGCGCAAAGCCCACGGCGGCGCGCAGCGCGGCGGTGTCGGCGTAGGTCGCCTTGACGTCGCCCGGCTGCATCGGCTTCATTTCCAGCCTGGCCTGTCTTCCGAAGGCGCGCTCGAGGGCCGCGATGTAGTCGAGGAGCCCCACCGGCTGGTGATTGCCGATGTTGTAGATCGCATAGCGCGTCGGCCGGTCGAGCACGCGCAGCGTGCCCTCGACGGCGTCGTCGATGTAGGTGAAGTCGCGCTGCATGTCGCCGTGGTTGAACACCTGGATCGGCTTGCCCTGCAGGATGGCGCTCGCGAACAGCATCGGCGACATGTCCGGCCGGCCCCACGGGCCGTACACGGTGAAGTAGCGCAGCCCCGTGGTCTTCAGTCCGTACAGGTGGCTGTAGACGTGCGCCATGAGCTCGTTGGATTTCTTGGTCGCGGCGTACAGGCTGACCGGATGATCCACGTTCTGCGATTCGGACCAGGGCAGCTCCGTATTCGCGCCGTACACGCTCGAGCTCGACGCGAACACCAGGTTGCCCGGCGGGTGTCGGCGGCAGCATTCGAGCAGGTTGGCGAAGCCGACCAGGTTGGTCTGTATGTAGGCGCCCGGGTTTTCGAGCGAGTGGCGCACCCCGGCCTGCGCGGCGAGATGCAGCACACGGTCGGGTTTGTGTTTTGCGAATAACTTCCCCAATAGTTTTTCTTCTGCGATATCCAGTTCGGCAAGGCTGAACTCGGGATGCTTGAGTTGCGCGAGTCGATCCTTCTTCAGCTGTACCGAGTAATAGGCCGAGAGGTTGTCGACGCCGACCACTTCGTCGCCGCGCTCGAGCAGGCGCTTCGCGCAATGCATGCCGATGAAGCCTGCGGCGCCCGTCACGAGAACTTTCATTTGTCCTATTTGTTCTCGGACTGGCGCAGCTCGATCAGCTTCATGTACTTCACGTAGCTGTTCATGCAGCCGATCGAGATGTGCAGCAGGCCCGGCAGGCCGTCGAGGAAGCCCAGGCGCATGATGTAGAACTTGATGAAGCGCACCACCGGCGAGAACAAGAGGTGCAGCACGTTGGCGCTGCGGCCCTGCTCGAAGGCCTGGCGCGCGGCGAGGGTGGTGTAGCGGTTCTGGCGCTCCAGGTAGGCCGGCAGGTCGTCGAAGGAATCGTGCATCAGGTCGCCCTGCAGCGTGCCCGGCGTGACGGCGAAGAGCACCTTCTCGTGGACCAGGTCGTCGCTCCAGCGCGCGTTCATGCGGTTGAAGAGCCGCGGGCTCCAGTCCGGGTAGCCCTCGCCGTGCGCGAGCCAGCGGCCGAGGAAGCGGTTGCGGCGCGCCATGCGATAGACCGGCGACACCGGCGCGGCGAGCGCGCGCTCGATCGATCGCGCGAGCTCGGGCGACACGCGCTCGTCGGCGTCGAGGCACAGCACCCAGTCGTGGCTCGCCTGCTCGACCGCGAACTGCTTCTGCCGGCCGAAGCCGAGCCATTCCTTCTGCACCACGCGCGCGCCCTTGCGCGTCGCGACGTCGGCCGTGCCGTCGGTCGAGGACGAATCGACGATCACGACCTCGTCGGCGAACGCGAGGCTGTCGAGGCAGGGCTCGAGGACGGACGCGGCGTTGCGCGTGATGAGGACGGCCGAGAGGGGCGCGCGGGGCGGCGCGTTCACGCTGTTTTCCTGGCGATCAGGAGCTGCGCGAGCGAGTCGTTGAAGCCGAGCCATTTCGCCGCAAGATTGCGCGCCGCGAGCTTGCGGTCGCGCCAGCGGCTGAGCACGTTGTCGACGCCGTGGTGCAGCACGCTGAATCCCGCCGCCTCGATCACGCGCCGCAAGGCAGGCGGCGAGAAATGGATCAGGTGGATCTCCTGGAACTTCTTGCCGTAGTCGATGCGGCCGACGATTTTCTCGAGCCTGGCGTCGCGCGGGCCGAACCACAGGCGCGGGTATTTCCACAGCCGCGTGAGACCGGCGTTCGGCACGGCGATCACGAGCAAGCCGCCCGGCTTCAGCCGGTCCGCGAGGTATCGCAGGCTCTTCCCCGGAAACGGCAGGTGCTCGAAAACATGCCACATCATGATGCACCCCAGTGATTCGTCCTCCAGCGGCAGCTGCTCGGGGTAGCCTTCCATCAGCTCCACGCCGTAGAGCTGCTGCGCGCGCGCCAGCGCTTCCTTCGAGATCTCGCTGCCGAGCGCCTCGTATCCCTTCTCGCGCAGCTGCTTCACCGCGGTGCCGATGCCGGCGCTGACATCGAGGATCGGAGAGCGCGGCTCATGCTCGAGCACGCGCGACAGGCGCCGCTGCCACATCTCTTCCCAGACCTGGTCGGGCTTGAACCGCGCGTAGTACTGGCCTTCGTTGTAGTTCCTCTCGATGAATTCCTGTGTGGGCCGCGGATTGTTGAACAGCACCCCGCAGGCCTGGCAGCGCCACAAGGCCAGGCGATCCGATTCGAGCATCGCCCCCGCTGCCGAGCACACGGGACATGCGCTCAACGTTTCCATGACGCCGTCGTAGCCGCCCATATCCACCCTTGTAGAATCGGCGAGCCCTATTCTAGCCAATGAGAACAATACTCTTCGTCAAGACCTCCTCCCTTGGCGACGTGGTGCATAACTGTCCGGCGGTGAGCGATGCGGCGCGGGCGTTTCCGGGCGCGGCGATCGACTGGATCGTGGAAGAGCCCTTCGCCGGGATCGCCGCGATGCACCGCGCGGTGCGGCGCGTGATCCCGGTCGCGGTACGCCGCTGGCGTGGCGCTCTGTGGAAGCCCGCCATCTGGTCCGAGATCGGCGCGTGGCGCAAAGAGCTGCGCGGCGAGCGCTACGACGCGGTGGTCGACACGCAGTCGCTTCTCAAGAGCGCGCTCATCAGCACGCTCGCCCTCGGCCGGCGGCACGGCATGGACCGCGCGAGCGCGCGCGAGTGGCTGGCGGCGGCGTTCTACGACGTGCGCCACCCTGTGCCGCGCGACTTGCATGCCGTTCAACGTAACCGGTTGCTGGCGGCGGCAGCATTGGGATTCGATTTGCACGATCCCGTCGATTACGGACTGCGGGTCCCGGCGGCCCAGAAGAGCGGGTATGTCGTGCTGCTCACCATGACGAGCCGCGCGGACAAGCTCTGGCCCGAGGAGCGCTGGATCGAGCTCGGGCGCGGGCTGCGTGCGCCGGCCATCCTGCCGTGGGGCAGCGAGGCGGAGCGGGCGCGGGCACAAAGAATTGCCGGAGAAATCGGCGCGACCGTTTTGCCGAAATCCCTCCAGCTGAGCGAGCTGGCGAAGCTCTTCGTCAACGCGCGCGGCGTGGTCGGTCTCGACACGGGCCTCACGCACCTCGCGGTCGCCCTCGGCGTGCGCACGGTCGGCATCTATTGCGGCTCGGATCCGGCGCTGACCGGGCTGTATGGCGCGCCGCACGCGAGGAACGCGGGCGGGCCGGGGCGGGCCCCGCAAGCCGGCGAAGTGCTGCAGATGCTGGGATGAGGCGCCTCTACACGGTCGCGCTGCGGCTCGCGCTTCCGCTCATTCTTCTCAGGCTGTGGTGGCGCGGGCGGCGCGAGCCGGGCTACCGCGAGCACGTCCAGGAACGTTTCGGAATCTATTCCTCCGGAAAAATGGACAAGGCGGTGTGGGTGCACGCGGTCTCGGTGGGCGAAGCGCGCGCCGCGGCGCCGCTCGTGCGCGCGCTCAAGGAGCTGCTGCCCGATCACACCGTGGTGATGACCTGCACCACCGCCGCGGGACGCGAGACGCTGAAGCAGGTCTACGGCGAATCGGTGCGCGCCGCCTTTCTTCCCTACGATTATCCGGAATCGGTGCAGGGCTTCCTCGAGCGCTTCCGGCCGCGGCTCGCCGTGCTCATGGAGACGGAGCTCTGGCCGAACCTGCTGGCGCAATGCGAGCGCAACGGCGTTCCCGTCGTCCTCGCCAACGCGCGCATGTCCGAAAAATCGGCGCGCGGCTACCGTCGCTGGCGCGCGCTCATGGGCCCCGGCATCCGCAGCCTCGCCGCGGTGTGCGCGCAAAGCGAAGCGGACGCCGCTCGCCTGCGCGCGCTCGGCGCGCCGCGCGTGGAGGTGACCGGCAACCTGAAGTTCGACGTTGTATTGGATGAGGGTCAACTGGAAGCGGGACGCGAGTGGAAAAGGAGGCTTGGCCGTCAGGTGCTGCTGCTCGCGAGCACGCGGGAAGGGGAAGAAAAAATTCTGTTGAATGAAATACCCCCCTCGGCTGCGCTGCTTTCGGTGGTGGTACCCCGTCACCCGCAGCGCTTCGACGAGGTCGCCCAGCTTGCGCAATCCAGGCGAACACAGACAGCGCTTCCGGGATCCAAGGACCGGGTGCACCTCGGCGACACGATGGGCGAGATGGCGTTCTACTACGCCGCGTGCGACGTCGCGGTGATCGGCGGCAGCTTCATGCCGCTCGGCGGCCAGAACCTGATCGAGGCGCTCGCCGCCGGCGCGCCGGTCGTCGTCGGCCCGAGCATGTTCAACTTCGCCGAGGCGACGCGGCTTGCCCTGGATGCGGGCGCAGCGCTCCAGGCAAGCGACGCCAGGGTTGCGGTGGCGCAGGCGCTGCGTCTTCTTTCGGATCCGGCGAGGCAAAAGGCGATGGGCGAAGCGGGAAAGAAACTCTGCGAAGCGCACCGCGGCGCGACCGCAAGGCACCGCGAGGTTTGCCGGAGGCTGCTCTAGGGCAACAGCACGGCGTTGATCCGCTCGAGGTCCTCCTCGCGCAGGGTGCCGGCGGCGGCCTTGAGGCGCAGGTTGTTGGTGATGAGGCTGTAGCGCGCGACCGCGAGGTCGCGCCGCGTGAGGAACAGCTGCTGCTGGGCGTTCAAGACGTCGATGTTGATGCGCACGCCGACCTCGTAGCCGAGCTTGTTCGAATCGAGCGCGCTCTGCGAGGAGACGAGCGCCTGCTCGAGCGCCTCGACCACGGCGATGCCGTTGATCACCAGGAGGTAGTTCTGGCGCGCGGCGAGCGCGGAGTTGCGCCGCGCGCTCTCCAGGTCCTCCTTCGCCTTGTTGCTGAGCGCCGCGGCCTCGCGCTCGCGCGAGTTGAGCGCCCCGCCCTGGTACAGGGGCATCGCGAACTGCAGGCCGATGACGGTCGTCGTGATGTCGCGCCCGACCGAGCTGTCGGTGGTGGCGTTCTGCCCCGACTGGCCGTGGGTGGCGAAGAAATCGAGCGTCGGCAGGTGGGCCGCGCGGTTGCGCCGCGCTTCGAGCGCGGCGACCTCGGCGGAGGCTTCGGCGACCTGCACCGCGTAGCCCTGCTTCTCGGCGAGCTCGACCCAGGTCTGCATGTCGGGCGGGTTGGGCGGCGAAAGCTTGACGTCCCGGCGCAACTCGGCGAGCTCGCCGGGCTCCTTGCCGGTGATGAGCTGCAGCGCGCGGCGCTTGGTCTCGAGATCGTTCAGCGCCACGATCTCCTGCGCGGCGATCAGGTCGTAGCGCGCCTGCGCCTCGTGGGTGTCGGTGATGGTCGCGGTGCCGACCTCGAAGTTGCGCTTCGCCTGGGCGAGCTGCTCGGCGGTCGCCGTCTTCTGCGCGCGCACCAGCGCGAGCGTGTCGTGCGTCGCCAGGACGTCGAAATAGGCCTGCGCGACGCGGACGATCAGGTCCTGGTAGGCCTGGCCGAAGCTCGCCTCGGCCTGCCTCACTTGCTGGCCGCTTTGCTGGTACTGGATCCAGTTCTGCTGGCGAAAAAGCGGCTGGGTGAACGTGAGCGTGTAGCTTGCGGACTCGGGGTAACGCGTGGAGCTCGGCAGGAGCAGGGGGTCGCGCGAGTCGACCTCGACGCGGTTGCGCTGCGCGTTGCCGGTAAGGTTGAGCGTCGGCAGCAGCAGCGCGAGCCCTTGCGGCTGGCGCTCGCGGCCGGCTTCGACCGCATGCCGCGCCGCGGCGAACACGGCGTCGTTGCGCTGCGCCTCGCGGTAAACCTGCAGCAGGTCTTCAGCGCCTGCCGAAAACGGAACAGCGGCCAGGGCGGCGGCCAGGCCCCGCCCCGCAACTCCTCCCCATCCCCAACCCCCGCTAGTAAAGCGGAACGGCCGGATCGACGGTCCGGGACCACGCATCAACGCCCCCCTGCAAGTTATGCACTCTGGAAAATCCGTTTTTCTCGAGGAACATCGCCACCTGCTGGCTGCGGGCGCCGTGATGGCAGATGGCGACCACTTCCTGCGCGGGTTCGATCTCGGCGAGGCGCGCCGGCACCGCGCGCATCGGGATGTGCCGCGAGCCCTCGATGCGCGCGGTCTGCCACTCCCACGGCTCGCGCACGTCGAGCAGGACCGGCTTGTGGCGGCCGGCGTCGGCGAGCCACGCCGCGAGCTGCGCGGGGGTAATCTGGTTCATCTCAGAAACGGAAGCGCGACGGCCGTTCCGCGTTCGTGAGCGGCGCGATGACAGTCTCGAACAGATCGGTGCTGTGCCATGTGCCCGGGGCGGTCACCACCACCAGGCGCGCCGTCATCACGGGCGGCTCGCCCACGACCGCGAACAGCCTTCCGGCGGGCGCGAGCTGCTCGAGGAAGCTTCTTGGGAGAACCGGCGTCGAGCCGGTGAGCACGATGACGTCGTAAGGCGCGTGGCCCGGCCAGCCGCGCGCCGCGTCGCCGATCTCCAGCGTCACGTTCTCGACGCCGTGGCGCTCGAGGTTGGCGCGGCCGAACGCGGCGAGCGCCGGCTTGATCTCGACCGAGAAGACATGGGAAGCGCGATGCGACATCAGCGCCGCGAGGTAGCCGCTGCCCGTCCCGACCTCCAGGACACGATCGGTCCTTCTCAGAGCCAATTCCTGAAGAGCCCGGGCCTCGATCTTGGGCGTCCACATCTTTTCGCCCGCCTTTACTCCCTCCTCGATGGGGATCTCCAGGTCGGAGAACGCGAGCGCACGGTGTCTTTCGGGCACGAACTGCTCGCGCGGCACCACGTAAAGCAGGTCGAGGACGTCCTGGTCGAGCACCTCCCACGGCCGGATCTGCTGCTCGACCATGTTGGCGCGCGCTTGCTCTAGGTTCATGGGCCAGCGGATTATAATCGTGGCCTTAGCGTTGGGGGTCCCGGGCCCAGTGGAAGACGAGGGCTCGGGTGAGAGACACCCTTCGAACCTGATGCGGGTCATGCCGCCGTAGGGAGACGCAGATGAACGCCAATCCGAAGTTTCTTGCCGCCACCGCGCACGTCGACGACGCCGCGGTCCAGCCGCTGCCGAACTCCAGGAAGGTCCATGTCGGGCCGCTGCGCGTGCCGATGCGCGAGATCGCGCAGAGCGGCGGCAATCCGCCGATCGCGGTGTACGACACGTCCGGGCCCTACACCGATCCCGCCGCGAAGATCGACATCCGCAAGGGCTTGCCTGCTCTTCGGGAGCCGTGGATTCTCGCAAGAGGGGACGTGGAGATGCTGGACGCGCCGAGCTCGGCATATGGCCGGGCACGGTTGGCTGATCCGAAGCTGAAGGAGCTCAGCTTTGAGCTGAAGAGAAAGCCACGCCGCGGCCGGTGCGTGACGCAGATGCACTACGCGAAGAAGGGCATCATCACTCCCGAGATGGAGTTCATTGCTATCCGCGAGAATCAACGTCTTGTTGATGCATTGACCTTTCAACACCCGGGGCAGTCGTTCGGCGCTGCCATTCCCAAAGTCGTCACTCCTGAATTCGTGAGAAGCGAGGTAGCCCGCGGCCGCGCCATCATCCCGGCGAACATCAATCACCCGGAAACCGAGCCGATGATCATCGGCCGCAATTTCCTGGTGAAGATCAACTGCAACATCGGAAACAGCGCCGTCAGCTCCTCCATCGGCGAAGAGGTCGACAAGATGACCTGGGCGATCCGCTGGGGCGCGGACACGGTGATGGATCTTTCCACCGGCAAGCACATCCACGAGACGCGCGAGTGGATCATCCGCAACAGCCCGGTGCCCATCGGGACGGTGCCGATCTATCAGGCATTGGAAAAAACCGGAGGAAAGGCCGAAGACCTCACCTGGGAGATCTTCCGCGACACGCTGATCGAGCAGGCCGAGCAGGGGGTCGACTACTTCACCATCCACGCCGGCGTGCGGCTGCCTTTCATCCCGCTCACCGCGAAGCGCATGACCGGCATCGTGTCGCGCGGCGGCTCGATCATGGCGAAGTGGTGCCTCGCGCACCACGAGGAGAGCTTCCTCTACACGCGCTTCGCCGAGATCTGCGAGATCATGGCCGCGTACGACGTCTCGTTCTCGCTCGGCGACGGGCTGCGGCCCGGCTCGATCCACGACGCCAACGACGAGGCGCAACTCGCGGAACTACGTACGCTCGGCGCGTTGACAAAGGTGGCGTGGGAGCATGATTGCCAGGTGATGATCGAAGGGCCGGGCCACGTGCCGATGCAGCTCATCAAGGAGAACATGGAGCTGCAGCTCAAGTACTGCGACGAGGCACCGTTCTACACGCTGGGGCCGCTCACCACCGACATCGCGCCGGGCTACGACCACATCACGAGCGCGATCGGGGCGGCGATGATCGGCTGGTACGGCACCGCCATGCTCTGCTATGTCACGCCCAAGGAGCACCTGGGGCTGCCGAACAAGAAGGACGTGAAGGACGGCATCATGGCCTACAAGATCGCGGCGCATGCCGCCGATCTCGCGAAGGGCCATCCGGGCGCGCAGCTGCGCGACAACGCGCTCTCCAAGGCGCGCTTCGAGTTCCGCTGGGCTGACCAGTTCAACCTCGGCCTCGACCCGGACACGGCGCGCGAGTTCCACGACGAGACCCTGCCGCAGGAAGGCGCCAAGGTGGCGCATTTCTGCTCGATGTGCGGGCCGCACTTCTGCTCGATGAAGATCACGCAGGACGTGCGCGACTACGTCGAGAAGGGCATGAAGGAGAAGTCGGTCGAGTTCGTGAAGAAGGGCGCGGAGATTTATCAGAAGCAGTGAGCTGCGAAAGGTGCTTGAGTCGATCATGACGATCATCGCGGTCGTCGTCATCGGTTTTCCGCTGCTCATGTACCTGGCGCAGGACAGCCTCATCTTCTTCCCGCAGCCCCGGACGAGCGCGCAGCGCGAGCGCATCGTCTCGCAGCGCCCCGCGGTGGAGAGCCTGTTCATGGACGCCGCCGACGGCACGCGGCTGCACGCGTGGCACGTCAAGGGCGATCCACTGATTATTTATTTCGGCGGCAATGCAGAGGAAGTGTCGTGGATGCTGGAGGAGGCGGCTCGGCGCACGCCCGGCCTCGGCTGGCTGCTCGTCGACTACCGCGGCTACGGCTCGAGCGGCGGCTCGCCGTCCGAGAAGGCCTTCATCGAGGATGCGCTTCGTTGGTATGACCACATGTCGCCCCAATACAAGAACATCTATACGTTCGGCCGCAGCCTGGGCAGCGGCGTCGCGGTGCAGCTCGCGGCGCAGCGGCCGATCGCCGGCGTGATCCTCGTCGCGCCGTTCGACAGCCTGGTGGAAGTCGGCAAGCGCCACTACCCGTTCCTGCCCGTCAGCTGGATGCTGAGGCACCGCTTCGACTCCGTTGCGGCTGCGCCGAAGATCACCGCGCCGCTTCTCTGCATCGTCGCGACCGGCGACGAGATCATCCCGGCGGAGCATTCGAAGCGCCTGTACGACGCCTGGGGCGGCGAGAAGCGCTGGGTCGGGCTCGACGGCGCCGGGCATAACAGCACCGACGATGCGGCCAATTACTGGCCCGGTATCCGGAAGTTTTTGAGTGAAAAATCTTCTTGACGCCCTGATCCTGGGCGTCGTCGAGGGGCTCACCGAGTTCCTGCCGGTCTCGAGCACCGGCCACCTGATCCTCGCCGGCGACCTGCTCGATTTCGATCGCGCCACGCGCGACGTCTTCTACATCGCCATCCAGACCGGGGCGATGCTCGCCGTGGTGTGGGAATACCGCGCGCGCTTTTTTCGTCTCGACCTTCAACTCTGGCGCAACCTCATCGTCGCTTTCATCCCCGCGGCGGTGATCGGCCTGCTGGCGGGCGGACTGATCAAGACCTATCTCTTCAAGCCGGTGCCCGTCGCGCTCGCCTTCATCATCGGCGGCGTGATCATTCTTTTGGTAGACAGAGGAAACCGAAGTGCCCGCGTCGAGAGCACGCAAGCCATGACGGCGCTTGACGCCGTGAAAGTCGGTATCGCGCAGTGCTTTGCGCTGATTCCGGGAACTTCGCGCTCGGGCGCGACCATCATCGGGGGCATGCTGTTCGGCCTGTCGCGCAAAGCGGCGACCGAGTTCTCGTTCTTCCTCGCCGTCCCCACGCTGATCGCTGCGGGCGTTTACGATTCCTGGAAGAACCTGCACCTCTTCAGGGTCGACGATGCCGGCATGTGGGCGGTCGGCCTGGTCGTGTCGTTCATCTCCGCCTTCCTCGTAATCCGCTGGCTCATCCGGTACGTCGCGACGCACGACTTCCGCTGGTTCGCGTGGTACCGGATCGCTTTCGGCCTGGTGGTGCTTCTGACGGCGTGGACCGGCGCGGTGAACTGGTCGGCGGCCTAGCCGGGGGAATTCCGCACAGCAATGCCGTGGCGTGCGACGCTGCAACGTTCCCGCGGACGGTCTACGCTGACAGCGCAATGGGCGAGTCCAAGGAGCCAACCGTGAAGATGAAAGCCCTGTGGCGTCTGCTTCTCGCTTCCGGCGCGCACAAGAACAGACTCCCTCCCGGACGATGCGCCTGCCACGAAGTTAGCGTTCGGTGGTGTACGCGGCACGGGCGGCCGTTGAAAGCCGCTTAATTCATCCTTGAACCCACGGTAATCCGGCCTTGCGCCAGCCGCCGACGGTATTGCGGTGCTGGTCTGCGTCCTTGTCGCCCTCGAAGCCCTCGAGCACGTTGTAGGCTTCGCGCCAGCCGGCGCGTGTGGCGGCATCGGCGGCGGAATGCGAGCGCGCGCCGGAGCGGCACAGGAACATGACCGGCGTGTCCTTCGGCACGGCGGCCGCGAGCTCGGCCAGGAATTCGGGGTTTTCGCGGTTGCCGGGATAGGTCTGCCATTCGACGGCGATGCTGCCGGGGACCTTGCCGACGTACAGGAGCTCGGGCTTCGTGCGCACGTCCACGAGCTTCGCGCCCGCCCGCATGAGCTGGTGAGCCTCGGCGGGGAGCAGGGCGCCGGCGTAGGTCAGCCCCAGCTTCTTCGCGCGTTCCTCTGCCGCCTTCCTGATGTCTTCCACGATGCCCTTCCATTGTGCACCTGGATATCGAATGCCCCTTTTCCGTGCGCGCTAGATGAGTAAAATGCCCCAGGAGTCAGCAGCGGTATTTGGCACGGAATGTGCTGAAACGCCGGGCTACTACACCAACCGTACCGAAACTCTAAACCGGCCGAGGAGAGCCCCAAGATGGCGATGACGCCCGATGACGTATTGAAGCTCATAAAGGACAAGGAGGTGAAGTTCGTCGACCTCCGGTTCACCGATACCCGCGGCAAGGAACAGCACGTCACCGTACCCGTCAAGTACTTCAACAAGGACAAGTTCGAGTCCGGCCACGCCTTCGACGGCTCCTCGATCGCCGGCTGGAAAGGGATCCAGGCTTCCGACATGCTGCTTATGCCCGAGGCCGGCACGGCGCGCATGGATCCGTTCACCGACGAGCCGGTGCTGAACGTCACCTGCGACGTGTACGAGCCGATGGACGGCAAGCCCTACGACCGCGATCCGCGCTCGATCGCGAAGAAGGCCGAGGCTTACCTCAAGTCCACGGGGCTGGGCGAGGTCTGCTACTTCGGCCCCGAGCCCGAGTTCTTCATCTTCGACGGCGTCACCTGGAACGTCGACATGTCGGGCTGCTTCGTGAAGATCAAGTCCGAGGAAGCTCCCTGGTCCTCCGGGATCGACTACGAGTCGGGCAACATGGGCCACCGCGCGCCGGTGAAGGGCGGCTACTTCCCGGTGGCGCCGACCGACACGCTCGGCGACATCCGCAACGCGATGTGCCTTGCGCTCGAGCAGCAGGGCGTCGAGGTCGAGGTGCATCACCACGAGGTCGGGGCGATGGGCCAGAACGAGATCGGCACGCGCTTCGCGCCGCTCGTGCAGCGCGCCGACTGGATGCAGATCCTCAAGTACACGGTGTGGAACACCGCCGCGTCCTACGGCAAGACGGCGACCTTCATGCCGAAGCCGGTCGTGGGCGACAACGGCTCGGGCATGCACTGCCACCAGTCGATCTGGAAGGGTGGCAAGAACCTCTTCGCCGGCAACGGCTACGCGGGGCTTTCCGATCTTGCGCTGCACTACATCGGCGGCATCATCAAGCACGCCAAGGCGCTGAACGCGATCACCAACCCGGGCACGAATTCGTACAAGCGCCTAGTGCCGGGCTTCGAGGCGCCGATCAACCTCGCCTACTCGGCGCGCAACCGCTCGGCCGCCTGCCGCATCCCGTACGTGTCCAGCCCGAACGGGCGGCGCGTCGAGGTGCGCTTCCCCGACCCGACCGCCAACGCCTATCTCGCCTTCGCCGCGATGCTGATGGCGGGCCTCGACGGCGTGCAGAACAAGATCCACCCGGGCGACCCGATCGACAAGGACATGTACCACTTGCCGCCGGAGGAAGCCGCCAAGGTGCCGCACGTGTGCGCCTCGCTCGAGCAGGCGCTCGACTGCCTGCGCGACGACCACGCCTTCCTGACCCGCGGCGGGGTGTTCTCGGAGGACTGCCTCGAGGCCTACATGGAGCTGAAGGAGCAGGAGCTCACCCGCTTCCGCATGACCACGCACCCGGTCGAGTTCGACATGTACTACTCCTCGTAATCGGCTGAAATGCGGCGCACCAAGTTCGGGGTCAGGGCTGCAAGTCTTGCGAATTCTCACCCTGGCCCCGAGTTGGCTTTACAGCAAGTTTCTGTTTCCCTTGATAGACTTAGCTCATGCACCGCGCATGGGCGCTCGGGGTTTTGCTGCTTGGCTTGCCGGCCATGAATGCCCATGCCCAGCAAGGCGTCACCGAGATCTTCAAGTGCCGCAACGAAGCGGGCCAGGTCACGTATACGAACGACCGGCGCCAGGCCGAAAAGCAGAAATGCGAGCTGGTGACGAGCCAGATCAACGTCGCGCCCCCGCTCTCGCAGCCTCAGGCGCGCACGCCGCAGGGATTTCCGCGCGAGACCCCGCGCCAGAGCCAGAGCGCGCGCGAGCGCCAGCGCGAGATCCTCGAGCGCGAGCTCGCCGCCGAGCAGCAGGCGCTCAGCCAGGCAAGACAGGCGCTCGCCGAGCAGGAAGCGGTGCGCACCGGCGAGGAGCGCAACTACGCCCGTGTCCAGGAGCGACTGCAACCGTTCAAGGACACGATCCAGAGCCACCAGAAAAACGTCCAAGCGCTCCAGCGCGAGCTCGCCAACCTGAAATAAGTCAGTGGCCGCCTCGTTCGCCGGCCTCGACCTGCTGGCCACGGCAGTGGTGGTGCTCGACGACGAGTTCACCGTGCGCTACGCCAACCCGGCCGCGGAGAACCTGCTGACCGCCGGCGCGCGCAGCCTGATCGGCCAGCCTTTCCTCGGCTTTTTCGCCGAGCGCTCCGAGCTCGAGCGCTCGCTCGAGGAGGCGCGCGTCATTCACTGGGACTACTCGGCGCGCAACGTCACCTACGTGCGCACCGGGCGCGAGCCGGTGCCGCTCTCCTGCACCGTGACGCGCATCGACTCCTTCGGCATGGCGCTCCTCGCCGAGCTGCGCCCGATCAGCGAGCAGCTTCGCATCGAGCGCGAGGCGCGCATCGAGTCGGAGCAGCAGGCGAACCGCGAGCTGATCCGCAACATCGCGCACGAGATCAAGAACCCGCTCGGGGGCTTGCGCGGCTCGGCACAGCTCCTCGAGCGCGAGCTCGAGCGCCAGGAGCTGCGCGAGTACACCCAGGTGATCATCAAGGAAGCCGACCGGCTGCAGACGCTGATGGACCGCATGCTCACGCCGCACCGCGCGCCGCGCCTCGAGCCGCTCGGCATGCACGAGGTGCTCGAGCGCGTGCGCAGCCTGGTGCGCGCGGAATTCGGCGTCGAGATCGTGCGCGACTACGACCCGAGCCTGCCCGACATCATGGGCGACCGCGAGCAGCTGATCCAGGCCGTCCTCAACATCGCGCGCAACGCCGCGCAAGTTGGAAGTGAAAATGTGGCTTTCAGAACCAGGGCCGTGCGGCAAGTCACCATCCTCAAGCGGCGCTACAAGCTGGCATTAGAATTGCAAGTGATCGACGACGGCCCGGGCGTGCCGGAGGAGATCCAGGACCGGATCTTCAATCCGCTGGTCTCGGGCAGGGAAGGCGGTACCGGCCTGGGGCTCTCGCTCGCGCAGACGTTCGTGCATTACCACCACGGCGTCATCGAGTTCGAGTCGCGGCCGGGCCGAACCATATTCAGGATCCTGCTGCCGATAAGATGAAACCGGTCTGGATCGTCGACGACGACCGCTCCATCCGCTGGGTGATCGAGAAGGCGCTCACCCGGGAAGGCATCGCCTACAACTCGTTCTCCTCGGCACAGGAGGCGCTCGACGCGCTCTCGGGCGCGACGCCCGAGGTGCTCGTGTCCGACATCCGCATGCCGGGGCGCTCGGGCCTCGAGCTCCTGCAGGCCGTCAAGCAGCGCCATCCCGCGGTGCCGGTGATCGTCATGACCGCCTACTCGGACCTCGACAGCGCGGTCGCCGCGTTCCAGGGCGGCGCCTACGAGTACCTGCCGAAGCCTTTCGATATCGACCAGGCCGTCGGGCTCATCCGGCGCGCGCTCGATGAGCGCAGAAGGGAGTCCGAAGCCGCCGAGCCGCTCACCGCCGCGCCCGAGATCCTCGGACAGGCGCCGGCGATGCAGGAGGTGTTCCGCGCGATCGGCCGGCTCTCGCAGTCGAGCGCCACGGTGCTGATCACCGGCGAATCGGGAACCGGAAAGGAGCTTGTCGCGCGGGCCCTGCACCGCCACAGTGCACGCGCCCAGCAGCCTTTCGTCGCGATCAATACCGCCGCGATGCCGAAGGACCTCCTCGAATCGGAGCTCTTCGGCCACGAGCGCGGCTCGTTCACCGGCGCGCAGCAGCAGCGCCGCGGCCGCTTCGAGCATGCCGAAGGCGGGACGCTGTTCCTCGACGAGATCGGCGACATGCCGGCCGAGCTGCAGACGCGGCTCCTGCGCGTGCTCTCCGACGGGACGTTCTACCGCGTCGGGGGCCACCAGCAGATCAAGGTCAACGTGCGGGTGATCGCCGCCACGCACCAGAACCTCGAGCAGCGCGTGCGCGAGGGCACCTTCCGCGAGGACCTCTACCACCGGCTGAACGTGATCCGGCTACGGCTTCCGAGCCTTCGCGAGCGGGCCGAAGACATACCGCTTTTGACGAAGCATTTCCTCGCCATGAGCGCAAAACAGATCGGCGTGGAACCCAAACGCATCGCCGACGGCGTGCTCGCGCATATCGCGCGCCTGGAGTTTCCGGGCAATGTCAGACAGCTGGAGAACCTGTGCCACTGGCTCACCGTGATGGCGCCGGGGCAGGTGATCGACCTCGGCAACCTGCCGCCCGAGTTCCGGGACCAGGCGGTCACCGCGGCCTCCGACTGGGTGGCGGCGCTCGAGCAGGAAGCCGAGCGGCGCCTCGCGCGCGGCGACACCGGCATCCTCGACGCCCTCGGGCGTCAGTTCGAGCGCGCGCTCATCGTGAAGGCCCTCGCGCGCACCGGCGGCCGGCGCATCGATGCGGCCAACCTTCTCGGCATGGGCCGCAACACCATCACCCGCAAGATCCAGGAGCTCGGCATCGAGGACAACGACGCCGAGGGCTAGGCAGCTTTTTTCCGATTAGCCTCGAGTTTCGCGTCGACCAGGCCAACGACTTCGTCGAGCGCGGGCAGTCGCATACCCTTTTGCAGGGCGATCGCCTGCACCAGCCGGTCGACGCGCTCGATGTAGGGCGCCCCGCCGTAGAGCGCGCGCGCCGCTGACGACGGGCTGCCGAGGCTCTGCGCCGCGGCGGCATACTTCTCGAAGGGAACGAGGTCGCTCTCCTTCGCGCCGAGCAGGACGCAGAGGTTCACCACCCAGTTGTAGGCCGCGCGCGAGGCGTTGATGTCGGAATGGACCGCGTCCTTGATGGTGCGGATGCCTTCCTTCGTGACGCAACGGTAGTTGCCCGCGATCAGCATCGCCCACTTGGCGAGCGGCACGAACACCGAGTCATGCACCTTCAGCTTTACCGGCAGCTCCATCTTGTCGAAACGGGCTGCTTCGATGTCCGCCTCGAGCTTCTTCAGGATCGCCGTGTGCGCATCTGACGGGAAGCGCGCCGACTTGAAGTTGGTCGGCAGCCTGACCTGCAGTACGTTGATCTTCTCTTCGGGCGGCCGGAAAGCCTGCGGATCCGGGCTGCACAGCGTCATGAACGCCGGGTCGAAGCTGTCCCACACGCTCGGATCGGTGTAACAAGACCTTAGATCTTTGACAGAAACACCAGGAATACGCGCGAGATATGGCAAGGGCGGCATGTTCATGATCGACATGCACGGCACCTTCGCCTTCGCGACCGCGTCGAGCAGCTCGCGCACGCCGGCGGAGCGGTACTGAGGCTCCTGCATCGCGAGCGCGACGAGGTCGTACTCGGACGGATTGATCGTTCCAGGACCTTCCGCGGACAGCTTGCCCGGCAGCTTCCAGGAGTGGACTTCCACCAGGCCTTCACGCCCTTTCACCGGCATGCGCACGCGCGTGCCGCCGGTGTTGATGGCGTCGGCCTCGGCCGGGAGGCACACCAGCTTTACCGTGTGTCCGGCCAAGAGGAGCTTGGTTGCCAGCAGGGAGCCATACGAAGCGCCCAGAATCAGGATGTTGTACGGTTTCATAATGTGAAATCTCGAGCCGTGGATTGAAAGTCGAGGCTACTCCCTTCAGCCCACGTTTTCATGTTGCGCTGCCACATTTCACTTCATAGAATGCTGCAATGCACATGTCCGGTCCCCTGCCTCAAGGCGTATCCATCGCGGGGCCAATCAGCAAAGAGTTCGCGCAGATCCTGAGTCCCGAAGCGCTCGACTTCGTTGCCAAGCTCCACCGCAAGTTCGAGTCCCGCCGCCGGGAATTGCTCGCGCGCCGCGCGCAGCGGCAAAAAGAGTTCGATGCCGGCGCGAAGCCCGATTTCCTGCCTGAAACCAGAAAAATAAGAGAGAGCGACTGGGTCGTCGCCCATCAGCCGAACGACATGCTCGACCGCCGCGTCGAGATCACCGGCCCGACCGACCGCAAGATGGTGATCAATGCGCTCAACTCGGGCGCCTCCACCTTCATGGCGGACTTCGAGGACGCCAACTGCCCGACGTGGCACAACATGATCGACGGGCAGATCAACCTGCGCGACGCGGTACGCCGCACGATTACCTTCGAGCAGAACGGAAAACAGTACCGGCTGAACGACAAGACCGCGGTGCTCATCCCGCGCCCGCGCGGCTGGCACCTCGACGAGAAGCACGTCACCATCGACGGCAGGCCCGTCTCGGGCGGCATCTTCGACTTCGCGCTGTTCTTCTTCCATAACGCGAAAGAGCTCCTCAAGCGCGGCTCAGGGCCCTACTTCTACCTGCCCAAGATGGAGTCGCACCTCGAGGCGCGTCTCTGGAACGAGATTTTTGTCTTTTCTCAAAAGGAACTGAACGTCCCGCACGGGAGCGTGCGCGCCACGGCCCTCATCGAAACCGTCGTCGCCGCCTTCGAGATGGACGAGATCCTCTACGAGCTGCGCGAGCACTCGGCGGGCCTGAACATCGGGCGCTGGGACTACATCTTCTCCTGCATCAAGAAATTCCGCGCCAACAAGGATTTCTGCCTCGCCGACCGCGGGCAGGTGACGATGACCGCACCCTTCATGCGCGCCTACGCGCTGCTGCTGGTAAAGGCCTGCCACCGCCGCGGCGCGCCCGCGATGGGTGGCATGGCGGCGCAGATCCCGATCAAGAACGATCCCGCGGCGAACGAGGCGGCGATCGACAAAGTGCGCCAGGACAAGCTGCGCGAGGTCACCGACGGCTGCGACGGCACCTGGGTCGCGCACCCGGGCCTCGTGCCGGTGGCGAAGCAGGTCTTCGACCAGCACATGCCGCAGCCCAACCAGTACACGCGCCAGCGCCCGGACGTGAACGTGACGGCGAAGCAGCTCCTCGACTTCCAGCCCGAGCGCCCGATCACCGAAGCGGGCCTCCGGAATAACATCTCGGTCGGCATCCAGTACCTCGGGGCGTGGCTCGCCGGCAACGGGTGCGTGCCCGTCTACAACCTCATGGAAGACGCCGCTACCGCCGAGATCTCGCGCTCGCAGATCTGGCAGTGGATTCGCTCGCCCAAGGGCGTGCTCGACGATGGCCGCAAGGTCACCGCGGAGCTCTTCAAGAAACTGCTTGGCGAAGAGCTCGAAAAGGTGAAAGCGGGCGGAGCCGAGGGCAAGCTCGATGAGGCCGCTCAGCTCTTCGAGCGCATCACCACCGACGACAGGTACGTCGAGTTCCTGACTCTCCCCGCCTACGAGCTGATCGACTAAGCACCGGTATCCTGCTGCCTGGCAACTTCTGAATGCCAAGCGAATGAACCGCTACCTGGATACGGCGCTATTGGCGGTGTCGCTCGTTTGCAGCCTTGCGATCGACGGAGCCTATGCTCAGACGGTCGTGCGTCAAGAGGGCGAGGAAACGTGGGTCGGTGTTGGCGGCGATTACGAACTTCACGCGCAAAGCATCTCCGTCGCGCCAGCACATCCCGGGCTCTATACCGCGTTCGTCAGAAAACTGGCTCCTGGTGCCAACGCTGCCTATGCATATAGGCGGGTCTATGTGCAATGCACGCCGCGCCTATGGGGAGGAAGTCCCGATTGGTTGAAGAACGTTGATTCGGACAATGCATTCCAGACATCGGTCGTGCATGAGATTTGCGGACGCCGACGGCAAGCCGCAGGCGCCTTGATCCAGCCGCCTTACGCGACGGGCAATTCGGCCGAGCCGCAGGGGCAAGGCCAACGGTGAAAGCTAATTGTCCAGTTGCCACTCATTGCCGCATTTGCGGCAGCGGACATTCATCTTCGGGTAGTCGCCAAGCAGCTTGAAGGCAGCGTAGGCGCGGCAGGAGCCGCAAACGGCGTGTTCGCCGAGGCGCTCGGCCTCGTCCATGATGACGCGGTAGCGCTGGAGCGCATACCAACACACGAGGCCGGCAATGAAAACGAACACGAGAACAGGGATGGATTCGGGCCGCTTGAAGCTCAACCCTTCCAGCGACACCGCGATGCCGAGGGCGCAAAGGAAGCAGGAGATCAGCCAGGCATGGCCCTCGATCAGGCGGCGCTCATACCAGCGTCTGAAGCCGAGCTTTCCGATCGAGCGTGCGGGTTCGGTCACTTGAGCTCTGCGATCACCGGGGCGTGACCGGAGGGACGTTCGCGCTTTCGCGGCTCCATGTCAATCGTGATCCCTAGCCGGCATCGGGAGACCCCCTATGGCCGGACCGGGTTCATCCCGAGGGGCGTCAGCCTGGGCGCGTGACTTCTGTCACACCGACGTAAGGCACCCCGAGCTCTGCAATGACCGGCGCGTGATCGGAGGGACGCTCGCGCTCCCGGGGCTCGACGTCGATCGTGCACGCCGTGCACTTCGCCGCGAGCGCCGGCGCGAGCAGGATGTGGTCGATGCGCAGGCCCCAGCCGCGCTGGAAGGCGAGCAGGCGGTAGTCCCACCACGTGAACTGCTTGGCGGGCTGATCGAAGAGCCGGAAGGCATCGGCCAGGCCGACGTCCACCACCGCACGGAAGGCGGCGCGCTCGGGCTCGGAGAAGTGGATTTTCCCTTCCCAGCGCTTGGGATCGTGCACGTCGCGCGCTTCGGGCGCGATGTTGAGGTCGCCGAGCACAGCGAGCCGCGGGCGCCGCGGGAGTTCGTCGCGCAGCCATGAGGTGAGCGCTTCGTACCAGCGCAGCTTGTAGGCGTACTTGTCGGAGCCGGGTGCCTCGCCGTTCGGCGCGTAGAGGCACAACACCCTGACGTCGTTGATTGTTGCTGCAATTACCCGCTTGGGATCGTCCGCGAAGTTCGGGATGCCGTGCTGGACGTCGGCGAGTGCGCTGCGCGCGAGGATGGCGACGCCGTTATAGGCCTTCTGCCCGCAGTACACCGCCTGGTAGCCCGCGGCCTGGATCTCGGCGAGCGGGAAGTTGCGGTCCTCGGTCTTGGTCTCCTGCAGGCACACCACGTCCGGCTGGTGCGACGCCAGCCAGTCGAGAAGGTGCGGCAGCCGGATCTTGAGGGAGTTGACGTTCCAGGTGGCGATGCGCACCTAGGCGGCGATCATCCCGTTGTGGCGCAGGAGCGCCTCCACCTTCGGCTCGCGGCCGCGGAAGGCGCGGAACGATTCCGCCGCCGGCCGGCTGCCGCCCACGGCGAGGATCTCGTCGCGGAAGCGCGCGCCGGTCTTGGCGTCGAGAACGCCGTTTTCTTCGAAGAAGCTGTATGCGTCTGCAGAAAGCACCTCCGCCCACTTGTAGCTGTAGTAGCCCGCCGCGTAGCCGCCGCCGAAGATGTGGCCGAAGCTGTTCGGGAAGCGGTTGTACGCCGGCGGGCGCAGCACCGCGACCTGCGAGCGCACTTCCTCGAGCAGGTCGAGCGCGCTGCGGCCGGCCGCGGGATCGAAGTCGGAGTGCAGGCGCATGTCGAACACCGCGAACTCGATCTGGCGCAGCATGGCGAGGCCGCTGTGGAAGTTTTTCGCCGCGAGCATGCGATCGAATAATTTTTTTGGCAAAGGCAAACCCGTGTCGACATGGCGCGTCATCTCGCGCAGCACGTCCCATTCCCAGCAGAAGTTCTCCATGAACTGGCTCGGCAGCTCGACCGCGTCCCACTCGACGCCGTTGATGCCCGAGACGCCGAGATCCTCGACGCGCGTGAGCAGGTGGTGCAGGCCGTGGCCGAACTCGTGGAACAGGGTAAGCACCTCGTCGTGCGTGAACAGCGCGGGCTTCGCTCCGACGGGGCGCGAGAAGTTGCAGTTGAGGTACGCCACCGGGATCTGGATCCGGTCGCGCTTGCGCCGGCGGCTGATGGCGTCGTCCATCCACGCGCCGCCGCGCTTGGTCTCGCGCGCGTAGAGGTCCATGTAGAACTGGCCGATCGCGTTTCCGCTCGGGTCGCGCACCTCGAAGAAGCGCACGTCGGAATGCCACGTAGGCGCCCTTGATTCCAGTATTTTCACCTGATAAAGCGTTTCCGCCACGCGGAACAGGCCGCGCGTGACAATGTCTTCGGGAAAGTACTGCTTTACTTCCTGGTCGGAGAACGAATAGCGCTTGGCGCGCAGCTTCTCGGACGCGTAGGCGACGTCCCAGGCCTGGAGGTCCGGGACATGCAATTCTGTTTTTGAAAATTCACGTAGTTCCTCCACATCGCGCTCGGCGAAGGGGCGAGCGCGGCGGGCGAGGTCGTCGAGGAACGCGAGCACCTGGCTCGAGGAGTCCGCCATCTTCGGCACGAGCGAGACTTCGGCGAAGTCGCGGTAGCCGAGGAGCTGCGCCAGCTCGCGGCGCAGCGGCACCATGCGCGCGATGAGCGGCGCGTTGTCCCACTCGGGCTTGCCGAACTCGGAAGCGCGCGTGCTGCTCGCGTAGTAAAGCTTCTCGCGCAGCGCGCGGTCGTCGGCGTACTGCATCACCGGGAGGTAGGAGGGCATGTGCAGGGTGAATTTCCAGCCTTCCTTGCCATCCTTCTGCGCGGCTTCGCGCGCGGCCTGAAGGACGTCCTCCGGGATGCCTGTTGTTTGTTCTTTACTGATAAGAGCTGAAAACGCGTTCGTGGCGTCCAGGAGATTCTCGGAAAACTTGGCCCCCAGGCGTGCGAGCTCCTCCTGGATCTCGCCGTAGCGCTTCTTGCGCTCGGGCGGAAGCTCGGCGCCGCCGAGGCGGAAGTCGCGCAACGCGTTCTCGACGATTTTCTTGCGGGCGGGGGAGAGCTGAGGGAAATCGTTTGAATTCCTCAACAACTTGTACTTTTCGAAGAGCTGCTGGTTCTGGCCGAGCTCGGTCCAGTACTTGGTGATCTTCGGCAGGTTGGCGTTGTAGACCTCGCGCAGCTCCGGGTTGTCCATCACCGCGTGCAGGTGCGCGACCTGGCCCCAGGCGCGACCGATGCGCTCGTTCGAGTCCTCGAGCGGCGCGATGAACTCCTCCCAGGTCGGCTTCGCCTGAAGGACGGCTTGCGTGGTCGCGCGTCCGTCGGCGAGCAATTGCTCGGCTGCCGGCGTGACGTGTTCCGGCTTGATCTCCGCGAAACGCGGCAAGCCGGAAAAATCAACAAGAGGGTTTTGACCCTTAACTTCAGGATTGTTCTCTTGAGGCAGCACGGAGGCAGTTCTCCAGGAGCATTGCGATGGTCATCGGGCCGACGCCGCCGGGCACCGGCGTAATCCAGCCCGCGATTTGCTTTACGGCTTCGAAGTCCACATCGCCGGCGAGTCTTCCGTCGGGCAGGCGGTTCACGCCGACGTCGATTACGCAGGCCCCGGGTTTGACCATTTCGGCGGTCACGAGTTTCGCACGGCCGACCGCGGCGACGAGAATGTCCGCTTGCTTCGTAATGGCTTTAAGGTCTTTGCTCTTTGAATGGCAGATGGTGACGCTCGCGTCCTTTTGCAAGAGGAGCAGGGCGACGGGCTTGCCGACGATGTTGGAGCGCCCGATGACGACGGCGTGGCGCCCCGCGAGCGGCACGCCGGCGCGCTCGATGAGCCGCATCACGCCCGCGGGCGTGCACGGCACCACGCCGGGCCGGCCGGCGAGCAGCGCGCCGAGGTTCGCCTCGTGGAAGCCGTCGACGTCTTTCGCCGGTGACACCGCTTCGAGCACGCGCGCGGCGTCGATGTGCCTGGGCAACGGGAGCTGCACGAGGATGCTGTGCACCGCCGGGTCGTTGTTCAGCGAATCGATCTTGGCGAGCAGGGCTGCTTCGCTCACGTCCTGCGGGAACAGGTGCTGCTCCGAGTGCACGCCGATCTCGCCCGCGGCGAGGGTCTTGTTGCGCACGTAGACGCGCGAGGCGGCGTCGTCGCCGACGAGCACCACGGCGAGCCCGGGCCGGACTCCGCGCTGCACAAGCGCCTCGACCCTGCGCTTCAGCTCGGCGCGGATCGACGCGGCGAGGGATTTTCCGTCGAGGATCTGTGCTGCCATGGGGGCGGCGCAGTCTAGCATTGGGGCGTTTTTCTGGTTATGCTAGCCGCGCCCCCCGCAGCACATTCCAGGAGCTGGAAACCAATGTCTGCCTTGCCGCAGTTTCCCGCCGCCAACGATCCCGACGCGCTCGAGACGCAAGAATGGCTGGACGCGCTCGAGGCGGTGCTCGAGCGCGAGGGCCCGGAGCGCGCGCACTACCTGCTCGAGCGGCTGATCGACAAGGCGCGCCGCTCGGGCGCGCACATCCCGTTCTCGGCGAACACGGCGTACATCAACACCATTCCGCCGCACCTGGAGGAGCGCTCGCCGGGCAACATCGCGCTCGAGGAGCGCATCCGCTCGATCTGCCGCTGGAACGCGATGGTGATGGTGGCGCGCGCCAACAAGAACGACGACGAGCTCGGCGGCCACATCGCGAGCTTCGCCTCGGTCGGCACGCTCTTCGGCACCGGCCAGCAGCACTTCTGGAACGCGCCGCACGAAGGCCATGGCGGCGACCTGATCTATTTCCAGGGCCACTCGTCGCCGGGGGTCTATGCCCGCTCGCTCATGGAGGGAAGACTCTCTCAAGAAAGATTATTGAATTTTCGTCGCGAGGTGGACGCCAAAGGCGTCTCCTCGTATCCGCATCCGTGGCTGATGCCCGACTACTGGCAGTTCCCCACGGTGTCGATGGGCCTCGGGCCGATCCAGGCGATCTACATGGCGCGCTTCCTCAAGTACCTGCAGGCGCGCGGCCTCGCCGAGACCGCGAACCGCAAGGTGTGGGTGTTCTGCGGCGACGGCGAGATGGACGAGCCCGAATCGCTCGGCGCGATCGGCCTCGCCGCGCGCGAGAAGCTCGACAACCTGGTGTTCGTCGTCAACTGCAACCTGCAGCGCCTCGACGGCCCGGTGCGCGGCAACGGCAAGATCATCCAGGAGCTCGAGGGCGACTTCCGCGGCGCCGGATGGAACGTGATCAAGGTGATCTGGGGCTCGTACTGGGACCCGCTGCTCGCGCGCGACAAGGAAGGGATCCTGCTGCGCATCATGGAGGAGACCGTCGACGGCGAGTACCAGAACTACAAGGCGAACGACGGCGCGTTCGTGCGCAAGCACTTCTTCGGCAAGCACCCGAAGGCGCTCGAGATGGTCGCGCGCATGAGCGACGAGGACATCTGGCGCCTGAACCGCGGCGGCCACGACCCGCACAAGGTCTACGCGGCGTACGCGGCCGCGGTGAAGCACAAGGGCCAGCCCACCGTGATCCTGGCGAAGACCATCAAGGGCTTCGGCCTGGGCAAGCAGGGGCAGGCGAAGAACCCGACCCACCAGCTCAAGAAAGTCGACATCGCCACCCTCAAGGAGATGCGCGACCAGTTCGCGATCCCGATCCCCGACGACAAGCTCGAGGAGCTGCCGTTCTACATCCCGCCGGCGGATTCGCCGGAGATGAAATACCTGCACGAGCGGCGCAAGGCGCTCGGCGGCTACCTGCCGCAGCGCCGCGCCAAGGCCGACAAGGTGCCGGCAGTCCCCTCGCTGGATGCCTTCGAGCAATTGCTGAAAGGTTCAGGCGAAGGCCGCGAGATCTCGACGACCATGGCGTTCGTGCGCGCGCTCACGGCGCTGATCCGCGACAAGGAGATCGGCAAGCACGTCGTGCCGATCGTTCCGGACGAGGCGCGCACCTTCGGCATGGAAGGCATGTTCCGCCAGCTCGGCATCTTCGCCGCCGAGGGCCAGAAGTACGAGCCGGTCGACAAGGACCAGGTGATGTTCTACCGCGAGGACAAGCAGGGGCAGATCCTCGAGGAGGGCATCAACGAGGCAGGCGCGTTCTCGTCGTGGATCGCGGCGGCGACGTCGTACAGCCATTCCAACCGGGTGATGGTGCCGTTCTACATCTTCTATTCGATGTTCGGCCTGCAGCGCATCGGCGATCTCGCCTGGGCGGCGGCGGACCAGCGCGCGCGCGGCTTCCTGCTCGGCGCGACCGCGGGCCGCACCACGCTGAACGGCGAAGGCCTGCAGCACGAGGACGGCCACTCCCACGTGCTCTCGTCGGTCATCCCGAACTGCATCTCGTACGACCCGACCTACGGCTACGAGGTCGCGGTCATCGTCCAGGACGGCCTGCGCCGCATGGTCGCGAACCAGGAGGATGTGTACTACTACATCACCCTGATGAACGAGAACTACGAGCACCCCGCGCTGCCGCAGGGCGCCGAGCAAGGCATTCTCAAGGGGATGTACCTGCTTCGCGAGTCCAGATCGAAAGCGAAGACCCGTGTACAGCTCCTCGGCTGCGGCACCATCCTGCGCGAAGTCGAGGCGGCTGCGGAGCTGCTCGAGAAGGACTGGGGCGTCGCGGCCGACGTATGGAGCGCGACCAGCTTCACCGAGCTGCGGCGCGACGGGCTCGCCGCCGAGCGCTGGAACATGCTGCACCCGGAGGGGAAAGCACGGGTTCCCTATGTGAGTGAAATGCTCCAGAAAAGACCCGCGGGACCCGTGATCGCGGCGAGCGACTACATCAAGACCTTCGCCGACCAGATCCGGCCGTTCATTCCGAAGGACCGCGTGTACCGCGTTCTCGGCACCGACGGCTTCGGGCGCTCGGACTCGCGCTCCAGGCTGCGCCACTTCTTCGAGGTGAACCGCGGCTTCGTCGCCGTTGCCGCGCTGAAAGCGTTGGCGGAACAGGGTGAGGGCAAGGCGAAAACCGTCGCCGACGCCATCAAGAAATACGAGATCGACCCCGACAAGACGGATCCGACCACCGTATGAGCCAGGTTGTCGTCCCGGATATCGGCGATTTCAAGGAAGTCGAAGTCATCGAGGTGCTCGTCAAGCCCGGCGACGCCGTGTCCAAGGAGCAGTCGCTGATTACGCTCGAGTCGGACAAGGCGACGATGGAGATCCCGTCGCCGGCGGCAGGGGTTGTCACACAATTAAGAATCAAAGTGGGTGATAAGGTCTCCAAGGGCTCGCCGATCCTCGTGCTCGAGGAAAAGGGCAACGGCGAAACCGCTCCGGAAGAGAAGCTGAAACCGCCGGCGGCAAAAGCAGAGTCGCCCCAACCTCAACCCGCCGGCGGCGCCATGACGGTCCCGGTGCCCGATATCGGCGACTTCAAGGACATCGAAGTGATCGAGGTCCTGGTGAAACCCGGCGATGCGGTGGCGAAGGAGCAGTCGCTGATCACGCTCGAATCCGACAAGGCGACGATGGAGATCCCGTCACCCGCGGCCGGCGTGGTGAAGGACTTGAAAGTGAAGGTCGGCGACAAGGTCTCGAAAGGCTCGCCGATCCTGGTTCTGGATTCCAGGGATGCCCCCGCAAAGGAACCCGAGAAAGCCAAGCCTGCTGCGGCGCCTGCTCCTGCAGCGACAACCCCGCCGCCGCCCGCCCACGGGCCGCGCCCGGTGCCGCGCGAGCCGCGCGAGGAAACCGTCACCAAGCCCCACGCCAGCCCGTCGGTGCGCAAGTTCGCGCGCGAGCTCGGCGTGGATCTCGGGCGCGTTCAGGGCAGCGGCCCCAAGGGGCGCATCCTGCATACGGACGTGCAGGCCTTCGTCAAAGGGGCGCTGGCCGGGGTTCGCCCCCCTGACAAGGGGGGGCAGGGGGGGTTGCCGTTCAACCTGCCCGCATGGCCCGAGGTCGACTTCGCCAAGTTCGGCCCGGTGGAGACCAAGCCGCTGTCGCGCATCCAGAAGCTCTCCGGCCCCTACCTGCACCGCAACTGGATCTCGATCCCGCACGTCACGCAGTTCGACGAGGCCGACATCACCGACCTCGAGGCCTTCCGGAAGAACCAGACCGTCGAGACCGAGAAGAAGGGCTTCAAGCTGACGATGCTCGCCTTCATGATCAAGGCCTGCGTCACCGCGCTGCGCGAGTTTCCGCAATTCAACGCGTCGCTGGACAAGTCGGGCGAGAGCCTGACCGTCAAGAGGTACTACCACCTCGGCGTCGCCGTCGACACGCCGGGCGGGCTCGTCGTGCCGGTGGTGCGCGACGCCGACCGCAAGGGCGTGTTCGACATCGCGAAGGAGCTCGGGGAAATTAGCAAGCTGGCGCGCGACGGCAAGCTCAAGCCCGGCGACCTGCAGGGCGGCACCTTCTCCATCTCGAGCCTCGGCGGCATCGGCGGCACCGCCTTCACGCCGATCATCAACGCGCCCGAGGTCGCGATCCTCGGCGTCTCGCGCTCGGCTCTGCGACCAGTCTTTGCCGGAAAGGACGAGAAAGGGAACGATCTCTTCAAAGCCCGCCTGATGCTCCCGCTTTCGCTTTCCTACGACCACCGCGCCATCGACGGCGCGAGCGCCGCGCGCTTCTCGGCTTTCCTCGTCTCGGTGCTGTCCGATATCCGCAAGCTGATCCTCTAGCTCGGTGCTTGCATGTTGAGCAAGGTGAGACAATCCGGCTCATTAGCGCAAGGCTAGCCACGCCGCACGAGCGCAAACGCCATGAAACGTAAGAGCACTAACGAGGTTGCCGAGATGCGTGCCGAATACAACTTCGATTATTCGAAGGCCGAGCGGGGCCGGTACTACAGACGGCTAATGAAAGAAGGTTCGAATGTCGTCGTTCTTGACCGGGATGTGGCGAGAGCTTTTCCAGATTCCGTTTCGGTCAACAAGGCCCTACGCTCAATGTTGAGGGGCAGGCGCCAGCGGCGACCCGCGACGCGGGTGACGCGGGCACGCGATAAGGCGTCACGCGCCGGTTAACGCGAATCATGGCCGGCACAGAAGTGAAGGTCACCGACATCGGGGATTTCAAGGAAGTCGAAGTCATCGAGGTGCTGGTCAAGCCGAGCGACGCCATTGCCATGGAGCAGTCGCTGATCACGCTCGAATCGGACAAGGCGACGATGGAGATCCCGTCGCCGGCGGCGGGCAAGGTGACGCAGCTGAAGGTCAAGGTGGGCGACAAGGTGTCGAAGGGCTCGCTCATCCTCCTGCTCGAAGCGCAGGAGGCTCTGCGCGCGGAGGCGCCTGCGAAAGCACCACCCAAAGCGCCCGAAGCGCCGAAGGGCGCGCCGCCCACGCCTTCGGCAGGCGCGGATGTGGAGTGCGATGTACTCGTGCTTGGCGCCGGTCCAGGCGGCTATTCGGCGGCGTTCCGCGCCGCGGATCTCGGCATGAAGACGGTGCTGGTCGAGCGCTACCCGACGCTCGGCGGCGTGTGCCTGAACGTCGGCTGCATACCGTCGAAGGCTCTCCTGCACACGGCGGCGATCATGGACGGCGCGCGGGCGCTCGCGTCGCATGGCATTTCGTTCGGCGAGCCGAAAGTGGATCTCGCCAAGCTGCGCGCATTCAAGGACAAGGTGGTCGGCAAGCTGACCGGCGGCCTCGCCGGCATGGCGAAGGTGCGGAAGGTGACGGTCGTGCAGGGCGTCGGCACGTTTCTCGATAAGAATCGCCTGGAGGTGGGAGGCAAGACCATCCGCTTCACCTCCGCCATCATCGCCGCGGGCTCGCAGGCGGCGAAGTTGCCCTTCCTTGCGGAGGATCCGCGCATCGTCGATTCGACCGGCGCGCTCGAATTAAGCAGCCTGCCGAAGAGGCTGCTGGTGATCGGCGGCGGGATCATCGGCCTCGAGATGGGCACGGTGTACTCGACGCTCGGCGCGCGGCTCGACGTGGTGGAGATGATGGACGGGCTCATGCTCGGCGCGGACCGCGATCTGGTCGCGGTGTGGCAGAAGTTCAACGCGCCGCGCTTCGACAAGGTGATGCTGAAGACCAAGACCACGAAAGTGGAAGCGGCGAAGGACGGCCTGCGCGTGTCGTTCGAAGGGGCCGACGCCAAGACCTACGACATGATTCTCGTGTCAGTGGGCCGCGTGCCGAATGGCAAGAAGATCGGCGCGGAGAAGGCGGGAGTGGCCGTCGATGACAGAGGATTTATTTCTGTTGATAGTCAAAGGCGCACCAATGTCTCCAACATTTACGCGATCGGCGATATCGCGGGGAATCCGATGCTCGCGCACAAGGCAGTGCACGAGGGCCATGTCGCCGCCGAGGCGGCGTCGGGTATGAAGTCGCACTTCGATGCGCGCGTCGTGCCCTCGGTGGCCTACACCGATCCCGAGATCGCGTGGGTCGGGCTCACCGAGGACGAGGCGAAGAAGAGCGGCGTGGCGATCGGCGTGGCGAAGTTTCCATGGGCGGCGTCCGGGCGCGCCATCGCCAACGGCCGCGACGAAGGCTTCACCAAGCTCATCTTCGACGCCGAGACTCACCGCATCGTCGGCGGCGGCATCGTCGGCACCGGCGCCGGCGACCTGATCAGCGAGCTCGCGCTCGCGGTGGAGATGGGCGCGGACGCCACCGACATCGGCAAAACCATCCACCCGCACCCCACCACCAGCGAATCGGTCGGCATGGCCGCCGAGGTGTTCGAGGGCGTGTGCACTGACTTGCCGCCTCAGAGAAAGAAGTGAATCAAGATCAATTAAAGGAGCGGGTCGCGCGCGAGGCGCTCAAGCACGTCGTGGAGGACGCCATCGTCGGCGTCGGCTCGGGATCCACGGTGTTCAAGTTCATCGATGCGCTGGCCACGATGAAAAACCGTATCGAGGGCGCGGTCGCCGCCTCCGAGGCGAGCGCCGAGCGGCTGAAGAAGCACGGCATCCGCGTGTTCGACCTGAACAGCGTCAACGAGCTGCCGGTGTACATCGACGGCGCCGACGAGGTGACCGAGCACCTGCACATGATCAAGGGCGGCGGCGGCGCGCTGACGCGCGAGAAGATCACCGCGGCGGTGGCGCGCCGGTTCGTCTGCATCTGCGACGCCTCGAAGCTGGTGCCGGTGCTCGGCAAGTTTCCCCTGCCGGTCGAGGTGATCCCGATGGCGCGCAGCTACGTCGGGCGCGAGCTCGTCAAGATGGGCACGCACCCGCGGCTGCGCGAGGGCTTCACCACGGACAACGGCAACCTGGTGCTCGACTGCCACGGCCTCATGCTGCTCGACCCGCCGAAGACCGAGACCGAGCTCAACCAGATCGCGGGCGTGGTGACGAACGGCATCTTCGCGCGCCGCCGCGCCGACGTGCTGCTGCTCGCCGAAGCTTCCGGCGTCAGAGTCATTACAGTCAAAAAGAGCTGATTGGGCCGCGCGGTCTTCCTGCTTTCGCTGGCCGCATTCGCCAGCGCGGCGAGCCTGCGCGCCACCGACCCGCTGCTGCCGCTGATCGCCGACGAGTACGGCGTGACGACCGGCGCGGCGTCCGCCGCGGTTACCGCGTTCGCGCTGTCTTACGGCCTGCTGCAGGTGGTCTGCGGCCCGCTCGGCGACCGCTACGGGCGCTACCGCACCATCGCCGCCGCGGCGCTGGTGTCCGCGTTCGGCTCCGCCGCCTGCGCGATCGCGCCCTCGCTCGACTCGCTGATCGCCGCGCGCCTGGTGTCGGGCGCGACGATCGGCGCCTTCATCCCGCTCGCCCTCGCCTGGATCGGCGACACGGTGGCCTACGAGCGGCGCCAGCCGCTGCTCGCGCGCTTCCTCGTCGGGCAGATGGCGGGCGTCGCCTTCGGCACCGCCGCCGCCGGATGGCTCGGCGAGCACTTCGGCTGGCGCACGATTTTCTTCGCTCTGGCCGGGTTGCTTCTTCTCATCGCCGTGCTATTGCTTGTTGAAATAAAGACCAATGCCCTCGCGCGCGGCGGTGGTGCCGGTCGCGGGGCAATCAGGCAAAGCGTGAAGCGCATGCCCGGCCTGCTGCTGCACCGGCGGGTGAGAGTCCTCCTCGCCACGGGCTATACGGAAGGCCTGCTGATCTTCGGTGCGCTCGCCTTCGTCGCCGTATATCTGCAACGGAGCTACGGGCTCGGTCCGGGCCTCGCCGGGACGCTCGTCACCGCCTATGCAGGAGGCGGATTGCTCTACGCACTTCTCGCGCGGCGCGCGGTGCGCCGGCTGGGCGAGCGAGGTCTCGTCACGCTCGGAGGCGTGGCGCTGGTGCTCGGGTATGTCGCGCTTGCGCTCGCACCGTCGGCCGCAGTTGCGACGCTAGGGATCGCTTCGGTGGGCGCGGGGTTCTACATGCTGCATACGACGGTGCAGACGCATGTCACCCACGTTGCGCCGGAAGAGCGCGGCTCGGCGGTGGCGCTGTTCGCGACGTTTCTCTTTCTCGGACAGGCTTCGGGGGTGTGGCTCGCCGCGCAGGTGGTCGACGCGGCCGGCATGGCGCCGGTGTTTCTGGCCGCGGCCGCGGGCCTCGCGGCTCTGACGGTTCTCTTCCGCTACTTCTTGTCGGAGGGCGGCACGTAGCCCGAGGCCGTGTCGGCGCCGCCGCCGAAGAAGTGGCGCTCGGTCTGCTCCATGAGGTACTTGCGCGCGCGCTGGTCGGCGAGGCTGAGCCGGTTCTCGTTCACCAGCATCGTCTGCTGCTTGAGCCACTGCGCCCAGGCCTCTTTCGAGACGCTCTCCCAGATGCGCTTGCCGAGCGCGCCGGGATACGGGGGGAAATCGAGCCCTTCGGCCTCGCGGCCGAGCTTCACGCACTTCACCATTCGCGCCATGCGCGAGATTATATTCTTTTGAGAAACACCTTCGAGCCGCGGCGCCAGTTGTAGAGCGCCTTGCGGCGCTCGGGCAGCGCAGCGACGCCCGCAGGGCGCCAGCCGTGCTCCAAGAACCAGTGCGCCGCGTGCGTGGTGAGGGCGAACAGCTTGCGCAGGCGCAGCCCCTTGGCGCGCTCCTCGCACGCCTTGAGGAGGCGCTCGCCGTAGCCGGCGTCGCGGTACTCGTTCGCCACCGCGAGGCACGCGAACTCTGCACTTTTGTCGTCGGGAAAGGGATACAGCGCCGCGCAGCCGACGATGCGCGCGTCGTGCTCGACGACGAGGAAGTTGCCGATCTCCGCCTCCAGCAGCTCGCGGCTGCGCTTCACCAGCGTGCCGTCGGCCTCGAGCGGCTCGATCAGCGCCAGCATGCCGCGCACGTCCTCGATGCGCGCCGGGCGCAGCTTCTCGACCGCGTCGGCGGTCACCATCGTGCCGACGCCGGCATGGGTGAAGAGCTCGAGCAGGAGCGAGCCCGGCGCGCGGCGCGTGACCAGGTGCCCGCGCGTCACCCCACCTTCAACGGCGCGCGCGAGGTGCTCGAGCGCGCGCGCCGCGGCCGGGCTAAGGTTCCCTGTGGCGTTTCCCTTCTTGGCGGCGAGGGCAGCGGCCTCGTCGGCGGTGAGCTCCGACACCACCTCGTCCTTACGGTCGGTCGGGAGCCGGTCGGTGTACATGAGGAGCTTGTCCGCCCTGAGCGCGACCGCCACGCTCTCGGCGACGTCCTCCCAGGCGAGGTTGAACACCTCGCCGGTCGGCGAGTAGCCGAGGTGCGGCACCAGCACGATGTCGGCGACGTCGAGCTGGGCGGCGAGCGCGGCCGCGTCGACCTTGCGCACCGCGCCAGTGAACTGGAAGTCGACGCCGTTGCGCACGCCGATCGGCCGCGCGGTGATGTAGTTCCCCGACGCGACGCGAATCTGCGCGCGCGCCATCGGCGAGTCCGGCAGGCCCTGCGAGAGCAGCGCCTCGATCTCCACGCGCAGCACGCCGGCGGCGTGCTTGACCGCGGTGAGCGCCTGCTCGTCGGTGATGCGCAGCCCTTGCGCGTAGCGCGAGCGCAGGCCCTTCGCCTTCATCTCGGCGTCGACCTGCGGGCGCGCGCCGTGCACCAGCACGAGCCGGATCTCGAGCGAGGCCAGGACGTTGACGTCGTGGATGAAGCTTTCGAAGCGCGCGCGGTCGGCCACCATTTCGCCGCCGAACGCGATCACGAACGTGCGCCCGCCGAAGTCGTGCACGTACGGCGCGACCTGGCGGAACCAGCGGACGAAGCTCCCGGCGTTCTCCATGTGCAATTTTTTCAAATTCTAATGGGTGGCGGGAAAGCTGCAGGCTGCGCTATGCTGGGCACCTGGAGGAGAAACCCATGAAATACATGCGCGCGCTGCTCACCGCCGTCCTGCTGGTCCCCCTGCTGCCCGCGCAGGCCGCCGAAGACGAGCGGCCGGCCTTCGGCCACGCCCTCACCCTGGTCCATCTTTTCGTGCGCATCGCCGCGGAGTCCGAGACTCCGAACCAGAGCCTGAAAGCGATCGACGAGGTGCTGCTCGGCCGCAATGCCGCGGCGAACGAGGCGGTCGCCGGCCTGGTCAAGGAAATGCTCGCCGACGTGCCGAGCCAGCACCGCGCCACCATCGCCGCGATCGGCCGCGATCTCGCGGCGGTGGCAAGGAAGAATCTGAACGTTCCCGGAACGGCGGCCGCTTCCGTTTCCATCAGCCCGATGCAGGCCCGCAAGGACCTGACCGCGATCGGCCTGACCTATCACGACTCGAAGCAATTCCTCGACGCCGTGAAGCGGAACGACACCGTCGCTGCCGAGCTTTTCATCGCCGGGCGCGGCGTGGACCTCTCGGCGCGCGACTTCTGGGGCCGCGACGCGGTCGATTTCGCGCGCTCGAACGGCAACGAGCGCCTCGCCGAGCTGATCGCTAGGAATCGCCCCGCAGAGCGCTGAGCGCGGCGAGCGCCGCGACCGCAGCGGTCTCGGTTCGCAGCACCCGGGGCCCGAGCGACGCCGGCACGAAGCCGGCGGCCGCGAGGGCCGCTTCCTCTTCGGCCGTGAATCCCGCCTCGGGGCCGGCCGCGAGAACGAAGTCGTTACCCTGCAAGGAGATTTTCGAAAGCGGAAGCTCGGCGAGGGGGGAAAGCAGGATCTTGGTGCCCGCACCAGCCGCGCGGTATTCCGCAAGCGTCACCAGCGGGTGCACCTCCGGGATGCGGTTGCGCCCGCATTGCTCGCACGCGGCGATCACGACCTTCTGCCAGTGGGCGCGCCGGTTCTCGGCGCGCTCGCCTTTCGGCCGCGCGACCGAGCGCGTGGCGAGCACGGGCTGCACTTCGGCTACGCCGAGCTCGACCGCCTTGCGCACCGTGCTGTCCATCTTGTCGCCCGCCGACACGCCCTGCAGCAGCGTGACGCGCAGCGGCCCCTCGCGCTCGATCGGGCGATGCTGCAGGAGGTCGACCGCGATCCTCAGGCGCTGGATCGAGGCGATGCGCGCCGCGAACTCCCCGCCGCGGCCGTTGAAGAGGGTGACGTCGTCGCCCTCGCGCAGGCGCAGGACGTGGATCGCGTGA
>Ga0180104_1000029_pt1 | contig 45955 bp, 40 predicted proteins | sample EasRiv730_16_1Da_FD_121791 | JGI IMG/M metagenome (GOLD analysis project Ga0180104, IMG submission 121791) | Soil microbial communities from meander-bound floodplain in the East River, Colorado, USA - East River metaG ERMLT730_16_1Da | ecosystem: Environmental > Terrestrial > Soil > Floodplain ... | reverse complement strand
TTAGAGCTCGAGGATCAGAACGATGGTTCCAGAATCACCTATCAGATCGTCGGTGAGGACGAGGCCGATATCCGTCGCGGCCTCATTTCGATCGGCTCGCCGATTGCGCGCGCTCTGGTGGCCAAGAGCAAGGGTGACGTGGTCGGCGTCGACGTACCGGCCGGCCGGCGCAGCTACGAGATCGTCAACGTGCGCTACGCATGAATGAGCGGCAGCTGAAACAGCTGCGGCGCCTCGCGCATCCGCGACGGCCCATCGTGACCGTCGGCACCGCGGGGCTGAATGACGCCGTCATCAAGGAACTGGAGCAGGCGCTGACGGATCACGAGCTGCTCAAGGTCCGCGTCCGCTGCGATGATCGGGCGGAGCGCGACAACGTCATCGAGGAGCTCACGCGGCGTACCCGCAGTACGCTCGTGCAGCGCATCGGACACGTGGCCGTGTTGTACCGCCCGGACGCAAAGCTGCCGCGGATTCTCCTTCCCGACGCCTGAGGCCCATGGCCCGAGGCCGCGAATCATCCATGCCCAGGCGCAGCAAGAGCAGCAGCCGCTGGCTGCAGGAGCACGCGAAAGACCCCTACGTCAGGCGAGCCCGGCAAGAGGGCTGGCGCTCACGCGCCGTGTTCAAACTGGAGCAGATCCAGCGGGCCGAGCGTTTTATCCGGCCCGGAATGCTGATCGTCGATCTTGGGGCGGCTCCGGGTGGCTGGAGCCAGTTTGCGGCCCGCATGCTGACCGGACGCGGCGAAGTCTTCGCACTAGATATCCTGCCGATGGGCGCGGTTCCGGGTGTCACGTTCATTCAGGGCGACTTTCGTGAGCAAGGCGCGCTCGATCAGTTGCGTGCGGCGTTGGCGGGGCGAAAAGCGGATCTTGTAATGTCGGATATGGCCCCCAACCTGAGCGGGATCGATGCCGTGGACCAGCCGCGCGCCATGCATCTCGCCGAACTGGCGCTCGAGTTCGCAGACGAGGTCCTGAAGCCCGGAGGCGACTTGCTGCTCAAACTGTTCCAGGGGAGCGGATTCCAGGAGCTCGTGCGGGAAATCCGTCGCCGCTTTGCGACTGTGAAACTGCGCAAACCCGCGGCCTCGCGCGCCCGCAGTGCCGAGGTGTACTTGTTGGCTAGGGGCCGGAAGATGGTGTAGGGTCTGGAACACCCGCCGAATCCTGCAGTCAAACGCGTGCGAATTGCTCATTTGAATCCGCTGTTGCCGAGGTCCGCTACTTGAACGACTTGACCAAAAACATTCTGCTGTGGGTCGTGATCGCCGTCGTGCTGCTCACGGTGTTCAGCAATTTCACTCCGCGTTCGAGTGCGGTGCAGGACATGGCCTACTCGACCTTTCTCCGGGAGGTCAGGAGCAAGTCGATCGACACCGCGGTGATCAAGGGCCCGATCATCGAGGCCACCAAGCCCGACGGCACCAAGTTCCGCATCTATAGCCCGGAAACCGACAACACCCCACTCATCGGATTGCTGGAAAGGGAGGGTGTCACGACCTGGGGAGCGCCCGAGGATAGGCCCAATTTCTTCGGTCAGCTGTTCATCTCCGCCTTCCCGGTGCTGCTGCTGGTCGCGATATTCATCTATTTCATGCGCCAGATGCAGGGCGCGGCCGGCGGCCGCGGCGCGATGTCGTTCGGCAAGAGCCGCGCGCGGCTGCTGGGCGAGGACCAGGTCACCGTGACGTTCGCCGACGTTGCGGGCGTCGATGAGGCGAAAGAGGAGGTCGGCGAGATCGTCGATTTCCTCAAGGACCCGGGCAAGTTCCAGAAGCTCGGCGGCAAGATTCCCAAGGGCGTGCTGATGGTCGGCTCGCCGGGCACCGGCAAGACCCTGCTTGCGCGTGCCATTGCCGGCGAAGCAAAGGTACCGTTCTTCACCATCTCGGGTTCGGATTTCGTGGAGATGTTCGTGGGCGTTGGCGCCTCGCGAGTGCGCGACATGTTCGAACAGGCGAAGAAGCACGCGCCATGCATCATCTTCATCGACGAAATCGACGCCGTCGGCCGTCACCGGGGCGCGGGCCTGGGCGGCGGTCACGACGAGCGCGAGCAGACTCTGAATCAGTTGCTGGTCGAGATGGACGGCTTCGAGGGCAACGAAGGCGTCATCGTCATCGCCGCCACCAATCGGCCCGATGTGCTCGATCCGGCTTTGCTGCGCCCGGGCCGGTTCGACCGGCAGGTCGTGGTGCCGCTCCCCGACGTGCGTGGGCGCGAGCAGATTCTCAAGGTGCACATGCGGCGCGTGCCGATCGCGGACGACGTCAAGCCCTCCATCATCGCGCGGGGTACGCCGGGATTCTCCGGCGCGGATCTCGCCAACCTCGTCAACGAGGCGGCGCTGTTCGCCGCGCGCGCCAAACGCCGCCTGGTGACGATGGACGAATTCGAGCGCGCCAAGGACAAGATCATGATGGGCGCCGAGCGGCGCTCGATGGTCATGAGCGAGGATGAGAAGCGCATGACCGCGTTCCACGAGGCAGGTCACGCCATCGTGGGCTTGAGCGTTCCCGAGCACGATCCCGTGTACAAGGTCACGATCATCCCGCGTGGCCGCGCGCTGGGGGTGACCATGTTCCTGCCCGAGGGCGACCGCTACAGCACCAGCAAGCGCAGGCTCGAGAGCCGAATCACGACGCTGTTCGGCGGTCGCGTCGCCGAGGAACTGATCTTCGGCGCCGAGGCCGTGACGACCGGCGCAGCGAATGACATCGAGCGCGCCACCGAGCTCGCCCGCAACATGGTGACCAAGTGGGGCCTCTCGGATCGGCTGGGGCCCTTGACCTACAGCGAGGAAAGTGGCGAGGTGTTCCTCGGCCGCAGCGTGACCCAGCACAAGCAGGTCTCGGACGTCACCGCGCACGCGATCGACGAGGAGGTTCGCCGCGTGATCGACAACAATTTCCAGCGGGCGCGCCAGATCGTCACCAGCAGCCTGGACAAGCTGCACACGATGGCCGAGGCCTTGATGAAGTACGAGACCATCGACGAGGAGCAGCTCAAGGACATCATGAACGGGCGTACGCCGCGTCCGCCGAAGGATTGGGATGACTCGGCATCGACGCCTACCACAACAAAGCCGGCAGAGAAGCCTGGCCCCGCGATCGGAACGCCCGCCGGGCAGCACTAGCGGTTAGTGCTCGAGGAGAGGCTCACGGGCCTTGACGTGAGCTCCCCCGTTTTCCGTCATGCAGCTTCTCTGCGGTGACAAGACCCTCGACCTGACGCAACCCTGCGTCATGGGCGTGCTCAACGTCACGCCCGATTCGTTCTCCGACGGCGGACGCTACTTCGATGCGGGACGTGCCATCGAACACGCGCATCGGATGGTCGAGCAGGGTGCCGCAATATTGGATATCGGTGGCGAATCTACGCGGCCCGGTGCGCCGGACGTGGATACGGACGACGAGCTGCGCCGTGTGCTGCCGGTGATACGGGCCGTAGCAGTCAAAGTGTCCGTGCCGGTCTCGGTAGACACATCCAAGCCCGACGTGATGCGCGCTGCCGTGGACGAGGGGGCCACGCTGATCAACGACATTCGCGCCCTGCAATCACCGGGCGCGTTGGCGGCCGCTGCCGGCACGCGCGCCGCCGTGTGCCTGATGCACATGCAGGGCGAGCCGCGGACCATGCAGATCGAGCCGCGCTATGGCGACGTCGTCCGGGAGGTTCGCGAGTTCCTGAAACGCCGTCTGGAGGACTGCGTGCGCGGAGGGATCCGGCGCGAGAGGATCGTCATCGATCCGGGGTTCGGCTTCGGCAAGACCTTGCAGCACAATCTCGCTCTGGTGAACGGCTTGCAGCAGCTCACAGATCTGGGGGTTCCGGTGCTGGCGGGGCTGTCAAGGAAGGCGATGCTTGGCACAATACTCGGCAAGCCTGTCGATCAGCGGCTGTATGGGAGTCTGGCGCTGGCGACGGTCGCTGTCTTGAAGGGCGCGCGGATCATTCGCGCGCATGATGTCGCTGAAACCGTCGATGCCGTGAAGGTGGCTGCGGCGGTGCTCAAGGGAGGCTGAAGTTGTCGCGCAAGTATTTCGGCACTGATGGCGTCCGTGGCCATGTTGGGCGGCACCCGATGACCGTCGACTTCGCGTTGCGTCTGGCGAGCGCGGCAGCGCGCGTGCTGGCGCCCGAAGGCGGAACGGTGCTGATCGGCAAGGACACGCGCCTGTCCGGTTACATGTTCGAAGCCGCGTTGGAAGCCGGGTTCGTGGCCGCCGGCGTGGATGTGTTGCTGATCGGGCCATTGCCGACGCCCGGCATTGCCTACATGACACAGCGCTTCCGCTGCGATTTCGGAGTCGTGATCAGCGCCTCACACAACCTTTACGACGACAACGGCATCAAGTTCTTCGATTCCAGCGGCGGCAAGCTCAACGACGAGCTGGAAACGGAGATTGAGCGGCGCCTCGAAGAGCCGGCACTCACGCGTGAATCACGTGCGCTCGGGCGCGCCACGCGCGTTGACAAGTCGCGCACGCAGTACCAGGATTTCTGCCGCGCCTCGCTGCCCCCGGGCATGGATCTTGCGGGCTTCAAGATCGTGATCGACTGTGCCAACGGCGCCGCGTACAAGGCCGCGCCGCGCGTGCTCGCCGATCTCGACGCCGAGATCGTGCCGATCGGCTGCTCTCCCAACGGGCGCAACATCAACGATGGCTGCGGCACGTTGGCGCCGGAGCTGCTGCAGCTGACGGTTTCCGGCGTGCGCGCGAATGTCGGGATCGCCCTCGACGGTGACGGCGATCGGCTGGTCATGGTCGACGATCTTGGCCGCATCGTGGATGGCGATCAGCTGCTCTACGTCATCGCCTGCGCGCGGGCCGCGGATGGAAAGCTGCGGGGCCCGGTGGTCGGCACGGTGATGAGCAACCTGGGTCTCGAGCTGGCCCTCAAGGACCGGGGCATCGAGTTCCGCCGCGCGCCGGTGGGCGATCGCTACGTCCTGAATCTCCTGCGTGAAACCGGCGGAACGCTCGGCGGCGAAACTTCAGGGCACCTGCTGTGCCTCGACAAGACCACGACTGGCGATGGATTGATCAGCGCGTTGCAGGTGCTCGCGATCATGAAACAGACGGGCCGCAGCCTGGCGGAGCTGACCGCCGGGATGGTTCGATGCCCGCAAGTGTTGCTCAACGTCAAGGTCGAGCGGCGCTTCGATCCAGCCAGCAACGGGGCCGTCCAGGATGCGGTGCGTGCGATCGAGGCGGAGCTCGGGGAGAACGGTCGCGTCGTGTTGCGTGCATCCGGCACCGAGCCGGTGATCCGCGTCATGCTCGAGGGCCGCGATGAGGCGGTCATCCGCCCCCACGCCGAACGGCTGGCGCAGGTCGTGCGCACGGCCGCCGCCGCCGCCTGAACATTGCTTTCACCGCCCCCCGCGCTTAAGATCGCGCGCCCTTTTTAACCGCCCGCCGGACCCGCGGCTCGGACGGCCGGGACCTTGAGCTGGAGTTGAGAAATGCGTCGGCCCCTCGTGGCGGGCAACTGGAAAATGCATGGCTCGCGCGCTGAAGCGGCCGCCTTGCTCGACGAGCTGATACAGCAGCAGAGCGACAAGCTCGCGGCCGAGATCGCGGTGTGCCCACCGTTCGTGTACCTGCAGGAAGCGGCGCGGCGGCTCAAGGAAAGCAATATCGCGCTCGGCGGCCAGAACGTCTGCGCCGAACCGGTGGGGGCATTTACGGGTGAAATTTCGGCGGCCATGCTCAAGGACGTCGGCTGTCGCTACGTGATCGTCGGCCACTCCGAGCGTCGCGCCCTCTACATTGAGGACGACCAGTTGGTCGCGCGCAAGTTCGTCGCCGCGCAGAGCCAGAAGATCACGCCGATCCTGTGCGTCGGTGAGTCGCTCGAGCAGCGTGAACGCGGCGAGACCGAGGCGGTCGTTGCACGGCAGCTCGATGCGGTAGTGGTCGTCGCCGGGATCGGCGCATTTGCCGACGCGGTCATCGCTTACGAGCCGGTCTGGGCGATCGGTACCGGGAAGAACGCCACTCCACAACAGGCGCAGGACGTACACGCCTTCATCCGCGGGAGGATTTCGGCCCGGGATGATAAAATCGCCGCCCAGTTGCGCATCCTGTACGGCGGCAGTGTGAAGGCGGCGAATGCCGCTGAGCTGTTCGAAATGCCCGACGTGGATGGCGGTCTCGTGGGTGGCGCATCGCTTCGCGCCGACGAGTTCGGACGCATCGGCGCGGCCGCGTAATCGAAATCAAAGCGAATCGGGGACATCGATGGGTCATGCGGTGGTAATGAGCGTGCACGTTTTTCTGGCCGTGGCCATCATCGCGCTCGTGCTGCTGCAGAGGGGCAAGGGTGCGGATGCCGGCGCCGGCTTCGGCGCGGGCGCGTCGGGCACCGTGTTCGGCGCGCGCGGCTCGTCGACTGCGCTGTCGAAGGCGACGGCGATCCTGGCGACCCTGTTCTTCATGACCAGTCTCGCCCTGGCATTCCTCGGTGGCCGCACGCGCACCGAAGAGCCGACGAGCCTTCTGGAGCGCGCCGCGACCCAAGAGCCTGCAGCGGCCTCTGACGTTCCAGTGCCTGCCGATGGGACGAATCAACCCGCCGTCCCACCGGCGGAACCCGCCGGGGCGCCCGCGGGTACGCCGTAATTGCCGACGTGGTGGAATTGGTAGACACACTAGCTTGAGGGGCTAGCGCCGCAAGGCGTGTCGGTTCGAATCCGACCGTCGGCACCAATAGTTGTTACAATGCGCGGCGATTTTTCGGACGCGAGTGGCCTATCCGCCCGATGCTGCAAGAATATCTCCCGATCCTGATTTTTCTCATCGTCGGCGGCGGCTTTGGCCTGGTCCTGATCGTCATGGGCTTCGTGTTCGGCCAGCACCACCCCGATCCCGACAAGCTGGCACCGTACGAGTGCGGATTCGAGGCGTTCGAGGACTCGCGCATGAAATTCGACGTGCGCTACTACCTGGTTGCGATCGTCTTCATTATTTTCGATCTCGAGATCGCCTTCCTGTTTCCCTGGGCCGTATCGCTCGATTCGATCGGTGGCTTCGGCTTGATCGCGATGGCCATCTTTCTCGGGGTGCTCATCATCGGCTTCATCTACGAGTGGAAGAAGGGAGCGCTTGAATGGGACTGACGGCGGAAAGCGCGGGCCCCGGGGTCGAACGGGGCTTTTTCACCACCAGCCTGGATACGGTCATCAACTGGGCGCGCACGGGTTCAATGTGGCCGCTGACCTTCGGGCTCGCCTGCTGCGCGGTCGAGATGATGCACGCGCGCGCCGCGCGTTATGACTTTGATCGCTTCGGCGTCGTGTTCCGTGCGAGCCCGCGGCAGTCGGATGTCATGATCGTTGCCGGGACGCTCGTCAACAAGATGGCACCGGCCCTGCGGCGTGTGTACGACCAGATGTCGGAACCGCGCTGGGTGATCTCGATGGGGTCCTGCGCCAACGGCGGCGGCTACTATCATTATTCTTATGCGGTGGTGCGGGGCTGCGATCGCATCGTCCCGGTCGATGTCTACGTTCCCGGCTGTCCGCCGACCGCCGAAGCCCTACTGTATGGCGTGATCCAGCTGCAGAAGAAGATACGCCGCACCAACACGATCGCGCGCTAAGAACACCGCATGAGTGAACGCCTCGAGACGCTGTTCTCCCGCATCGACATGCGCCTCGCAGGCCGGGTGAAGCGCGCGCCGTCGACGACAAGAGAACTCACGCTCGAGGTGGCTCCGAGCGACCTGCTCGACGTCGCCCGCGTGCTGCGTGACGACCCCGAATTCCGCTTCGAGATGTTGATGGATGTCTGCGGCGTCGATTACCTCGAGTACGGACGGGCGGAATGGACAACTCTCGATTCGACCGCCACAGGATTCAGCCGTGGCGTGAATCAAGACAGCCATGCGGTCCATGGACGCGAAGGCCGCCGTTTCGGAGTCGTTTATCATCTGCTTTCGATCACGCACAATCATCGACTCCGCGTGCGTGTTTTCTGTGCGGATGACAGCCAGCCCCTGGTCGACTCGGTGACCAGCCTGTGGGCCTCGGCGAACTGGTTCGAGCGTGAGGCCTTCGACCTTTTCGGCATCCTCTTCAAGGGCCATCCCGATCTCAGACGCCTGCTCACCGACTACGGCTTCATCGGGCACCCGTTTCGCAAGGATTTTCCGCTGATCGGCAACGTCGAGGTGCGCTACGACCCCGAGCGGGCGCGCGTGGTGTATCAACCCGTGAGCATCGAACCGCGGACCTTGGTGCCCAAGGTCGTCCGCGACGACCATCGCTATGAACCGGCGCTCAAGGATGGCAAGCCGAATGTCTGAAATCCACAATTTCACGCTCAATTTCGGCCCGCAGCATCCGGCCGCGCACGGGGTGCTGCGCCTGGTGCTGGAAATGGACGGCGAGGTGATCCACAAGGCCGATCCGCACATCGGGCTTCTGCACCGCGGCACGGAGAAGCTCGCCGAGAGCAAGCCGTTCAACCAGTCGATCGGCTACATGGATCGCCTCGACTACGTGTCGATGATGTGCAACGAGCATGCCTACGTCATGGCGATCGAGCGGCTGCTTGGCATCGAATGTCCGGAGCGCGCGCAGTACATCCGCGTGATGTTCGATGAGATCACGCGCATCCTGAATCACCTGATGTTCCTCGGCTCGCATGCCCTCGACATCGGCGCAATGACGGTGTTCCTGTATGCCTTCCGTGAACGCGAGGACCTGATGGACTGCTACGAGGCGGTATCAGGTACGCGCATGCACGCGAACTATTATCGCCCCGGGGGCGTGTATCGCGATCTGCCGGAGGAGATGCCAAAGCACCAGCCATCGAAGTGGCGCTCGCCGAAAGAAATCGCCAAGCTGAACGAGCGTCGTACGGGCTCGCTGCTCGACTTCATCGAGGATTTCACGCGGCGCTTTCCCGCATGCGTGGACGAGTACGAGACACTCCTCACCGACAACCGCATCTGGAAGCAACGCACGGTCAACATCGGCGTCGTGTCCCCCGAGCGCGCGATGCAGCTGGGCTTCTCCGGTCCGATGCTGCGCGGCTCGGGCATCGTCTGGGATGTGCGCAAGAAGCAACCGTATGAAGTGTACGACCGGCTCGATTTCGACATCCCCGTGGGCACGAACGGCGATTGCTACGACCGTTATCTGGTGCGTATCGAGGAGTTCAGGCAGTCGAATCGAATCATCCAGCAGTGCGTTTCCTGGCTGCGCGCGAATCCGGGGCCGGTCATGATCGACGATCGCAAGATCCGTCCACCCCGGCGCGAAGAGATGAAGGCCGACATGGAATCGCTAATTCATCACTTCAAGCTGTTCACGGAAGGCTACAGCGTGCCGGAAGGCGAAACCTACGCTGCTATCGAGGCGCCCAAGGGCGAGCTGGGCGTGTATCTGATCTCGGACGGTGCGAACAAACCGTATCGCCTGAAAGTGCGTGCCCCGGGTTTCGTACACCTCTCCAGTATGGACGAGATGGTGCGCGGCCACATGCTGGCAGACGTGGTCGCGGTCATCGGTACACAGGACATCGTCTTCGGGGAGATCGATCGTTGATGCAGAGCACGACACTGGCCGGCGGCGGACTCTCACAGCACGTCCGCGACGAAATCGATCACTGGGTGGCGAAATTCCCGCCGGGCCGTCAGCGCTCCGCGGTGATTGCGGCACTGCGCGCCGCACAACACGAGAATGGCGGCTATCTGACGACGCAGCTGATGGATGCGGTTGCCGCTTACCTGAGCCTGGCGCCGATCCAGGTGTACGAGATCGCGGCGTTCTACTCGATGTTCGAGACCAAGCCATGCGGGCGGCACCATGTTTCGGTGTGCACGAACATTTCGTGCATGTTGTGCGGTGCGGATGAGGTCGTCGCTCACATCGAGAAGAAGCTCGGCACGAAGGTCGGTGAGAGCACGCCCGACGGGCGTATCTACCTCAAGCAGGAAGAAGAGTGCCTCGCGGCCTGCGTAGGCGCCCCGATGATGATGGTCGATCACGTCTATCACGAGCATCTGACGCCCGAGAAGATCGACAAAATCCTGGATGAGCTGAAGTGAACAGCGAACACAACCTGGTCTGCTTCGAGCCGCTGAAGCTTTCGGAGTCGTGGAAACTCGCGACCTATCAGACGATCGGTGGTTATGACGCGTGGAAAAAGATCCTCGCTGAGAAGCCACCGCGCGAGCAGATAATCGAGGCTGTGAAGGCGTCGGGGCTGCGCGGGCGCGGTGGCGCGGGATTCCCGACGGGCTTGAAGTGGAGCTTCATGCCGCGCACGGCGCCCATGCAGAAGTACGTGGTGTGCAACTCGGACGAGAGCGAGCCGGGCACCTGCCACGATCGCGACATCCTGCGCTTCAACCCGCATTCGCTGATCGAGGGCATGGCGATCGGCGGCTACGCGATGGGCGCGACGGTCGGTTACAACTACATCCGCGGCGAGTTTCTCGCCGAACCGGTGCCGCGCTTTGAGGCTGCGCTTGCCGAGGCGTATGCGGCGGGCCTCCTCGGCAAGAACATCCACGGGTCGGGCATCGATTTCGATCTGCATACCTTCGTCGGCGCCGGTGCCTACATCTGCGGCGAGGAGACGGCGCTGCTCGAGTCGCTCGAGGGCAAGCCGGGCAAGCCGCGCTTCAAGCCGCCGTTCCCGGCGCATTACGGCCTTTATGGGCTGCCAACGACGATCAACAACACTCAGAGCTTCGCGTCGGTGCCGACGCTCCTGCGCAAGGGGCCACAGTGGTTTGCGGCGCTCGGCCCGGCGAACTCCGGCGGCACCGTGATCTTCTCGGTCTCGGGGCACGTCGAGCGACCCGGAAACTTCGAGCTGCCGATGGGAATCCCGTTCCGCGATCTGCTCGCGCTCGCGGGCGGCATGCGTGGCGGACGCCAGCTGAAAGCGGTGATTCCTGGCGGCTCCTCGGTCCCGGTCGTTCCGGGTGCCGTGATGCTCGAGACCAACATGGATTTCGACAGCCTGCGAAAGGCGGGCTCCGCGATCGGCTCGGCAGCGGTGATCGTCATGGACGAAAAGACCTGCATGGTGCGCGTGCTCGAACGCATCTCGCGCTTCTATATGTCGGAGTCCTGCGGGCAATGCACGCCGTGCCGTGAAGGTACCGGCTGGCTCAACCGGATGCTCAAGAGAATCCTGGGGGGCCAGGGGCGCATGGCGGATATCGACCTGCTGGTCGACGTCGCGAATCGCATCGAGGGTCACACGATCTGCGCGCTGGGCGATGCGGCGGCGTGGCCAGTGCAGAGCTTCGTCAAGCACTTCCGCCGCGAGTTCGAATACATGGTCGAACACAAGGGCCGCAGCATCGTGTCCGAGCAGAAGGCGAAGGCGGCATGAGTACGACGGTGTCCGGCACGGCTTATGTGGCTTATTGGCCATTTGCAAGATGTCACCGGATAGCTCATACGGCCAATAAGCCACATAAGCCGTGCCGGACACCTGTATGACCACTGACGTCGTCAACATAGAAGTGAATGGCGTGCCCCTGCAGACGAAGAAGGGCGCCATGATCATTCATGCCACCGACGCGGCGGGCATTTATGTGCCACGATTCTGCTATCACGAAAAGCTGTCGATCGCGGCGAATTGCCGCATGTGCCTGGTCGAAGTCGAGAAGGCGCCGAAGCCTTTGCCGGCGTGCGCCACGCCAGTTGCGGAAGGCATGAAGATCTTCACCAAGTCGCCTCGCGCGATCTCCGCGCAGAAGGCGACCATGGAGTTCCTGCTCATCAACCATCCGCTCGACTGCCCGATCTGCGACCAGGGCGGCGAGTGCGAATTGCAGGACCTGGCAATGGGATTCGGCCGCGACATCTCGCGCTTCAACGAACGCAAGCGGGTGGTCAAGGACAAGAACATCGGCCCGCTCATCTCGACCGACATGACCCGCTGCATTCACTGCACCCGCTGCGTGCGGTTCGGGCAGGAGATCGCGGGCGTCCAGGAACTGGGCACGACCGGTCGCGGTGAGAACATGGAGATCGGCACGTACGTCGAGCGCAGCGTCGATCACGAGCTGTCCGGCAACATCATCGATCTGTGCCCGGTCGGCGCGCTCAACAGCAAGCCGTTCCGTTACCGCGCGCGTTCGTGGGAAATGACGCAACACGAGCTCGTGTCACCACACGATCCGGTGGGAAGCAATCTCTACGGGCACGTGCTGCGCGGCCGCTTGATGCGCGTCGTGCCGCGGCCGAACGAGTCGATCAACGAAACGTGGATCTCGGACCGCGATCGCTTCAGCTACGAGGGAATCTATGCGGAGGACCGCCTGGACACGCCGATGGTGCGCAAGGGCGACAAGTGGCACAGCGTCGCTTGGGAGACTGCGCTCGAAACCGCCACCCACAGCATTCAGGCGATCGTCAAACAACACGGCCCTGCTGCGCTCGGCGCTCTCGCTGTTCCCGGCAGCACCATCGAAGAGTTGTACCTCCTGAATCGTTTGGTGCGCGGTATCGGATCATCGAATCTGGACCACCGGTTGCGACAACGGGATTTTCGCGACCAGGAGTCCGATCCTCTCTTTCCGTCGTTGGGCCTCGCCATCAGCGACCTCGAGCGCCTGAATTCGGCGCTCGTGATCGGCTCGAATCTGCGGCGCGAGGCGCCGATCCTGGCGCATCGCATTCGCAAGGCGGCGACCAAGGGCGGCGCGCGCGTGGCATTCGTGAATCCGCTACGCTACGAGTATCTGTTTCCCGTTTCGACCTACGTGACGGCGTCCGATCGCCAGTGGGCAGCGTCGCTGGCCGGGATCGTCAACGCGGCGGCGGAAAAGAGCGGCAAGTCCGTTCCCGAGCACGTTCGTGCCATCGTGACTGGTGCGAGGCCGACGGACGACCAGCGCGCGGTCGCTGCGCAATTGTTCGACGGTGAACGCCGGGCGATCCTGCTCGGTGCACTCGCGCTCCGCCATCCGGCTTACGCAGACATTCGGCAGCTCGCTGCAGCATTGGCGACACTGACCGGCGCGCAGTTGGGCTACATTTCAGAAGGCAGCAACGCGGCGGGTGCAGCGCTCGCCGGCGTATTGCCGCATCGGGATACGGGCGGTCAACCGGCTACTCCAGCGGGCCTCAATGCATGCGCGATGCTCGAGTCGCCGCTGAAGGCCTATCTGTTGCTGGGCGGAATCGAGCCGGCGCAGGACTTGAGCGTGCCGAACGCGGCGCAGAGCCTGGCAGCCGCGGAATGCGTCGTCATGCTGACGCCATACGTCACGGCCACGATGAAGGGAATCGCCCATGTGTTGTTTCCGGTCGGCACGTTTGCGGAGACTTCCGGCACGTTCGTCAACATCGAAGGCCGATGGCAGAGCTTCATGGGTGCGGCAAACCCGGTGGGCGAGAGCCGGCCGGCCTGGAAGGTGTTGCGCGTGTTGGGGAATCTCTTCGATTTGTCGGGCTTCGAGTACGTTTCTTCCGAGGCGGTGCGAGACGAGCTGAAGGGCAGGCTCGGAGATGTGCGGTCCGATAACACGTTTGCAGCTCGCCGCGTCCTGAACGGCGAGCGACCAGCCGGCGCCGCTGTAGACGTTTCCATGTACCAGGTTGATGCGCTGGTTCGTCGTGCGCCGGCTCTGCAGCACACGCGCGACGCGCAGCAGGCGTCGACCCCGTAGCTCCACCGGGCACGATACGAACCGACATGCTCGAAACGCTTTTCAACCTCTGGCTGGCGATCCCCGAGCTGCTGCGCACTGCGGTGCTGATCGTGATGGTCGTGGTCGGGGTCGTGCTATGCGTCGCCGTGCTCACCTATGTCGAGCGCAAGATCATCGGCTACATGCAGTTGCGCATCGGGCCGAATCGCGTCGGCCCGTGGGGTGTGCTGCAACCGTTCGCGGACGTCTTCAAGCTGGTCCTCAAGGAAATCATCATCCCGGCGAATGCTGCGCGCTTCCTGTTCCTGATCGCGCCCTTGATCTCGATGGCCGCGGCACTCGCCACCTGGGCGGTCGTGCCATTTACGCCGGAGTTCGTGTTCGCGGATATCGACGCGGGACTCCTTTACATCCTGGCGCTGACCTCGCTCGGCGTGTACGGCATCATCATCGCCGGCTGGGCCTCGAATTCGAAATACGCATTCCTCGGTGCCATGCGCTCCGCGGCGCAATTGGTCGCGTACGAGATCGCGATGGGCTTCGCTCTAGTCGGCGTGCTGATGGCGGGCGGCAGCCTCAATCTGGGTGAGATCATCCGCGGGCAACAGGGCGGCATTCTGAGCTGGTACTGGTTCTGGCTGTTGCCGCTGTTCTTCGTGTATTTCATTTCAGGCGTTGCGGAAACCAACCGCGCGCCGTTCGATGTCGCCGAGGGCGAGTCGGAGATCGTGGCGGGCTTTCACGTCGAGTATTCGGGCACGGCGTTCGCGACGCTGTTCGTGCTGCCTGAATACGCCAACATGATCCTGATCTCGACACTGACATCGATGTTCTTTCTCGGCGGCTGGCTGTCGCCCGTCGAGGGCTATCCGTTCTTCGCCGACACCTGGCTAGCCCAGCCGAACTTCTTCTGGCTGGCTCTCAAGGTCAGTTTCTTCCTGTTCGTGTATCTCTGGCTGCGCGCGACGTTTCCGCGCTATCGCTACGACCAAGTCATGCGCCTGGGGTGGAAGGTCCTGATTCCGATCACGCTCGTCTGGATCGCGGTTGAAGGCGTGCTGTCGTACTTCGACGTCGGGCCTTGGGCGGAATAGGAGCGAGCCGTGCAGGCAATTCGCAGACTGTTGAAGACCGTTTTCATGTGGGAGTTGGTGCAGGGCCTGCTCGTGACGCTCGGGAATCTTTTTCGCCCCAAGTTCACCATCCAGTATCCCGAAGAAAAAACACCCCAGTCGCCACGTTTTCGCGGGCTGCATGCCCTGAGGCGCTATCCGAACGGCGAGGAACGCTGCATCGCCTGCAAGCTGTGCGAGGCGGTGTGTCCAGCGCTTGCGATCACGATCGAATCCGATGTGGCCCCCGATGGTACGCGGCGCACGACGCGATATGACATCGATCTTTTCAAGTGCATCTACTGTGGCTTCTGCGAGGAGGCCTGCCCAGTCGACGCAGTAGTCGAGACGCGCATCTTTGAGTACCACATGGAGAACCGCGGCGAGAACATCATGACGAAGGAAAAGCTGCTGGCGGTGGGCGAACGCTACGAAGCGATGATCGCGGCCGACAAGGCAGCGGATGCGAGGTATAGGTGAGCTCGGCCCCTCACCCCGACCCTCTCCCCAAGGGGGAGAGGGGGCAGATCCGATTCCCTCTCCCCAAGGGGGAGAGGGGGCAGATCCGATTCCCTCTCCCGCTTGCGGGAGAGGGTCATGGTGAGGGCTCTTGCTCTTCTCCCTCTCCCGTTTACGGGAGAGGGTTGGGGTGAGGGTCTTCAGGAGCAACGACTGACGTGTTTGTCGAGATTTTGTTCTACGCCTTTGCCACGGTACTGGTGGGTGCCGGCTTCGGCGTGATTACCGCGCGCAACCCGGTGCATTCTGCGCTGTGGCTGGTGCTGACATTCTTCACCAGCGCCGCGATCTGGCTGCTGCTGGAGGCGGAATTCCTCGCGATCGTGCTGGTGCTGGTCTATGTCGGCGCCGTAATGGTGCTGTTCCTGTTCGTGGTGATGATGCTCGACATCAACATCGAAGAGCTGCGCAAGGGCTTCACGCGCTACGCGCCGCTCGGGGTGTTCGTGGGTCTCGTCATGGTTGCGGAAATCATCAACGTGGTCTGGGTGAAACAGCTCGGCCAGCGCGCGCTCACGGCTAGCCCGCCGCTGCCGGCCGACTACAGCAACACCAAGGAATTGGGCTCCATCCTCTACACGGACTACGTATATCCGTTCCAGATCGCCGCGGTGATCCTGCTGGTGGCGATCGTCGCGGCCATCGTGCTGACGATGCGCCGGCGTGCCGGTCTCAAGGTGCAGAACATCTCGCGCCAGGTGAGAGTGCGCCCCGAGGATCGCGTGCGCGTAGTCAAGGTCGAGTCTGAGAAGGCACCATGATCCCGCTGGCACATGTGCTGACGTTGTCCGGAATCCTGTTCGCGCTGAGCGTCGCCGGGATTTTCCTCAACCGCAAGAACGTGATCCTGCTGCTCATGTGCATCGAGCTGATGCTGCTCGCGGTCAACTTCAATTTCGTGGCGTTCTCGCGGTACCTTGGCAACATCGACGGTCAGGTGTTCGTATTCTTCATCCTCACGGTGGCGGCGGCCGAATCCGCCATCGGGCTCGCGATCCTGGTGGTGTTGTTCCGCGAACGGCGCAGCATCAACGTCGAAGAACTCAACACGATGAAAGGGTAGGGCGTGGATCTCCGCATACTGCTCGCCATCGTGCTGCTGCCGCTGGGCGCCGCGATCGTCGCGGGGCTCTTCGGTCGCCTGATCGGCCGCATCGGCGCACACACCATCACCATCGGGGCGGTCGGCGCCTCGCTGGTGCTGTCGGGCCTCGTCCTCAAGCAGATGCTGTTCGACGGTGTCGAGACCTACAACGGCGCCGTGTACACGTGGCTTGTCAGCGACGGGATCCACATGGAGGTCGGTTTCCTCATCGACCGGCTGACCGCCCTGATGATGGTCGTCGTGACGTTCGTGTCGTTCTGCGTGCACGTGTACACCATCGGCTACATGGCGGACGACGACGGCTACCAGCGATTCTTCAGCTACATTTCGCTGTTCACCTTCTCGATGCTGATGCTGGTCATGTCCAACAACTTCCTGCAGCTCTTTTTCGGCTGGGAAGCGGTGGGCGTCATGTCATATCTGCTGATCGGCTTCTGGTACACGCGGCCGAGCGCAATCTTCGCCAACCTCAAGGCATTCATCGTCAATCGCATCGGCGACTTCGGCTTCATACTCGGTATCGCGGCCATTGCCTATTTCACGGGCTCGCTCGACTACCAGACGGTATTCGGCCAGGCGCCGGAGATTGCCGCGCGCACGATCGAGGTTGCGGACGGGCATATCTGGTCGGCGATGACGCTGATCTGCATCTGCCTCTTCATTGGGGCGATGGGCAAGTCGGCGCAGATGCCGCTGCACGTGTGGCTTCCCGATTCGATGGAAGGCCCGACACCGATATCCGCATTGATTCACGCGGCAACGATGGTGACCGCGGGCATCTTCATGGTCGCGCGCATGTCGCCGCTGTTCGAGTACTCGGACACCGCATTGAGCTTCGTGCTCGTGATCGGCGCGACGACTGCTTTCTTCTGCGGTCTGCTCGGCGTCGTCCATAACGACATCAAGCGCGTGATCGCCTATTCGACGCTCTCGCAGCTCGGCTACATGACGGTCGCGCTCGGGGTGTCGGCCTACGGCGCCGGCATCTTCCACCTGATGACGCACGCCTTCTTCAAGGCGCTGCTCTTCCTCGCGGCGGGCTCGGTGATCATCGCGCTCCACCACGAGCAGGACATGCGCAAGATGGGCGGGCTCTTCAAGTACATGAAGGTCACCGCGGTCACCTGTTGGATCGGCGGCCTGGCGCTCATCGGCACGCCGTTCTTCGCGGGCTTCTACTCCAAGGATGCGATCATCGAGGCCGTGGGCGAGTCGCATCGCTGGGGTGCGGAATACGCCTACTGGTGCGTGCTGTTGGGCGTGTTCGTCACGGGCCTCTACACGTTTCGCATGATCTTCCTGACGTTTCATGGTCCGGAGCGCTTTGCACAGGACTCGCGCGGCGCGCATGAAAGTCACGGCGTCCACGATGCTCACGGCTCGCACCAACCACACGAGTCTCCGTGGGTCGTTACGGTCCCGCTTGTCCTGCTCGCCATCCCATCCGTGATCATCGGCTTCTTCACCGTGGGTCCGGTGTTGTTCGGCGATTACTTCGGTGGCGCGATCGCAGTTCTCGAGCAGAACGACGTAATCGGCGAGCTTGCCAGCGAATTCCGCGGTCCCGGGGCGCTTGCGCTGCATGCGCCGTTCTCCGCGCCTTTCTGGCTCGCGGCCGCCGGTGTGACGACGGCCTACTTCTTTATCCTCAGGAACCCGGAGTGGGCCGATCTCGCACGACGGCGCGCGCAGTGGCTCTACACGCTGCTCATCAACAAATACTACTTCGACTGGTTCAACGAAAACGTCATTGCACCGCTGGCTCGCGGTGTCGGACGCTTCCTCTGGAAGGGTGGCGACGAAGTGTTGATCGACGGTTTGATGGTCAACGGTTCGGCGCGCGGCATCGGCTGGGTGTCCGGGATCGTGCGTCACGTCCAGTCGGGATATCTGTATCACTACGCGTTCGCAATGATCATCGGTCTGTCCGCGCTGCTCGCGTGGTTATTGACGCGCTCGCAGTGACGTAATGATTGACGTCAACACCATGGCCCCTCACCCCAACCCTCTCCCCGCAAGCGGGGCGAGGGAAAAATCCGGTCCCCTCTCCCGCTTGCGGGAGAGGGTCAGGGTGAGGGGGCTCCTCGGGACGCCAGAATAGTGACATTACCGTCCATAGGACTGCTGAGCCTTCTGATCTGGTTGCCGATTGCGACCGGTCTCCTCGTGCTGTTGCTCGGCGAAAAGCGTGTTGCGATCGGTCGCTGGGTTGCGCTCGCCGGCGCGGTTGCCACCTTTGCCGAGAGCATCCCGCTGTTCCTCGACTTCGACGGCTCGACCGCGGCGATGCAGTTCATCGAGCGTGCGCCCTGGATCCAGACCTTCAACGCCGAGTACTACCTTGGCGTCGATGGCATCTCGATGCCGCTCATCCTGCTGACGACCTTCATGAGCGTGCTGGTCGTGATCTCCGCCTGGACGGTGATCGAGAAGCGCATCGCGCAGTACTTCGCGGCCTTCCTGATCATGGAGGGCTTGATGGTCGGCGTGTTCGCAGCGCTCGACGCATTGCTCTTCTATGTGTTCTGGGAAGCGATGCTCATCCCGATGTTCATCATCATCGGCGTCTGGGGCGGGCCGCGCCGCGTCTACGCGACCATCAAGTTCTTCCTGTACACGTTCCTGGGCTCGGTGTTCATGCTGGTGGCACTCATCTATATGTACGTCCAGAGCGGCAGCTACCAGATCGCCGACTTTCAGGCACTGCCGCTCGGCATGAGAGAGCAGTTGCTGATCTTCTTTGCGTTCCTGCTCGCGTTCGCGGTCAAGGTGCCGATGGTTCCGGTGCACACGTGGTTGCCCGATGCCCACGTCGAGGCGCCGACCGGCGGTTCCGTGATCCTCGCGGCCATCCTGTTGAAGATGGGCGGGTACGGCTTCCTGCGCTTCAGCCTGCCGATCACGCCGGATGCCAGCCGCGAGCTCGATTGGCTGATGATCACGCTATCCCTGATCGCCGTGGTCTACATCGGCTTCGTCGCACTCGTGCAGCAGGACATGAAGAAGCTCATCGCGTACTCATCGATCGCGCACATGGGCTTCGTCACGCTGGGCTGCTTCATCGCGTTCGACATTTCGACCAATACGGGACTGCTGAAGGGCGCAGCAATGGGTATCGATGGCGCGATGGTGCAGATGATTTCGCACGGATTGATCTCGGGAGCGTTGTTCCTCTGCGTCGGCGTCATGTACGACCGGGTGCACAGCCGTGAGATCAGCGCCTACGGCGGTGTCATCAACACCATGCCGAAGTTCGCGGCTCTCATGGTGCTGTTTGCCCTCGCGAACTCGGGTCTGCCGGGCACGTCGGGATTCGTCGGCGAATTCCTCGTGATCATCGCAAGCTTCCACGCGAACTTCTGGTACGCGCTGCTCGCCGGCACGACGCTGGTCCTCGGCGCGGCTTACACGCTGTGGCTCGTCAAGCGCGTCATCTTCGGGCCCGTCGCCAACGACAACGTGGCGGCACTCAAGGATCTCAACGGGCGCGAGTTCCTGGTGCTCGGCATCCTGGCGCTCGCGGTACTTGCATTGGGGGTGTGGCCTGCGCCGTTGCTCGACAGCATGCAGGGTACCGTGCAGCACCTCGTTGAGCAGATCACGCAATCAAAGCTCGCGCCCTGAGTCATTCGAAGCATGGATCTTCAAGCTCTCAACCTGACTCCCGCATACGCCGAGATGTTCGTACTCGGTGCGGCGTGCATCATTCTCTTGATCGATGTCTTCCTGCGCGACGAGCAACGCTGGCTGACCGCGACGCTGACTTTCGCGGCACTCGCAGGCGCGGCCGTCATCACGACCTACGTCTCCGGCGTCAATAGCCGCGTGACGACGCTGGGAGACATGTACGTCGCAGATCCGATGGGCGACGTGCTCAAGCTCTTCACGTACCTGATTGTCGGCGTGTCGTTGCTGTATTCGCGGGAGTATCTGGCGCGTCGCGGCCTGTTCCGCGGTGAATACTACGTGCTGGTCCTGTTCGCGATGCTGGGCATCATGGTGATCATCTCCGCGAACAGCCTGCTCACCGTCTATCTGGGCATCGAACTGCTGGCGTTGTCGCTCTACGCGCTGGTCGCGTTCGATCGCGAGTCGGGCATTGCCGCGGAATCGGCCATGAAGTACTTCGTGCTGGGCGCGATCGCGTCGGGCACATTCTTGTACGGCATCTCGATCATCTACGGCGTCACCGGGACGTTCCAGCTCGATGATCTCGCATTGGCGCTGACCGATGAGTCTGCACAGAACGTGGGCCTGCTGTTCGGCCTCGCGTTCCTCGTGGTCGGCATCGCGTTCAAGTTTGGCGCGGTACCGTTCCACATGTGGATCCCCGACGTGTATCACGGGGCGCCGACGTCGGTGACGCTCTTCATCGGTTCGGCGCCGAAGATCGCCGCGTTTGCGCTCGCCATCCGCGTCCTTGCCGAAGGACTCGGCGCGACCGGGGCCGCCTGGTCCGACATGCTCACAGTGCTTGCAGTGCTGTCGATGGGCCTGGGCAACGTCGTCGCAATCGCACAGACGAATCTCAAGCGAATGCTGGCGTATTCCACCATCTCGCACGTCGGCTTCATCCTGCTCGGCATTCTCGCCGGCACACCGCAGGGCTATCAGGCCGCGATGTACTACACGATCGCCTACACGATCATGGCGGTCGGTTCCTTCGGCATGATCCTGCTCCTGAGCCGCAAGGGCTTCGAGGCGGACGAGCTCGACGACTTCAAGGGCTTGAATCAGCGCAGCCCCTGGTTCGCGGCCGTGATGCTCATGTTCATGTTCTCGACCGCAGGTGTGCCGCCCTTCATCGGCTTTTTCGCCAAGCTCTACGTCATCCTCGCGGTGCTCGATGTCGGAATGGTGTGGCTCGCCGGGGTCGCGGTGTTCTTCTCAGTGATCGGCGCGTTCTACTACATCCGCATCGTCAAGCTCATGTACTTCGACGAGCCGCAGGACACCTCGCCGCTGGTCGCGGGCCGCTCGATGCGATTCATGTTGAGTATCAATGGCTTGGCGGTGCTCGCGCTCGGCCTCTTACCGGGCGCGCTTCTGACACTCGTGGCGCGCGTATTACCTTGATATTCGAATCCGCGACTCTGTAGAATCCACCGCCCTCAGGTGCGGGGTGGAGCAGTCTGGCAGCTCGTCGGGCTCATAACCCGAAGGTCGCAGGTTCAAATCCTGCCCCCGCTACCAACTTTCCGAGATCCCTGACGCTGCAGGCAGGGATGTAGTCTCAAGGCCAAATTCGGCCACCAGATAGTCACCAGAGCCGTGCGGGTTGAGGGTAATCCTCGGCCCGATCACGTCCCTCAGCGCCGTCCGCGGGCGCTCCGTGTCTGGAGCAGCGGGCACATGAAATGTGAGGAAGGGGGAGGGGGTCGTGCTCACAGCTCCTCAGCGTGTCTTGAAATCCGGATCGCGATTTGCGAGCAGACGCAAGCCCAGATACAGATGGGATTGCTTGCCTGTCAGAACTGCCAGGTGAGCCCGACAGACACGAGGTTCATGTCGTCGAAGTCTTTAATCATGAATTGCTCGTATTCCGCCCGGATCGCCAGGGCGCCGAAGATCAGCTGCGCACCCCCGCCGAACGCAAAATCCGATCCGTCGTCTTTCGCCGAGCCCAAACCCTCCACCGACGCTTCCGCGTCCCATAGGAGCACGCCGACCTTCGCGTAGAGATCGAGCAGCGCGATGCGCTTGGAGAGAATCACGAAAGCATCGACGCCTTGCGCGTCCAGCTCTACCTGCTGCCCGAAGAGAATCTGCTTCGGCTGACCGAAGTCGACGTAGTTCAGCTCGAAGGCGAGAAAGTTCGCGCGCCAGCCGAGGATGGCCTTGAATGCGTTGTCATCACTGTCGACCTGGAAGCCGCTGAGCTCGTCCCGGTCCCGAACATTCATGTGTCCCGTCGAAATCCCGATGTACGTGCCGTTCTCTTCTGCGAGCGCAGGAATCGCGAGAAATGCCAGGGTCATCGCCGACGCCGCGCGAAGCATGATTGCCTCCCGATACGTGCCTCCGCCGGCGCATTGCGCCGTCCCCTTCACTACGTTCTCGTATACGCGCGCAGTCGGCACCATTCAATGTCTGGTTTGTCGGCGGCGTGCGACATACAGAAGTATGGCGCCGAAGCAGCGCTTGCGCGTGAAGTGAGGAGTCAGGCAGCACGCGGCAGTAAGTGAATCTCGTGTCTGGAAATTGATTTGCGGGCCCCCTCTACCATTGAGTTTACGGAGCTGACGCGGCCAGCCTTCGCTCAGCTGCTTCAGCATCAACTACACATCCACCCGCCGGCCCAGCTGTCGTTGGTGCGCAGTTACCGTTAGGGCGGCACGCGAGGCGCATAAACCCACTGAAAGCGTGCCCCCACTATCACACTGCACGCCCCAGTGCCCGTCGCCGCCAACAGGGCTGCCTCAAGAACGGCCCCCTTTTTCGTTTGCGTGTCGAACCGCAAGCAAGTCAAGCGCCTCCCCAGAAAGCGCTGGCGGGTCGGATGATTACGAAGCACCAAAGGCCAATGCTGTTTGCGCTCCGGCGGGTGTAGCATCAATTTTCGCGGCACCTCCTGACTGCGGGTGACCGCAAGGACACCCGCCAGCGTCGCGGGCACGAAATCAATCAATCGCGGCACGCCGACAAGCGGGCGCGCCACACCACAGAGAAGGAGCGAAACATGACCGCAAAGGCTGGAACTGCCATCGTCCTGGTTCACGGCGGCTTCGTGGACGGCTCAGGCTGGGAGGGCGTGTATCAAATCCTGAAGGAGGATGGTTACGCCGTTAGCATCGTGCAGAACCCGACAATCTCTTTGGCCGGCGATGTCGCTGCCACCAAGCGAGTCCTTGACGCGCAGAGCGAACCGGTGATTCTTGTCGGCCATTCTTATGGCGGCGCGGTAATCACTGAAGCCGGCAACCACCCAAAGGTAGCTGCGCTTGTTTATATCGCGGCCTTCGCGCCGGACCGAGGCGAGTCGGTGAACACGCTCATCAAGGATCCACCGGCTGGGGCGCCCGTGCCGCCGATACTGCCGCCGCAGGACGGCTATCTGGCTCTCGATAAGGCAAAGTTCGCCGCCAGCTTCGCCGGCGATGTTGCCAAGGACAAGGCCGCGTTCATGGCAGATTCCCAAGTCCCGTGGGGTGTGGAGGCGCTTGCGGGAACGATCAGCGAACCGGCTTGGAAAAACAAGCCGAGCTGGTACCTAGTCGCCACCGACGATCGAATGATTCCGCCGCCGGCTCAGCGTTTGATGTCGAAGCGCGCTGGTTCTACTGTCGTTGAAGTCGCCGGAAGTCATGCGATATTCCTGTCGCAGCCAAGCAAAGTTGTGGCGCTAGTTGAGCAGGCCGCAAAGAAGGTCAGCTCCGGAAAGTGAAAAGTTGTCCAAGCGAAAGGCCCGGCGTCCTACGATGCCCGGGCCTTCGCGCTCCAAAGCGCGGAATGCGCATCAAGGAAGTGCCAAATTCTGCCCCCGCTACCACGTTTTGAAGCGAGGAAGTCGCAGCAAACAACGCCACAAGCGAGCCCCCGCTGCCACTTCTCAATAAGGCCTCGGTGCGAACCGCCGGGGCCTTTTCATTGTGTCCGCTATCGGGCCGCTTGCGAGCATTCTGCTGTGCAGCAGCCGCGATCTCACAGAAATCGTCGCACTCACAGCTTTGGAAGAATGGTGGTCTTCCTCCAAATGCGCTAGGTTGATCAGGCGACCGCCAAAAAAGGCCTCACTCATTGACGGAGGTGGACCATGGCAACGTTTATCAGCCTTATAAACTTTACGGACCAGGGGATTCGGAACGTCAAGGACTCGCCGGCTCGGCTCGAAGCGTTCAAAGCGATGGCTGAAAAGCTCGACGTAACGGTGAAGAGTGCGTATTACACCGTCGGGAATTACGACATTGTGATAGTCACAGAGGGCACCGATGAAGCGGCTACGACCGCGCTGCTGAAAGTGGCCTCGCTCGGCAACGTGCGAACGCAGACGTTGCGCGGCTTTTCTGTAGACGAGATCAAGAAAATCATCGGCAAAATACCGTAGGCCCTGCGGCCGGGTCTCGGGATCGCAACCAGAGCAAACGTGCGGGCGAGCCGCGATGTGGTCGGATGCAGTCGCACAACATCTGTTTCAACACGGATGGCCTGCAGGCGAGGTAGACACCGCCGCGCCTGCAGGCGGCCGGTTGAGCGCGCCGTTGAAGGACTGCCTCTGGGTATTCCCTCGTCTTTGTCGAATGTTTCGTGGTGGCCGGGTGCAGCCCTAGCCTATGCGTCGCGGGTGAGCTTTAAGCGACGTCAGAAATTAGCGAATCCCGCCCCCGCTACCATCGAATTTTGCCGCTCGGTGTCGCAGACCTTTACAGCAGCGCCGGGGCGGGTAATCTCAGCACCGCGAACACTTCGCCCCCGCGCGCCACCACCGGGATCTCCTGGAACAAGCGGCGCAGCAACCCACGTGCCGCATTTACACCCCGGGCGAGCGTCGCGGGCAGGTCTTTCACCAGTTTCTGGTAGCGCTCCACGGCATTCGGCACCATCTGAATCACGCGGGCGAGAACGTCCCGGCCGTCACGGCGGCGACCAGGTGCTCGATTTCCTTGTCCAAACTCGCCAGCTGCCGCGCGCGATCCGCGGATTCAAAGCTTTGTGCCTTCTCATGGCGAGCGAGGTGCGCGGCCAACTCTTGCCGAAACTGCGCGATCCGCTCGGGGGTGAGCAGCCTCTCGCGCAACGCGGCGAGCACCCGCTCTTACAGTCTGCGCGCTTCAGCCACAAGCGATTCGCGCAAGTGTCTTCCGGCCAAAGCAGTCACCAAACGCCTGAAACGCGGGCTTGTGGCCTAACGGAAGCTGTACTGGACGCGCATACCGACCGAAAGGGCGGCGACGTTCATGAATTCGAGCCCCTCGAGTCGCTGGTACTCGATGTAGCCTGAAACGCCGTATCTGAATTGCGCGGCCAGACCCACGGCGAGGAGCATGAACGATTGATCAGGTGCCTCCGAGCTCACGATGATGGGCGGCGTCGGATTTGCCGTGCCCGCAAACGGATCATTCGCAAAGCGCACGCCGAAAACCTCGGTCTCATCTTGAAATTCCCAGAGGGCATCGCCTCTGAATTGCGGCAACAGCACGACCCATCCGAGGTTCAACGCCCCGGTGATGCGCACTCCGACGCTCGCTGTAGCCGACTTGAAGTCGCGTTTCTCGTAGACGAGATCGAGACCTGAGGCACCGCTTTCTCGGAAGCCGTCCACAGTTGCGTCGAGGTACTGAAGGCGTGCATTCGGCGAAACCGTTACCTGACCGATGAGGAAGTCATGGCCCACGGCGACGCCGGCACTCAGCATGCTCCCGTCAGTCGATCCCTGTGCGGCACGATCGATCGTGCCGTTGGCATCCGTATAGTGGATCCGGCGCTCGGCATCGACACTCGAGCGGCCATAGGTCAAAAATCCGTCCGCGTACAAGTAGCCGTCAGCCGGGTATAACCCCCCGTACAGTGAGACGCTCCATGCGCTCACGTCCAAACTGCCCTCGCCAGATGGATTAAAGGATGCATCGGACTTGCCAAATCCGAGCGCGAGTCCGGCCACCGCCTGCTGCTCGGGGCTGCTATAGTCGATGCCGCCGGTAATACCCGACTGGTCCGCGTCGTAGCCCTGGTCAGCGCTCGAAGCGTCCCTGTCGCTGGAACCGAAGGTGCCCCGCATCCAAAATCCCCATCGGTCACCCAGCAACCCACCCGGCTCGCGATCGTCCTTGCCATTTCCTCCCAGCAACTGGTCCGCTGCAGCCTCGAGCATCTCCGGTGGCACGGTCTTGCCGTCCACGATCAGGTCTAGTCCGGCAGCGGCACTCAGACCTTGCGCACCGGACCGCAAGGCCATCAGACGATCCACGACACCGACGGACATATCGCGCGCAAGCAGCAGCGTCTGTGTCTTCATCGCATTGAGATCCTGCGCGCTGAGCTCACTGACGGCATTCGTTTGTTGGGCTGGGTCAGCGTCGAACACGATCCCGTCACAGCGGGCGAGCAGATCCGATTCTCCTTCTGTCAGCGCGGATTGCTCACTCAAGCGCAGACAGAGATCATCGAGCGCTACGGCCACGGATCGCTGATTCGGAGTCAGATCGGGCAGCGATTGAAGCGAAGTGCGCGGCGGTGGCGTCGCGATTGCGAGCGTCGCCGTGCTCGATCCCGTCGCACCATTGTTGTCCGTCACGACCAGCCTGATCACATTGTTGCCGTCGGGCAATTGGACATCGATCGTCGGGCCCGAGCCGACTAGAGTCTGTTGTTCGTTGAACCACCGGTACGACACGATCGTGCCGTCGGGATCCGTGGACCCCGATCCATCGAGTCTCACGACTTCTCCAGGGGTTCGGTCGCTGTCGGGAATCGTGCGATTGCCGCCCGCAATCACGGCGGTGGGAGCGACATTGGGTGTTACGGTGACTGTCACAGTCGCTGGCGCAGAAGCGGCGCTTGCGTCGCGGGCCCTATAGGTGAATCGGTCGGTGCCGTTAAAGCTTGCGTTCGGCGTGTACGTCACTGAGTTTCCGGCCAGAGCGGCCGTGCCATTAGCGGACTGGGTGAGCGAGGCGACGCTCAGAGCATCGCCTTCAACATCCGTGTCATTCGCGAGCACCGCAATGGTGACCGCGTGGCCCTGGCTCGTGGTGGCCGTATCGTCAACTGCGTCAGGTGCGTCGTTGACCGGTGTGACGGTAATCGTGACCGTCGTCGGCGAGCTCTCTAGCCTTAGAAAGTCGAATGCCGTGTAGGTGAAGGTGTCGGTCCCGAAGAAATTGTTCCGGGGCGTGTACAGCACGGAATCCGGTCGGCGGCCGGGATTCCGGTCGATGCTCACTGTGCCGTTTGCTGGTTGCGTGACACTCGCGACAACGCCCAAGGGCGGTGGGCAAGGACCAAAGCAGGCCGAGCCATCGAAGTCGTTGTCGAGCACGGGCACATTGATCGGTGTGTCTTCTGGTGTTGTTGCCGTGTCGGGTAGAGTGACTGGGACCGCAGAAGCGTCCACACACCAAGCACCGAACCCAACACCCAACGCGAGCAAGACAACCACACGCAGTAGGTCGCTTCGCGGCATTTTGTTGTGAGGGGCCATTGAGCGCGCGTCCGGCGGTGTATTTTCAAGCCAATGGCAAAGGGCTGTGCACCCGCCATGCGCAAACGCAAATGTGAACATCCTTCATTCGGCACCTTCCCTCGCCGTTTGACGTCTTGGTTTGTCTTAATGCAGCCCGTGCGCCCGCTTCTTCTTTTGGCGAGCGCTTAGGTTATGCGTACATCTACTCCCCTTGAGTGGAGCAGGCAATCTCATCGCGGGTCTCACGCTACTCCGCGCACCTCGCTGTCGCCAAACCGCTACCAGAACGCCTGTCTCTGGAAAGCCGCATCGCCGTCAGCAAGTGCCTCATGCACCTTCGATCCCCGTGGCATCGAAGCCTGCTGTGGCTTGAGCAGCTCGCGGGCGACAGCGGCGACGCGCTGCCGCCTGCGCTGGCTGCTGCCGAAACGGATGGTGAATCCAGCACTGCAGCAGGATCTCGAGGTGGCGCTGGCCAAGCTTCCGGCACGTGCTCGCGCTGGTGCTCGACCCGAAGACCGAAGTGCGGACACGGCAACTGCAGATCGTCTTCTCGACGCTCGCGCAACAGGGTGCGTCCAACGAAACGCAGGCGCGGCGTGCCTACGAGATGGGCATGCAGCACCTGCTACCCAGATATCGGCCGCCTTATCAGCCTGTGGCGGACTGGCCGAAGTCGCTGGACCCGGCGCTGTTACGTCTCGATCGGCTGGTTTCCGCCGCCAAGGAACAACTCGTAGAGGCGCTCGTCAAGACAATTACACGGGAGCGACTCACGATCCAGGAGGCAGAGCTGTTGCGGGCGATTTGTGCATCGATTCGCTGTCCTCTGCCGCCGCTGGTCGGCACTGGGACCACCAATACTACTCTCTGAGCACCATGCGCCTGAGGCGATCCGTGGCGCATAGGGGTGCGTGACGAGCGAAGACCGGCCCCGGAGTGGTGCGTCGGAGCGCTAGTGGCGATAGAGTAACTGCTCACCGGATTCGGCCTGGCGAAGCCGACTTTACGTAGGCCGACATGCAACAGACGCGAATAGGCGCGGATCATCTGGTCGCTCGATTGCTCACCGTTCCCCCGGAGGAGCGGGCTCGAGTCCTGGCCCAGGAAAGCCCCCGGGCCTGGGACAGCGTGCTCTTTTTTGCCGTGCGCGATGGTCTGCGCGACGCGAGGTTTGGCGGGCGACTGAGCGCTGCCGACTATCTCGAAACTCTCCAACAGGTCGAGCGTCACTTTGATCAAGGCTCGGAGAACTCGATACCACGTGGCCCACCTGCCAACGAGGATTCCGACGAGCACACTGTCGATCTGATTCCGGAAGCGGCCAATGATGCTGCAGGTAGCGCGCAGGCTTCTGCTCCGCAGCCGGACCCAGCTCGAGAGACGAGCCGGCCTGAGCCTAGCGCCGATGCCAGTCCGGCAAGGGCAACTCCACGCGAACCTGTCACTGCGCCCCGGCCAACCCTGGTGGCTGCAAGCGTAAGCCCGGCGGTCGCCCCACCGCATCCGCGGGTTGAATTCGTTCCCGGAGCGAAGATCCGTGAGCGCTATGTACTCGAGCACCAGATCGGCAGGGGCGGCAGTGCCATCGTTTTCCGCGCGCGCGACCTGCGGCGCGAAGCCATCGTCGCCCTCAAGGTCCTGCGCGAAGAGCTGCGTGACGTGCCGGACAAGATCGAACGCCTCAAGCGCGAATTCCACCAGGCGCAGGCGTTGTCACATCCCAATATCGTTCGCGTGTTCGACATCGATTGCGAGGCGGGCGCGTGGTTCCTGACGATGGAGGCGCTCGACGGCGAATCGCTGCGCAGTCATCTCGCGGCCCTGCAATCCAAGCGCTGGCCTGAGAAGGAAGCGCTCGCGATCATCTCGGCATGCGCGGACGCGCTCGCCTTCGCGCACGAGCACGACCAGGTGCATGGCGACTTCAAGCCCGAGAATGTATTGGTGACGCGCGACCGGCAGGTGCGACTGCTGGATTTCGGCGTCGCCAATACCGCAGCGTCGCCGCGGTCCGGAGCGGCACATGCACCCGCGGCCACGCCGGCCTATGCAAGCCCGGAAGTTCTCGGTAGTCAGTTGCCAGAGCCGAGTGATGACGTTTTCAGCCTGGCCTGCGTGGCGTATGAGCTGCTGACGGGACGTCATCCATTTGATCGATTGTCGGCAGTGGCGGCACGTCAGAGAGGTTTGCGCCTACGCCGGTTGCCGGGGCTGTCGCACCGTCAGTTTGCCGCACTGAAGCGCGGTCTCGCCTGGTCCAGATCCAAGCGACCGACGAGCGTACGCGCACTCGTGAGCGAGCTTCACCAGCCCGATGCGGCCGGCCGAGCAGCCGGATTCTGGTTCAGCGTACTCGCCATTGCTCTCGGCACGGTGATCACAATTGCCTTTCTCTTGAGCCGTGACCGCGAGCCATCCGGCGGCGCAGAACCGGCAGTAGTCCAGGGGGCAGCATCGCCCGCGAGCGAGCCCGAAGCGACCAGCCCGGTCACCAGTGGCGCCCAACAGTCCGCGGCTGCGCCCGTTGCAGCCCCTTCGCCGGAACAGACACGGGTGACCCAGCCGTCTGTCGTGCTGGTTCCGCGAGAGCCGGCGCGCAGTGGTGCAGTAGCGCCTGGCAGCACGTCTGTTGTGAGCGCGGTGGCTCCGCCATCACCTCCAGTTCGATCCGCTGCTGATGCCGAGGCGACCACTGCCGTGATCCAATCGCAGCCATCGTCTGCCGCCGGCGGCGTGACGTTCGCGCAGGCAAGCATCGTCGTCAGCGAACGCGCAACCCAAGCTGTCATTCGCATCGCCCGCCACGGCAGCCTTCAGGGTCGCGTGCGCGTATCCTGGCGCACGATTCCCGGCACAGCGCAACCCGGGCTCGACTACTCGAGGATCGACTCGGGAACCGTCAGCATTCCGGAAGGCCAGGACGTGCGCGTGCTGTACATCCCGATTGTGGACGACGCCGTGAGAGAGCCGAACAAATCGTTCGACGTGGAATTGTTCGCTCTCGACGGTCCGGGTCGTCAGGGGCCGATCACGCGCACCCGGATCACGATACTCGACGACGACTGATTCAGTCCGCCCTCCAGCGGAAGAACGCTGCTCCCACCGAGAGGAACAGCGCGCTCGTCAGCAGCAGGTACAGGAGCTGTGGAGCGATCTGGGCGATTCCGGCCCCGTCGATCATGATCGTCTTTCGCAAGGGTGCAAATAGCGGGTCTTTGCGATAGGCAAGTATGCCCCGATGAAGTCACTCGCTCGACGACGCCAGCAACGTTGACGCCTTGGACGAATTCACGCTAGAAGGTGACGCCGTGACTGCCGCAACGCAACCCACCGCGCGCGTCCTATACAAATTGATGCCGATGCTGGCCCTGGTCTTGTGGTCAGCAACGACGCCCGTGGTCGCGAAAGACGCGTGTCCCGCGCGTCCGGCGACCGAAGCGGACACGGGTGCGTCTACAGGTGAATGGAAGTCCGTCGCCGATGGCGACTCGCTCTGCGTTTATGCGCGCAACGTTCGGCGTTCGCGAATCCGCGAGGTGATGGCCGTCGCCACCGTTGCCGCCGCGCCCGAACAAGTATTTGCGGTGATTTTCGATTTCGCACGCTATCCGGAATTCATGCCTTATGTCGCGGCGACCGAAGTTTTGAAGACGGAAGGCAGCGTGAACTGGGTCTTCCAGCAGCACGCGTTTCCGTTTTCGGTCAGCGACCGCTACTACACGATTCGGATCGACGCCGACGTGACGCTTGCAGCCCGGAGCATCTACCGCGTCGTCTGGAAACTCGCCGCGACCGACGAACCCTCGCGCCGTGGTCACGGCGTGTCCACATCGATCAACGATGGGTACTGGGATCTGCGGCCCGATGTCGACCCCAAGGCAACACACGTCACCTATTTCGTCCACACCGATCCCGGTGGCGCGATTCCAGCCTTCGTTGCGAACACGGCCAATAGTGACGCGGCACGGCTGATCATCAAGAGCGTGCGCGCACGGGTCGCCGCCGTGAAGCCCCGCACAGCGGACAACGTTCCCTGATGAACGGACCGAAAACACTCGTCGTATTCGTCGCCCGTGCGATGGAGCCGCGCACGGCAATGAGTGAAGCTGGCGCAGACGAAGCGGGAAGCGAGTATCAGCGTTGTCGCCTTGAGGGGTGGCCAAAGCGGGAATTTAGCGAAGTTCCACGTCAGTGAAATCAATGGTGTTCGAAACCCAACTCACGCCCCCGCTACCACTTACTAGAAGGCCCCGGCGCGAACCGCCGGGGCTTTTTCATTTCGGTCCTTGAGAGGCGCAGATTGCAATGACAGAGCCCACCCGACGCATCGTTACCGGTCATGATGAGAACGGAGAGTCCGTCGTCGTGTCCGATGGGTCGCCTCCGCAGCACCACCTGATGCGAGGCCCGTCCGTCGGCGCTGACTTCATCGAGATATGGAATGCCGCAATAGCAGTTCCGCTCCTCACGTCCGTTGAGGCACGCGAGCCCAACGAACGTGAGTTCACGATCATGCCCGTCGCCGGGCACCTCCTGCGCATCATCGAAATCTATCCGCCGAAGGCTGGCGGTAAACGCACGGTAATGCACCGAACGCAGACACTCGACTACGTCGTAGTGATCGAGGGAGAACTGGTGCTGCTGCTCGACGACAGCGAAGTCTCCCTGAAGCAAGGCGACGTGGTCGTTCAGCGCGGAACCAACCACGCCTGGGAGAACCGCTCCGACAAGCTCGCGCGCGCGGCTTTCTTCCACATCGATGCGCAGTTCAGTGAGGAGCTGCTCGCAAGACTGCCGAAGCCGCTGGAGCTGCTGCGTTAATGCCGGCGGGAACCGGATATCCCCTCGCCGCCCTGCGAGTGTATCGGCCCAAGGCTGATGCCCTGGATGGTCGGTGGAAAGCGCCGGCACTGCAGCGGGTGAACTGAGCCTCAACTATTGGATCTTGCATGAGTGTCCGCTCCTGGCCGAATGACGTCAGGCCTGTCGTCAAAGCGGGGAATTAACGCATATCCAGGTCAGTGAATTAAGCGGTGTGCGAAATCCAACTCACGCCCCCGCTACCAAGGACCCGCACTTCCGCGAAGACCCGGAGTTCCCCTCATAGGCTCGTCGGATGGGATCGATTGACGCGGTACCGTCCTCCCAGGCAACGCTGAACGAAATATCGGAAATTGACCCATTGCACGGTCATGAGCGGCAAAGAGTTGAGCTGAGGGCATTGCTCACGCTTGCCGCGGAAGCACCGGATCCGTCCTTCGCGCGCCACGCAACAAAGCCATCCGGGCGGACCAGGACGCAGCCCGCTGGTTCTAGCCCGTAGGCCGCAGCGAATCCGCCAGTCGGATCGTGCAATCCGTCCTGTCCCGGCCGGAAAACTTCCAGATGAAGTCCAACTTGCTTTGCGGCGCCCGCTGCACTCTCGCACCATGCTGCGCCATCGGCGGCAGCGAGTAGTGTGAAGTTGCGGCTGAACAGGTCGAGTGTCGAGACTTGTTGCCCAACGCGCTGAAGCCAATAGTGAGGAGCGCGCGTGCCCGGCATTGCGTGCGAGTCGCGTGGATTGACGTGCAAGGGCGCGTCGCCGGTGTCTGGGATGACAGCCGAGGATCGATAGACGTAGCCGAGCTCGATGTTGAGGTCGCTGACGAGCGGCTGCATCGTGTCCTTGGAGATCGACGGATCGGTACGCAGCACGTAACGCGTGTACGCCTGCTCTACGGTGAGCTCGGCAATGGGGCGGCGCTCCTGCTCGTAGGTGGAAAGGAGGTTTTCGCCCGCGACACCCTTCAGGACGAGTGCGAGCTTCCACGCGAGGTTGTGTGCGTCCTGAACGCCTGCGTTACCGCCCCAGCCACCGGTCGGTGGCATCACGTGTGCGGCATCGCCAGCGATGAATATGCGGTCATCACGAAAGTGCTCGGCCGTGTCGGCAGTCGCCTTCCAGTGCATCACGTTCTCGATCGCGACAGGTAGGTCCGGTGTGCCGATGGCGGTACGGACCATCTGCAGCGCGCCCTCGGTTGTGAAGCCGGTCGAGACGTCGACGTTCGGCTGAGCGGGATCGCCCACTGTGTTGACGACCAGGAAAGCGCTCTCGAACGGCTTCTCAAAGCGGAAAAACCCGCGCAGCTGTGGATGATTCGCATAAACCACCGCCCAGGGCTTGCCATCCAGGAACCTGCGCAGGTTTGCCCGGAAATAGATGGTGACGCTGTTCGAGAACGTGCCGTGCCCGCGCATCCTGATGCCGAGGTGCTCGCGGATGCGGCTATGCGCTCCGTCGGCGGCGATGAGGTATTGCGCACGCACCGTCCGTGTTTCGCCGGTGTCGCGGTGACGAACAACCGCGGTGACACCGTTGGCGTCCTGCTCGAACGATACGCACTCTGTCGAGAACAGTATTCGCGCACCGTGCTGTTCGGCGCCTTCCTTCAGAGTCGGCTCGAGTGCGTTCTGCGACAGAAACACACGCACGGTCGGGCTGAGGTCCCGGATGCCGTCGTTGAAGTTCGCAATGTAGTGGGCCGTGGCGCCCCCAGCCAGCGTCTCGACGCTGACCACGCCGGCGTCCTGCACGAACTGCGCTTCGGACTTGGTGCGTACAATCTGCTCCAGTCCGACGCTGCGGAAGATTTCCATCGTGCGCTGGGTGACTGAGGCGGCGCGTGGATGGATCGCCGTGCCGCGGTGATACTCGACGACGACGGAACGCACGCCGTGATATCCCAGCAGCAGCGCGGCCGTCATGCCGACCATGCTGCCGCCGACAATGAGGACCGGAATCTCGGTGCCGGCATCGAGGCTCATGTCATTAGCCCGCGGGTTTTCGTCAAATGCTCTTGCGCTTCGGGTCTTCCTAAAGCCGCACGGGCTACGCGGGCGTCGGCGCGAAGCGCTGGAACGCGACAAGCGACGCTATTGCTCCAGATCATTCGCTTCCCCCTTGTTGCGTCGGCTGGTGTCGAAGTGGGTTCTGGACCACCTCGTTCCTAAGTATTCCGTATAGCGAAACTATTTTCGATATCAGTGTAAATCTGATCTACGCGCGCGTGTGAGAGACTTGCGACCAAGACGGCCGGTTGCTGTGAGCAAATGCGTGTTGTTAGGTCTACTCGTTCTGCCTCACTTTCATTCGGTACTCGCGCTTTCGAACGCGCCAGAATCCTCTGCGAGTCCCGCCGCGGCGGGATCCGCGAACAAGATACCGATCGAATTGCGCGAGAATTTCCCCTTGCTTGTCGCGACGGTTGATGGGATCGACGTGCCATTGCAGTTCGACCTGGGCAATGGCTCACCCTTGGTATTGCAGCAGAGCGTCCTCGATCTCATTAAGGCAGTCCCCACTGGCGAGTCCTCCAAGTTCCAAGATCCCAAGGGGGTGTTTGAGTCGCCTATGTTCAAGGTGGCACGTCTCCAGATCGGCACTGCTGTGTTTACCAACGTTATCGCGCAGTTGGATGTACATAGTCCGTCTTACCAGCCGGCGCAGATTGGGCAAAAGGGTTACTTGGGGACCGGCCTCTTGAAGTCATTTGAGGTGGTGCTCGACTACCCCCATCGAACAATGACCTTAGTACCGCGAGTCAGTAGTGAGAGCTCGTCAGGAACGTGCAAGGGAACGGTGGTGCCCTTTTCACCGAAATGGCACGGAGAGCCCGTCACCGAAGCGGATACCGACCTGGGGCGAGTGATGCTGTGGTGGGATACCGGAGCGCCGACGTCGCTTCTTCGTAAGACATTCGCTCAGGAGGTGCGCTCGCAACCAGCTGGCGACACCGTCACGACGAAGCGGTTCACGCTCGGGGGCACCGACTTCGGACCTTGGCAGTTCGAAATGTGGGATGTGACCTTACCTGGGTTCGACGGACTCATTGGCTACCACTTCTTTGCGCGCCACGTCGTCTGCATAGACTTTCCGGGCAATCGGCTTGTTATCGGTCAGTAGGCCCGCGACTCCAAGCGCACCGGTCCGTTTAGGGGATCGTCCGCTTCTGGCCGAAAGCGGGCGCTGACGAGGTTGTCAAAGCGGGAATTCAATCTGCCAACTGTAGCGGCGCGTAATGCGGAGCAAATCAAACTAAGGTCGCACCGCACGCAGTTCCGAGATCACCGCCTGCGCCAGGGCGGTGAGCTCGCGACCGACATCATCGGGAATCTCCCGATTGCGCACGAATTGCTCGGTGAGCCGGACGAACTCCTGCAGCGCATCCACAGCCGGCCGCAGCTGCGTCGCCTTGACGAACTCAATTGCCTCGTCGATCTCGCGCAACAGCGGAAGCAAGCTGTTACGCGAGCAGACGGAGCATTCGCCAGTGATGATCCTCAAGTGGGGCAGCTCTTGGTAGACCACGGGACAGAAGCCGCAGGAATAGAAGGTCACATCCTGGGGGCGAGCTGCTTCGGGTCCTTGGGAGGTTTGCTTGAGGTCGCTCAGGAGCACTCTGTTACCGGTTGCGGGTTCCACCTTGAACAGGGCAGGGTGGGGGTTACCGGACACGCATCCGTCGTCCAGCACCAGGACACCGCCCGCCGCATCAATTGCTACGGCGCGCGCATGGCAGCCGAGCGGTCCTTGAGAGGAATCGCTCAAGTCACTTACCAACACTCTCGCGCCCGTCGAGATGTCGACTCGGAACACAGCCGGTGGATTACTGTAGGTGCCGACCAGAATTTCGCCGAGAGGACTGACGGCGACTTCCTGTGGGCTGTGTCCCGTGGGTCCCTGAGACGGGTTTCCAAAGTCGCTGAGGACCGATCGGTTGCCTGACGCTGGGTCGACGCGAAGCAGCGTACCGTTGCCGATACCGTCTTTCACGACCAGGATTGCGCCCGACGGGTGCTGTGCGATGGCGCGGGGCGTGCCGCCGACGGGACCTTGTGAAGGGTCACCAAAATCGCTGAGAAGGGTCAGGGTGTCCGTCGTGGGATCCAACCGGTACAGACGTTGCAGGTCGGTCCCAACGACGACCAGGATCCGGCCCGAAAGATCCCGCGTGACACCCGACGGGCTGTACGGATACGAAGTGCCATTCTTCGAAAAGCCACCAAAATCCCGAACGATGACTCTCATGCCAGTCAGGAGGTTCACACTGAGCAGCGCGCCCCGCATCGGGGAGTAGCCGTCGGGCTTGTACTCAGCACTCACAAGGAGCTCGTTCGGTGACAGCCCGGCAGTCATCTGATACGCGAAACCAACCGGTCCCTTCGAAGGATCGTTGAAGTCACTCAGGGTCTGGCGCGCACCCGTAGCCAGCTGCACACCGAGCAGCCCCCCGAATTCACCGGGTGGCCCGTGGCTCGTGAAGAAACCGTAGGCGGCCTGGGGGTCAGCTTCGGCGTTCCTCGGCGAGAGACACAGCGAAGCGCCACAGAACAGCGTCGCTACGAGCTGCACCGAGAAAAGCGACTGTCGCGTCGAGTACGGCATCTGTACGGATGTCCGCGCGCCCGAAGTGGCTCCCCAGTGTGGAAGGCCACAAGGGCGCATGAGGAGACGCAGAGTACAGCACGCGGCTCGGCCGTCGTCCATTGCACCAATGTCGGGAACCTAGCGCATTTCCACGTCAGTGAATTTAGTGGTGTGCGAAATCCAACTCGCGCCCCGCTACTGCGACAGGTCATGCGCGAGTCCGCTGTCGAAGGCTCGCCGACGCGGCAGCGTCTTTCGAGGATCACTGCATTCTGTCAAACCCACGCTTGTCATTCGTCGAGGGCTGCTCCACAGTCGTCCGTGCTGACAAGGGCAAACCCACCGAAAGGTGGGGGCGCAAAGCCACCGGTCTACGGACACGCACGGTCTATGACAGCGGGGTCGCCAGTGATACAGAGCGGGCATATTTTCCGAGCGCTGGGACATGGGTGCCGGGCGTGGCATGGATGAGGGCGCCGTCGAGCGCTTGGGCGGTCTGACGAGCGACGCAGGCGCCAATGTTCAAAGCGCGCTGATCGATGTCGGGCTTTGGCTCTATCACGGTTTCTTCGTGCCAGGCGATTATGTCTCGTCGATTCTGAGCGCACACGCGCCGCGCGTTGCGCAGTTCCTGGGGTTCGGCGCCGTCGGTCACGGAAGTGTGCTGTCCGGAATTATCTCCGGTGTGGTCTGGCTTGGCGCGATCGTCCTGATCGTCGTAGCTTGCAAGCTGATTCGTGACCTCGACAGGGCGGTGACCGCATTCATCGGGCGTCTGTATCAGAGACTGCAGCAGACAGGCCGAATCGTGGCGCGGCGGCTGGCCATTGCCTTTCGATCCCGCGCGCTCAAGCGGCAGGCGCGATTGGCGCGAACCGAAGTCGCCGAGCAGGGTGAGCTCACTGCACTCGAGCTCGCGGTCCTTCGATTTCACGCCAGGCTGGCGCCCGGCCACCTGTTGACGGCAAGCGGCATCGCGAGCGCCCTCAAAATGCGCTCGTCTCACGTCCAGCAGGCGTTAACCAGACTCAAGACGCTGAGCCTCATCCACCGCACGTTCGGCGCGGGCGACGGCGAGGACGGCTATCGGCTGACGCGACCCGGCGAGGTTTTTCTCGCAGCCTGCAGTCGGGCTCACCCGACGAAGGGCTAGGAGGGACGAAAGAAAAAATAAGAACGATGCTCGACGGCCACATCAGTACGCGCGCCCATTTGCAGAGGTCTGGTACCGGCGGCGGTCGCGGTTCACTATCGCCAGGTTGGCGACGGCCAACCACCGGCGCAGAGCGCGCATGCGATGAACACTTCCACCACACGCCCCTGGCTGCGGTTCTACGGCCGAGTTCCCGAAAGCCTCGCCTATCCCGAGGTCACGCTTTACGAGGCCGTCGCGCAGACCGCGGCGCGGGTCCCCGACGCGATCGCCTGGGATTTCCTCGACACCACGTCGAGCTACAGAGACTTCCTCGCGGCGATCGATCGCTGCGCAGAAGCGCTCGCTTCGCTCGGGCTCAAGAGCGGCGATCGCATGCTGGTCTCGATGCCTACGTCTCCGCAGGGGATCATCGCCTTCTATGCGGCGAGCAAGCTCGGCGCGGTGCCGGCAATGATCCATCCGCTGTCTACGGGGCCGGAGATTGAGCATTACCTCGACACCAGCGGCGCGCGCATCGCGCTGACCCTTGACGCGTTCTACCGTGTGTTCAAGTCGCTCAAGCCGAAGGCGCCGCTCGACACGCTGATCCTCGCGCGCATGTCCGACTACCTCTCGCCGCTCAAGAAGTTCGGCTTCTGGCTCACCAGGGGGCGCAAGATCCCGCGAGTCCCGGTCGATCCGCGCGTGCGTTGGTGGAAGGACCTGATGGCGGCATCGCATCCCACGGCGCCGCGCGCCAGGAGGAGCACCGACGATCCTGCCGCGATCCTGTTCTCGGGCGGGACGACTGGCCTGCCGAAGGGCATCCTGCTCTCGAGCCGGAATTTCATCGCCGAGGGCATGCAGGCGGCCCGCTGGGGCGGCATGGGCCAGAGCGATGCGATACTCGCGATCCTGCCGATCTTTCACGGCTTCGGTCTCGGCGTCTGCGTGAACGCGGCGTTCATGGCCGGGGCGAAATCCATTCTTGTGCCGATCTTTGACGCGAAGCTGGTCGCGAAGCTGCTCAAGTCCAAGCGGCCGAATCTGCTGGTCGGCGTGCCCACGCTCTACGACGCGCTCACCCGCGCCCCTTCGCTCGCTGGGGCCGACCTTGCGTGCCTGCATGCCGCGTTCTCGGGCGCGGACACGCTGCCCCGGCCGGTCAAGGAACGCTTCGAGAAGCTGGTTTCCGATCACGGCGGTAACGTGAAGCTGCTCGAGGGCTACGGGCTCACTGAGGCTGTTACGGCGATCATGGCGATGCCGCTAGACGAATACCGTGAACGCTCCATCGGCATTCCCTTCCCCGACATGCTCGCAAAGATCTGCAGGGTGGGTACGACGGAGGAAGCGGACGCGGGCGAGGAAGGCGAGATCTGCATTGCCGGGCCCTCCGTGATGCTCGGCTATCTCGATGATGCGGCGGCAACGGCCGAGACGCTCCGTAGACATTCCGACGGCCGCGTGTGGCTGCACACCGGCGACCTTGGCAAGATGGACGCCGATGGCTTCTTCTACTTCACCGTGCGGCTAAAGCGGATGATCAAGTCGTCGGGCTTCAACGTGTACCCCGCACAGGTCGAAGCGGTGCTCTACCAGCATCCGCTCGTCGCAGAGGCCTGCGTCGTCGGTGTCCCCGACCCGTCGCAGGTCGAGCGGGTCAAAGCGCATGTTGTGCTGAAGGATCCTGCACAAGCATGCGCGGCGACTGAGCAGGCGCTGATCGAACATTGCCAGAGAAGCCTCATCAAGTGGTCGTGCCCGCGCGAAGTGAAGTTCGAGCGCGAGCTCCCCAAGACCCGCGTCGGCAAGATCGACTATCGAGTGCTCGTGCAGGAACACGTCGCGAAACACGGCACGAAGGAGGGCGCCTGATGCAGATGAAACGAACCCACCCGCACGGCGGTGACCGCGTCGCCGCCGCGCTCGAAACGCAGGGTGTGCCGTTCGTGTTCACGCTGTGCGGCGGCCACATCTCACCGATCCTCACCGCTTCGAAGGCGCGCGGCATTCGCATCATCGACTGCCGCGATGAGGCCACCGCTGTGTTCGCAGCCGACGCGGTCGCTCGGCTGACCGGGACCCCGGGCGTCGCTGCCGTGACCGCGGGACCTGGCCTGACGAATACGATCACTGCGCTCAAGAACGCTCAACTCGCGCAGTCGCCCGTCGTGCTGATCGGCGGCGCAGCGCCCACCGCGTTGCAGGGCCGAGGCGCGTTGCAGGACATCGACCAGCGCCCCCTCATCGCGCCGCACGTTAAGCGCTTCATCAAGGTGCGCCGCGTTGCCGGCCTGGCGCCGGCGATCGAGGAAGCGTTCGCCGTCGCGCGTGAGGGTGTGCCGGGCCCCGTGTGCATCGAATGCCCAGTGGATCTGCTGTACGACGAGGCGAACATTCGCCAGTGGTACGCCGAGGCCGCGGGCAAGGGCACGTCGATCGCCGACCGGGCGCTTCGCTGGTATCTCACCCGGCATGTCGAGAAGATGTTCGCCAGCAGCGACCGGCCGGTCGAGCTGCGCGCGAGGGAGGTGCAGCCGCCCGCGCCATCGGATTCGCGCATCGAGGCCACGGCTGCCGCGCTCGCGAAAGCCGAGCGGCCGCTGATGGTGGTCGGTAGCCAGGCGCTGTCGCTTTCCGGCGAGGCCGATCGCATCGCAACCGCAGTCGCGCAGCTCGGCATACCCGTTTATCTATCCGGGATGGCGCGCGGGCTGCTCGGCCGCGAGCACCCGTTGCAGATGCGGCACGCACGCCGCAAGGCGTTGCGCGAGTCGGACTGCGTAATCCTGGCCGGCGTACCTTGCGACTTCCGGCTCGATTACGGGCGTCACATTCGGCGCAGCGCGACGCTGATCGCCGCCAACCGCAGTGCCAGAGAGGCGCGCATGAATCGCCGCCCAACCCTCGCGGCGATCGGCGACGCCGGGCTGTTCCTTGAACGCCTCGCGGCGAGGACCACGGACGTAGCTAAGTGGCGAGATTGGACCCGCTCGCTGCGCCAGCGCGATCTCGATCGCGAGGCCGAAATCGACGCGCAGGCTGCGGCGCAGGGCGAGTTCATCAACCCGATCGGCTTCTTTCGCGCGCTCGACCGCGTCGCGGGCGACAATGCGATCATGGTCGCGGACGGGGGCGATTTCGTTGCGACCGCGTCCTACATCGTGCGGCCGCGCGGGCCGCTCAGCTGGCTCGATCCCGGTGTGTTCGGCACGCTCGGCGTCGGCGCCGGGTTCGCGCTGGGCGCTGCGGTCGCGCGGCCGCAGAGCGAGGTGTGGATCATCTTCGGGGACGGCGCGTGTGGTTACGGGCTGGTCGAGTTCGACACGTTCGTGCGCCACCGTATCCCGGTGATCGCGGTGGTGGGCAACGACGCGGCCTGGACGCAGATTGCACGCGAGCAGGTGAAGATGCTTAAGGATGACGTCAGCACCGTCCTCGCCCGCACCGACTACCACAAGGTCGCGGAAGGCTTCGGGGCGGCGGGCATTCTCGTTACGAAGAACGCCGAGGTTCCCGCGGCACTCGAGCGTGCGAGGGAGATCGCTCGCTCCGGCAAGCCCGTGCTCGTGAACGTGTGGCTCGACAAGACGGATTTCCGGGAGGGGTCGATCTCGATGTGACGGTAGCAGGACGGCATCGGTCGGCATTGTGGTGCTGATGCCCGGCTCGCTCAAAGGGGACTTGCCGGCGTCGATGGTCGCGCGCTACCTTCCGCTCCGGTCTACGGTCCGGCGGGCGGTACGGCCTGGCGCGCCGCGTTCCATTTGCGGCATGAAGGGTGACCGATCTTGTGTCCTGCCAACTCAGCGAGGCGATTTCATGAGTGCTGAAATTTCCAATGTCGCGGGCGGAATCCTGACCCTCAAGGTCACCGGAAGGCTGACGCAAGCTGAGCTGGCGGCGGTGCAGAAGTCGGCGGGTGACATCATCGGCAAGCAAGGCAAGGTGCGGATCCTCGTACTCACGGAAGATTTCCAGGGTTGGGAGCGCGGGGGCGATTGGAACGATTTTTCGTTCCAAGCCGAACACGACCACAACATCGAACGCATGGCCATAGTCGGAGACCCGAAGTGGCGGGACCTTACGTTCATTTTCACCGCCAAGGGCCTGCGGAAGTTTCCGATCGAGTATTTTGAGCCGGCCCGGCTGGCGGCCGCTCACGCGTGGCTCGCTGCGAAGTAACTGTCGCTCAGGTGGTAGCCCGCAAGGGCGCAGACTCGATGCAGATTGCGACTGCCGCCCCCGCGAGCAGTCTCGCACCGTTATGAATCTGGGCAGACAACCGGAGTAGCGCATGCGTGAATCGTCGAAGAAGGATGCCGGCACGATCCAGGTGCTCCTGGAGCGTCTCAACACCGAGCGCCTGCCACGCGCGCTTGATCTGAAGAGCAAGGTCGACCGCGGCGAACGATTGGAGGGGCACGACATGGAATTCCTGAAGAGGGTGTTCGAGGATGCGGGCAGCGCGCAAAAGCTGGCCGCGATGCACCCCGAATTCCAGCCGCTGGTCGCTCGTCTCATCAGCCTCTACGGGGAAATCACGCGCAAGGGACTCGAGAACGAGCAAAAGAAAGCATGAGGGCAGAACGATGAAGGGCAAGAAGAACAAGCGCGAGAGCTCCGACAAAGGGACCAGGAAGCTGAAACGTAAGGTCTACGACGAGGAACTCGAGCGGCTGCACGTCGAGCTGGTCAAATGCCAGCAGTGGGTCGTCCACAAGGGGCTCAAGGTCTGTGTGGTGTTCGAGGGGCGCGACGGTGCCGGCAAGGGCGGCACCATCAAGGCGATTACCGAGCGAGTGAGTCCGCGCGTGTTTCGGGTGGTGGCCCTGCCGGTGCCGACCGAACGTGAAAAGAGTCAGATGTACGTGCAGCGCTACCTGCCCCACTTACCCGCGGCCGGCGAGGTCGTCATCTTCGACCGCAGCTGGTACAACCGCGCCGGAGTCGAGCGGGTGATGGGATTCTGCGATGAAAAGCAGGTGCGACGGTTTCTGAAGATGGTACCGCTGGTGGAGAAAGCCGTCGTGGATTCCGGGATCATCCTGATCAAGTACTGGCTCGAGGTCGGCCCCGACGAACAGACGCGTCGACTCGAGTCGAGGATCGACGACGGGCGCAAGATCTGGAAGCTCTCGCCCATGGATCTCAAGTCCTACAGCCGCTGGTACGACTACTCGCGTGCGCGCGACGACATGTTTGCCGCAACCGATGCCAGCTTCGCACCCTGGTACGTGGCGCGCACTGACGACAAGCGGCGCGCCCGACTCAACATCATCACGCACCTGCTCAAGCAGATCGACTACAAGGCCTTGCCTCGCGAAAAAATCAAGTTGCCCGAGCGGCAAAAGCGCGGCGGCTACCGGGAGCCAGGCTATGCGTTCAAGTTGATCGAGGAATTGTACTGACCGGCCGCTTCCGGACCAGAGCAGCGCGCGGATTCAGCCGAGGTAGCGCTCAGCCTCGCGCAGCAGATCGCATTGTGCCGGAAGCACCTCGCGACCAACGCGGACCACCCGCGCGATAAGGTTTTGCCCCGCGGCGTTGTGTAGAACTGTGAGGCTGATCTCCGGTGCGAGCGCCGTGGCCTGCGTCTGCTTCACGCCCATGCGATCGACGATCAGCGAGCTGGGCGCGCTCCAGAAGTTGTCTTCAGCGTGCATCAGCACATCCATGAGCAGATCGAGATGCGCCTTCAGCAACTCCGTGCCAGTACCGAGCGAGCTGAGCTGCGATTCGATGTCCTTGAGTTGTTGTTGCAGTGCATGCGGATCGGAAGGCTTGTCATCACCCGGTTCGTCGAAGCCCCATTGCCCCGCCGCCAGCGCCGCCCGCTTGCGTCGCAACAGATCGCGTTCGCGCTCGAGCGCGCCGCGCTCGGCGACTGCCGTAGCCATGCGTCCCAGCGCGAGCGCGAGCAGGTGATCGAACGCGCGACGCTTGAGGAGCCGGCGAGTCTCGTCCTCTGCGCCGGTTGGATCGACCAGCTGATGCTTGGAGAAACTGACGGTGGTCTGCGCCGTGTCATGACGCAGCACATCACCTTCGAGGGCGACACCGAAGGAGTTGCGCTCGTGCAAGGTCATGAGCATCAGCATGACGGCCTGTTCGGCGATCGCGCCGTCCCCGGACCTGCGCCATTGATTCAGCGTTGGATCGCGTTCCAGCACCTCGCGCAGGTGCTCCACCGACGCGAAGTACGCAGTGATCTCAGGGTCGGACCCGTAGGACTGTGGATTCAGATCGAGCACAGCCGGCAGGCCGTCTACTAGGGCCACTACGTGATCGATCGCGTGTATGACGGCGCTGCGCAGATTCTTCTGATAACCGGATACCGCATGCAAGCGCGGGTCAGTGCCGTTCACGGCGCGCTCGATGGCGCGCGTGATCAGCTCGGCCGGATGCGACGGGGTATCGCCGGGGCCGGACCTGAAGATGGATTGGAAGAGCTGTAGCAAGTGCACATGATAATCCGCGGGCGACCGGACGCATCCGTAGCTATTACATGCTCCTAGGTATTACTGCGCATTTCCGCGCCTTGCTCTATCGACTAGCTTCGCGCATCGGTCAGTGAGTTCGCTTGGACCGATGGTTCTCGCTGTCGCAGCATTGATGCACCCGGCTTCCCTTAGGGGAAGTACTGACGGCGCATAAGCGCTGTTAGCCTGCTTGCGGAATTGCGAGCGCGATTTGTCACATCAACGTCGAGACCGGCGATTGGCGGAAGGGTGCCACATGCTTCGGCGTCGCTAGGGGAACGAGTATGAAATCCGAGACGTACAACGACACGAATCTGCCTCTGCCCGCAGGAGAGCCGAGCTCAACGCAAGTGCCAGCGGGCGTCGACCGCCGGACGTTCTTGATGCGCAGCGCCGTGATCGGCGCGGCGACGGTTATCACGGGCCGCACCCTGTCGGCCGAGGAACAGGCCGCACGCGCCAGCGCCGCACCACCGCGGGTCGCGGTCACTATGTCGCCCGATCTTCAGGTCGTGAAGAAATCCAAGGGACCGGTGATTACGACGATCGACGAGTTCTACAAGGTCGGCCCCGGACCCTCCAGTTCCCACACGATCGGCCCGATGCGCATCACCTACGATTTCTACAAGCGCTGCACCCAGCTGCCGAAAGAACAGCTGGCGAAAGCCACCGGCATCAAGGTTCATCTGTTTGGGAGTCTCAGCGCGACGGGTAAGGGCCACGGCACGGAGCGGGCGGCACTGGCCGGCGTGATCGGCAAGGAGCCGGCAACGGTGGAGCCTGCGTTCCTGGACAGCCTCGCGGCCAACCCGAATCAGACGTTTCAGGTGAAACTGGGCGACAAGTCGTTGAACGTTTCGCTCAAGGACATCATCTACGACTCGCCCAAGGGAGAGTTCCCGCATCCCAACACGATGACCTGCAAGCTGATGGGCGGCAACGCGGTCCTGCACGAGCTCGAGTACTACTCGGTCGGCGGCGGGTTCATCGAGTGGAAGGGTTATCAGCCCCCGAAGAAAGGGAAACCGAAATACCCGTACTCCACCATGAAGGAACTGCAGGCGCACGCGGTGAAGAACAAGCTCTCCGTGGCGCAAATCGTCATGGCGAACGAGGTGGCCGTCTCGGGCAAGACCGAGGCCGAGGTCAATGCGTTCATCGACAAGATCACCACGGCGATGGTCAACATCGTCAAGTCCGGACTGGGCATGCCTGTCGCCACGCTGCCTGGGCCGATCAAGCTGAAGACGAAAGCGGGCGAGGTTTACAAGCGCGCGTTGGACGATAAGTACGAGAGGCAGCGCGGTCTTGGTGTGGTAGCGGCCTACGCGCTCGCGGGCTCGGAAGAAAATGCGCGCGGTCACCTAGTGGTGACGGCGCCGACCGGCGGCTCAGCCGGAGTCATGCCGGCTCTGGTGTACGCAGTGG
>Ga0180104_1000028_pt1 | contig 46975 bp, 39 predicted proteins | sample EasRiv730_16_1Da_FD_121791 | JGI IMG/M metagenome (GOLD analysis project Ga0180104, IMG submission 121791) | Soil microbial communities from meander-bound floodplain in the East River, Colorado, USA - East River metaG ERMLT730_16_1Da | ecosystem: Environmental > Terrestrial > Soil > Floodplain ... | reverse complement strand
CATATCGCCGCGCAGCGCCGGGACGGACCGCCGCGCTGTGAGTACCAAAGATCCGCATCGTGCGACAAATGTCTGGCGCTCGTTTGAGCGCCGGCAATGCTCTACCGTGTCGCCCGCGACTCGTCCCGTGCATTCAGGTTCATTGGGCATCGCAGGCGCGCACCGACCGGGAGGTTGCTGATGACTTCATGCACGAGAAGACTGCTTCGCTCGACGGCCATCGGCGCCCTGATTGCCGCGCTGCCCGTCACCGCCGTCGTTCACGCGGCGACGCTATCGGCCACTGATCTCGAAGGCTGGTGGTCAGCTCAGGCGAGTCACGCCGGAGATCAAACCGAGATTGCCATTCATTTCACCGAAGAAAATGGCAAGCACAACGTGCGCCTGACGATTCCCGTCATCGGCTTCTGGGAGAGTCCGTTCGGCGAATTCGAGATCGCGGGGGAACAGGTCACCCTCAAGGCGCTCAAGTTCTCGCTTACTTATGACCCGACACGACAGCTACTCACGGGTATCACGCCGGAGGAGATCGTCCCGGTCTACCGTATTCCGCTCGAGTTTCGCCGCGCGGAGCCACGGCCCGCGCCGACGCCGCCTAAATGGAATTACCCGCGCCCCACGCAAGTCTGGGAATACCAGGGCGACGGCGCGATTTGGGCCGGACTCGAATACGATCCGAAGAGCGGCCAGCTGATCGTCGGAACCGATGCCGGATCGGCGATCGCCCTCGATGCCGCGAGCGGCAGGGTGAACTGGATGATGGGGACCGGCGGCAGGATCCGCGCACAGCCGACCGTGCTCGGTCAGCACGTGTACGTCTCGTCCGATGACGGCAACCTGTACAAGCTCGATCAGCGCACCGGGTCCACGATATGGAGAGCACGCATCGATAGGGTAGCCAGCCGCGGCTCGACCTGGGCGACGAGAAATTCCGCTGGGATCGCTACGGCTCATCCGTCGTCGCCGATGACAAGCGCCTCTTTGTCGGCAGCCGCGATGGCAACGTGTACGCGCTCGATCCTGTGAGGGGTACCGAGATTTGGCGCTTCCGCACCGGCGACATGGTCACCGGCACGCCGGCGCTACACGGTGATCTCGTCCTCTTCAGCAGCTATGACAAGCACGCGTATGCCGTGAAGGCGCAAGACGGTTCGTTGCAATGGAAACGCGGCCTGCAGGGCGAATTGCCCTCCGATGTCGTCATCGCGGACGACCGCGCGTTGATCGGCAGCCGGTCGTACGACCTGAACGCGCTCGATCCGTCGTCGGGCGAGATGCGCTGGCAGCGCTATGTGTGGTTTTCCTGGATCGAGTCCGCGCCCATCGTGCGCGACGGCGTCGCCTACGTGGGCACGTCCGATGCGCTCAAGCTGTTCGCGCTCGACGTCAAGGATGGCCGCAGGGTGTGGGAGCGCACGCTGCCCGGCTGGAGCTGGTCGCGGCCCGCCGTTCGCGGCAATTGTGTGATTGCCGGTACCGTCGGCGCCAGGGCCTACTCGATGCCCCGCGATGGCGCGCTCCTCGCAGTCAATCGCGCCAGCGGCGCGATCGAGTGGCTGCTGCCGGCGCCACCCGTCGAGGGCGCAAAGCAATGGGGATTCGGTGCCTCGCCCATCGCCACCGAGCGGGCCGTGTACGCGGCGGATCTCGCGGGCCGCGTCTACGCGCACTTACGCGAGGGATGCTCAGAATCCTGAGGTTTCGGTTATATTGCGTGCCGCTCCTGCCCAAGAACATGAATTCAGGGGACCGCAATGAAGAGACGAACGTTTTGCGGATCGGCGATCGCCACCCTGACCGCGGCCTCGCTGCCTCTGGGACGTCTTCTCGCCGCCGCCAGCGAGCCCGTCGCCAGCGACGTACCCGCCATCGGCCTCACGGGCAAACAGCTCGTATTACCGCGCTCCGACCTCAATGAATTGCGCGCGAGCCTGCGAGGTCAACTGCTGCTTGCAGGCGACGAGGGCTATGAAAAGGCGCGACGCGTGTGGAATGGCAGCTTCGATCGGCGCCCGGCGCTCATCGTGCGCTGCGCGGGTGCGGCGGACGTCGTCCAGGCGGTGAATTTCGGCCGGACCCACGAACTCGTCATCTCAGTGCGGGGCGGTGGTCACAGCATTTCCGGGCAATCGGTGTGCGAGGGCGGCCTGATGATTGATCTGGCGCCGATGAACGCCGTCCGCGTCGATCCGATTGCGCGGCGTGCTCGCGTCGCAGGTGGGGCTTTGCTGGGCGATTTCGATCGCGAGGCGCAGGCGTTCGGGCTCGCGACCACGGCGGGCACGGTGTCGCACACGGGCGTCGCCGGACTGACGCTGGGCGGTGGGTTTGGCCGTCTCGGTCGCAAGTTCGGCATGACCTGCGACAACGTGCGTGCGTACGACCTCGTCACCGCCGACGGCCGTTTTGTGCGGGCGAGCGCTGATGAGAATTCGGATCTCAACTGGGGACTGCGCGGCGGCGGCGGCAATTTCGGCGTCGTGACTTCGTTCGAGTACGAGCTCTACCCGGTCGGCCCCATGCTGCTGGGAGGCGTGCTGATTTACCCCGTGGCGCAAGCGAAAGAAGTGCTCGAGTTTTTCGACGGCTTCTACGCCGAGGCGCCGGATGAGCTGTATGTCGATACGACCCTCATCACGACGCCAGAGGGCAATAAGGTACTGATCCTCGATAGCACGTATTGCGGATCGATCGAGGCTGGCGAGCGCGTGCTCAAACCCCTTCGCGAATTTCGCAAGCCCCTGGTAGACGCGATCGCGCCGGTCCCATACGTCAAGCAGCAGAGCAGCCTCGACGACGCCTTCGCCTACGGCCGCCACTACTACGTGAAGGCCGGCTTTGTCCGCAGCCTGCCGCCGGATCTGATCGAAGCGATGATCGAGACCTTCATGAGCTCGACGCTGCCGATCACGCCAGTGCTGACGGCTCCCCAGGGCGGCGCGATTTCGCGAGTGGCGGCAGACGCCACTGCGTTTCCCTATCGCGCGGCGCGCCACAACCTGCTGATCGCCGCAGCCTGGAAGGACAGCAGTGGTGACGAAGCACACCTGAGCTGGGCACGCGGCGCCTGGAAGGTGCTGGAACCGTTCACGCGCGGCTTTTATGTCAATGACAACAATGCCGACATCGGCGAGCGGCGCGTGCTGGAGAACTACGGCGACAACTACGCGCGCCTGTCGAAACTGAAGGCGAAGTACGACCCAACCAACATGTTCCGGCTCAACGCCAACATCAAGCCGCACGCCTGATAGGCGTAATTCGGCCGTAATATCGCCGTCGCGCGGGGTGCGCTAAACTTCGCGGCCCTCCGCCGGTCAAAGCCGGCGCTCGCCAAGAGCAGAAGGATCCGTCGTGGGCGCACAACCGGAATTCGGACCCCGAGATTTTCAATCGATCGGCCGCGATCCCGTGCGGCTCGAAACCGTGCGCGGTACGCCGGGCGCGTTGGGCCGCTGGATCGACCGCATCCGGCGCGAACCGAAGAAGTGGGGCGCGATCGCTCTCGCCATCGTGCTGGCGCTCGTCGCCGTCGTCTGGGCGATGAATCCTTCGACCCCTGCCCCGCCGAGTGGTGCGACAGCCGCTGGCGAGGAGTCGCTGCCGCTTGTCACCGTGATGAAGCCGAGCTTTAGGTCGGTGACGGCCACCGTCAGCTTCACGGGCACGATCAGCGCGCGTCACGATATGCCGATCGGCGCCGACGGCGAAGGCGGCCGGATCACCGCAGTGTACGTGGAGGCCGGGGATAAGGTTCGGCGCGGCCAGATCCTGGCCCGGCTCGACCAATCCGTGATCCAGCCTCAAGTGAATCGACTCGCTGCGTCTCTGGAGGAAGCGCGCGCGCAGGCATCGCTGTCAGAAGCCGAATATCAGCGCGCCAAGGGCGTCGAATCCGCGGGTGCACTGTCGTCGGAGGAAATCGAGCGACGCCGGGCCGCGGCCGTGACGGACGATGCGCGCGTCAATGTTGCCGCCGCGCAGCTTGCAGAAGTGGACGCGCGCCTCGACCGCACCGAAATCCGTGCCCCCGCGGAGGGTGTCGTCCTCACACGCAATGCCGAAGTGGGCCAGAACGCCGTGCCCGGGGGTGAGCCGCTGTTTCGCCTCGCGAGCGGCGCCGAAATCGAGATGCGCGGCCAGATCGCAGAGCAGGACCTGGCGCGCGTGCAGATCGGCCAACCGGCAACCGTTTTTGTCACTGGAATCGCCGAGCCCTTCAACGGCCGCGTGCGATTGCTCGGAGCCGTGATCGACCCGGACACGCGCCTGGGCGAGATTCGCATCGCGCTCGAGCCGCATCCCTCCCTGCGCCCCGGTGCATTTGCACGCGGCCAGGTGAGCGTCAGCGAAGCTCAACGCGCGGTGCTGCCGCAAACCGCGGTGCTGGCGGATCAAAAAGGAAACTATGTCCTGATAGTAAACGCCGAGCAGCAGGCCGAGCGCCGTGACGTGCGCGTGGCCGACACCATCGCCGAAGGCATCGTGATTGGCGAGGGACTGCAGGGTGACGAGCGCGTGATCAGCACCGCGGGCGGCTTTCTACGCGCGGGAGAGAAGGTTGCCGTCGCGACGGAGCAGAGCACGCAGCCGTGATCAGAAACATTTCAGCCGCGGCGATCCGTAATCCGGTTCCGCCGATCGTCCTGTTCGTCGTGCTGTTCTTCATGGGCCTGGTGGCCTTCGTGCGCCTGCCCGTCAATCTGTCGCCCGACATCTCATTTCCGCTCGTTCAGGTGGTCGTGCAGCATCCGGGCGCGGCGCCGCCGGAAATCGAGACCCAGATCCTGCAGAAGATCGAGGGCTCGGTCGCGAGCGTCGGCAACGTCAAGAGCATCACCTCCGCGGCGCTCGAGGGCCAGGCGTGGATCTACATTGAGTTCCAGATTGGCACGCCGGTGGACCGCGCGGTCGCCGATGTACGCGACGCGATCGCGAAGGTGCGCAGCGATCTGCCCGAAGGCATCGACGAGCCGCTGGTGCAGCGCCAGGACATCGAGGGCGGTGCAATCGTTTATTACGCGGTCAGCACGACCGCCATGACGGAAGAGGAGCTCAGCTGGTTCGTCGACAATACGATCGGCAAGCGCCTGCTGTCCGTATCTGGCGTTGCGCAGGTGCAGCGCGGTGGCGGCGTGGATCGGGAAATCCGCGTCGAGCTCGATCCCTCGCGCATGCAGGCGCTGGGCATCACCGCTGTCGAAGTGAACCAGCAGCTCCGACAACTCAATCTCGATGCGCCGGGCGGTCGTGCCCAGCTCGGCGGCGGCGAACAGTCAATCCGCGTGCTGGGTGGCGCTTCGTCAGCGCAGGTGCTCGGGGAGACGCAGATCGCGCTGCCGGGCGGGCGAGTGGCGCGGCTCTCGGATATCGCGGAAGTCCGCGATGGCATCGCCGAAGTCCGCACTCTTTCACGGCTCAATGGTCGCCCGGCGACCACGTTCGGCGTCTTCAAGTCCAAGGGCTCTTCCGACGTCACCGTGCTCGAGAACGTCGAGCGCGCGCTCGAGAAGATTTCGGAAGAGGCACCGGGGGTAAAGATCAAGCAGGTCTTCACCACGGTTGACTACACCAAGCAGATGTTCAGCTCCGCCATCATGGCCCTGATCGAGGGTTCTCTCCTCGCCGTAGTCGTGGTGTGGTTCTTCCTGCGCGAGTGGCGCTCGACCGCGATCTCGGCACTCGCAATTCCGTTGTCGGCGATTCCGACCTTCGCCTTCATGCAGTGGATGGGCTTCACGCTCAACCAGGTGAGCCTGCTGGCGCTGTCGCTGGTCGCGGGCGTGCTGGTCGATGACGCCATCGTCGAGATCGAGAATATCGTGCGACACAAGCGCATGGGGAAGACCGGCTACCAGGCGGCGCTCGATGCGGCCGACGAGATCGGTTTGGCCGTGGTTGCGACCTCCGCCACGATCATCGCGGTGTTCGTGCCGGTGAGCTTCATGCCGGGCATCACCGGCCAGTACTTCATCCAGTTCGGACTCACCGTGGCGGCGGCGGTCTTTTTCTCCTTGCTGGTGGCGCGATTGATCACGCCGGTTCTCGCCGCCTACACACTCAAGGCCGACCCGCACATCGTGCACGGCGATGGCCCGATCATGACGCGGTACCTCAATGCGTTGCGCTGGTGCGTCCGGCATCGCTGGCGCACGCTCATCGGCGGGATTGTCTTTTTCTTCCTGTCGATACTGGCACTGGGAATGGTGCCCACGTCTTTCGTTCCGGAGTCGGACCTCGCGAGCTCACAGCTCAACATCGAATTGCCGCCGGGCGTGCGGCTCGAGCAGACGGCGGCCGTTTCGAACGCTGTCTACGAGGTCCTCAAGAAGTATCCGGAAGTGACGGACGTGGTCGAATTCGTGGGCACCGACGATACCGGTGAGGTGCGCAGGGCCACGCAGTTCATCAGTCTCGTCCCACGCGAGAAGCGCGATCTGAAACAGGGCGAGTGGCAGGAACTTGCGATCGCGGAATTGAAGAAGATCCCCGATGCGCGCATCACCTTCGCCAACCAGTCGGGCGCGGGTGGTGGCCGTGATATCGACATCTACCTGACCAGCGATGACCCCGTGCTGCTGCAGGAGACGGCGCACAAGGTCGTCGATGAGATGCGTACGCTGCCGATCCTGAGCGATCCGCGCATCAATGCTGACCTTCAGCGGCCAGAGATCGTGATCCGGCCGCGCCTCGACCTGGCCGCGGACCTCGGCGTGACGGTGGCGAGCATCAGCCAGACGATCCGCATTGCGACGCTGGGCGACCTGCCGCAGTTCGCCGCCAAGTTCTCGCTCGCCGATCGCCAGATCCCGATTCGCGTGAGCCTCGTAGAGACCGCACGACGCGATCTCTCGACTTTGGAAACCCTGCCAGTCCCAACGGCATCGGGGAACACCGTTCCGCTCAAAGCGGTGGCCGATATCAGCTTCGGCCAGGGCCCGACTCGCATCCGTCGCTACAACCAGAGTCGTCGCCTGTGGATCGACTCCGATCTCAAGGGCGCCGAGCTGGGTCCGGCGATGGCCCAGATCTACGAACTGCCGACGCTCAAGGATCTTCCGCAGGGCGTTCGGGTGGTCGAGACCGGCAATGCCGAGGTCATGCGCGAGCTGTTCGCCAACTTCGGCATCGCCATGGGGACCGGCGTGCTGATGGTGTTCGCGGTTCTCGTGCTGCTGTTCCAGCGGGTGTTTCAGCCGATCACGATCCTCTCGGCACTGCCGCTCTCGATCGGAGGCGCCGCCGTCGCGCTCCTGATCACGCAGTACCCCTTGTCTCTGCCCGCCGTCATCGGCTTCCTGATGCTGATGGGCATCGTCGCCAAGAATTCGATCCTGCTGGTGGACTTTGCCATCGAGGAGATGCGCGCAGGCAAGGATCGCCTGACGGCGTTGGTCGAAGCGGGACACAAGCGCGCGCGGCCGATCGTCATGACGACGGTAGCCATGGTCGCCGGCATGCTGCCGGTCGTGATCGGGTTCCACGGCGACAACGCGTTCCGCGCACCCATGGCGGTCGCGGTAATCGGTGGGCTCATCACTTCCACGGCGCTCACGCTGGTGATCGTGCCCGCGGCGTTCACCTTCATCGACGACCTCGAGCGTTGGCTTGGACCCAAGGTCGCGGGCGTGCTCACGACCAGGCCGCACGCCACTTTGCCGCCGAAACCACATCCAGTTGTCGGCGAGTGATCGAGGCGCCAAGTCCGGCGCCAGCGATATCGTCAAACGGCGGCGCGCGCTCATGCGAGGGAGTTCTGACGCGAGCTCCGCCGCGCACCCCACTACTGGGGCAACCTCGACAATCGGGGCCGCACTAAGCGAGCGCGGTCACGTGGCGCTGGACCTGGGCGTCGAGTTGCCGCTCGATGATGCCGACCGGCTCGATTACCGGGGCTACGATTTCCTGATCAGGGACTTTGCCGATGGCCCCATCCATGCAGGCTGGCATCTTGAAAAACGCGGGGCTTGCCGCGTGTTCTTCCGTTCGAGACCCGAGTCCCGTGATTTACCAAGCGAGCTCCACACCCAATGCGCGGTCCAAGTTGCTATGATTAGGTCAAGCAACCGGCGGTCGACCGGTCGGGCCAATTCCGCTTTCCGGCAGAAGGAGGTTCACATGAGCGCAGTTCCCAAGGAAGTCTTTTCGTTGAGCAGGACCGTCTCCGCCTTCCTGGCGAAGCCCAGGCAGCTGCTGATCGACGGCAAGTGGGTCAATGCCGAATCCGGCAAGACCTTCGACGTGATCGATCCCGCGACCGGCCGGACGGTCGGCAAGGTGGCGGAAGGCGCCAAGGCCGACGTCGACAAGGCGGTCATGGCCGCCCGCCGCGCCTTCGAAAGCGGCCCGTGGCCGCAGATGTCGGGCTCCGAGCGCGGCAAGCTGCTGCACCGCATCGGCGATCTGATCCTGAAATACGCGGACGAGCTGGCCGAGATCGAATCCATCGACAACGGCAAGCCGGTCGTCGTGGCCCGCGCCGCGGACGTGCCGCTGTCAGCCGACATGTTTCATTACATGTCAGGATGGTGCACGAAGCGGCACGGCATCACGATCCCGGTGAACTGCCTGTACACGCCGGGGGTTCAGTATCACAGCTACACCCGCCCGGAGCCGGTCGGGGTGGTCGGGCAGATCATTCCCTGGAACTTCCCGCTGCTGATGGCGGCCTGGAAGCTGGCCCCGGCGCTGACGACAGGCTGCACCGTCGTGCTGAAGGTTGCGGAAGAAACGCCGCTGTCGGCGCTGCGGCTCGGGGAAATCCTGCAGGAAGCGGGCCTTCCGGACGGAGTGGTCAACATCATCACGGGCTTCGGCGAGACCGCGGGCGCGGCGCTGGCCGGACATCCCGACGTCGACAAGGTGGCCTTCACGGGATCGACCGAGGTCGGTCGGCTGATCGTCAAGGCGGCGGCGAATAACCTCAAGAAAGTCTCACTCGAACTCGGCGGCAAATCGCCCAACATCATCCTGGCGGACGCGGATCTGGACACCGCGATCCCGGGGGCGGCCAGCGCGATCTTCTTCAACCACGGCCAATGCTGCTGCGCGGGCTCGCGGTTGCTGGTCGAGCAGAAAGTCTTCGACCAGGTCGTGGAAGGCGTGGCCGCGGAAGCGAAGAAAATCAAGATCGGGCCGGGACTGGATCCGGAGACGCAGATGGGCCCGCTGGTGTCCGAGACGCAGCTGACACGGGTCTGTAGCTACCTCGAATCCGGCCTCAAGGAAGGCGCGAAGACGGTCGTCGGCGGCGGCAAACGCGACGGCGGCGGCTATTTTGTCGAACCCACGGTGCTGGTGAACACGAAACCCGGCATGAAGGTCGTGGACGAGGAGATCTTCGGACCGGTCGTGACGGCGATGCCGTTCAAGCAGTTCGACGATACGATGGTGCGGGAAGCCAACAACACGATCTACGGGCTGGCCGCCGGCATCTGGACGCGCGACATCAGCAAGGCCCACGCGCTGGCCGCGAAACTCAAGTCCGGCACGGTATGGGTCAACTGCTACAACATCTTCGACGCGTCCCTGCCCTTCGGCGGCTACAAGCAGTCGGGCTGGGGCCGCGAAATGGGCGAGGCAGTGCTGGAGAACTACACGGAGACGAAGGCGGTTACCGTCCGACTGTAAAGCACGCGGCTCGGGGTTCGGGGCTCGAATGGGGAAGGCAGCGTTCAGTTGCGAGCCCCGAGTCCCGAGCCCCGTGTTCTTGTTCACTGGCCGCGCTTATCGAACGGGATCCATTTCTCAACGTCGTACTGTTCTTCGAGGATCCACGGCCAGTATTTCCTACCCGACTCGTTGGCGGCGACCTTCCGCCGTTGAAAGGCGCTTTCATGGATGATCGGCAGGTCCGTCCTGCTCCGGTTCCAAGATCTCGGCTTGCGCCGGTATGCGATGGCGAGTCCCGTTCCGCGCGAATCGTCAATCACGCCGCTGGCATCCCCGGCGATCCGCACGTCGTGATCGGAATAGTGGCGGAGACCACGCTTGAAGGCATTCTGCGGCATCCGCGACAGCGAAAGAGTGCCGGCTCGCCGCCGGACTAATCAACGCTGCCGAGCAGGCAGCCGCCGTCGATCACGATCTGCGATCCGGTCATGAAGCTCGACGCAGGTGACGCGAGGTAAAGCGCGAGACCCTTGATCTCCTCGGTGCTGGCCATGCGACCGAGAGGCACCGTGTGGGCAAAGGCCGCCTGCACCTCGGGCTTGTGCGCGTGTCCGCCGCCGATATTGGTGATGAATGGACCAGGCGCGATGGCATTCACCAGGATGTTGTAGCGCGCCAGCTCGAGCGCCATGGTGCGCATGAGATGTGCCGCCCCGGCCTTCGCCGCCATGTAAGCCGCTCCGATTCCAGCCTCGATCAGGAGACCCGCCACCGACGTCGTGACGATGATTCGCCCCGACTTGCGCGGCTTCATGTGCCGCGCCGCCGCCTTGATGGTCGTGAACACCGAGTTCAGGTTGGTCTCGATCACCTTGTTCCAGCGCGCATCCGCGTAGTTTTCGATCGCTCCTTCGGGTACGCGCGTCTTGCGGTCCAGGCTCACGAAGCCGGGACCGGGATCGATTCCGGCATTGGCGAACACCACGTCGAGTCGCCCGTATTCCGCCGCCGCCGCGTCAAATGCCCGTTGGAGCGCGGGGCGATCGGTGACATCCACCACTGCGCCACGCACATCGAACCCCGCGGCCCGCAAACGCTGGGTCTCCGCGGCGATGCGTTCGGCGCTGAGATCGAGCATCGTCACGCGCGCTCCGTTCTCCGCCAACACCTCGGTGAAGGCAAGACCGAGACCGCTGGCGCCTCCGGTGACTATGGCGCCGTATTCCCTCACGCTGAACAGATCTGTCACTTTCATGCTTGTCCGCCAGTCATGATCAAACCAGCCTCACTCGGCGATGGCCGGTGCTTCACGCCCTGCCGCGGGAGAATGTGCCTTGCGCCCGCCCCGCTCGATCTGCGCCGGACAGAGGTTCTGCTCGACGAGGCTGCGCGCCATCTGCAACGAACGTTCGGCAAGCTTTCGGGCTCCCTCTCTCAGCTCTTCACTCTGCCGCACATACTCCACGTTGCGTTCCATATCCTCGGAGTTCCAGCCCAGCGTGTGCGCGACGAATGGGAACGGCGGGAACACGAAGCCGATCTCACCGAAGAAGGTCAGCATCTGGCCCGCGACCGCCTGCACGTTATCCTGTCCGCCGGTGATGACGAATGCGGCCACCTTATTGCGGATCAGGACGACATTGCGCAGCGTGATCTGGTTCTGGATGCAGTTCATCCGCTCGACCATCTTGTAATAGAGCGAGCTCGCCGAGCCCCAGCGGATCGGCGTGGCGATCAGCACGACGTCGGCCCAGTGCACCAGCGCCTCGTACACCTGATCGAGCTGATCCTTGTCATCCATCTGGGTAATCGAGCAGGGCCAGGTGCAGGCCCGCGCGCTCTTTGAATAGTAGCCCTCGCAATGGCGGAACTTGAGCGCGTTCAGCCGGATGAGTCGCGTTTCGGCACTCTGAGCTTCCTTCGCGTGGGCCAGTGCGGATTCGAGCAGCGCTTCGGAGGTCGAATAACGCGGGTGGTTCTCGTCCATCGCCGTGGTTGAGATTCCGACGACCCGCATCGGCCCGGGCTGACGCTCGGGCTTGCGCGCGACCGGATGCGGCGGGTGCGGCAGCCTGCCGCGCGGGCTCACCGGTTTTGGGTCGAGCATCAGCCGGCCGTTTTCGACCTTCAGCGCGTAGCCCGGGACACGATCCTCCTCGTATCCCGGTTCACCGAAGCCGGTGCCGCGATGAAATTTCCAGTGGTGCCACGGGCAGACGATGTATTCGCCGTCGAGATGACCCTTGCCGAGGGGACCGCCCACGTGATTGCAGACTCCGGAAACCGCGCCGAACTGCCCGTTGGAATACGACAGCGCGATGCGCAGCCGGCCGACTGTCAGTTCGCGCAATGCCGGCTCCTTGAAGTCATCCACGGGGCCGAGATCGATCCAGGAAGCGGCTGATCTGTCCAGTGCCATCTCCAACCCCCTGTCAGAAGTTTCCCCACCCGCGAAACGCACGCAAGAACATCAGCAGTTTTCGTTCCGGGTGCCGCGCATTGACGAGCGCGGCGTATGGCATCACGGCCCCTTCCCAACCCCGCGTGTGCCAGTGTGCACCCTTTGGCAGTTGCGGCCGCCGTCGATGCTCAGGTCGTGGATACGCGGTGGCGTAGAAGTAGGCCTCGCGAGTCGCCTCGTCTCCCGGCACGAATCCAAAGTTCATCTGCTCGTCGCTCATCTCGGGATCGCGCGGATCAGTCCCAGGAATTTTTCGCCCGGAGAACACCAGCACGGCAATATCGAAGTGATGCGGCCACAGCTGCACGGGCGATGTTTCACCCCGCTGTCCTGCCTTGAACGCCTTGAGCTGAGTATCCACCCAGGCAAGCACTTGCCCATAGCGCCGGGCGGCGTCCGGATCGAAGTTGCGCGCGGGCTTGGCGGGTAGCTGACTCGAGTCGATCTTGTGTCGATTGAGTGCGGAGCCGAGCACGCTCGCAGTAGCGTTGAGCAGTTCCCGCGCAGATTGGCCCAGCAGTGGAATCTGCCAGCGCATGCCGGCGTTCGTGCCAATGACCCACTGGCAACTCGCGAGCTCGAGAGTGATCTCGAACGTGCTACCCGCAGCCGGAACGGGAGTTGTGGTCAGCCCGCCAGCCGTCGCGCGCAAGCTGGCGTGATACCAATGCTTTTCGGGCGGCGACAGCGCAGCGCGGATTGCGCCGGCAACCTGCGCGTACGCGTGGAGCGTATCGCGCGTGGCGCGCCATTTGTTGGTATGGAGCTCGGGCGGTCCGCGTCGTCGAACGGGCATGAACAGATGCTCACACAGCGGTGCACCGCGGTCCAGCCGAGCACCGACTTGCGCGACCGCCACTTGCTGCAATCCGATCGAGACGTATTGTTGGATCGACGGCGGGTGGGACTCTATTATCGGGGCTTCAGCCATTTGTAGGGGACAGTAAATGCCAAGGCTTCCATCGTTGACACTCATCGTGGGTTTCACAATCGCTGCCACTGCACAGGCCGCGGACAACGATGGCCTCAGCCTTCCACCGGGATTTCACGCCACCGTCGTCCACGAAGGCGTTGGCTTTGCCCGGCACATCGCAATCCGCGACAACGGCGACCTCTACGTGGCGACCCGCCAGCCGCCGTTCGTTCGCGAAGACCCGAGCAAGAATGTTGGCATCGTCGCCCTGCGCGACACCAACGCGGATGGCAAGGCCGATGTTGTCGAGCATTTCAGCGAAGTCAGAGGCACAGGGCTCCAGTTCTACAAGGGGATGCTCTATGCCTCGAACGATGTGGCCGTATACCGCTTCCGCTTCAAAGCTGACGAGCTCGTGCCGAAGGCCGCGCCGGAGACCGTGATCGAGGGATTCGTCCAGGAGCGTCAGCACGCGGATAAGCCATTCGCATTCGACGACAACGGCCACATCTACGTCAACGTCGGCGCACCGGCGAACGCGTGCCAGGAGAAGGATCGAACTCCGGGTTCACCCGGACAGCGGCCCTGTCCGCTGCTCGAGCGCTACGGTGGCATCTGGCAATTCAATGCCGAAAAGACCGAACAGTCGCAAGTGGCCGATGGCACCCGCTACGCCACCGGCTTGCGCAACGCAGTTGCGCTCGAATGGAACAGCAAGGCCGACGCACTGTTCGTAGTGATGCACGGCCGCGATCAGCTCGACACACTGTGGCCGCAGCTTTTCACGGCCGAGGACAATGCCGGACGGGTCGCCGAGGAGATGCATGCGATCCGCCAAGGCGGCGACTACGGTTGGCCGTACACCTATTTCGATGTCAAGCGCAGCATCCGCATGCTCGGGCCCGAATACGGCGGCGACGGCAAGACGCCGGCCGAGCCCGGCAGGTACCCAGATCCACTGGTGGCATTTCCAGCTCACTGGGCGCCGAACGACATCATCTTCTATGAGGGGAGCGCGTTCCCCGAGTCGTACCGCGGTGGTGCATTCATCGCGTTCCACGGCAGCTGGAACCGTGCACCGTTGCCACAAGCCGGCTACAAGGTGGTGTTCGTCCCGTTCAAGGACGGCAAGCCATCCGGGGAATGGCAGGTCTTCGCCAATCACTTCGTGAGTGATCCATTGCAGGACAACAGCCCCGCCAACGCCGAACGTCGACCGGTAGGCCTTGCGGTTGCCGCCGACGGCTCGCTTTACATCACTGATTCCGTCAACGGCCGGATCTGGCGAGTGACCTACGCGGGAACATGACGACGCGGATGCGGGCTTTGATCCGCGTTCTCTTGTTTGCCGGTCTCGTGACGCTGTCGGGCTGCGCGAGTCATCCGGAGAATCCGCTGATGGTCGTCGACGGAGAGGCCGCGTACCGCGCGAATTGTCTAGCCTGCCACCAGGCGGACGGCCGCGGCGTTCCTTACTTTCAGCCGCCGCTCGTCGACGGCCCATGGGTCATGGGCGAACCGCAGGCCCTCGCAGCCTTCGTGCTCACCGGCGGATTCAACAGCGGTGAACGCAAGGAGGGGCCCAACGACAATGTGATGCCGGCGTTCACCTATCTCGACGATGCGACGCTCGCCGCCGTGCTCACCTACGTGCGTGCAAGATTCGGCAACAACGCCGGGCCGGTCACGCCGGAGGTCGTGAAGCAAACCCGTCGACACCTGCGAGCTTCCGGCGCAGCGTCAGAAGCGCCACACGAATCCCAATGACGGCGTCATGCGCAGATAAGGACGAGTGCTGAGATCGAGCGCGAGCTCGCCGCTCTCGTCCTCGACCTCGTATTCGACGCAACAGTCATTGGCGCGATTCAGCACATTGCTGAGTTCGAAGAACAACGTCAGTGCACCCGCACTGTCGAACTGGAACTTGCGTGCCACCCGCGCATCGAGCGCATAGTAACTATCCAAGTGCTCCGCATTGCGCGGTCCAGTGGCCAGCAGCGGAATCGGATCCGTGGCGACGAGCTCGATCTCGGTGGTGGGCCAGCCGGTGTGATACGTCCCGGCCAGGCTCAGTTCCCAACGATCGCTCTGCCAGGTCACGCCACCGCTGAACAAGTGCTTCTGGTCCCAACTGCGCTGCGCCTCTGTCCCGCCGAACTCGTCCGTCACTGAAGACCAGCTGTAGCTCAGCCACCAGCTGAATGGGGGCTGACCCGCTCGGCGCAGCGTCAGCTCCGCGCCTTCCGCGGTCGCTGTGTCAGGCGCAATGCGAATGCGGTCGGGCTTGAGTTCGGGCAACAGCACAAACGTGTTCAGGAGATTCTCGTATCGCGGGCGAACCTGGCGGTAGTCCTTACGATAGGCCTCCAGCCGGACGTCGATTCCGCTCGGGTGCCGATACTCGATGCTGGCAACGAGGTGATGGGAACGCTGCGGTGTCTGGAACTCGATCACGCCGTCCGAAATCTGCAGCTCGCTGATGGCCTGAGCCTGGTAGAAACGCCCCCAACTGGCACGCAGTTGCGTCCGCTCGCCGATCGAATACAGCAGGCTGAGCCTGGGACTGAGCTGGTCGTTCTCTTCTTCACTCAACGTTTCCTTGTCCCAGCGCACGCCGGCATCGATGGTGGTGTTCCAGGCCGTTTCCACGCGCAGATTCGCGTATGCGCCGAACTGATCGCCTTCCGGACTCGTGCTCAACTGCCGCGATCGACTGGGCTCGAGCGACGCGCCAGGCGTGAGGAACAGCACATCGAACTCCGCCTGGTCGCTATAGTCGTATTGCCCCCGCATTCCGCGCCATTCGCCGCCCAATTGCAGCAGGACGTTCTCGGCAAGACGCCACGCCCATTCCGATTGCAGCGAGTCGATCGCAAACGAGCGGCGGTCGTTGAGGGTTCCGCGCCCGATACCCTCTTGGTCCGCACTGCCGCGGCGCCCGCTCTTGAGCTCGCTGCGAGCGATCAGCAGTTTTCCCGACACGGCCGCGGACGCTTCGTAGTCGAGACGCAACCAGTAGTACTCGTCGCGATAGTCGGCGCTGGCCTGCTCTTCCTGATCGCTGTCGGAGAGCACCACGACGTCGTCAAATGCCAGCACGTTGGCCGACAGTGCAAGGGAATCCGACAGGCGCTGGCGGATCCGGCCGTGGATATCCACGTAGCTCGGATGGCCGATGTCCGCGTTTACGACGTCGATGATGAGATCCAGGTTGCCGCGGCGGGCCGAAATCAGCCAGTCGCCCGCGCCATCGTTGAAGTTTCCCGCGGCCAGCGCGGAAGCGTTGAAGACGCTCAACGACAGTTCGCGATACCCCGTCTCGCCGGGCGCCACCGGATCGATGTCGATCACGCTGCTCATCCGGTCGCCGAATGAAACGGGAAACCCACCGGCGTAGACGTTGATGCCGCTGATGATCCCCGGGTCGATGGTGCTGAAGGTGCTCTGAAAATCCTTGAGGTGAAATGGATTCTGCAGCCTGAGGTCGTCAAAACGCACGAGCGTCTCATCCGTCTCGCCTCCCCGGACGTTGACCTTGGCGCTGAAGTCGCCGCTGGCGGTGCCGGGGAGCCGCGCAGCGGCGCGCAACGGATCGTCGCCGAGATCGGGAAGCACCTCGAGGTCGGCAGCCGTGAAGGATGTGAGCGACGGTGTGGGCTCTCGCACGAACTGATAGTGACTCGCGCTGACGATGACTTCCTCGAGGGCCGGTGCATGCACTGCGGCCGGCCGGGGCGGTGCATTGACCACGCGCGCTGGCGTTGAAGCCGGCGGCAGTGCACGCACCAGCATCAGCGAGCCATTCGGCCCAGCGGCGACTTTCACCGCATACGGCTTCAGGATCTCCTCGAGAATGGATCGCTCGTCGGTCCCGACCGGCTCTTCCTGTACGCGCATCCACGGCTGGATCACGTCGCTGCTGTAAAGGATTGAAAGCCCGCGATCCTCGAGACGCTGCAACGCCTGCTCGAGCGGCAGGCCGCGAAATTCTTCGGCAAGAGCCTGTCCCGGACCCAGCAGTGCGAGGCCAAGTGCGATTGCCGTGAGTAGCGCCCGCGACACACGTGTGCAGCTGACCGGGCGCTGCCGGCAGATTTTCCGCAGCCCTGAATTCACCGTCGCCGCTATCGAGTGACTTTCAGCCGAATCAGGATTGTACCGTCGTCGGGGAGTACGTACTCGAGATCAGTAGTGGCGAGCATCACAGAAAGCGCTTCGAGCGGCGTGAGATTTCGAATGCTGCCATGAAGAATGGTGGTACTTGCCTTGCGTTCGACCTCGGGCTTGTCAAATGCGACGGCTCTTCCGGTCTCGCGGGCAACCCACTCGAGCAGAACGCTCAAGGGCTTCTCATCGATATCGGGTGTTGGCGCGACCGATTCCACCCACTGCCATTCGGCGTCGTCTTGAGCAATGCGAGTTCGCTCGAGCCCCCCGCTCGCATCGATCGACAGTTGATCACCCGCGCCACCGGTGATATCGCCCGCGTCGCGGCTCAGCAGAACGCGGCCGTCACGCACCCGCAAGCGGTACGCCTCGCCGTGGTAGAGCACCTCGAATTGCGTACCGACGTCACGGGCGGTGCCCGCCGCGGTGACGACCTGTATCCGTTGAGCGCTGTCCCCGGTCTCGCCCGTGTCCAGATAAACCCTGCCCGTGACGAGGCGCAGGCTCGAGCCCGATTCCAGAACGACGTTGGTCGCATCGGCCAGCCGCACTGACACGCCGGTGTCGAGGACAATCCCGGCGCGACTCCCGGCATGCGTTCGCAGATGGCTTCCGGCCGCAAGCTGCATTGTTTCGTCGCGCAGAGTGGACCAGCCACCGTTGGCACCGGATCGGATCTCAACCGTTCCAATCAGGCGATCGGCGCGCGCTACGCTCGGCAGCGGCTCTCGCGGAAGGCTTGTGATCAGAAAGGCCACGCTTCCCGCAACCACGAGTGAGGCCGCAAGGCCCACGATCAGATGCCGCTGTCTGCGCTGACGCACTTTGGCGCGCCATGCGTCAGTTGCGATCGCCAACGTCTGCTCGAAAGCTTCCGCCGGCGGTTCCGCGCGCCGTCCCGCGGTGTGAATCAACCGCGCGACGGTGTCCATGTCATCGTCCGCCTTGGTATCAGGGTCGTGCCGATCTGCCACCATCTGTTGGCCACTCCTCTAACCGCCCTCACTCGGCGGGCGCAGCGCGTCGGGCGTTTCCGCGAGCGCCATGATTGCTTCCCGAAACGCATGCCGTGCCCGCGTCAACAGCGACTCGGCCGCCTTCACGCCGACGTTGAGCTGCCGTGCGATCTCGTCCACCGACCGTCCATCGACGTATTTCCACTCGAGGATCGCGCTGTAATGGTCCGGCAGAGTATCCACGGTGGCCTGCACCAGCCGGCGCACGTCCTGTTGCCAGGCCGCCAATTCGGGTTGTGCGCTCGCCGGCGCGACGAATGCTTCGAGGACGGCACGCAGGTTAGGCTGATCTTCGAGCAGCACCACCGTTCTGGCCTCACGATTCATTGCACGCTGGTAATCGATCAGTGCATTCCGGCACACCTGGCAGAACCAGGTGTACAGGGCGGCTTCGCCACGGTACGTGTCGAGGCGCTCGATCGCCTTGCAGAATGTTCGTTGCACGACTTCACGGGCGGCTTCGTGGTCGCCGTTGAGGCGCGCCAGCGCGAAGCGGTAGAGCCGCGGAAAGAAACTGTCAAACAGCCCGCGGAAGGCTCTTTCATCGCCTCCCAGAATTCTCCGGGCCAATGCCCGATCCACATGGATCGCGTCGCTCACACGCACAGCCAGTTGATCATCCAACCGTTAGACGCCGCTCGCGGCGATTTCCTTCGGAATGGCGGCGGCATCGGCGAAGGATTCGCGTGGCGTGGCCGTCCAATCACCTGCGCATGGAAACCACGATTGGATTCTCGGTTGCCATCACGGTCTGGAAACGCGAGTTCCTTCTGCCCCATGCTCTGCAATCCGTATTCCGGCAGGAACACGCCTGTCAAGAAATCATCGTTTTCAGCGACGGTTCCTCCCGCGCCACGCGGCGCATTCTTGAGCCGCTCGGAGAGCGGCACCCGATTCGATATCTCGAGGTCGCGCGCCGCCGCAAGTACTGGGGGAACCACCTTAGACGCCGCGCGCTTGAAGAGACTTCGGGGAGTCACGTCATCATTCTGGGCCACGACTGCGTCCTCTACCCCGCCTATTTGCGGGCCCATCTGGCCAACATCGGCTCCAATCCCAACGCCCTCTCCGTCGTACCCATCGACTATTGGCGCGTCGATCTGCCGGACGGCCGACAGCCGCGCGCCGATGACCTGATGCTGGTGGGCGAAGGGGAAATCGACCTGTTGTGCATCGGCTATCCGCGACGACTGGCGCTCGACCTGGACTGTTTCGGCGTGGACATGCTGCCATTTCGACGCGCCGACTATCTGTCCTTCGACCGCCTGCGCGCGTGCACGGCACCCGTCTATCGACCCGGCCCAACCCAGGCGGCGCACTTCTGAAAGGATTTGGCCCGCTGTGTCGTCTAAAGGGTGGCAGCCGATCTCAAAACAACTTACCGAGGCTCCTATGCGCAATATCACCGCCCTCGCGGGCCTGCTGATCGTCATGTTGTTGCCCCTTACCACGGCCATTGCCCAGGAGGAAGAGCCGGAATTTACCGACGAATTCCCGTTGGAGGACTGCAGCTTCAAACCTTGGGGCGGGAACCCCTACTTCATCCTGAAGCCCGGCCGCCAGCTTTACTTAAGCAATCTGCGTTGTGTCGACGCCGGTGAGTGCGACGAGCTGGAGGAAGTCTGGATTACTGTCAAGAAAGACCTGCGCAAGATTCGGCTACCGCTCGACCACAAGGTCCGACACGTGTGGACGCGCGTGGTCGAGGAGCGCGAGACTGCTGATTCGGAACTCAAAGAGGTCTCGCGCAACTTCTTTGCCGACTGCAGGCCGACACACGACGTCTACTACTTTGGTGAGGACGTCGACATTTACGAAAACGGCGTGATCGTGGATCACTCAGGTGCGTGGCTGACCGGAAAGCACGGTGCCATGCCTGGGATCATCATGCCCGAGTCCGCCTTTATCGTCGGCAGCCGCTACTTCCAGGAAGTCGCGCCGGGCGTTGCGCTCGATCGCGCCGAACACGCGGCAACAGGCGAGGAAGTCGAGGTTCCGGCCGGTGTGTTCGAAGACTGCATCGAAGTGACCGAGACCACGCCGCTCAACCCGGATGAAGAGTCAACCAAGGTGTACTGCCGCGATATCGGCCTCGTGATCGACGGCGACCTCGAGCTGCACGCCATATTCGGTGACGACGACAAGAACGATGATTGAGGGGCCCAAGAAACTCCGGGCGCGGTAATGGCGCGCCCGGAGAGATTCGAACTCCCGACCCTCAGGTTCGAAGCCTGATGCTCTATCCAACTGAGCTACGGGCGCGTCGAAGCGAATGTAGCAGCATTTGGCGTCCTTGCACGTGGCGCCAGCCGGTTCATCCGTGTACCGGCGTCTGCCCGCTGATCAGGGCGCAGGCTTCGGGGCCCAGACCCTGCACCAGCCATTCGCGTTGACGAGCTTGTTGGGGAAGAGCGTGCACGGGCGCCAGGCGTCGCCCGCGTTACCCTTGATCTGAACGCAGTTCGCGCAGCTCGAACCGGGTTTGAACATCGGATTGGCTTTCGGATCGACGGTTTTCACGTCGTGAATGTAGCCGAGGCTCTTGGCGAGCGGATCCTTCTCATCGAGATGAGGCGGTGACGATTCCGCTCCGGCTTCGCGACTGGCCAGCAAGACAGCGCAAGCCGGCACGAGTGAGAGCACCAGATCGCGCCGCGTCAGTCGGCTCGTCGTGTGTTCAGTCATTGACAATACTCCTGAGACTTATCAGAAAAAAGCTCCGCAAACAGCACTCATCGACCGGGGCCTGATCCGGCCTTGCCAGTCCCCTGCTAAACCATCCACGCAGAGAACTGCGGCAATTCGTACAACTACTTGGCGAATCATACCTGCATCGCGGTCCATTCCCCATAGTCATGGTTGTGGTGTACACCAGCCGATCCGCGTGGCATGCGGTGTGTTGCCATCCCGAATTCCGCCCACAGCCGCGATGACGTGAGATACGTAGTTATCGCGCCGTCATCGGCGGAAGACACGATGGCGGTTCGCTAAGTTCGGGCGAGCATAGGCGGCGACTATCGAGGGGATTCAATGAATCAATTGGAGCGGAAGTGCGCTTCGTTTCAGACTTGGGCGCGCTGCCATTCCACGTTCGTGACCAAGAGGTGCACACGATGAGCGAACCGAAACTGACCACGAGCGCCGGCGCTCCCGTTGCCGACAACCAGAACTCACTCACCGCTGGTTCGCGCGGGCCCGTGCTGCTGCAGGACTACCAGCTCATCGAGAAGCTGGCGCACCAGAACCGGGAGCGTATTCCGGAGCGCGTCGTACACGCGAAGGGGTGGGGTGCGCACGGGACGTTCACCGTGACGAAGGACATCACCCGCTACACGCGGGCGACAATTTTCTCGCGGGTTGGCAAGCAGACCGACATGATCACGCGTTTCTCCACCGTGGCGGGTGAGCTGGGGGCGGCAGATGCGGAACGTGACGTGCGTGGATTTGCCCTGAAGTTCTACACCGAAGAGGGTAACTGGGATCTCGTGGGCAACAACACCCCGGTGTTCTTCGTACGCGATCCGCTGAAGTTTCCCGACTTCATCCACACGCAGAAGCGGCACCCGCAAACCAATTTGCGTTCGCCCACCGCAATGTGGGACTTCTGGTCGCTCTCGCCGGAGAGCTTGCACCAGGTGACGATCCTGTTCTCCGACCGCGGGCTGCCACAGACCGTGCGCCACATGAACGGCTTCGGTTCACACACGTACAGCTTCAGCAACGCCGCGGGCGGGCGGTTCTGGGTGAAGTTCCATTTCAAGACTCAGCAGGGCCACCGGCACTGGACCAATGCCGAAGCCGCGCAGGTGGTCGGCCGGACACGCGAGTCGACGCAGGAAGATCTCTTTCAGGCGATCGAGAAGCGGGATTTCCCACGCTGGACGGTTTTCGTCCAGGTCATGCCTGAAATGGACGCGGAGAAGACGCCGTACAATCCCTTCGATCTGACGAAAGTGTGGCCTCACGGCGATTACCCCCTCATCGAGGTGGGCGTGATGGAGCTGAACCGCAACGCTGCGAACTACTTCTCTGAGATCGAGCAGGTTGCCTTCTCACCGTCCAATATCGTGCCGGGCATCGGCTTCTCACCCGATAAAATGCTGCAGGCGCGCATCTTTTCATATGCGGATGCGCATCGGTACCGGCTGGGCGCGCACTACGAAGCGCTGCCGGTGAATGCACCGCGCTGTCCCGTGCATCACTATCACAAAGACGGGCCCATGCGGTTCTTCCCGAACTTCCCCAACCCGAACGCATACTACGAGCCGAACTCCTTCGGTGGTCCGGCGCAGGCGCCCGAGTATCGCGAACCGCCGCTGCGGATTTCGGGTGACGCGGACCGCTATGATCACCGTGTGGGCAATGACGACTTCAGCCAGCCGCGCGTGCTCTGGAAGCTCTTCGACGAAGGGCAGCGTCAACGGCTGTACGCCAACATTGCCGAGTCGATGGCCGGAGTTCCGGACGAGTTCGTGAATCGGCAGCTCGCGCTGTTCCAGAAGATCGAGCCGCAGTACGCCGCAGGGGTTGCGAAGGCGCTCGGGCGCAAAGTGCGCCCACCACGCGCGGCGTAGATACTGAAGGCGAGTGGCGCAGTGCCAGGCTTCGGCCGGCGATGTGCTGCTATCACAGATCGTCGTGTATCGAGAACAGGGTTGAATGACTTCGATGAGTCGACGCAGCCGGCTGTCGTTTGTTCCCGCCGCAATCGTAGGCGTCGCGGCCGCAGTGCAACCGGCGCCAACCGAACCGGCGGAGGTGATCGATCCGCGATGGGTGACCGCGCGCGCTATCTCCGAGGAATTCGCCGCCGAATTGAGGGCGGCGTTGGAGAAAGCAATGACGGACAAGGGTCCCGCCGCGGCAATTGCGGTGTGCAGGGATGAAGCACCGCGGATCGCGGCACGCCTGTCCGCCGGGAGCGGGACTTCCGTCTCCCGCACGGGTCTGCGCGTGCGCAATCCGGGCAATACCCCGCAGCCGTGGCAGCGCACAGTGCTCGACACCTTCGAGATACGGCTCGCCGCCGGCGCCAAACCTGCGGAACTCGAGTACTTCGAGATACATGCCGACGGCAGTGCGCGCTATCTGAGAGCGATCGTCACTCAACCCCTCTGCCTGGTCTGCCACGGCGAGGCCATCGCGCCCGCCCTGGAAGAAGCCCTCGAGGAGTACTATCCGCAGGATCAGGCGAGAGGCTTCAAGGTCGGTGACCTGCGTGGCGCTGTCAGCATCGAGTGGCCGGCCAGAAAGGACGCTGCGCCATAAGCGAGGGCTCGCTCGATTCACTTCTGCTATGTCTCTAGCTCACTCGATTCGCAAGGGTCCCGATTGGCTCAATCGTGATTTCCACCTCGTCGCCGGACGCGAGCGTGAAATTTCTCTCGGGCACGATGCCGGTGCCGGTAAGTAGGTAGCAGCCGCTGGGGAACGAGTTGCCCCGGAAGAGATAGCCGACCAGCTCCTCGGGTGTTCGCTTTATCTGGGACAGTCGGGTCGCGCCTCGAAACACCTCGGCGTTTCGGCGAAGGATTCGAAGTGAGATCTCCGTCGACGGCGGGAGGGGCTCTTCCGACATCAGCAGGCAGGGGCCGAGAGCGCAGCTCCCGTCGTAGATTTTTGCCTGGGGCAGATAGAGCGGGTTGTCGCCCTCGATGCTGCGGGAGCTCATGTCGTTTCCGATGGTGTAGCCGAAGACACGACCCTCGCGGTTCACAGCGAGCGCCAGCTCGGCCTCGGGCACGTTCCACTGAGAGTCCTCTCGGATCCGGACTTCGCCGCCGTGACCGACGACCCGGTGTGGCGTCGCCTTGAAGAAGAGCTCGGGTCGCTTCGCCTGATACACCCGGTCGTAAATGTCCGCTTCGCGCTCCGATTCCTCCATGCGAGCCTCCCGACTGCGGTAGTAGGTCACCCCTGCCGCCCAGACTTCCTGCGTTTCGAGGGGCGGATGACAATTCCCTGCGGCGGCGATTCCGCTCTCCTCGAGGCGGGAACGAAGCCATGCGACGGGCTCGCTCTCGCGGAAGAGCTGATCAAATGAAAAGTCGCGTGCGCGAAACCAGCGCTTTTCCGCGCGCACTGCGATTCCGGAGGGCGTGGAATAGATCTTCATCTCTCGTCGAGCCGCTGCAGCGAGTTGCGCCGCTCGTCCGCTCAGAATACGGCGATGGGATTCACCGGCGAACCGGTTCCGCCCTTGATCCTGAGCGGCGCCATCGTGACTAGAAAGTCGCTGCGCTTGAGCTCGGCGCACACATCGACGAGCGGTTCGAGGGCCGGGATGTCGAGCAGGATCAACCCCATGGCCGCAAGCGCGATGGCATGGAAGTAGATCACGTAGCGCGGGCCGTACGGATTCGGGAATGCGTCCACGCAGTCGCCGGAGTACACGGCCACTTCGCGCTGATGCATCCACCTGATCGCATCGGGCATGATGCCGACACGCTGGCCCAGGTTTTCGGGCCCCTCTTTTCCCTCGCGCTTCTGCAAGCCGGTGTAGACGAAGATGCAGTCACCCGATTCGACGCGAATCCGCTGGCGTTTTTCAGCGGCATCGAGGTCGGAAGAATACACGCCCTCGTCGGGGGTGAGCCAATCGACGCCGCGAGCCGCGGCGACATTCAACAGCACCCCCCGCGTGAAGATCCCATCCTTCTGCGCGAGCATGTCGCCGAAGGTCAGCCCGCTCGGCAGCGCGACGTCGGCGGCCTTGCGCTTGTTGTAAACATCCTGCCCACGGTAAACGTGGGCGACGGCGTCGAGATGGGTGAGCGCAAAGCCGTGCATGTCGAGGCAGAGCGCGTCGACTGCGCCGATTGGATAGTGACTCTGGTAGCACATCGTATGGCGCACGGGCGAGGGATTGTTCGGGGAGTGCAGAGTGTTGAGATCCCGCGCGAGTGACAGAGCCCGCCCGGTGCGGACGAGGGACGCCGCGGCGAGACGCTTCGCGTTCGTGATGAAGTTCAGCGTTCCGAGCTCGTCGTCCTTGCCCCAGCGCCCGGCGTTATCAAGCTCTTCGAACTGCGCATCGAGCTCGGCTTCCGAAGGGAATGTTCTTTTCTTGCTCATGGGTCACCTCAACTTGACCACCACGTGCTCTCCGCCGGACCGGTAGAGGCCGTGGACGATCCGGAGCGTTTCCAGGTTATCCCGGCCATTCGTCAGCGGCACACCGCCCGACGCCACTGCTTCCAGTAGCGAGGCCATCGGCCCGATGAATGCTGTCGGGATCCAGCGCGTGGTCACCGGGTAATGCAGCCAGCCATCCGTAGGCAACACGCGCGAGTTGAGCTCCAGCGTGTCGGCGCGGCCGCGCGGATAGTCGTACATGAGTCCAATCGTGCCGCGGATACTGCCCTTCGTGCCGTCGATGCGGAATTCGGCACGCGGATCACCGGTGCGGTTCTTGTGGAAGCTGCGCAGGAAGGCGCGGGTCTCGCCTTCGAATTCGAGCACGCTGATGGTGCGCGTCTCGCCCTGCTCCGGCTGGCCAGGCTCACGCGCCTGGGTTCCATACGCATAGAGAGGGTTCTTCCCGATCACGAACCGCACTGCATCGATGAAGTGGATCACGAACTGGTTGAGATCGAGCCGCGGCTGCTTGGCAACCCATGCCCAGTTTTCCCACGGCGTGTAAACGTGGAAGTCCCAGCTCATTTCGAAGGGCTCGCCAATCCAGCCCGCTTTCACCATGGCCCGGGCCGCAGCCACGCTCTCCGAAAAGCGCAATTGCTGATTGACTGCCATCAGCCGTTTGCATTTTTCCGCGTGCTCGACCAGCCGCACGGCTTCGTCCAGATCATAGGAAATCGGCTTCTGACAGAGCAGGTGCTTGCCTGCAGTGAGCAGCGGTGTCGCAATTCCGCACTGCACCCACGGGAACACCGCGATATCGACGACCGTGACATCCTTGTCGCGAGCGATCGCGTCCACGGAGTCATAGACCTTTCGAATCCCGTGCCGCGCGGCCACAGCCTTTGCGCGTTCCTTGTCGAGATCCAGAATCCCGGCGACATTGAGACCGTGCGCCGCGTACGCGGGCAGATGCGCAAGATCGACGATCTCACCGGCGCCGATGATGGCGATCGGAAGCTTGTGATCTTCGCGGACACGGATCGCAATAGCATCCCTGATCGGAGCGTAGAAGTCAGGCATACGGTGATACTCCTCTTCCGTCTCCTTAGTCCTCACTCTTTCCAGATCTCGCCCGCCTTGAATTCCTGGTTGTGCTGGCCGGCGCGTGGTGCGCCGTGCCGCACCGAGACGGCACTTCCGGAGAAGGTGAAGGGTGAGCCGACCGTGCGATACGTCTTGTTCGAGTCGGCGTAGGGAACATCCCAGAACAGGTGCTTGTGCGCGATCTGCGGATCGCTTTCCAGGTCGGCATACTTCTGGACCGGCGCGCACCAGACGTCATTGGCCGACAGCAGTTCGATCCAGTGCGCGGTTGGCCGTGTCGCGAAGTGCGCTGACAACAGTCGATGCACGGTATCGCGCGCCTCGAACATCTTCTCGTTGGTGTCGTAGGCGGCGAGCCAGTTGACACCGAGAATGCCTCCGAGCTTCGGGCAGGGAAACATCGCCAGCATCATGTAACCGTCTTGCGTGGCATAGATGCCGCACGGCGCGGTGATTCCCGGGTGTCCGACATTCTCCTGCGGGCGCTCGAACGAATTATGGTGATTCAGGTAAACGGTGAGCTCCTGCTGCTGCAGAGCGAGGATGCACGACAGCAGATCTACGTCCACGCGCTGACCTTCCCCGGTTCGGTGTCGGTGCTGGAGCGCGGCGAGTATGCCGACCACGAGGTGCAGGGCCGTAAATTGATCGGTCACTGCGATCCCCATGACGAAGGGCGGGTCGCTCCGCCGCCCCATCAACCAGGTGGCGCCGCTCAGCGCCTGCACCAGATAGTCCTGCCCCGGACGCGTCACGTAAGGTCCGGACTGCCCGTAGCCGGATGACGCCGCATAGATCAGGCGTGGATTGCGCTTGCGAAGCGTCTCATAGCCGAGGCCCGCCCGGTCCATCACGCCGGGACGGAAATTCTCGACCACTACATCGGCCCTGTCGACGAGCTCGAGTATTCGCTCGCGGTCCGCCGCATCGCGCAAATCGATCTCGATGCTGCGCTTGTTGCGATTGAACGCCAGGAAGGCGTCGGTCTCGCCATGCGTCCGCGACATGAAAATGCCGTAGTGGCGCATCCATTCGCCGTCCTGCTTTTCGAGCTTGAGGACGTCGGCACCGAGATCGGCCAGAATCTGCGTCGCGAGCGGACCTTGCAGCAGCGCCGTAAAATCCAGTACGCGGATCCCGTGGAGCGGCCCCGTGCTTCCCGTTTGATCGGACATCGTTTCTCCTCTGAATCGCCTTCGTCGTTTACGCCCTCGCCTCTTGACCTTGAGGCGGAGGCGCCGACGCGGCTGAGTCTCGCAGCCAGTCCGGAAGCAGAGACTCGACCAGTCTGTCGAAACCGCTGAAACACTCGTGCACATCGAGGCCCTCGGCCCAGATGCACTGGTGTATCAGCTCGCCCGCCAGCGGCTGGAACCTGCGATGGCCGGTGACCCGCGGACGCAGGAATGCGTGATTCATGGTCTCTCGCGTGGAATTGAAGAATCCCCCCGCAAGGGCATTGACCTCTGGCGAATCCCACGCCGCGCTGTGGCCCGGCTGACCGCCTGAGCGGACGTAAATGCCCGATTGCACGTCGGGAGATGCGATTTCGCGTGCCAGCGCTGCCGCGGCATCGCGATCGCGGGCGTACGACGACAGGGCCATGCCGACTCCACCGAGAACCGATCCGATCGCGCCCGTGCGGCCGCGCGGCGCGTTTCCGAACCGCAGCGTTCGCGCCCGGAAGCCGGGACGGGCGTAGTTCGAATAGCCGAACATCAGCGGCACGTAGAGGATTTCATCCGTGCCGGTCATGCGATCGGAGATGCCGATCGGGTCATCGGTGCGCGATGCGGGATGCAGATTGCCACCGAGCCGGCGCAGGAATTCGAGTGCCTCGATCGCTGCGGCCCGCTCAACGTGCCGGCCCGCGCGCCAGAATTCGTCTCCGGCAAGGCTCACGCCCACGGACAGGAATGCGCAATAGGCGTGATTTGGGTTCAGCGGGATTGCGACCTTGCTGGGCGCATTGCGAAGTTTCGCGGCGAGCTCGGCGACCTCCGACCAGCTGCGCGGTGGCCCGCCTGGATTCGCGGCATCCCAAAGGTCGTCGCGCACCGCACTCACCTGGCACGCGGCGTCGATCGCGAGCGCCCACTGTTTGCCGGCCCAGGTGTACGAGGCGTAGCTGGGGCCGACGCTGTGCGCAGCCTGGTCTGCGAGATACGCTGCATCGACCCAATCATCGACGGGCACGATCAGGGTCGACGTGGCCGCGACTCCCATGAATGGATAATCGACGAGCACGAGGTCGTACTTCGTCGCGAGCTCCTCGAGCGGCTGATCCTCAAAGTCCTTGAGCGGCCTCGCATCCCATTGCACGGGAATTCTCGTCCGCTTCGACCAGCCGGCCGAGATCGCCGCGAGCGGATCACGCGCGCGGGGGTGATCCCAGGCCATGCCGCGCAGCGCATTCATTTTCCCTGGCGGGCCGTCTTGGGATCCCGGTACAGGACGGTCTGGATGTGCTCGCAATAGAGCACCAGCTCGCCCTCGCCCTTGAAGACTTCGTACTTGGCACGCGTCAGGCCGCGTTCCTCGTACTTGGGCTCTTTCGCGAGATTGGTGCGAATCGTATAGATGGTATCGCCGATGAAGACCGGCTTGATGAAACGCAGCCGGTCGTAACCATAGGAGAACGCCTGCAGCCAGTTGGTCGCAACCAGTCCGATTCCCGCGCTGAAGACGAATGCGCCGGCGACCAGCCGTCGGCCGAACAGTCCTTCCTCCTTCGCGAAGATCTCGTCCGCAACGTAAGGGTGCATGTCGACCACGAGGGTGTTGAACGCCATGGATTCACCCTCCGAGAGCGTCCGGCGAATGGTCCGAATCCGATGGCCGATCTCGAAGTCTTCCCAATAAAGATCCTCGCAGCTCCAAAGGGGGATGGCCCTGTGCTCGGGGGGAAGTTTCGCGTCGTACACGGCCTTGCTCCCTGTCAGCCCGCGGCTTGTTGTAACTTTAAGTGACATGTTAGCCTAGCCCTCCGACACCGATCAATGCGTGTCCACCGGCCTCGGGACGGTCAGCTAACATGTCAGAAGCACAAATGCCGGGCCACTCGGGGGCCAAGATGGCTCTGACCGACCGCGTGGCGCTCATTACCGGCGGCGCAGGGGGTATCGGCCTCGCCATCGCGCGCCGGTTCGCGCAGGCCGGCGCTTCGATCGCGCTCGCAGACATAAGGAGCGATGCTGCGCGACAGGCTGCCGAAAGTCTGAGGAAACTCGGCTACCGCGCGGCCGGCATGGGCGGCGATGTGAGCAAATCGGTGGACGCCGAGTCCCTGGCGCGAGGGACTCTCGACGAGTTCGGGCGCATCGACATCCTGGTCAACAACGCCGGCCTCATGGGACGCGTCGCACCACTCTGGGAGCTGCGAGACGAAGACTGGAACAGCGTCATCGGCGTGGACCTGTGCAGCGTCTTCTTCGTCAGCCGCGCGGTGATCTCACATATGCGCGCGCGCAAGAGTGGCTGCATCGTCAGCGTGGCGTCGATCGCCGGCAAGGAGGGAACGCCACGGCTCATTCCCTATTCGGTTGCGAAAGCCGGCATCATCGCGTTCACCAAGGCGCTCGGCAAAGAAGTCGTGGCGGATGGCATCCGCGTCAACTGTGTAGCACCGGGCGTGGTCGAGACGCCGCTACTCGACCAGCTCCCGCAGGAGTCGACGCAATTGATGCTCAGCAAATCTCCGATGGGCAGATTCGGAACTGCGGACGAGGTCGCGGCGGTGGTGCACTTCCTGGCGTCCGACGATGCGAGCTTCATCACCGCGCAGTGTTTCGACGTCAGCGGCGGCCGGGCCACCTATTGAGCGATTCGCGAGCCACGCACGCAACTTGACTGTCCGGGAGAGCAATCGATGAAAAGAAGCGTCGAACACATTCTGACCACGCATACCGGCAGCCTGCCGCGTCCCGCAAAGCTCGTCGAATTGATGTTTACAAAAGAGGAAGGCCGCGCGGTCGATGCGCGACTGCTCAGCGAGGAGGTTCGCAGATCGGTGCGCGAAGTGGTCGAGCACCAGCGCGCCGTCGGCATCGACGTGGTCAGCGATGGCGAGATGAGCAAGCCGAGTTACGCCACGTATGTGACCGAGCGCCTGACCGGATTCGGCGGAACATCGGATCGCCCCAAGCTGAGCGACATCCTCGAGCACCCGAACGTCGCCAGCCACTACTTCAACGATCCGGGCGTGCAGCGCCTCAACATGAACCGTCCGGCGTGCAATGGCCCCGTGGCGCGGAGAGGAATGGCCGAGGCCGAAGCTGATATTTCGAACTTCAAGCAGGCGCTTGCGGCTGTGCAGGTCGAGGATGCATTCATGACGGCCGCGTCACCGGGCGTCGTGTCAATGTTCCTCGGCAACACCTACTACAAGTCCGAGGAGGAATTCCTGTGGGCGGTCGCGGAAGCGATGAAGCCGGAGTACGAGGCGATCGTTCGCGCGGGCTTTGTGCTGCAGCTCGACTGCCCCGATCTTGCGATGACCCGGCATCGCGAATTTGCCGATCGGCCACTCTCGGAATTCAGGGATTACGTGCGCCGGCACATCGAGGTGCTGAACGCGGCGACCGCCGGCATTCCACCGGATCGCCTGCGCGTGCACCTGTGCTGGGGGAATTACCCCGGCCCTCACCATCGCGATGTGCCGCTCGAGCAGATCATCGACCTGATCCTGACCGTGCGCGCCCAGGGCCTGTCGTTCGAGGCCGCCAACTCGCGCCACGCGCACGAGTGGAAAGTGTTCGAGAAGGTGCGGCTGCCGGAAGGCAAGGTCCTGATTCCAGGCGTCATCGAGGCCATGTCGAATCGCATCGAACACCCGGAGCTCGTCGCGCAGCGAATCGTGCGATTCGCGAACATCGTCGGCCGCGAGAACGTGATTGCCGGCAGCGACTGCGGATTCGGCACGTTCGTCGGCGTGGCGTTGGTCGAGCCCGAAATCGCGTGGGCCAAGCTAGGCTCGCTCGCGGAGGGGGCTCGCCTGGCATCGGCGGAGCTTTTTCGCTGAGCCAACGTGAGCGCGATGAATTTTCAGGATATAGGCCGGATCCCCTCGCCGGGCGATAACGTCGCGATCGCCACCCGGCGCCTGACCGGCGGCTCGCAGTTCACCTACCAGGGTCGCGCGCATACGTTGTCCCACACGATCCTCGAGGGTCACCGATTTGCGATTGAGCCCATCGGCGCCCGGCATGACCTGCTTTCCTGGGGCTTGCCCTTTGGACGTGCTCTGCGTGACATCGACGCGGGAGAGTACGTCTGCAACAGGGGCATCCTGGCGGCGCTGAGATTGCGCAACCTGGATTTCGGGCTGCCGGACACAGCGAATTTCGAAGATTGCGTGACCACCCATGAGCTCGACGAAAGGACGTTCCGGCCGGGCACGCAGGTGTCGCTGCACGCGCAGCGCGGTACCTTCGAGGGCTATCCGCGCCCCGGCGGGCGCGGCGTCGGCACGCGCAATGTCATCGTCATTCTGGGCACCACGTCGCTCAGCGGCAGCTTCGTCAAGGCGCTTGCCTCGCGGCTGAAAGCGGAATCCGACCGGCACACCAACATCGACGGCATCGCCGCGGTGGCGCACACCGAAGGAGGCAGCGACGAGCGCCCGAACAATCTCGATTTCGTGCTGCGCACGCTGGCCGGATTCATGGTGCACCCGAACGTGGGCGCAATCCTGGCTGTGGACTACGGCAGTGAAGTCTTTACCAATGCGATGCTCCAGGAGTACATCCGCGCGCATGACTATCCGCTCGATGACGTGCTGCATCGCTTCTACTCGATCTCGCAGAACTACGCCGCCGCACTAGACGAGTGCGAGCGGATCGTGCGCGGCTGGCTCGCGCCCGTGAGTGCGATGCCGCGCAGCACGCAGCCCCTCTCTGAGCTCAAGATCGCTCTGCAATGCGGCGGCTCCGATGCCTTCTCTGGCGTGTCCGGCAATCCGCTCGCAGGTTGGGTCGCCAGAGAGGTGATCCGGCACGGCGGCTCGGCGAGCCTCGCCGAGACCGACGAGCTGATCGGAGCGGAGCCGTACATCCTTGCAAACACGCGCGACCTCACGACGGCGCAGCGCTTCCTGGAAAGGATCGAGACATTCAAGGAGCGCGTCGCCTGGCACGGCCACAGCGCCGAGGGCAATCCCACCGGCGGAAACAAGTTTCGTGGCCTGTACAACATCGCGATCAAGTCGATCGGCGCGGCGCGCAAGAAGGATCCCGACGTGCGCCTCGACTACGTGATCGACTACGGCGAACGCATGAAGGAACCGGGCTATTACTTCATGGATAGTCCCGGCAACGATCTGGAAAGCATCGCGGGCCAGGTCGCCTCCGGCTGCAACGTGATTTTCTTCACCACCGGCAACGGCTCGATCACGAATTTCCCCTTCGTGCCGACGATCAAGTTCGTGACCACCACGGGACGATGGAACCTGCTGTCGAGAGACATGGACGTCGATGCCGGCCGTTACCTGGACGGCGCGTCCATGGAAGAGCTGGGCATGGAAACGTTCCGCCAAACGGTCGATGTTGCCTCGGGTGTACGCAGCGTGGGTGAGCGCGCCGGACATTCGCAGGTGTCGATCTGGCGCGACTGGCGCCAGACCGATGGCTCGCATCTCGAGGAGTTGCGCCGGCAGGAAAGGCCCGACGGTCGACCGATCACGATTCGCGCGTCCCGAAAGCATGATGCACGCTTCCGTGCACGGCCGACCGACCGCGGCTTCGTCACCGATCAGGTTGGACTAATCCTTCCGACCAGCCTCTGCTCCGGCCAGATCGCGCTCAGGATCGCCAGGCAGCTCAACGACAGGATCCCACCCGGCACGCGCGGCGTTTCTCGCTTCGTCGCGCTGCCACACACCGAAGGCTGCGGCGCTTCCAGCGGTGAAAATGAGGAACACCAACTGCGTACGACGATCGGGCACCTGCTGCACCCGTTCGTCGCGACGGCGCTGCTGCTGGAGCACGGATGCGAGCGCACGCACAACGATCTCATGCGTCATGCGCTCGAGCAGCGCGGCCTCGACCCGGGCCGCTTCGGCTATGCGAGCATTCAATTGGACGGCGGCATCGAGAAAGTGGTGAGCAAGGTGGAGCAGTGGTTCCTGAATAAGCTGCCCCCAACGTCGCTCGCCGAACCGCAGGAAGTGGGCCTGGAAGCCCTGTCACTCGGCCTGCTGTCCGTGGGCCCCGTTTCGGCGCCGGCGGCGCAGGCTCTGGGGCGGATCGCTGCTGCGATCGTGGGTAGCGGCGGCACCGTGGTGATCCCCGAAAACGCCACGCTGCTTCGCTCAAGCGAATTTATCGAGGCGCTCGGCGAGACAGGCGCAGTCAGGCCAAGCCTGGAATACGGGCAGGCGGTCGATCAGGCGGGGCTGCACGTCATGGCTACGCCGACGCATGACGGCGTCGAAACTTTGACGGGACTCGGCGGCACGGGCGTGCAGTTGATGCTCGCGCACGTGGATGGGCCACCGCTGCAAGGGCATCCGATGATCCCGGTGCTGCAGGTCGCCACAGACACGTTGGCCAGTCGCAAATTCCGCAAGGATCTCGATCAAGTGCTCGACCCCGCGACATGCGATAGCGAACGCATGTGCCGCGATCTGCTCAACCTGCTCTGCCACACGGCCTCGCACGAGTACGAGCCCCGGCTTTGGGCCGCGGGCTGCGTGGACTTTCAGCTCACGCGCGGATTGCTCGGCGTCTCACTCTGACCAATCAAGAACAACACAGAGACACCATGTTCATACCAGAATCCTCACAGACCGCGTTACTCCTGATCGTGGTCTCGATGCTCGGCTGGGGATCGTGGCCGAACCTGTTGAAGGCGCTTCCCCAATGGCGACTCGAATACTTCTATGTGGACTACACGCTCGGCTTCCTCGTGACGATGCTCATTGTCGGAGCCACTGCGGGCTCATCGGGGCTGATCGGGCTGGAGTTCGTGGATCGCCTGGCGAACGCCGGCGCACGCGAGGCCCTTCTGGCGTTCACGGGCGGACTGCTCTGGAACATCGGCAACATCTTCCTGCTCAACAGCATCATGATCGCGGGATTGGCCGTTGCGTTCCCGATCGGGTCGGTACTAGCGATCACGCTGGGAGTGGGCATCAGTTACTGGGCGCAACCGATCGGCCATCCAGCCTGGCTTCTCGCAGGTTCGATCGTTCTGGTGGTGGCTGCCCTCACCAACGCTCAGGCTTATCGCAAGTTGGGGCAGACCGCGGCCCCGCGCAAGATGCTGGGCATCGTCCTGGTGCTCATTGCCGGTGTCCTGGTCGGCATCTTCCCGCCCTTCATCGCTGGTGCCATCAGCGGTGAAAACGCGCTGGATACGTACAGCGTCACGATCCTTTTCATGCTCGGCGCCTCGATCGCGACGATCGTCGGCGTTCCCCTGCTTCTGGCGAAGCCCTTCATCGGCGAAGCCTCGACCCTGCAGGGATATCTGCAGGGTTCGACGCGTGCGCACGTGTTCGGGCTGCTGGCCGGGGCAATCTGGTGCATCGGGACTTTCGCAAATTTCATCTCCGCAGGACTGGTCGGCGTGGCGATCAGCTGGGGCATCGGCAGCGGCGCCCCCATGGTGGGCGCGCTGTGGGGAATTCTCCTGTGGAAGGAATTCACGGGCGGTGGCCGCCAGGCGTGGACGCTGATCGTCGCCAGCCTGACGCTTTACACCGTCGGCGTGGTATTCGTGGCGATCGCGTACCAGCTTCGCTAGAAGGTATCGCCGTCATCTTTCTTCCGACCTTTCCCACAGCTCCCCGCCCGTGCGACCGTTACCTTGTACCGACGGTCAGCGATCGCGAGATCAGCTACCAGATGTTTCACGATAATCAATAAGGACGGGGATCCGTGGAAATTGTGGGAAGAAAGATGCCAGCGGCCTTCTTCCGCGAGGCCTTCTCCTCTCGACTGATCCGCAGTTACCCGTCCCTCCTGATTACATTCACTTTGCGATGCCGTTTCCCGCGTACTTCAGCGCTGGATCGCACGATGCGAGTCGTTGCGTGTGGGTAAGTGTGGATCAGTCGAAAGGAGAAGGCCTCGCAACTGACGTCCGCAGACGGCGACGTGTTCCAATTATTCCGGCGGCTTGGACTTCAACAATGCATCGACCTGCGATTCAAGCGAGCTGACTTGCGCGAGCAAGCCAGCATAGTCGCGCCGGAAATACGTTTGCGAAATGTCGTACTTAAGGGTCTGCTGCAGGCTCTTGGGCAATTCGACGCCGCTACGAATCGACTGGAACCACAGTGCAAGCAGTTTCGGACGCAGGGCCATGAGCTGCCGGAATGCGACGTCATGCGGGTCGTTCCCGTCGCGCGGGCGCCGGGACAATGCGGGCGCCAGCGCGGCGAACGGCTTGTGCGGATCCGCCTGGTACCAGAACGCAGTGCTCGAGTAGTCGTTCGCAAAATTGTTGGCGTGACCGTGCTCGATCGTCATGCGGATCGATTTGCGGAAACGCACGGGATCGTTGACGTAGAAACGGTACATCGAGATCTTGCCGCGGTAGTCGAGATTGCCGATCAGGTGAAACCCGGTGTAGGGGCCCGCATATTCAGCCGTCGGACACGCGCCACCGCCGAATATTTCCTCGCTGCCCGTACCGTGATACGACGGCGGCCAGGCCTCGCCATCGATGAAGATCATGTCGTCGCCCTCGCCGTACCAGTTGCCCTGCGCGTTGTCGATATTGAGAAATATGCCCGCGAGGCTGCCGTGTCCTTCGGCGTCCAGCACGACGTAGTTGTCGCTGCCCGTATCGTTGATGGCCCCGTGCAGGGTCGTGTTGACGATCGGTCCGACCGCACGCGTCGGGTTTTCGCGATTCCACGCTGCGTGAAAGCGGCCGAGATCCGCCGAAAGCGCGGGCATCCGCTCGTACTCGATGTGATACCACACCGCGACAACGGGCTCCGGGCCGTCGTTGGTGAGCGTGAGCCGCGCACCGTTCGCATACGGCATCGGAAAGTAGCTGTTGAATCCGTAGGTGCCGAACACGCCGAGGTCGCCCGGATTGACGGTCACCATCAGCGAACCATAGAAGCGCGGGCGCTCTTGCCCGAGCCCGAAGAAGTCGCCAAACGGCACTTCAACGCAGGGCGTCTCGCTGCCATCCCAGTACGCGCGCAGCACCAGGTCGCGCAGGTAATGCTGGCCGCCGAGGATGCTGAAGTAGACGTGCCGCACGATGCCTGCTCCCTCGAGCTTCGCCAGCTCGAGCGTCTCGCCCGGGGCGATGGGCCGGTAGTCGGTGTTGGCGCCGGATCGATCGAAACTGGAGACTCGCGCAGTGGTCGTGTCCGTGAGGCGCATCATTCCCGAGAGCGGCGGACCGGACAGCTCCTGCGCGCGCAGGTTCGAGACCAGACCGAGAAAGATGATCAAGATTGTCTGCAGTCGCATTGAAATCACCTCTCGACGTTCGAGTGGGACATGTCGTCCATGATGCGAATCACGCGTGAGTGATCCCTACACCACGCGCGAAGACGCGATACGGCCGCCACCGGCGACGTGGGCCGACCGCTTGAGGCACCTGGGGCCGAGCGTCGTGATCACCGGCAGCATCGTCGGATCCGGCGAGCTGATCCTGACATCGAGTCTCGGTGCCGCTGCCGGATTCGCGCTTCTCTGGTGGATGCTGGTGTGCTGCTGGAGCAAGTCCATCGTCCAGGCCGAGCTGGCGCGCTACGTCGTGGTGTCCGGCGACACGTACCTGCGAGCAATGAATCGCATTCCAGGCCGCTTGCCTGGCCCCGCAGGCCCTGTTTCGTGGACGCTCTGGTTCAGTCTGCTGAGCTTCATCCCCGGCGTCATCGGGATGGGCGGCATCCTGGGGGGCGCCGGCCAGGCGCTGGCATTGCTCACGCCGGGCGTCGATTCCCGCTGGCTGACGCTGCTCAGCGCCGTCGTCGCGGCCGCGATTCTGTATACCGGATCGTACCGACGCCTCGAGCAGACCATGTTGGCGCTGGTGGGAGTCTTCACGCTCGCGACCGTGGTCTCGGTGTTCGCCATGCAGTTCACGGAGTACCGCCTGTCATGGAGCGACGCGGCCGCAGGTTTCGCGTTCGATTTTCCAGCGGAACATCTGGTGCTCGCACTGGCCGTCTACGGCGCGACCGGCGTCAACTCCGCCGAAATTTCCACGTACACCTATTGGTGCATTGAAAAGGGATACCCGCACTTCATCGGCCGCCAGCATGACGATCCGTCCTGGCCGTCGCGCGCCCACAGCTGGATCAGGCTCCTCAAGCTCGATGTTTGGGTGACGCTCGCGATTCTCACGTGCGCCACTTTGCCGTTCTACCTGCTCGGCGCCGGTATTCTTCATGCCACGGACCAGCATCCACAGGGGCTGGAGACCGTTCATGTCCTGTCCGCAATGTTTACCCAGACGCTCGGCGGCTGGTCGCTGGGGCTGTTCGGTAGTGCGGCGTTCTGCATCCTGTTCTCGAGCGTCGTCGCCGGTTTCGGCGGGATCAGCCGCTTCGCACCGGATTACCTGATCGAGTTTGGATATCTCGATCGCGCAAAACTGCAGGAGCGCATCCGGTGGATCCGCGTTTGCGGAGGTGTTCTGCCCATCGCCAGCATGCTGTTCTATCTGTTTCTCCCCAGCCCGGTCGCGCTGCTCATCATCGGGGCGCTGATGGGCGCTCTCCTGCTTCCGATGCAGAGCGGCGCAACGCTCTGGCTGCAACGGCACCGGCTGGATGCACGCGTGCGTCCATCAGCGGCAGCGCGAGTATTCTTGTGGCTGACGTTTGTGTTCCAAGTGCTGATGGCGGTCGGCTTGACCTGGATCGTCGTCCATCAAGCTATGGATTGATGCGCGTGCGCAGCAGAACTACCCGATAGGGGTCCCACGTCGATGCGTTCCAGATGACGTCGACACCCTTGCCCGCGGGTCGGATCCACTCCTCGATGATGTTGGCCCCATACAGCCAGCCGTAGTCGCCTCTCTGCAGTTGCGCCGACGGCGCCTGGCATTTATCGCCAGTGCAGGCCGGATGATGCAGCGCGCCTCCCGGCGCATATTGGCCCGCGAGAGGCCGCTCATCCGGGTCGCCGCCGACGATCAGGTCTTGTGGCGGCGTCCATGGGCCCCACGGGTCATCGGCGGTGCGCATGCGGATAGCGCCGTTTCCGACGACGACGTTGCTGCAATCCGTGCGCACAAAGATCTCGAGCACACCGCAATTGGGCGCCCACTGCGGGATCGGGAATTTGCTGATGCCGCCGCCGTAGAACATCACCCACTTCTTGAGATGCTCGATCCAGACGATGCTCATGTGCTGGACGATGTCGTGGACTTCTTGTGGCTGAACGCCCGCTTGCGAAGCGTCGAGATCGACGGCTGCGGCTTCGCGTTCTTCGCTGCTGAAGCGAGGCACGCCGTCGGCGCCGGTACCGGTGTAGAAGTGCACGTCCCACGAGAATCCCGGTCCGCCGGGCATGTCGATATAGGCAAAGTACAGCGCCAACGTCGAGCCCTTTGCATTGACACCGATGAAACCGGGGCGCCCCCACAGGAACACCCGCCGGCGCTCTCCCGCGGCGCCTGTACTTCGATAGTCCTGCCTTGCGCGACCCGAACCCCTTTCGGGTACGAAATCCGAGACCGTGCGCAGAGCGACATTAGTGAACTTGTTGGTCAGCCAATCCCGCGTGTCGGTGTAGAGGCGCGGATCCGTCGTGCTGCGAAGCCCCGCGAGATGCCGGATGCCGTACGCGCCGACGCGCCCGAAATCCGTGTCCGCCCAGATCGAGCTCGTCCTGTCGCTGCACAGGCCGCTGGGCTGGATCGGTGCGCCGGGGGCGTCGAACAGGGTGTCGGCATTGCAGCCTGGCAGAGTATCGCTGCACGGAAGCGTCAGGCCCTCGCGCTTGTCGGGTCTCTCACCGAGGAAACCCAGCCCCGCGTCGCAGGTGAGACCATTGCTGCATTCCGCGTCCACGCGACAGCCCTGCGGCTTGGCCGTGAGGAACAAGCCAAATTCCCGAGCGCCGTTGCTGAATCCGCCGACCGGCGTCTTGAGTCCCTCCATGGGATGGCCAGGATCGATCGCCCAGGCCTGCGAACTGCCCGGGTCCTGTCCCAGCTTCAGCCGGGGAAGGTTCGCAGCGGTGATCCGCGTCGGGTCGGGCCATTCGGCGAGATCGATGGTGCCGAACGAATCATCGTGAGTCGGACTGATCCCTCCGCCCTTCTCGCTGCCGTGCGTATCGCCGAACAGGAAATGAATCTTCCCGCCGTGCTCGTAGCTCCAGCCCAGATCGGTGCCGTAGAAGCCAATCCGGTGCGGCTGGACGTTGTCCGGATGCAGCACCGCATCGAAACCAGCGAACGGCCCGAGCACTTCAGTCGCTTTCGGATGCGGTGCCGCGGCACAGCCAAGCGCCGTACTCAACACGGCAATGCCGAAGCAGTGGGTAAGCAAGCGGCCGCAGGCGGTCTGGGCGTTCGGTCGACTCGCTTCAGGTGGATGCATGGGAACTGCGCTCAACGGTTCATTCGCGTTCGCAGCAGGACGATGCGGTACGGATCCCAGGTCGATGCATTCCAGATGACGTCCACGCCGTTGCCCGCCGGCCGGATCCACTGTTCGATGATATTCGCGCCGTAGAGAAAGCCGTATTCGCGCGGGTTAACCCCTTCCCAGTCGGTGTGGCCGGCACAGTTCCATTCAACGCAGTCCGGGTGACGCAGAATGCCGCCGGGTGCGTATAAAAGTTCCGGCGGGCTTTTGTCCGGGTCGCCGCCGATGAGCACATCCTGTGGTGGGCTCCAGGGTCCCCACGGATCGTCGGCGCTGCGCATGCGGATCGCGCCATTGCCGATAACCACGTTCCTGCACTCCGAGCGCGTGAAGAACTCCAGCACACCGCAGTTGGCAAGAATCGGCGAGGGCAACTTGATCATGCCCCCGCCGTAGAGCATGACCCACTTCTTGAGCGGCTCCACCCAGGCGACGCTCATCTGATCGACAACGTCGTGAACTTCGCCGGACTGAATGCCTGCGCGCGTGGAATCGAGGTCGACGGCAACGGCGTCCAGTTCATTCGCACTGAATTGCGGAATGCCTTTCGCATCCTTACCCGTGTAGTAGTGAACGTCCCATCGGAAATCCGGCGCGGCGGGCATATCGACATAGGCAAAGTACAGGCCGAGCGATCGCCCGCGCGCGCTCACTCCAATGAAGCCCGGGCGGCCCCAGAGAAAAACGCGTTGGTTGCCGCCCGCACGATCAGCGATCCCGTAGTCCTGATTGACGTGGCCCGAACCGCGTGCCGGTGTGAAATCTCTGACCGTGCGCAGTGTGACGTTCGCAAACTTGTTCGTGAACCAGGCCTTCGTATCGGTGTAACGCCTCGGATCCGATGGGCTGCGTACTCCGACCAGGTTCTTGAGTCCCATGCTGCTGATCCGGCCCACGTCGGTGTTTGCCCAAGCCGAGCTCGACGGATCGGTGCAGAAGCCGCTGCCCGCCACGGGCTTGTCGCCCTGCTCGAACATCGTGTCGGCGTTGCATCCGGGGGCGTCATCGATGCAGCCCACCGTCGGCCCTTTCTCGTTGTCATATCGTTCCGCGACGAATCCCAGTCCGGAGTCGCAGCTGAAACCGTTGCTGCAGTCGGCATCCGCGCGGCAGCCCTGCGGCTTGGAGGTGTAGAAAATTCCGAATTCGTGCCGGCCGTTGCTGAATCCGCCGATCGGGGTCTTGAAGGACTCCATGGCGTGCCCCGGATTGATCGCCGACATCTCGCTGGTGCCGGGATTCTGTCCGAGTTTGATCAGCGGAATCTGGCCGGGCCTGATGCGCGAAGGATCCCGCCACTCGGCGAGATCGATCGTTCCGAATGTATCGTCGTAAATGCCCTGGTTCGACACGTCGATCATCGCGCCCTTTTCGGTTGACGCGGTGTCGCCGAACAGGAAGTGCAGCTTGCCCTCGTGCTCGTAGCTCCATCCCAGGTCGGTGCCGTAATACGCGATGCGATGCGGCGAGAGGTTGTCCGGATGCAGAGGCGCGTAGTGGCCGGTGAAGGGGCCCAAAACGGTCGTCTTGCCCACCGACAGATCCGCGGCGCTGGCATTCACTAGACTCGTCAGGATCATGCCCGCCGAGAGCGCCCTCGACGAGACACCCGACACGTGGACTCTTCTCATTGCCGCGCCTCTATTCGTGTTCGCAGCAGGACCACGCGATACGGATCCCAGGTCGAAGCGTTCCAGAGAATTTCCACACCGCCATCCACCGGGCGCGTCCACTGTTCGATGATGTTCGCGCTATAGAAGAAGCCGTGCTCTTCCGCCTGGTAGGCGAACATGTCGCTGTGTGGCGCACAGCTGGGATCCGTGCAGCCCGGGTGTCGCAGCGCGCCGCCGGGACCGAATTGCCCGTGAGGCCCGGCTGCGGGATCGCCGCCGACGATCACATCCTGCGGCGGTGTCCACGGTCCCCAGGGATCGTCCGCGGTACGCATGCGCACGGCCCCATTGCCCATGTTCACGTCCTTGCATTCTGCGCCGGTAAAGAGCTCCAGCACGCCGCAGTTCGGCAGTGCGGCGGTCGGGAGCCTGGACAATCCGCCGCCATAGAGCATGACCCATTTCTTGAGCGGCGCGATCCAAGCGACGCTGACCTGGTTGGTGATGTCGTGGACCTCGTCCGCCTGCACGCCCTCGCGACTCGAGTCCAGATCGACCGGTACGGCGTCGCGCTCGTTCGGGCTGAACTGGGCAACCCTGTTCACGGTGCCGGAGTAATGGTTCGGCTGCCACGCAAAGCCAGGACCGGCCGGCATGTCGACGTACGCAAAGTACAGGCTCATGCTGCGCCCATTCTTGGCGACACCGATGAAGCCCGGGCGCCCCCAGAGGAACACGCGGCGTTTGCCACCCGCACCGCTTGCGGGAGTGAAGTTCTGCGCTGCGGAATTCGCGGCTGGGTCGAAGGCCTCTACCGTGCGCACCGTGACGTTCATGAACTTGTTCGTCAGCCACTCGTGAATGTCACCGTACTTCTTTGGCACGTCTGAATCGCGAATGCCGATTAGAACTCTCAAGCCGATGTTGCTCAGCAGATTGGAGACCCGGTCGCCGCCAAGCACGCTCGTTTCGTCGGCGCAGAATCCGCTCCCCGGGACCGCCGCGCCAGCAACATCAACCATGGTGTCGGGCGTGCAACCCGGAGTACCGTCCCGGCAGCCGAGCGTGAGATTCGCTTCTTCGGAGTATCTGCTGCCGAGGTAACCGAAAGTCGCATCGCAAGCCAGTCCATTGCTGCACTCTGCGTCCTTGGTGCAGCCCTGCGGCTTGCCGATGTTGAAGATGCCGAATTCACGCGTGCCGTTGCTGAAGCCACCGATCGGCGTCTTGCCCAGATCCATCGCGTGCCCGGGATCGATGGCCGACATCTCGGCGCTTCCCGGATTCTGTCCGAGCTTGATCAGCGGGATATTGGTGGGCGTGATCGTTGACGGATCCGGCCACTTACTGAGATCGATGGCGCCAAAGCCATCGTCGAAGCGAGCACCGGTCGAGGCCTCGATGGGCGCGTAGGCTTCGGTGGCCCACGTGTCGCCGAACAGGAAGTGCAGCTTGCCCTCGTGCTCATAGCTCCATCCGAGGTCGGTCCCGTAATACTCGATGCGATGGGGCGCCAGGTTGTCGGGGTGCAGTTGGGCGCCATCGCCCGTGAACGGTCCCAGATAAACCGTCGACTCCACCGCAGGAGGGGCGTCGGCGCCACACGCTGCGAGTGCACCGGAGACCAGGGCAATCGCCGCATTCTTGATTGATGACATGGGCGCCTCCTAGGCAGGCGTCGGTGCCTGCGGATGCAGCAGCTTTCGGTCTTTCAATTCCTTCCATAGGGCGGGCGGAATGGGCTCATCGAGCACGGCGACGTTGTGCTTCGTCTCCTTCACGTTCTGGCCGCCGGGAATGACACTCACCACCAGGGGGTTGGCGAGGATGAATTGCAAAGCTGCGGCCGGAAGATTGACCTTATGGGTTTGACACACGGCGTCTATGGCGCGCGCCCGCGCCACGACCTCGGGTGGGGCATCTGAATAGTTGTACGTGGTACCGCCGGCCAGGATTCCGGAGTTGTATGGGCCGCCGGCGACTATGCCGACGCCGCGCTTGGAGCATTGCGGAAACAGCGTATCGATCGGCACCTGCTCTAGCAGCGTGTATCGACCGGCAATCAGGAAGAGATCCGGATCCGCAAGCTCCAGCAATCTGGCGCACGGTTCCCACTCGTTGACTCCTGCACCGATCGCCGATACCTCGCCACTGTCTCGCAACTCAGCCAGCGCACGCCAGCCTCCCGTCTCCATCAGCTCCCGAATGCGGGCCTCGGACCCATCCCTGCCGCCGTGAGCAAATGCGCAGATGTCGTGCACGTACAGGATGTCGACCCGATCCAGGCCGATGCGCTTGAGACTGTCCTCGTACGAGAGCATCACGCCGTCGTAGGAATAGTCGTAATGGAAGCGCACTTGCGGCGTCTCGACGAAGAACAGGCCGTTCACTTCATCCTTTTTGCAGGGAACGAGCAGACGCCCGACCTTGGTCGAGACGATGAAATCTTTTCGCGGGCGCTTGGCGAGCAGGCGCCCGACTCGCATCTCCGACAGACCCAAGCCATAGAGCGGCGCCGTGTCGTAGTAGCGCATGCCACTTTCCCACGCGGTCGAAAGCGTCCGATCGCAATCCTCTTCACTCAGCGGACGCAGGTAGTTGCCGAGCGGTGCCGAGCCGAAGCCCATTGCCGTGAAGTTCAGCTCTTTTCCCGCACGCGTCACGAAGCGCCGCCGTCCGGTTGCGCGTAATTTGTCAGTCATGGGTTGACCTCGATTCGCTTGGTGTCGCCGATCGCCCCCAAGGCTTATGGGAGTGGCCGCCTGCTTTTCGCGCTACTATCTAACATGTCACTCGTATTGCGCAACCAAGATTGGCGCCGGGTCGACGACCAGCCTGCGGCGAAGAGTCGAAAGGGTGATCACCGCGTGCGTACCGACGCCCATCGCAGCTCGACTTGTCCGATGCAAGGGAAAAATTGTAACACACTGATATTACTGTATTTTATGCGTTAATGCGGTGGACGACCCGATCACACGAAGTCGTCAGTTTGAATCAGCTGCCCGCGGCGTACCTGGCTGCGGTGAGTTGGCGGGCGCCAACGGGAGGCTTCAGGAATTGATAGCCTTCGAGCTGACATGTTAGTATCCGAGCAAGTCGCCTCGATTTGCCAAATAAGGGGCCCGGTCGGGAACAGTCCCCAACGGGCATCGGGTAAGCGCGTCTCCGATCAACAACCGCTGTGGACTGACCGGCCGATGAGCGACAAGCCTGACGCAAAGAAGTGGCGAAATCCGCAATTCGTCGACAACGCCGGCGCCGAAAAAATTTCGCGGTCGCTGACGCGGGGCACGGAGCTGCGCCGCAAGACAGCCGCCGGTTGGGCTCTCGGCACGTTTGTGATCGAATCTCCGGTCCCCGCCACGTTGAACAGTCTGGCGCTCGCCGGCTTCGACTTCGTCGTCATCGACATGGAGCATTCATCCGTCGATTTCTCCAGGCTCGAACCGTTGATCGCGGCGGGCCAGGCCGCGGGCCTGGCGACGCTCGTTCGCCCGTGGGGAGCCGAAGTCGGGCTCATCGGCAAGATCCTCGACATGGGTGCGAACGGCATCATGGCGCCGCGCGTCGAATCGCCGGAGCTCGCACGCGCGATCGTCGAACAGGTGCGCTTCGCGCCACTCGGCAACCGCGGTTTCGCGCCGCTGATCAAGTACGACTCGATGGGCGAACCGCTGCAGGCGCTGGACGATTCAACGTATCTCGTCGTCCAGATCGAGGGACGGAACGCGGTCGCAAGAATTGCCGACATCGCCTCAGTTCCGGGGATCGATGCGGTGTTCGTCGGACCCTATGATCTCGCGCTGTCGCTCAACGTGCCTCCCGGGAGCCCGCAGGTCATTGCGGCAGCCGAAAAGCTGGCGAGCGCTGTCCCAGGCAGTCTGGGCTTGGGGATCTATATCGACGATTCGGCAAAGTGCGCCGAATGGGCCGCGCGACGCTTCGCGCTGCAATGCGTGAGCTTTGACGGCCGCATGTTGTCGAACGGCGCGCGCTCGGTCGTGACTCAAGCAAGACTCGCAATGCGCTGGAAGGATCGAAATGCCTGAGTGGAGAGTGGTGCATGGCCCCGGGCTCGAGCACGGCGGACGTCATTGCCCGATGCGCGGCTGAGCTGTTCGCGGCCGAATCGGCGCGGCGTTCGATCGAGCCGCTCACGAAGACCTTTCCCGGCCTCAGCGTGCCGGAAGCCTATCGAATTCAGCAAGCCAACGTAGAACGCCGTCTCGCGCGCGGGGAGCGCATCGTCGGCCACAAAATCGGCCTTACCGCGAAGGCTATGCAGGAACTGTTTGGGGTCAGCGAGCCCGACTACGGCCACCTGATGAATACGATGCTGCACGATGAACGCACGCCGCTCGACTTGAGCGCGCTGATCGATCCCCAGATCGAAGTCGAACCCGCGTTCGTTCTCGGCAAGCGACTGCAGGGACCGGGCGTGAGCATTGCGGACGTGCTGGCCGCCACGAAATACGTCTCCGTATGCCTCGAGGTCATCGATTCGCGCATCACCGACTGGCGCGTCAAGCTGCAGGATACGGTGGCCGACAATGGCTCGAGCGCGCGCGTCGTCCTGGGCGCAGAAAAGGTCGCTCCGTCCACCGTTCGGCTGGACGACATGGCGACCGAGCTCGAGCTGGATGGTGCCGTGGTCGAAACCGGCAACACCAGCGCAATCCTGGGCCACCCCGCGAATGGCATCGCCTGGCTCGCCAACCGCATTGCGGAATTCGGCCTCGCGTTGGAGCCGGGGCACGTTGTCCTGCCGGGGACCTGCACGCGTTCGGTGCGCATCGGCGGCCATCGCCGGACCGTGGGCCGTATTGCGGGTCTCGGGGAGGTCAGTCTGCAGCTGGCCGGCGCGCCATCGGCATCGAAGAACAGGGGCGCATAGACACGCTCGCCACGTGCTGAGCGTGCAATCTGATTTTGGAGCAGACCACCATGCGAGACACCACGGCTGCCGGGCTCGAAGCGACCATCCGCGAGTATTTTGACGCCTGCAATGAAGCCGATACCGGCAAGATCAGCGCGTGCTTCGAGCCGGATGCCGTGCACTATTTTCCGGCAGGCGCGCCGCAGGGAACCTTTGTCGGCGCGAAGGCAATCGCGGCGGGATGGGTAAATGCCGTCAGAAACCTGGGTTCTGTCTGGACCATAGACCGAATTATTGTCGACGCTCCAGGGCTCGAAGCCGTGATCGAGTGGACGCACTTCAAGCCGAAACAGGGTGTGCATCTGCGTGGCGATGAGTGGTACATCTTTTCGAAGAGTGGCCTGATTCGCGAGATCCGCGCCTACTATTCATGTCCGCCGGCGACGACCGAGAGGCGCAATCACGAGATCGGCAACTTCGACTATGGTGCGCGCGGCTATCCCATGACACCGCCGCCAGTGAAACGCTGACCGATGAAAATTACTGCGGCGGAAAGCTTCGTCCTG
>Ga0180104_1000026_pt1 | contig 48146 bp, 46 predicted proteins | sample EasRiv730_16_1Da_FD_121791 | JGI IMG/M metagenome (GOLD analysis project Ga0180104, IMG submission 121791) | Soil microbial communities from meander-bound floodplain in the East River, Colorado, USA - East River metaG ERMLT730_16_1Da | ecosystem: Environmental > Terrestrial > Soil > Floodplain ... | reverse complement strand
GCTCAAGCCCTTGCCGATGAGGAGCAGGATCTGGATTTCGCGGTTGCTCAGCCGGTCGATCGGATTGGCCGCGACGTGGGCTCCTCCTGAGGTGAACTTCTGGATCATGCTGTTGCCGACGGAATCGCTGACGTAGATCCCGCCGTCGAGTACTCGGCGCACGGCGACCAGGAACTGCTCGCTCGCCGCCTGCTTCATGATGTAGCCGCTCGCCCCTGCGCTCAGCATCCGCTCGGCGTAGATCGTCTCGTCGTGCATGGACAGCACGAGGATCGGCAGTGTCGGGTAATGGGCGCGGACATCGCGTACCAGCTCGATCCCGTCTCCCTGCTTGAGCGAGATGTCGACGATGATCGCGTCGGGGCGCTGCTCCCTCAGCGCGGCTCGTGCCTCGCGGACCGTCTCCGCCTCGCCGCAGACATCGAGGTCTTCTTCCTGATCGATGAGGCGGCGCAGTCCCTGGCGCACGATGGGGTGGTCGTCAACGACGAGCACCCGCCGAGGTCGCTTCTTCGCCACCGTGCCGGTGACGCCTGACGGGGTTCTCGACACCGCTGGTCCCGTGTTCATTCTGGCTTTCTCCTTCGCCCGTTGAGACTCAGGTTGCTTCATCGCCTGTCGGCAATCCGGTCTCGTCCGATTGCCCGCCGACAATATCCGACGCCGCCGGCTGGCGGCAACTCAAGATCACGCGCGTGCCGCCCTCCTTCCGGGCCTCTATGACCACTTCTCCGCCGAGCATGGTCGCGCGATAGCGCATGATCTTGAGCCCCATGCCGGAGGTGAGGCTGGCGCCGGGCGCCAGCCCACTGCCGTTGTCACTTACGATGAGCGCCACGCTCGCTCCGGTGACCTGCAAATCGATGAGCACATCGCTCGCATGACCGTGTTTTATGGCGTTGTTCACCGCTTCCTGAGCGATGCGGTACAGATGATTGCTCGCACCGGAATCGAGAGCGAGCTGCGGCCAGATCCGGCTGCGGAATCTCACTTGCGTACCGTAAGTCTCGCGCATCCTTGTCGCGAGCACGCGCAATGCCGAGGGCAGGCCACCGCGTTCGATGCTGACCGGCGACAGCCCGCGCGCCAGCTGGCGCGTGTTCTCGATCGCGTTGTTGACCAGCGCCACGATCTCTTCCGCGTCCCCGACCGAGGCCGAATTCTCCTTGGCCAGGCGCCCGACCAGGCCGCGCAACATCAGCGCGACGCCGGTGAGCTCCTGCCCGAGGCCATCGTGCAGGTCGTTGCCGATGCGCCGCTGTTCGCGGTTGGCGATCTCGATGATCTCGCGCTCGAGCTCACGCCGCTGAGTGACGTCTTCCATGACGACCAGCCGCAGCTTCTCGCCCCCGATCTCGATCGGCGTGAATACGCAGTCCGCCAGGAACACCGAACCATCGCGCCGCGCGCACTCGATGTCGAGCTGGAAGAAGTCGGCCTCACTCAGCTGCCGATCGATCTCGGCCTTGGCCTCGCGATACTGCGCTTCCGAGAACATGGTCAGCATCCGCCCGTGCCGGCCAACCAGCTCGGCGGGTTCGTAGCCCGTGAGGCGCACCAGCGCCCGATTCACCAGGCGGATCGTGCTGTGGACGTCGAGCACGATCACGCCCTCGCGCATGGCCTCGAGGACGCGCCCGTGAGTCCGTAACGCTTCCTCGCCACGGCGCCGCGCCGTGATGTCGTAGACGACGCCGATCACCAGAACGGTCCCGGAATCCGTCGTGCGCAATGGCTGATTGATCGTGTGCAGCCAACGCTCTTCGCCGCGCGCGTCCACGATGCGTACCTCGGCGTCGGTCAGCTCACCCTGGAGCAGGCGATTAGTGCGCTCTCGTGCGCCGCCGAGCTCTTCCGGCGGAAGGAACACATGCCAGCCGCCCAACAGACGGGCCTCCTCGAGACTCAGGCCGATGATGCGTTGAAACCCGTCGCTCACCCAGCGCAAAGTCGTGCCACCCTGCGGATCGACTTCAAAATCCTGGATGAATCCTTCAGCGAACTCGCCCACCGTTCGATAGCGAAGCTCACTTTGCCGCAGCGCCTCCTCGACCTGCTTGCGTGCATCGATGTCCATCGACGTACCGGTGACGCGCACCGGACGGCCCTCGACGTCGCGCGCAACGACGCGACCTCGATCCAGCATCCAGCGCCAGCTGCCGTCCGCGCAACGAATGCGGTACTCCAGCTCGACCGAGTTCGTCCGACCGTCGAGATGATCCTTTACGCGCGCTTCGACGCGTGCAAGGTCGTCGGGATGCACTCGCTGCAGCCAGGGCCGCGGTCCGGCGTACCAGTCTTGCGGCGTCCAGCCGGTGATCGCGAACCACTGCGAGCTGCGGGACGTGAAGTTCGCTAGCAAGTCCCAGTCCCAGTAGCCGATGTTGCCGCCCCAGAGCACCGTATCGAATCGGCGCTCGCTGTCCTTCAGCCGCTGTTCGACGAGCTTGCGGTCCGTGATGTCGCGTCCGGTGAGGACCACGCCCTGGATCGCCCCATCGTCAAGTCGATTGAGCAACGTGCACTCAAGGTATGCCCACTGGCCGTCACCGCGCGCGAGTCGCACTTCGACTGTCGGCGGCGCCGTCACCACTGGACTTGGAGTGAGACGGTCGAATCTCGCGCGTAGCGGTGCACGATCGTCAGGGTGGACGTACTCGATAAGCTGTTTACCCACGAGCTCCGAAGGCGGGTGACTCAGCAGCCGCTCGACCTGGCCGTTCTGCTGCATGACCGTGCCATCGCGGTCGAGCACCAGGATGAGATCGCGGCTGTACGATGCGGCGACCTGCGCCAGATGCTCGTCGGAGATATTCGCCGAGGCCGCGCTCCCGTCCGCGACGTTTGGGCGCGATGCGCTCATGGGTTGGGCCGGCCTCCCTGCCATCGCGTCTCGATCACCCCGGTTTCCTAGAATTGAGAGTCATGCGCAGGTCCCTTTGATCGATCAAGAGCTCGAGGCCCGCATTGGTCCACATCTGTGGGGAAGAAGCAATCAATCGGGAGTGGAGCGGGTGATGGGAATCGAACCCACGTTAGTAGCTTGGGAAGCTACAGTTCTACCATTGAACTACACCCGCTCGTGCCCGTGATTCTAGGCGGCCTGCGATCGTTGCTCAACGACGCATCTGCAGGACCTGCTCCCCGAAGATCCCGTCGACGCTGTCGAGATCGATGATCAGAGGCACGCCGTTCTGCTCCGGGTCGCGCGCCCGTTCCCGCTCGTGCATGCGTGCATATACCGTTCGACGGGTCGCCTCGGAGTTGTCGACGTGCCCGCGGCCGCGAAGAGTGATGAACGCGCGGCTGGTCGGGCTGACATCGCCATAAAGGAGCGAGATGCTCGGGCTCTTGGCGAGCGCCCCGATGATCCCGCCCGTTGGTTTGCGCACCCAGACCGCCAACTGCGTGTCGCTGAAGGACTGTGTGCTGCCGCGGAAAGAAAGCTCGGGCCGTCCGTCGTTACTCACGTAACCGACGCAAATCGGACGGAAGCGCGCGAATGCCGTATCGATGGCTTCCTTGAGTGCCGGCGGGAGCTTGAGCTCGGTCAGAGGAGGCGGTGGCTGTGTCATCGGGTGGCCCTCGCATTGCTGCTTGTATGCAAAGTACGACGCGTCGATTCTATGTAGGCTTGAATTACGACTTCAATGCAATGCCGTTGGGGCAAAGCCCACCGGATAGGCTCGCGGCGACAGTGGTGATGACAACGACTTCCTCAGATATCCAGCGACGGCGTGTGCGCAGCTTCGTGCGCCGCGGCGGGCGCATCACCACAGCACAAGCCCGGGCTCTCCGGGAGCTCTGGCCACACTTCGGCGTCGATTTCGCGCCGCAGTTTCTCGATCTCGATGCAGTTTTCGGGCGGCGCGCCCCGCGCCTGCTCGAGATCGGCTTTGGCAACGGTGACATGCTGCTGGCCATTGCACGCGAGCGGCCCGAGTGGGATTGCTTAGGTATAGAGGTTCACGAACCCGGCGTGGGCAGGGTGCTCCTGCAAGCCAGCGAACTCGGTCTGCAGAACGTGCGGGTCATTTGTCACGACGCCGTCGAGGTGCTCGAGCAACAGCTCGACGACGAATCGATCGACGAGATCCTCGTCTTCTTTCCCGACCCCTGGCCGAAGAAGCGACATCACAAGCGGCGGCTGATCCAGCCCCCGTTCGTTTCAATGCTGGCGCGCAAACTGGGGCATGGCGGAGTTCTGCGGCTGGCAACCGACTGGCAGCCTTATGCCGAGCAGATGTTAGAGACGCTGAACGCTTGTGAATTACTCGTGAACAGCGCCAAGGATGGCGCATTCACGCCGCGGCCCAGCATCCGGCCGCTGACGCGCTTTGAACGTCGCGGACAGCGTCTGGGCCACGGGGTGTGGGATCTGGAATACAGCAGGAAGAGCTAGCTGCCGGTGCCGATGCTGCCCTTGACGCCATCGATCACGAATTGAATGGCCAGGGCGCCCAGGATCACGCCGGTCAGCCGGCTGATGACGTTGGCGCCGGTCAAGCCGAGCACCCGCATGACGCGCGGTGTGAGCAGCATCAGGACGTAGGTGATGACCAGAACGACCACGACGACCACCATCATTCCGAAGAACAAGAGCGACGCGCGCGGCACGGGTCCGGTCACCAGCAGGATCGTCGCCAGCGCGCCAGGGCCGGCAATGAACGGAAATGCGAGCGGGAAGACCGAGATGTCCTCGCGTTGCTTCACCTCGGCCTCCTCCATGCTGGTCGTCGTTCGTGCACCCGATGGGCGCACGTAGACCATGTCCAACGCGATCAGGAATAGCATCAGGCCACCGAAAATGCGGAATGCATTCAGGCTGATGGCCATCGCGTCGAGCAAGGCCCCGCCCACGAACGCAAAGATCAACAGGATCACTCCCGCGAGGATCACAGCCTTGCACGCCATCTTTCGCTTATAGCCTGAACTCGCGCCCTCGGTGAGTGCAGCGAAAAGCGGCACCAGGCTGATGGGTTCGACCACGACGAAGAACATCACGAAGAATTTGATGAGCGTCTCGATCATGATGCTACGCGCCAAATATTGTGCTTGCGTCGTCCGCGCTTGCGGGATCACACTTTGCCGCGAGCGAGCATAGCAGGGGAATCGAAATGGACGCACCGACGCCGAGCGCACCGAAGCCGATCGTTGGCGACTGGTACCGCCGCCAGGGCGGTGAGCTGTTCGAGGTGGTTGCGGTCGATGACGACGACGGCACGATCGAAGTTCAACACTTCGACGGTACAGTGGAAGAGCTCGACTTCGATGCCTGGGATGACCAGTGGGAAGACGCGCTGATCGAGGCTGCCGAAGCGCCGGAGGACTGGACCGGCTCGGTGGACATGGAGCCCGAGGACACCGAGGACAAGAACGAAGTCAATTCCGAGCAGCAGTGGCTGAGCCCGCTCGACTATCTCGACCAGTCACGCTGAACCCAGCGCCGATTTCCGCGTTCACCGGCTTTCGCCGCCCGGCGATTGCTGCGGGACCCGCCCGACAAGCCAGTACAGAAGAATCAGCCCGGGCATGCTGAGGGAAGCGGTATAGACGAAGAACCACGGATAGCCCACGGCATCGACCACGAAGCCGGACGTGCCCATCAGCAACTTTCCTGGCAGCGCATAGAGCGACGAAAGCAACGCGTACTGAGTAGCCGTGTATTTGCTGCTCGTCAGACTCGACATGAACGCAATCAGCGCCGTGCCATGCACGCCCAGCGAGAGGTTGTCGGCGCTGTTGACGATAGCGAGCCCCACCAACCCCGGCGCGGGCGTCGCGGCGAGCGCCGCGAACGCCAGGTTGGAACAAATCACCAAGACGCTTCCCAGGACGAGCGCACGCGTCGTGCCGAGTTTCGCGACCACCGTGCCACCCAGCAGCACGCCGAGAATCCCCATCACCAGCCCGAATCCCTTCACCACCGCTGCGATTTCCTTGAGTGTGAAGCCGGTGTCGAGATAAAAGGGGTTTGACATCACGCCCATGGCATAGTCGGTCAAGCGATAAGTGCTGATGAAGACGAAGATCAGCACGCCGAGCTTCAAGCCAAAGCGGGAAAAGAAATCAGCGAGCGGGCAGACCACGGCGTCCACGAACTTTGCTCCCGCGCCACGCAACGCATCCGGCCAGTGCGCCTTGCTTGCAACCCAGTCGATGACGCGCTGGTTGCGCGTTTCGGAATCGGGCGAGGCGGCGACGTCGGGCTCGCGACTGAGCAGGGTGGTCGCGATCCCGATGCCCATGAGTGCCGCCATGGTCATGTACGACCTGGCCCAACCGAGGTCCGCGGCGATCCACAGCGCGCCGGCGGTGCCGGTCATGATCGCAACCCGATAGCCCAGCTGATACGCCGCCGCCATCGCCCCCTGGAGATTTACAGGTGCGGACTCTATGCGCCATGCATCGATCGAGATGTCCTGCGTTGCGGAGCAGAAAGCGATGAACAACGCGCCCAGCACTACGGGCGTCAGGTCGGCGGCCGGATCACAGTGTGCGAGCCGAAAGAGTCCGAGCACGACGCCGATCTGCGCCACCAGCATCCAGCCGCGTCGTCGTCCGAGCAATCGATGCAGAAACGGCAAAGGCACTCGGTCAACGATTGGCGCCCACAGGAACTTGATGGAATAGAGGATCCCGACCCAGGCGAGCATGCCGATCGTCGCCCGCTCGATTCCGACCTGCCGCAGCCACGCGGACAGTGTCTGGAACACCAGCATGAACGGCAGCCCGGCGGAAAAGCCGAGAAATAGCATTGAAGCGATGCGCGGCTGCCGGTAGACGAGGATGGCATCGAGCCAACCCCTGCTTGCCGGTTCCGGAGCTGATGGGCTGGACGCAGGGGTCAAAGGTCGTAATCCATGATCAGCGGCGCGTGATCGGAGAAGCGCCGCGCCTTGTAGATGCTGGCGCGCCGCACCGTTTTCGCGAGTCGAGGACTCACGACCTGGTAGTCGATCCGCCAGCCGACGTTTTTCGCCCAGGCGCGTCCGCGGTTGGACCACCACGTGTACTGATTCGGCCGCGGATCCACGGCGCGAAACGCATCGCAGTAGCGTGCGGGTCCGAAGAGCTCATCCATCCATGCGCGCTCCTCTGGAAGGAAGCCCGAGTTCTTCTGGTTCGAGCGCCAGTTCCTGAGGTCTATGGGCTTGTGAGCGATGTTCCAGTCGCCGCACAGGATGTAGTCGCGGCGCGCACGGGAGAGCTTGCGCAGGTACGGCATGAAGCAGGCCAGCCAGCGGAATTTCGATGCCTGCCGCTCAGGGCCAGCGGAGCCCGATGGCAAGTAGACAGACACGACGCACAGACGCCCGAAGCGCGCCTCCAGGTATCGCCCTTCGCGATCGAACTCGGGCACGCCGAATCCGCGCAGGACGCGATCGGGCTCGCGCTTCGCATAGAGCGCAGTGCCAGAATAACCCTTGCGCTCGGCATCGAAATAGAAGGAGTGATAGCCCTTGGGCCGGAAATGGTCGGCCGCGAGCTGCCCTTCGTGCGCCTTGGTTTCCTGCAAACAGACGACGTCCGCCCGCTGACGCTTCAGCCACTCGAAAAAGCCTTTCTGAGCCGCGGAACGGATGCCGTTGACGTTAAGCGTGATGATGCGCATGTGCGGAGTATAGAAAAGGTTGACAGTGGGCAGTTGACAGTTGGCAGCAAGAGAGGAGATGGTCCCCTGCCAACTGTCAACTGTTCACTGTCAACCAGTCTTCCTTGCTGTCAACCGCCCACTGTCAACCTTCAACCTTCCCATGCTTCCTCACCAACAGCAGTTCATCGACCTCGCGCTGGGCCTGGGCGCGCTCAAGTTCGGCGAATTCACACTGAAGTCGGGACGCCGGAGTCCGTACTTCTTCAATGCGGGTGCGTTCAACACGGGCGGCGCACTCGCGGTGCTCGGCCGCTGTTATGCCGAGACGATCGTGCGCTCCGGGCTGCCCTTCGACATGCTCTTCGGCCCCGCATACAAGGGAATACCGCTCGTCACCGCGACGGCGATTGCACTCGCCGAGCTCCAAGGTCGCGATGTGCCCTACGCGTTCAATCGCAAGGAAGCCAAGGATCACGGCGAGGGCGGCTCGATCATCGGCAGCCCGCTGACCGGCCGGGTGCTGATCGTCGATGACGTCATCACCGCCGGGACGGCGATTCGCGAATCGACTGACCTGATCCAGCGAGCGGGCGCCGAAGTGGCCGCGGTCGTACTCGCACTCGATCGGCAGGAGCGGGGACAGGGTGAGCGTTCTGCTGTACAGGAGGTCGAAGCGACACTGGGCGTTCAATGTGTGAGCATCATCACACTTTCAGACTTGATCGAATCGCTGGCGCACTCCGGAAATGATGAAACACTCGCGGCGATGCACAAGTATCGGGAATGTTACGGAATATGAGGGTGTTGCGACCGACACACGACGCGCTGCACTACTTATCTCTTGCGGATAGTCCCCGTACTTGAGGCAGAATAGTACCCCCTCCAGTTCGGGCTGGTGGATTTCGTGGTGACCTCGAGCAAGCTTCAATGGCTGGCTGCTTTCATTCTGCTCGTCACGGGCGGGATTGCGCTTGCTGCACAATCGAACAAGGGTTCTGACAAGCCGCTCTACAAGTGGGTCGATGAAAAGGGTGTCGTTCACTACGGCGACAGCGTGCCGCCACAGTACGCGAAGCAGGAACGGCGTGTACTGAACACTCAGGGCGTCGAAGTCGGACGGCTGGAACGCGAAAAGACCGACGCGGAAAGGGCTGCGGACGCAGCGCGTAATCGCGTAACTGCCAACGCCAGGCAGCGCGACCAGATCCTGCTCACCTCATATGTTTCGGTCGATCAGATCGAAGAAGTGCGCGACCAGCGCCTGGATCTCATCGAGGGACAGGTGCGGGTGACTGCGCAATACCTCGACACCCTGCAGGGCCGCCTCAAGAACCTGCAGACACAGGCCCATTTCTTCAGGCCGTACAGCACCAACGACACCGCCGGACCCATGCCGGATCAACTGGCAGAAGATCTGGTGCGGACGGTCAAGGAAATCCGGCAGCACGAGCGCAATCTCGCCGGCAAGCGTGCCGAACAGGAGGCGCTGCGTGAGCAGTTCCAGTCGGATATCGATCGCTATCTGGAATTGAAGACCCCGCGCCCGGACTGAGCGCCGCGGGGCGATCGCGCTGACGCCTTACTGGCGTCCCGAATGACCGAAGCCGCCCGCTCCGCGGCGACTCGCCTCGAACGACTCCACGATCTCGAGGTCCACCTGCAATACGGGCACGATCACCATCTGCGCGATGCGTTCGCCCGGTTGCACGGTGAAGCGCTCGCGTCCGCGGTTCCAGCACGACACCATCACCTGCCCCTGGTAGTCCGAGTCGATCAGTCCCACGAGGTTTCCGAGCACGATGCCGTGCTTGTGGCCGAGACCTGAACGCGGCAGCAACACGGCCGCTATGGATGAATCCTCCAGATGGATCGCGATCCCGGTCGGAATCAGCTCGGTGCTGCCGGGCTCGAGATCGAGCGGCGCGTCGAGGCAGGCACGCAGGTCGATGCCCGCCGAACCCGGAGTGGCGTAGTGAGGCAGGGGAAATTCGCGCCCGAGCCGCGCGTCGAGGATCTTGACCTTGAGGCGGCGTTGCGCGCTCACCGCGACGCGCGCCGGCTCAGACATGCGCCCGCTGCCGAGACGCGTGCGCTTCACGTACGCGATAGCGTTCCGCGATGAGCACCACCAGCTGGCGCGCAATATCCGCCTTGGCCGCGCGCTCAATCATCCTTCTCTCGCCGGGCCACAGCACCAGCAGCGCATTGTCGTCACAGTCGAACGCCAGCCCCTCGCCCACCAGGTTCGCGGCGATCATGTCGAGGTTCTTCTTCAGCAGTTTCTCACGGGCGTGTTGCTCGACCCTCTCGGTCTCCGCGGCAAATCCGACGACGAAGGGCCGGCGCTTGTCAGCGGAAACCGACGCCAGGATGTCAGGAGCCTTCACGAGATCCAGATGCATCGTGTCCCCGGTTTTCTTGATCTTCTGCGGCTGGGCCTGCGGCGGTCGGTAGTCGGCGACGGCGGCGGCGGAAATGAAGATGTCCATGGTCGGCAGTTCGCGATGCACGGCCTGGTACATTTCCTCCGCGCTCTCGACATTCACACGCCGCACGCCGGTGGGCGTATCGAGGGCGACCGGGCCGCTGATGAGCGTGACCTTGGCGCCCGCCGCACGCGCCGCCTGTGCGGTAGCGAAGCCCATCTTGCCCGAGCTGCGGTTGCTGATGAATCGCACCGGATCGATCGCTTCCCGGGTCGGACCCGCGGTGATGACCACGTGCAGCCCTTCGAGCTCGCGCGACCGGACGAGCAGGTCGAATGCGCGCTGGGCCAGTTCAACGGGCTCGAGCATCCTCCCCGGACCCACTTCTCCGCATGCCTGGTCACCTTCATCCGGACCGAGGATGGTTACGCCCCGCGCTCGAAGGGTTGAGACGTTTGCTTGCGTCGCCGCGTTGGACCACATGAGGCGGTTCATCGACGGCGCCACCGCCATCGGTGCGTCAGTCGCGAGACACAGCGTGCTCAGCAGATCCTCGGCTTGCCCATTCGCCAGTCTTGCGAGGAAGTTCGCGCTGGCTGGCGCAACCAGCACCAGCTCGGCCCAGCGCGCCAGCTCGATGTGTCCCATCGCGGCTTCGGCGGCGGCATCCCACAGGTCGTCGCGGGTCGGTCGGCCCGAGACAGCCTGAAACGTGAGCGGCGTGACGAACTGCCGTGCACCCGCCGTCATCACGACCTGGACGTCGGCCCCGCGTTCGGCAAGGCGGCGCACGAGGTCGGGACTCTTGTAGGCCGCGATGCCACCGGTGACGCCGAGCAGGATGCGTGTGCGATCGGAGGAGCTCATTGGCCCGCATTATCCGGGCGCGGCCCGGGGCGAGCAAACAGCGACAAGGAATAGTGAGATACCCGACAGTCGCAGCAGAAAACCGCGCTGCATCAGGGCGCTGCACTCCCCATACTTCCACCGACTCAATTCAAGGACGGTCTCTTCATGTCCATCCGCGATTGGCCGGTGACCGAACGACCGCGCGAAAAGCTGCTCGACCACGGTCCCGCGGCGCTCTCTGAAGCAGAACTCCTTGCGATCGTGATTCGCAATGGGCGGCGTGGCGCCAGCGCCATCGATGTTGCACGTTCCGTCCTCAAGGAGTTCCGCTCGCTGCGCGGACTCCTGAGCGCCGATGCGGAGCGCTTTTGCCGCCATCCGGGTCTCGGCAAAGCGCGTTATGCGGAACTGCAGGCCGCATTGGAACTGGCGCGGCGCCATTACCAGGAGGCATTGGAGGCCGGTCCGGGACTCAACTCGCCGAGCGCGACGCGCGACTTTCTGGTGTCGCGCTTGCGCGATCGGGCCTACGAGGTGTTCTGCTGCCTGCACCTCGATAACCGCCATCGACTGATCGCGTTTGATGAGCTGTTCCGCGGCACGATCGACGGCGCGAGCGTGCATCCGCGCGAGGTCGTCCGACAGGCGCTCGCCCGCAACGCGGCGGCCGTGATTCTCGCCCACAACCATCCGTCGGGCGTGGCGGAACCGAGCCAGGCCGATGAGTTGATCACGCAGCGGCTCAAGGAAGCCCTGGCGCTGGTCGACATCCGGTTGCTCGACCACCTGATCGTCGGCGACGGCAGCTGCGTGAGCTTCGCGGAGAAGGGCCTGCTCTAAGCTTGCCGCCCAAGCGACTTTCGGCTATCTTGGCCGCCCTTTTTATACGCCTCCGCACGCCTAACTCATTGGCTAGCGGACCAAATTCGAGGCTTCGAGCATGTCCAGGGTCTGTCAAGTCACCGGCAAGCGCCCGGTCGTCGGCAACACGGTGTCACACGCGAACAATCGCAAGCGCCGCCGCTTCCTGCCGAATCTGCACACGCAGCGGTTCTGGCTCGAGAGCGAGCGTCGCTTCGTCACGCTGCGCGTATCCACGCGCGGCCTGCGCACCATCGAGAAGCTCGGTGTCGATGCCGTGGTGGCTGACCTGCGCGCCAAAGGCGTGCGGGTTTAACGGGAGAAAGTCATGCGCGAGAAGATCAAGCTGGTGTCATCCGCGGGTACGGGCCATTTCTATACGACGATGAAGAACAAGCGCCTGCACCCCTACAAGCTCGAGACACTGAAGTTCGACCCCGTGGCCCGCAAGCACGTCAAGTACAAGGAATCGAAGATCAAGTAGCCCTCACCCCAGCACTCTCCCGCTTCACGGGAGAGGGAGTTACCCTCACCCCAACGGTCTCCCGCTTCGCGGGAGAGGGAGAAGAAAAACCCGCCTCTTGGCGGGTTTTTCGTTCTGGGCGGTTAAAGCTTACCGACGCGCTATGCAGGCTGCATCGCGTAGCCGCGCAGGGTCAGTGCGAAATCCTGCAGCGCTTTGATGCCGCTCGCTTCGGCCTGGGCACACCAGTCTCCGAGCTGCGCCAGCAAGCGCTCGTTGCTGGCGGACGCGCCGCTCCACAGCTGCTGCAGCCGCTCGCGGAAATCGTGCACGGTCTTCAACGCCTGGTGGTTGCGCAGAATTTCCTGCAAGCGTGCGGCCGCGCCCGCATCGAGCAGCCTCGGATGACGGATGAGCAGCTTGCGAACGCCGCGCGTCAGGTTCGTCTGCTCCGTACGGCGTTTCAGCTCCGCGCGCAGTACCGGCAGGGTCACCGTGCGACTGTAGTCGCGCAGCACATGCATCCGGTTGACGATCACCGCACGCAGATTCTCGAGATCCACGGAGCGGCGCGGCTCCACGCGTGCTGGCGCGGGCGCAATGCGATTGACCTTGGCGAGACCCAACGCCTCGAGCAAACGGATGTAGAGCCAGCCGATGTCGAACTCCCAGCGGCGCACGGAGAACTTGGCCGAGGCCGGAAATGCGTGGTGGTTGTTGTGCAGTTCCTCGCCGCCGACCAGCAATCCCCACGGCACGATGTTGCGCGACGCATCCTCGCACTCGAAATTGCGATAGCCACTGTAATGCCCAAGACCGTTGATCACGCCCGCGGCGAGCAGCGGCATCGAAATCATCTGCACCGCGATGATAATGATGCCTGGTACACCGAATAGCAGCAGATCCGTGATGACCATTAGCACGATGCCGAGGTTCTTGTAGCGCGAGTAGACGTTGCGCTCCACCCAGTCATCGGGAGTGCCGCGTCCATACTTCTCCAGCGTCTCCGGCTTGCAGATTTCCTCCGCATAGAGTTCGGCGCCCTGCCACAGGACTTTGCGGATGCCAAAGACCACGGGGCTGTGCGGATCGCCGGGCAGATCGGAGAACGAGTGGTGCTTGCGATGTACGGCAACCCACTCGCGCGTGAGCATCGCCGAACTCATCCAGATCCAGAGCCGGAAAAAGTGCCGGAGCGCGGGATGGAGGTCCAGGCTGCGGTGTGCCGCATCGCGATGCAGGTAAACCGTGACCGCCATCACGGTCAGCTGGACCATGATGACCGTCGCCAGCACGTATTCCCAGAAGCTGAAATCGAGAAAACCGTACAGAAACCCGAGGTCCATGCCCACTCCAGCCCAAGGATAAGGGGGCGCCGACTATAACTAATCCACGCCCGAACGCCAATGAATAGGCGCCCGACACCTTATAGTCTGGGCATATGCCTGAACTTCCAGAGGTTGAAACGACCCGTCGAGGCATTGCCCCCGTGGTCGAAGGCCGCCGCATCGCGGCGCTCGTCGTGCGTGAGCCGCGGCTGCGCTGGCCTGTGCCACCGAAGCTTGCCGGAGAGATTGCCGGACAATCCGTTTGCGGCGTGCGGCGGCGCGCCAAGTACCTTCTCATCGACCTCGAGCGCGGCAGTCTCATCCTGCATCTCGGCATGTCGGGAAGCGTACGCGTTGTGCCCAGCGACACACCCCTCATCGATCACGACCACATCGACATAGAGCTCGATTCCGGACTCCTGCTGCGTTTCAACGATCCGCGCCGCTTCGGCAGCCTGCTGTGGACCAATACCGATCCGCTCGCGCATCCGTTGCTCCGACGGCTCGCGCCCGAGCCGCTCGACGCCACCTTCGATGGCCAATATCTGCATCGCGCCTCGCGCGGGCGCCGCGTCGCAATCAAGCAGTTGCTCATGAACAGCCATGTGGTGGTCGGCGTCGGCAACATCTATGCGAGCGAGGCGTTGTTCCGCGCGCGCATCGATCCACGTCGCGCCGCCGGACGGCTGAGCCTCGCCCGAATGATGCGCCTCGCACGCGCCATCAAGAGTGTGCTCACGACCGCGATTCGCGTCGGCGGCACGACACTGCGCGATTACGCGAGCGTAGATGGGAGGCCGGGGTACTTTCGACAGAGGCTGTACGTGTATGAGCGCGCCGGGAAGCCGTGTCGCGTATGCCGCACGTCGATTCGCCAGATCACGCAGGGTCAGCGCTCGACGTACTTCTGCCCGCGCTGTCAGCGCTAACCCTACCTCGTCAACCCTTTACCAGCGCCGCGCGGATCGGAAGCCGCGACGACGGTTTTCGAGGCGTAATCCCAGGTCACGATCTGCATATTGCCGATCGTGGCGGGCCAGTCGCGAATCTTGTGTCCGCGTTCCTCGAGCGCGCGGCGTTCGTCGTTGCTCAGACCCGCCGGCTCCGCGAATACCATGTCGGGCTGATACTGATGATGGATGCGCGGCGCGGTGACGATCCCGTTCGCATCCGCACCGTCGAGCCAGTTGAGCGTGCCCAGCAGGATCATCGAGGGAATGAAGCTGCCACCGGGCGAACCCAGGATCGCGACACCCTTGTCAGACTCGACAAAGGTCGGCGTCATGCTCGACAGCATGCGCTTGCCCGGCGCGATGCGGTTCGCCTCAGCCCCGACCAATCGATACATGTTGGGCTCGCCCGGCTTGATCGCGAAATCATCCATCTGGTTGTTGAGCAGGATGCCGGTGCCCGGGATCACCAGGCCGGTTCCGAACCAGGCATTCAGTGTGATCGTTGCGGCGACGCGATTCCCCTCACGATCGAGGACAGCGAAGTGCGTGGTGCTTACGCCTGAGCTCGAGTCACCGATGTAGCCCGGCAGCAGATCGCTCGGTGTCGCCTTGTCCAGGCGTATCGAAGCGCGCTGGCCGGCCGCATAGTAGGGACTCAGCAGCCGATCGACGGGAACCTTCACGAACGCCGGGTCGCCCAGGTATTCGGCGCGATCGCGATGCACGCGGCGCAGGCTCTCGAGAATCACATGCTTGCGGGTGACGCTGTCGAGACGCGCTAGATCGAAGCCATCGAGGATGTTGAGCGCATTGAGGAGCGCGATGCCGCCGGATGATGGCGGTGGGGCGGTCACGATTCGCGCGCCGCGATATGTGCCTTGCAGAGGCTCGCGCTCGATCAGCCGGTAGTTCGCGAGATCCTCGCGCGACCAGGTACCACCGAGCTGGCGGACTCCCGCGATGAGCCTGTCGGCAAACGCGCCCTGATAGAAACCCTCGGCTCCTTTCTCAGCCACGATCGAGAGCGACCGGGCAAGATCGGGCTGCCTGAGGATGAAGCCCACGGCTGGCACTGCGCCCTTGTTCAGAAAGATGCGACGCGCATCGGGGCTGCGCTCGAACGCGGGTTTCTTGCGCGTGATGTCCTCCACCAGCCGGGAGTAGACCGCGAACCCTTCGCGAGCGAGTTTGACCGCGGGCTGCATGCTGCGCTTGAGCGGCAGCCTCCCGTACTTGGCGGCTAGGTGCGCAAACGCCGCTGCTTCGCCGGGAATCCCTGCGGCCAGCGCGGTATCCGTCGAGAGACCGGCAATCGGCTTGCCGTCCGGTCCAAGATACATGTCGCGCGTAGCGGCGGCTGGAGCAACTTCACGCGCATCGACAAACACTTCGTGGCCGTCACTGGCACGGTGCAGAAGATAGAAGCCGCCACCGCCCAGACCCGAGCCTCGCGGCTCGACGACCGACAACGCCGCGCTCACGGCGACTGCGGCGTCGAACGCGTTGCCACCGGCTGCGAGGATCTCGAATCCTGCCTCGCTGGCGAGCGGATAGGCGCTCGCAATCGCGGCAACTGGCGGCTTGGGCGCCTCGGACCCGAATACGATCTGCGGTGCGAGAAGGAAGAGACCGGCAACGAATTGGCAAAACGCCAGCATCGCGACCTGCCCCTGTCTCCGGCTTTTCAACCTCTTTTCCTGCCCTTCGTCCACCCTTCTCACTCCCTTCTCATCTTCTTCAGTTCCGCCTCGACGATCGGGTGCACGAACTGCGACACGTCACCGCCCAGTACGGCGATCTCGCGCACGAGCGTCGAAGAAATGAACGTGAACTGCTCCTGTGGCGTCAGGAACACGGTCTCGATGTCGCGCGCCAGGTGGCGGCTCATATTGGCGAGCTGAAATTCGAACTCGAAATCCGACACGGCCCGCAAACCGCGCACGACGACCTTGATGTTGTTCTTCTGCGCGAACTCGACGGTGAGTCCCCGGTAGCCGACCACCTCGACGCCGCGCACGTCCTTGAGGACCTTGCGGGCCATGTCGACCCGCTGCTCCAGGCTGAACATGGGTGCCTTGTGTGAATTGCTGGCGATCGCGACCACGACACGCTCGAAGATGCTCGCTGCGCGACGCACGAGGTCGTGATGGCCGTTGGTGATCGGATCGAAGGTGCCGGGATAAACGGCGCTGCGCTTCATCGTGTGTCCCCTCCAGCCGGCGACCCGTCGGCCCGCTGCGCCAGATGATAACCGACCTCCCCGGCACGCCCGGACTTGAGCAGTATCCAGCTGGCGGGAAGCACGGGCGCGCCGGCCTGTGAGGGCTGCTCGATGTAGATGTACGCGCGCGCCGCCAGCCAGCCGCGCTCCTCGAGTGCGCGGCAAAGGCCCGCGAGGTATTCGGTTGCAAACGGCGGGTCGAGAAACACGACATCGAACGGTTCTGCCTCGCCGTCGAGATAGCGTCGCGCGTCCAGCGGCCACAACTCGGCTCCGTTTGCACCGAGCTTCGATAGCGTCTCTTGCAGTTGCCCGATCACCGCGCGCTCACGATCGACGAATACCACTTGCCGAGCGCCACGCGAGAGCGCTTCGAGCCCGAGCGCACCTGAACCGGCAAACAGATCGAGGCAGCGGCTCCCCGCGATCACGTTCTGCAACCAGTTGAAAAGCGTCTCGCGAACGCGGTCCGGCGTCGGGCGTATCGCCTCCACTGCCGCAAACCGGATGCGCCGGCCGCGCCACTTGCCGCCGATGATCCGCACCTCGTTGCGCGTTCGCCCCAGGCGTGGACGGGTGCTCCGTCGCGGCGGTGCGGGTCGTGACGATTTATGAGTCATATCCTCGGCTTAGAATGACTGCCGCCCTGACTTGCTTGAGCTTGGCCGCACGGCGTAGGCTTGGCGCCACTACAACGAGCGCTTCGCGCCTGCATCAAGCCTTAATTTTGGGGAGCAAACCATGAGGACTGTGCGCGGTGCAATCCTGTGTTCAATCGGATTGCTGCTGCAAGGCTGCTTTTCGGATTCGGCTTCCGACGGCGAAGCCAGCATTGGCCCGACGGATCCGACCAGCGGTAACGGTGCGCCGACCACGCCACCACCGGCCGCCGGTTTCAAGGCGCAGTTTCAGCCGCTGAACGGCATTTTCCCGTACCCGAACGATCTGTACTTCAGCGGCAGCACGGACGGCACGCTCAATCTTCCGGCCAACCCGTTTCAGCCCACGGTCGCGACGATCAACGCGCTCGACGGCTATTCGACGACCGCGTACGCCTCGGTGCGCTTCGCGAGTGGCGCGATCGATGCTGCGACACTGACCCAGGCCAACGTCCGTGTCATCCGACTTACACTCGATAACGCGACCAAGGGGCCGCTGCTTCCTCCCGCACCAGGCGCCCTGCTGCCGGCACCGTTGGTGTTGGGCACCGATTACACCGCCACCGTGTCCACGGAAACAGGCTCCGCCGGCGGCACATTGATCATTCGGCCGATGAGGCCGCTGCAGGCTTCAACGGGCGCACAGAACATCGGATACCTGGTGCTGCTCACCAACGGCATTCGTAACACGACCGGCGCGGCGGCGAATCCCGACAACGATTACCTGTTGGTCCGCAATCAGGCGATCACCGAGATCCAGGCGGGCGCAACGACGCCGACCTGCACACCGATCACTAACACGACGCTCAACGGGATCTGCCGGCTGACGTTTGGTCACTTGCGCATCGGTGCGGCTGTTCCATTTCCGTCGCCGCTGAATCTTGCAAGTGTGATTGTCTCGTTCAGTTTCTCGACGCAATCTACGGCGGATACGCTCGGGGCACTGACGCAGATTACGGCTGCATCTCCGCCGACCGCGCTCACAGTGGTCTCGACCGGGCTCGGCACGAATGCTGTGAGCCCTTCGCTGCCCGGCATTGCCAACATCTCAGTCGGAACGCTGCGCATTCCGTACTATCTCTCTGCGCCGAGCACAGCCAATCCGGCTGCCCCGGTGAACCGATTCTGGACCGCGGCCGGCGCTTCGCCCGCGCCCGGAATCGATCCGGCGAGCCGCAATCTGACGCGCTTCAACCCGGTGCCTGCGAAGACCGCGGATCTCGATATTCCGATCTTCGTCACGGTACCCAATGCCCTGGGTCCGACCGGCGGAGTGCGTCCGCCGAATGGCTGGCCAACGGTAATTTTTCTGCACGGGCTGACGCGCAATCGCGTCGATGCGGTCGCGGTCGCCGATTCATTTGCGCAAGCCGGCTTCGTCGTGGTGTCGATCGACCTGCCTCTGCACGGCATCGGTGCTACTTCCTCCGCCGCCGCTTTTCGCCAGGCCGGCCTCGAGCGCACATTCGATCTCGACGTGAGCAACAACGCCACGCTCGCGCCGGGCGCGGATGGTGTAGTCGACGGCTCAGGCCAGAATTTCGTCAACCTCTCGAGCCTGCTCACCACGCGCGATAACCTACGGCAGGGCGCGGTCGATCTGCTGACGCTCACCCGCGCGTTACCCACTCTGGAGCTGACCGGCGATACCACCCCAGACGTCGACCCCGCACGCATTCATTTCGTGGGTCATTCGCTGGGGAGCATCGTCGGCGCCACCTATGCACGCTTCGGCGCCAATGCCAGGACGGCTTCGCTCCTGATGACCGGCGGCGGCGTCGCGCAAACGATCGTCGACTCACCGGCGTTCGGACCAGCCATCAAGGCGGGCCTCGCGGCGCAGGGATTGATCGAGGGCACGACGCTGTTCAACCAGTTCCTGCGTGATGCCCAGACCGCGGCCGACGCCGGAGATCCTCTCAACCACTTCAGCTCGCTGCTCGCCGCGAAGCCCGTGCACGTGGTGCAAGTGATCGGCAATCCGCCCACGTGGCTGCCGGACCTGGTAGTGCCGAACAGCTCTACTCAGCGCATGATCGATGCGGGCGGCGCGCTGATTCGCCGCGTCAGCACGCCTGGGGCGAATGCGACGGCTGCCGGCAACGGCGGATACGTCAACTACGTCGCCGGCCATCACGGCTCGATCATCGATCCGTCCTGCTCGAATCCGCCCGTCGGTCCCGTTCCCGCGACGTGTGTTGCGGTCACGACGGAGATGCAGCGGCAAACGGTTACGTTCGCGGCCCTTGACGGCGCGGCTATCGTGATCACGGATCCGACCGTCGTGCAGCCTTAGGCGAAACGCCGAACGCTCAGCCCAATCCGATCGAATCCGGGCGGCCACGAGGCCGCCCGGTTTTTTTCGTGGGGTACAATTCCCGCATGCACGGATCGAAAGCCCCGAATGCCGCCCCCACCGCGGCCGACGCTGAGCCGCGAGCGGGCTTCATCGAGCGCCTGCGCGCGAATCTCAACAAGGGTGAATCGTGGCTCACGTACGATCTCGCCAATCTTTTGCCGGGTCGCGCGATCGATGCGCAGGTACTCGAGGAGCTCGAGACGCGCCTGCTCATGGCGGACGTCGGCGTCGAAGCCACCGAGGCGATCCTGGATCGGTTACGGACCAAGCTCGCACGCAAGGAGCTCAGGGATCTCGACGCGCTGCTCGCCGCCCTCAAGACCGCGATGCTCGAGATTCTCGCTCCCTGTGCCCAGCCGCTGGCCATCGACGGATCGCACCGGCCATTCGTCATTCTCGTCGTTGGCGTCAACGGCTCAGGAAAGACGACCACGATCGGTAAGCTCGCGCGCCGTTTCAAGCAGCAGGGGCTCGAGGTCCTGCTCGCAGCCGGCGACACGTTTCGCGCGGCGGCCATCGAGCAACTGGAAGTGTGGGGTCAGCGCAGTGGAGTTCCCGTGATTGCGCAACAGAGTGGTGCGGATCCGGCGGCGGTGATCTTCGACGCACTGCAGGCTGCGAAGGCGCGTGACAGCGACGTGCTGATCGCCGATACCGCCGGGCGGTTGCACAGCCAGGCGCATCTCATGGAGGAACTCAAGAAGATCAAGCGCGTGATCGCGCGATTCGATCCGACGGCGCCGCACGAGGTGTTGCTGGTGCTCGATGCGGGCCTGGGCCAGAACGCGCTCGCACAGGCGGCGCAATTCCACGCCGCGCTTGGAGTCACCGGAATCACGCTCACCAAGCTCGATGGCACGGCGAAAGGTGGCACCGTGCTGGCGATTTCCGAGCTGCTCAAGATTCCAATCCGGTTTATCGGCATTGGCGAACAAGCGCAGGATTTTGGCGAGTTCGACGCTGCGGCCTTTGTCGATGCCCTGCTCGGCAGTGCGAGTGGCTCGTGATCGTCTTCGATCGCGTTTACAAGCGTTACCCGAATGGCCGCGAAGCGCTGAGCGACGTCAGTTTCAGCGTGCCGCGCGGCGACATGCTATTCCTCACCGGCCGCTCCGGTGCCGGCAAGAGCACGGTTCTCAAGCTGATCGCTCTCATCGACCGGCCAAGCCGCGGTCAAGTGATCGTCAACCAGCAGAACACCGCGGGTGTATCGCGCCGGCGCATTCCCCGGTTCCGGCGCCAGATCGGTGTCGTCTTCCAGGATCACAAGCTGTTGAACGACCGGCCGGTATTCGACAATGTCGCGCTGCCGCTGGTGATCGCCGGCATGCGCAGGCGGGAAATGGACAAGCGCGTGCGTGCGGCACTCGACCAGGTGGGACTCCTGGGCAAGGAGAATGTCGGGCCGCTCGAGCTCTCGACCGGCGAACAGCAGCGCGTCGGCATTGCGCGCGCAGTGGTGAGCAAGCCACCGGTGCTGATCGCGGATGAGCCGACGGGCAACCTGGATCCGGATCTCGCGCTCGAGATCATGCAGCTCTTCAAGCGCCTCAACGACGTTGGCGTCACCGTGGTCGTGGCGACTCATGACGTGCACCTCATCGAGCGCTTCGATCTGCGGCGCGTCGTGCTCGATCATGGTCGAACGTCATCTATAGCAGCAGGCTCCGTCCGTGGCTAACGACAGCAACCAGGAGGTCCGACCGGGCAGAGCCAGGCGCGGTCTGTTCGAATCGATGGGCGTCTACTTCGAGCGCCATGCCCAGACGCTGGTTGCATCTCTCGGTCGCATGACACGCCAGCCCATGGCGACGCTAATGACCACCTCCGTCATCGGTATCGCGCTCGCACTTCCGGCATGCCTCGGTCTGCTTGTCGCCAACGCGCGCGCCGCAACCGGTGCCTGGGATAGCGCCATCGAGCTGTCGGTCTTCTTCAAGAACGATGTGCGACTGGCCAAGGCGGAGCAGCTGGCGCGCGCGTTGCGTGAGCGCAGCGGCGTGGCGGCAGTGGAGCTGATTCCGGCCGATGCGGCGCTCAAGGAATTCCGCGAGTTCTCCGACTTCGGTGCGGCGCTCGATGCGCTCACCGACAATCCGCTGCCGCATGCGCTGGTCGTGCGGCCCGCGTCCGACCACATTTCTCCCGCCGAGATCGACGCACTCAAGCGTCACGTGCAGAACTGGCCCGAAGTGGATCTGGTGCAGGTCGATACGGAGTGGGTCAAGCGCTTTCATTCGATGCTCGACGTCCTGCACCGCGTTCTGGCACTGGTCGCGGGACTGCTTGCAGTCGGCGTAATCGTGATCGTCGGCAATACGATCCGGCTCGACATTGAGAACCGTCGCACCGAGATCGAGGTCACCAAGCTCGTGGGCGGCTCCGATGCATTCGTACGCCGCCCATTTCTTTACAGCGGATTCTGGTACGGTCTGCTGGGCGGTGGGCTGGCTTGCGGATTGGTGGGTCTCGGCGCATGGTTGTTGCAGGAACCGGTCAGCCGGCTCGCTGGTCTCTACGCCAGCGATTTCCGTTTGCTCGGTCTCGATCCGCGGACGATCGGCCTGCTGCTCGGCGGCGGCACACTTCTCGGCTGGTTTGGATCGTGGCTCGCCACTTCCCGTCACCTGCGGGCGATCGAGCCAACGGCTTGAATGACAAAGGATCACATCATGCGAAGTTCGACAGCTGGGTGGATGCTCGCCGTTACGCTGCTCGCTAGCGCCGGGTGTACGACGGATCGGCTGGTGCATTCATGGACCGAACCGTCCGTTAAGAAGCTGGAGTTCAATCGCGTCGTCGCCGTGGCGATGACGACCGATGGTCCGTTGCGCCGGCTGGCCGAGAGCGAGATGGTGCGCATCATCGGGCCCACGGGGGTGGCTTCATCACAGGTGCTTAAGGACAGCGAGATGGGCGATGTCGAAACGGTTCGCGCCAGGCTGGCGAGCGAGGGCTTCGACGGCGCGATCACGATACGCCTCGTCGATGTCAATACCCAGGTCCGGACCGCGCGTGATCCGGTTCCCGTCGCCTACTACCAGGTCTGGTCGTACTACAGCCACTACTGGATCGCGGACAGGCCGCCCGACTACTGGACCGCCGAGCAGACGCTTCAGGTCGAGGTGAACATCTACTCGCTGAAGGACGGCAAGCTGCTGTGGACCGGAACGAGCGAAACGGCCCGGCCGCGGCTGGTCGAAACCCTCGTCAAGGACGTGGCAGAACTCGTTTCGAGACGGCTGAAGAGCGAGCGGTTGATCTGACCGCGCCTACTGCTTGATGCGCGCCTTGAACGTTGCGACCGATTTTCCCGCCTGGTCGAACAGCTCGAGCTCGTTACCGATGACTTTCCAGTGCACCGCATCGTTCAATACCTGGACGAATTTCGTCTCCGGGTTGCGCTTGTCCTGGCACGCCATCATTGTCATCGCGACCTCCTTGAACCGCAAGTGCTCGGCGTCGCGCTCGTAGCCGCCGGTGAAGCGGTTGCAGCCACTGAAGCCGGCGACTCGCGTGCCGATCGGGTCGAACGTCACATAGGCCTCGGCGCGATCCGCGGGAGTGATGACGGACTCACCGAGCACCCGCACCAGCGTCCAGTGCGTGTTCTCGAGGGTGGCTGACGACGACGATTCACACGCCTGTCCCGGCCACACACCGACGAACCGGTCAACAACGAGAGTCTGCTGCACACCATCACCCTCCATCCGCGGGTGCAATGCAATTCGTCCCTCGAGATTTACCAGGAGTTGTTCGTTCGGCTCCTTGCGCGCCCTTCCATACGCGGATTCCAGCGCCGCGTTATCGCCGGCCTGCGCCACCGGAAGCTTGAGCTGCGTGATGCATTCGCGAAACCAGCCGGAATCGGCCATGTACGAGTACATGCCGCGCATCAGCACGCGCGGCTCGAGCGGCCGATAGCTGGCGTTGCGCCTGATCTCGTAGTTGAGCGCCGAAACGATTGGCTTGCCCTCCACATCCAGCTTGCGCAGCGTCTCGGGATTCTCGATCGAGAAACTGAGCGGCGCTTCGCCGCCGCCCCGGAGAATGATCGCCTGCGCGTCCGGTGAAGCCGACCACACGCCAATGCCGTCGAAGCTCTCGTCGACGCCGTGATGCTTGCCGAGGTAGGTCCGCCGCAGAAAGTAGACGCGATCGGCGCGAAGGTCGACCGAGTAACGGATGCCGGCACAATCGGCGCACGGCAGTATGCCCTCGTACAGCGCAGGGAGCATCGCGCCCGCCAGCATGCGGGCGGCGGGCGACGCAGCGGGCGGCGCCGGTTGCACCTCGGACGCGGCCGGAATGTCGACGCATCCCGCAAGCGACAGCAGCATCACGCCGAGTGACGCCACCGAGCCAGCGGCTCCTGCGTTCCGTGAAATTTCCCGATTCCAGGATCTCATGGCGCTTTCGCTCCTAGGCAAAGAATGCGAGAACTCTATCGATCGTCCAGAACGCTGCAAGGCCGCCGATTCCATAGATGGGAATCTGAATTGCCCACGCCGGCCAGCGCGCACGCACGCGGCGTAGCAGCGCCACGGCGGCGAAGACGAACGCGATGAACAACAGCTGGCCGATCTCGACGCCGACGTTGAAAAAGAGCAGAGCGAGTGGAATTGCGTCCTCGGGCATCCCGACCTCGCGCAGCGCACCGGCAAACCCGAACCCGTGCAGCAGACCGAACACGAATGCCACTACCCAGGGCCACCGATGGGCAATGCCCGGACGGTGATCTCTGGCATGGAGAATCTCGACGGCCACGAACATGATGCTGAGCGCGATGACGGCCTCGACGGGGGCCTGCGGTGCGCGTACCAGGCCGAGTGTCGCTGCGGCCAGAGTGATGCTATGCGCGAGCGTGAATGCGGTGACCGTCACGATCACGCGTCGCCAGCCCTGCACCAGCAACAGTAACGCCAGCACGAAGAGCAGGTGGTCGATTCCGAGCAGGATGTGCTCGATGCCGAGGTTGAGGTACGTCCACGCGACCTGGGTCCAGTCCGCTGCGGCCTCGACGACCATCGACACCGAGTCCGGTGTCAGCCGCGCGACTTGCGCCGTGCCGTCCAGCCTTTCGATGCGCACCAGTGCATCGGTCGAAGTCGCAGAGAGTCCATCGACGGTGATCGTCGTACCATTCAAACCCCCGGCGCAGCGGACACTCCAGCGCTCGACATACGCTCCGGCAGCGAGCGATGCCATTGGCGGCGTGGTCGGTTGGCACGCTGCGGGCAGTTTCGCGTAGATACCGAGGCGCAGCTCGCCGCTGGCCGGGACCTTCCACAGCGCATCATAGGTTTCCGGCCCGGTCTGTCGCAGTTGCAGGTAGCCCGGCCAGAACTGATGTGCCGAGGCGCGAGCCGACCAGCCGAGAGCAAGCACCACCACGATTGCCGCCAGCGGCAACTTCATGTCGCGTCCTTTGCCGCTTCGATCACCTGGACCCCAGGCGCGGGTTCGATGGTCACGGTATAGCGCGCCCGCAGTATCTGATAGAACTCATCGCTCTGTCGCCGGCGCTGCTCGACGGACCACTCGCGCACCACCTGCTCGCGGATATCGGCAAGGGCGGGCAGTTCACGCGGCTGGTATTCGTTCACGTGAACGAGATGCAGGCCGTAACCGGACTCGATTGGCCCCGCCCATTGACCTCGGGGAAGCTCCACGAGCTGCGCGGCGAATCCGTCGCCAAACAATCGATCCAGCTCATCGGTGGCAATGTCCCGATACTCCGCGGCAAGCGGGAATGGATCGCCCGACGACGAGGAGCTCGCTTGGGCGCGCGTGGTTCGCAGCCGATCGAGGAGTTGCGCAGCGTCACGTTGCGCGGCATCACCGCGGCGTTCAGGACTCAGGTAAACATGTGCAAAACTGATTCGGCCGGGCAAGCGGAAGGAATCCGGATGCCCCTTGAGATACTCCTCCAGCTCGGCCTCCGTTGGCTCCGTCTGGGCTGCAAGGTCCTCGCTGACGAACTCCATCTTCTGCCGGAGCCGGCGACGGATGATCGTATCGTCACGATCCAGGCCCGCCGCTACGGCTTCGCGATAGAGCACTTCCTCGCGAACGTAGTCCTCGATCAGCCCACCGAGCTCGGCCCGCGTGGGTGGGCGCTGCCAGGTCCGCTGCCAGTTGTCGGCCAGGCGTTCGATCGTCGCCGCGCTGACCAGGATGGCTTCGGGTTCAGCCTCATCACCGCCGACCCATCGATACAGCGCGAACAGCGCGGCCCCGAGCAACAGGAAATGCAGCAGTGGCTCGCGCAGCCAGGTCTTCACTGTGTGGAAGGATCGCAACCGTCAGCCGGCGGGCTGCGCTGAGGGGTTGAGCATCCAACCCTGCTCCGCATCCTTGCAGACCGTATAGGTCGCCTGACCCTCGACGCCTTCGGCCCGATTCGACACTCGGACGCGCCGGCACGCCAGCCCGCCCTGCGCTGTGAATGCACCCAGTCCCTCGACCCGGCCCGAGTGCCCGGTTGCGGGATTTTTCCAGGTCTGTTTTGTGCGCGGGCCATCGTCCTCCAGCACCTTGAGCGCGGCTTCGTGCAACAGCCGCATGTCCTCCTCGTCGAAGTAACTCACGGGCGAGTCCTTGAGAAAGCCGAGGTTGCCCGCCCGCGTGACCGGGGCCACCACCAAACACGCCACCGCGATCGTGGATGCAAGAGAAGAGCGGCGATCTTCGACAGAGGCGAGTCCATGGAGGTCTCCGATATTCAGGCTTTCGCGCAATGCTAGCAGGCCGAACATCAACGACCCCGGCCTCTCGGGCAATCGCTTGCGGGCGAAGGGAGTGCACAACGCGATCGACCGCTTCGGCGAGTCGCCACGCGCAAAGCACCGCTTCAGACGATCGAGGTCCGCGGCTGCAGTGTATAAGCTATTGATTTATAAATAAGACCCTTGGCGCCAGAACCGATCGAGTGATTAGCACTCTAAGAGCGCGACTGCTAAAATCTGCTTCGGTTTTGAGTCTGATGACATCAGGAGGTATTCCGACTCAATGAACACATCTCTGGTTCTCAAGAGCCCCGATACCCTGCTGGCTGGCCCACTAGGGAGCCTCGATGCCTACATCGAGCGAGTCTCCCGGATCCCGGTGCTTACCCGCGAGCAGGAGCTTGAACTCGCCGCGCGTTTTCGTCGCGACAGCGATCTTGAAGCTGCGCGTGAGCTGGTCTTGTCGCATCTGCGGTTCGTCGTGCATATCGCCCGCGGCTACAGGGGCTACGGGTTGCCGATGGGCGATCTCGTGCAGGAAGGAAACGTGGGCCTGATGAAGGCCGTGAAGCGCTTCGATCCGGAAGTCGGAGTGCGCCTGGTGTCGTTCGCGGTGCACTGGATTCGCGCCGAAATTCATGAATACGTGTTGCGCAACTGGCGGCTGGTAAAGATTGCTACTACCAAGTCGCAGCGCAAGCTCTTCTTCAACCTGCGCCGGCTCAAGAAGAATCTCGCGTGGCTGACGGAATCCGAGACGCGCGCGGTTGCGCGGGATCTCGGCGTAGCGCCAGCAGAAGTGACTGAGATGGAAAAACGACTCTCGGCGCGGGACCTGTCCTTCGATCCGGTACCGGAAGGCGACGACGAGGATGCCTATACGCCCGCGATGTACCTGCCGGCGGCGGACGCCGATCCGTCCGTGCAGGTCGAGAAAGAAGAGTGGCAGGACACGACTGCGCAGCGGCTCGGGCTGGCGATGAAGACGCTGGATGAGCGCAGCCGCGACATTCTGACGAGCCGCTGGATGACCGACGAGAAGGCGACCTTGCACGAGCTTGCTGATCGCTACGGCGTTTCCGCCGAGCGCATTCGTCAGCTCGAGGCGAATGCGATCAAGAAACTTCGCGCGCTGGTGGCACCCGAAACGGTGATCGACGCAGCCTAAGGGTCCTGCCAGTGCATCCCTGTGAACCGGGCCGGCGCGTTCGGCGCTTCCATCCATGGGCGCCATCCAGTCTGCACCTCCCTCTGCAGCCGTTTGGCCGGATCGAATCAGTGATTCGACTAAAGCACCGGCCAAACCCATGTGCGGGCGTTTGGCCGGATTGACGGCACATTAGGTGCCGTCCATAAAGCGACGGCCTTACCCCTGCGTTATCGGTGTGAGCGTGAGTTCGACGCGCCGGTTAAGTTGCCGGCCGTCAGGCGTGTCGTTTGTCGCCACGGGCCGTGATTCGCCCGCACCGACCGTGATCATGCGCTGATCCATCACACCCTTGCCTGCCAGGTAAGTCGCCACGGTCTGTGCGCGACGCTGCGAAAGCCCCTGGTTGTACTCAGTCGTGCCGGTGCTGTCGGTGTGTCCGGCGACCTCGATGATGGTCTTTTCATACTCCTTGAGCACGAGGCTCACCGAATCCAGCACGCCAAAGAAGCTGGAATTCAGGTCGGCGCTATCGGTGCGGAAAGTGACGTTGCCTGGCATGTTGAGCGTGATGTTGTCGCCGATGCGGGTGACGCCGACGCCAGTGCCCTGCAGCTGCTGACGCAGCTTCGCCTCCTGCACGTCCATGTAGTAGCCCACGCTGCCACCCGCAATCGCACCAACGCCCGCGCCGATGAGTGCGCGCTCACGCCGTTCCTTCGCGTCATCGCCCGTGATCAGACCGACGACAGCCCCGGCCGCCGCGCCGACCGCCGCTCCAGTGGCCGCCTTGCTTGTCTGGGACTCTCCCGTATAGGGATTGATCGTCTGACAACCGGCGAGCCCGGCCAGAGCGGCCGCTGCCGCAAGAGTCAGCACCTTCCACGCTGGCAATCGCTTCATGTCGTTCCTCCACCCGTTGATCGGATGCATCTTCGATGGCTAGTCTGAATTCAGGTTCCTGAACCGCGCTTGAACGGGCGTCACGTTACAAACCACGTTCGGGCGCGGGTGGCGTGGTGGCCTTGCGATAGCCTTTGGGCCGGATCGCCACCGTATTGCGCACCACGCTGCAGCGGTTCCCGTCGCGTAGATAATAGCCATACTCGAATGTCGGCGTAGCGCGTCCCGCTGTCTCCAATTCGCGACGAATGAGGGCCTCGAGATCGGCGGGAAAATCGAAGCGCAGCTCGAGATCGGTGTTGCCGCCGCGTTGGAAGTCTATGCTCATGGTCCGAGTCCATACAGAGTAACCCGGAAATACACGCGCGCACACGATCGCCGCGATCGGATCGGCCAGCGCCGCCTGGTAACCCCCGAACATCACGCCACCCGGATTGCGTGACAGCGTGTTGAGCGGCAGGCGCACGCGCAGGTGACGCCAATCGGGGCTCAGCTCGAGAACCTTGATGCGCATCAGGAAGAATGGCGGATAGATCTCGAGGCGCCGCGCATCTGAAATGAACCTCGCCTGCGCGAAATATTGCATCACGCGCTGGCCGATGGTGGCTTTGCTCATGGGTCGCGATCCACTCGGAGGCCCTATTCTTGCGGGCAGGAAACCGCGGGCGTAGCTTTGCCGCCATGACACATCGCGCGCAAGAGTGGTTCGACGAGTACTCCGAGAGCCATCGCAAACCGATCAACAAGCTGCTGCACTGGATCTGCGTGCCGGTGATCGTGCTGACGTGGCTCGTCTATCTCCTCGACCAACTTGCCGTACCGCTGTGGGTGAGCTGCGTGACATTGTTCGTCGTGGCGTGGATCGGTCAGTTCACCGGCCACGCAGTCGAGGGCAAGCGACCATCGTTTTTCAAGGATGTGCAATTCCTCATGATCGGCCCGTTGTGGTTGCTTGCGCATGTCTACAAGCGCGCCGGCATTCCGTTGTAGTCTGGCATAAGAACGGGTCGCGGTTTCCAGGGACTCCTTACGGTTTTTTTATCCGCTAGGGGATATCCCCCTATCGCTCCTTTACGCCCCTGATACTTAAAGTTCCGGGCCTTCCGGCAAGGAGAACGCCCGTGACCGATTTGTTCTACCTCGCATTGATTGCGGCCTGCGTCGCCGTTGCGCGGGCGCTGGTGCATTTCTGCGATCGCATTGTGACGAGGGACTCGTGAGCGGCGAAATGATCCTTGCCGGCGCGCTCGCCGTCGCGCTGCTCGGCTACCTCCTCTACGCGCTCTTCAACCCCGAGCAGTTCTGAGGGCTATCTGATGCGCGGCATCGACATTCTGCAGTTCACCATCTACGTCGGCCTGCTGCTCGCCTTCACCCCGTTACTGGGTCGGAACATGGCGCGCGTCTATGCGGGCGAGCCGCATGTGCTCAGCCGCGTATTCGGACCGATCGAGCGGCTCATCTACCGTGCATGCGGCATCGCCAGCACTTCCGAGCAGAGCTGGAGCCGCTATGCGGTTGGCTTGCTGGCATTCAACGCCGCGGGACTGCTGCTGCTTTATGCGATTCTGCGGCTGCAACATCTCCTGCCGTTGAATCCGCTGCACGTCGGCCCGTTGTCAGCGCATCTGGCGTTCAACACGGCGATCAGCTTCGTCACCAACACCAATTGGCAGTCCTATGGTGGTGAGACCACGCTCTCATATTTCTCGCAGATGGTCGGTTTGACTGTGCAGAACTTCGTCAGCGCCGCAACCGGAATGGCGGTCGCGATTGCGCTGGCACGCGGCCTGGCGCGCCAAAGCACCAGCACTGTGGGCAACTTCTTTGTCGACACGACGCGCTCGGTGCTCTACATCCTGTTGCCGATCGCGATTGTGGGCGCGCTGCTGCTCTCCTGGCAGGGAGTGCCGCAGAACCTGGACGCGTACGTTCAGGCGCAGACCATCGAAGGCGCTCCGCAGACGCTGGCGCAAGGTCCGGCGGCAGCGCAGATTTCGATCAAACAGCTCGGCACCAATGGCGGAGGGTTCTTCAATGCCAACTCCGCTCATCCATACGAGAACCCAACGCCTCTCAGCAATCTGATCGAAGTGTTTTTCATTCTCCTGATCCCGGCGGCGCTGGTGTACACGTTCGGCGTGATGGTGCGCGACCGGCGCCAGGGATGGGCGTTGTGGACCGTGATGGCAATCCTGTTCGCTGGCGGACTGACTATCTGCTACTCGTCCGAGATGGCGGGTAATCCGCTACTCACCGCACTCGGCGTGGATTCCTCGTCAGGAAACCTCGAAGGCAAGGAAGTCCGCTTCGGCGCTTCCGGTTCGGCGCTCTGGGCAACGGCGACGACCGATGCCTCCAACGGGTCGGTCAACGCCATGCACGACAGCTTCACGCCGATCGGAGGGTCCGTTCCCCTATTCAACATGATGCTGGGCGAGATCATCTTCGGCGGGGTCGGTTCGGGTCTGTACGGAATGATCATGTACGTCGTGCTCGCCGTGTTCATCGCTGGCCTGATGGTCGGGCGCACGCCCGAGTACCTCGGCAAGAAGATCGAGGCGCGCGAGGTGCTGCTGTGCATGCTGGCGCTGCTCATCATCCCTCTGGGGATGATCGTGGTGCCGGCGATCAGTGCAGTTGTGCCGATCAGCGTCAGCTCGATCCAGGACAAGGGCCCGCACGGCTTGACTGAACTGCTCTATGCATACGCATCGGCCACCGGCAACAACGGCTCCGCATTCGCGGGCTTCAACGCCAATACGCCCTACCACAACACGCTGCTCGGGCTCGCGATGTTCTTTGGGCGTTACGCGATGTTGATCCCGATGCTCGCCGTCGCCGGCAGCATGGCGGCGAAGAAATCGGCGCCTGAGTCCAGCGGCACGTTCCCGACCCACGGAGTGCTATTCGTGATCCTGTTGATCTCCGTGATCTTCATCATCGGTGGCCTGACGTTCTTCCCGGCGCTGGTGCTCGGACCGATCGCCGAGCATCTCGCCATGCACGCGGGCCAGACCTTCTAGGAAGTCTCGATGTCAGCACGTCAAGCGGCTCTGCCGCTCTTCGAAGCCCGCCTCGTCAAGGCTGCGATTGGCGCCAGCCTGCGCAAGCTCGACCCCCGCATTCTCATTCGCAACCCCGTGATGTTCGTGGTCGGCGTAACAGCTGCGTTCGTCACCACGCTGTGGATTCAGGATGTGGCCGTGGGCGCTGCGGGCACGGCCCTCGTCGGTCAGGTCACGCTCTGGCTCTGGTTCACCGTGTTGTTCGCGAACTTCGCGGAAGCCCTGGCCGAGGGTCGCGGCAAAGCGCGCGCCGACAGCCTGCGACGCACCCAGACTGAAACAGCGGCGAAGCTTCTGGACGAACCCAACACGCGCCGGGTTCGGTCGGTCTCCGCACGGAGCCTGAAGCGTGGCGATGTGGTGCTGGTCGAGGCCGGCGATGTGATCCCGAATGACGGCGAGGTCATCGAAGGCATCGCTTCGGTCAATGAATCGGCGATCACCGGCGAGTCGGCAGCTGTCATCCGCGAAAGTGGCGGCGATCGCTCCGGCGTGACCGGCGGCACGCGCGTGATATCGGACTGGATCAAGGTCCGGATCACGGCGAGCCCCGGCGAATCATTTCTCGATCGCATGATCGCGATGGTGGAAGGCGCCGTCCGCCAGAAAACCCCCAACGAGATCGCCCTTCACATCCTCCTCGTCGGGCTCACGATCGTGTTTCTGCTGGTGGTGGCGGGTCTGGAATTCTTCGCGGTCTTTTCCGGCGCCCCGATCTCTGTGCTGTTCCTCGTTGCGCTCCTCGTGACTCTGATCCCCACGACGATCGGCGGGCTTCTGTCCGCGATCGGCATCGCGGGCATGGACCGGCTCGTACAAGCGAACGTGATCGCCAAGTCGGGTCGCGCGGTGGAAGCGGCGGGCGATGTCGACACGCTGTTGCTCGACAAGACCGGAACCATCACGCACGGCAACCGCATGGCGAGCGAGTTCATACCGGCTGATGGAGCGAACGAGGCCGAGCTGGCGAATGCGGCGATGCTGGCCTCCATTGGCGACGAGACGCCAGAAGGCAAGTCGATCGTTGCGCTCGCGGTGCAACGCCATCGGCTTACCGCGTCGCATCCGCGCGATGCCACGGTCATCCGGTTCAGCGCCGAGACGCGCATGAGTGGCATCGACCTGCCGGACGGCCCGATCCGTAAGGGTGCATCGGATGCGCTGCTCAACTACGTGCGCGGCCAGGGTGCGCCGGGCATCCCGGCGGACGTTTCCGCACAGATCGATCGCGTCGCTCGCAGTGGCGGAACGCCGCTCGTCGTCGCGCGGGCCGGAAGAGTGCTCGGCGTCGTGCACCTCAAGGACATCGTCAAGCCCGACATCAAGGAGCGTTTCTCGCGGCTGCGCGCGATGGGGATTCGCACGGTGATGATCACCGGTGACAACCCGCTGACGGCCGCCGCGATCGCGGCCGAGGCGGGTGTCGACACCTTCATCGCCGAAGCGACGCCGGAGAAGAAGCTCGAGTTCATCCGCAACGAGCAGGCGAAGGGACACATGGTTGCGATGTGCGGCGACGGCACGAACGACGCGCCGGCCCTCGCGCAATCCGATGTCGGCGTCACTATGAACGACGGCACTGCCGCGGCCAAGGAAGCGGGCAATCTCATCGACCTCGACAGCAACCCCACCAAACTCATGGAGGTAGTGATGATCGGCAAGCAGCTGCTCATCAGCCGCGGTGCGTTGACTACGTTCTCGATCGCCAATGACGTCGCCAAGTATTTCGCGATCCTACCGGCACTCTTTGCTGCCGCGTATCCGCAGCTCAACGCACTCAACATCATGGGACTCGCGAGCCCCGACAGCGCCGTGCTCTCGGCCGTGATCTTCAACGCGCTGATCATCATCGCCCTGGTGCCGCTCGCCATCCGCGGCGTGCGCTATCGCGCCACGCGCGCTACGGCGCTGCTTGGCCGCAACATGCTGCTGTATGGACTCGGCGGCCTGGTGGTGCCGTTCCTCGGCATTAAGGTGATCGATATCGGCGTCAGCGCCTTAGGGCTAGCCTGAAGGGGAATCGCATGTTCGCCCAGCTCCGTTCCGCCCTCGCGCTGCTCGTACTGATGACTGCCATCACCGGCGTGCTCTATCCACTCGCCATCACGGGACTCGCCGGGATATGGTGGCCCGATGCGGCGCATGGAAGCCTGGTGGAACGGCATGGCGTGGTCATCGGCTCAAGCCTCATCGGCCAACCATTCACCGGCCCGGCGTATTTCCATCCTCGCCCGTCAGCCGCCGGATCCGGTTACGACGCGGGTGCGAGCAGCGGCAGCAATCTGGGGCCGACCAGTCAGGTGCTCGTCGATGCTGTACGCGAGCGTGTCACGGTGGCGCGATCCGACGGCGGCAGTGGCAACGTCCCGGCCGATCTCGTGACGGCATCGGGCAGTGGCCTCGATCCACATCTTTCGCCCGCCGCAGTCGAGTGGCAAATTGGCCGCGTGGCGCGGACGCGGCAGATATCGGCAGCCAGCGTGCGGGCGCTCGTGACCACGCATACCGAGGGACGCACACTTATTCTGCTCGGAGAACCGAGGGTCAACGTCCTGCTGCTCAACCTGGCGCTGGACGAGCGATTTCCGCTGAATCGCTGATTCTTCGGGACTGCTCCGCCTGCGCCACGACGGCAATCGACGTCCGGATTACCCGGCAGGGCTCTTCGCGGTAGCCTTATTAAATGAATGACGAGCGCCCATCGCCGGACGCACTGTTGACCGAAGCCCGCCGCGAAGGCCGCGGGCGCCTCAAGATCTTTCTCGGCGCCTCCCCGGGCGTTGGCAAGACCTACGAAATGCTCTCCGCCGCCCGCCGCCGCCTGGAGGAAGGCGTGGATGTCGTCGTCGGAATCGTGGAAACACACGGGCGCGAGGAAACCCAGGCGCTGCTAGAAGGCCTCCCGACGATCGCGCGCCGCCGTGTCAGCTATCGTGGGCGCGACTTCGAGGAGCTCGATCTCGATGCGCTGCTCGCGCGCAAGCCTAAGCTCGCCTTGGTCGACGAGCTGGCCCACACCAATGTGCCGGGAAGCCGCCACGAGAAACGCTACCAGGACGTCGACGAGCTGCTGCGCGCCGGCATCGATGTCTTCACGACACTCAATGTTCAGCACATCGAGAGCCTCAATGACCTGGTGGAGCGCATCACCGGCGTGAAAGTGCGGGAGCGGCTGCCGGACAAGGTGCTCGAAACGGCCGACGAGATCGAGCTCATCGATCTGCCGCCGGAGGAGCTGACCAAGCGGCTCCGAGAGGGCAAGGTCTACGTCCCCGAAGACGCGCAACGCGCCGTGCAGAACTTTTTCACGCGCGGCAACTTGCTGGTGTTGCGCGAGCTGGCGATGCGCATGGCGGTCGAGCGCGTCGATGCGGATCTGCAGAACTACATGCGCGCGCGTGCCATCGAAGGGCCTTGGCCGGCGCGCGAACGCATCCTCGTCTGTATCGGCGCAGACAGCGACGCGGAGCGTCTCGTGCGGCTCGGCAAGCGAATTGCCGAACGCCGCCAGCTTCCCTGGGTGGTCCTGCACGTTCAGAAAGGGCGCCCCGAGGAAATGCGCACGGCAGCACGCGAACAGCTCCAGCAGGCGTTTTCTTTGGCCGAGCAGCTCGGCGCGGTCGCAATCACGGTGCCCGGGAACAGTCTCGCCAGCGAGGTGCTCGCATATGCCGCCGATCACAACGTCACCGAAATCGTGGTCGGCCGATCGCGGCGGCATCTCGCCCGGCTGCGAATGGGCCCCAGTCTCGCCCAGGCGCTCATCGCCCGCGGACGAGATTTCGAGATCACGGTTGCCAACCAGACGGAGGAGGAGGAACCGCAAGTTGTCCGCGCCGCAGCCCGGCTCGTAGCGGCGCGCACGCCGCAGCGCGCGTGGATCGAGGCTGTCGCGCTCGTCGCAGTCGCAGCGGGATTTGCAGCCGTCGTCGATCGCTACCTGATCGCCGCCGAGCTGTCACTTGTATTCCTTTTTGCCGTCCTGGTCGCAGCCGTGCGCCATGGTCTCGGTCCCGGCCTGCTGGCGGCCGGTCTTGCCTCGCTGGCATTCAATTTCCTGTTCACGGAGCCGCACTACACGCTCCGCGTGGAGCATTTCAGCGATCTGCTTTCGATTGTCTTCTTTCTCCTGGTCTCGGTGATAGGCGGGAATCTGGCGGCAAGGCTGCGCGGTCAGATGCAGGTCACACGGGCGAGCGCGGAGCAGGCCACCCTGCTCTACGATTTCAGTCGCCGGATCGTCGGCGCCGTCAGCCAGGAAGACCTGTTACGCTCGACCTGCCACTACCTCACCGACACGCTGGGCTTTGAATCGGTTGCGATCCGTTCGCACGTGGATGGCGGGCTGGGCGAGGCGATCGGCGTGGGCGAAGCGCCGGCGCTCATCGATATCGACACCGCGGCAGCCGAATGGAGCGCCACGCACGGCGAACCCGCGGGTTGGGGCACCGGAACACTGCCCGCATCGTGGTGGTTGTTCGTTCCGCTCGCCACGTCCAGGCAGCCCCTCGGGGTCCTCGGTCTCAATGTAGGCGCACGCAAGGCGATGCTGACGGCGGAGCAGCGGCGGCTGCTGTTCTCCATGCGCGATCAGACGGCGGTGGCGCTCGAACGCATGGTGTTCGCGGATGAAGTCAAACGAACACAGCTCGTGTCGGAAACCGATCACCTGCGCTCGGCGCTCCTCTCCTCGGTCTCTCATGACCTGCGTACGCCGCTGGCCTCCATCATCGGCTCAGCCACGAGCCTCGAGCAGCTCGGAGAGAAGCTGCCCGCGGCGGGGCGGCGCGAGCTGCTGGCGACGATTCTCGAGGAGGCCGAACGGCTCAATCGCTTCGTCCAGAACCTGCTCGACATGACGCGGCTGGGGTATGGTGCACTCGCGACCCACGGCGACTGGGTCGACCTTCGGGAAATCGTCGGGCGCGCCCGCGCTCGGCTCGAACAACCGCTGCGCAACCACCACCTCGAAGTCGCCATTACACCGGAGGCGGCGCTGGTCTTTGCGGATCCAACCCTGCTCGAGCAGGTGATCGTCAATCTGCTCGACAACGCCGCCAAGTTCTCGCCGGAAGGCTCCACGGTGACTGTCGCCGCCAGCCCGGCGGCGCGCCAGGTGCTCATCGAAGTCACCGACGAGGGCCCGGGAATTCCAGTCGCTGAACGCGAGCGTGTGTTCGACATGTTCTATCGCGTGCGTGATCGCGACCAACGCCGCCCGGGAACCGGCCTGGGACTCGCGATCTGCAAAGGCTTCGTCGAGGCGATGGGCGGGACCATCGCCGTGCGCAGCGGTCGCGAAAGCCGGGGCACGCGGATCGTGATCTCGTTGCCCGGACGGGAGCCGCCGGTCGACCGGGTGACTGAAGCCGCATGAGTGTCGTCAATCCGCGGGTGCTCGTCGTTGATGACGAACCGCAGATCCGCCGGATGCTGCGGGTGAGCCTGTCAGCCCAAGGATTCGAGGTGGCTGAAGCGGCAACGGCGCGCGAGGCAGTCGAACAGGTGGCGAACGCCCCGCCAGCCGTGATCGTGCTCGATCTCGGCCTCCCCGACCGCGACGGGCAGGACCTGATCCCCGACCTCCGCACACTTTCGAATGCGCCAATCATCGTGCTCTCGGTTCGAGCCGATGAGCGGGAGAAAGTGCGGGCGCTCGATGCCGGTGCCAACGACTACGTGGTGAAGCCATTTGGCATGCCGGAATTCGTCGCCAGACTCCGGGCGGCACTGCGTGCCGAGCGTCCAGCGGCGGCCGCGCCTGTCTACAGAGTCGGCGACATCGAAGTGGATATCGCGCGCCACCGGGTGAGGGTGGCCGGAGTACACGTCAAGCTGTCCCGGCGCGAGTTCGATCTTCTGGCCCTGCTTGCCGCCCATCCCGGTCGCGTGGTCACCCACCAGCAACTGCTTCGCGGGGTCTGGGGACCGGACCACGAAGAAGACACCCAGTACCTGCGCGTTTACGTGGGCCAGCTCCGGGACAAGTTGGGCGACGATCCCGCGGAGCCGCGATACATCGCCAATGTGCCCGGGGTGGGCTATCGCTTGCTGGATCCCGCCGACAGCCCCTCCTAAGCGGGGGCTCACCGATCAACGTGGCCGGAACTCTCTAGCCGGCGTTAATTGGTTGTCTGAAGGGCAACAATATCTCTATTTGTCGCACTATTGTTGCTCAGATCGCGATCAGTACGGCCGTGTGGGGCGTTGAGGCTGAAGTCTGGGGGTGATTCCGCAGTCGCCACCAATCTCCGACTTCGGCCGCGCGCGACCAGCTGCGCGCGCTAGGAAAGCGGCATCGTGGTCGCGAGGTCGATGAATGCCCGCACCTTCGGCACGAGGTCGCGCCCTCCAAGGAAGAGGGCGTGCACCGGCACCTTGGGTGCCGACCACGCTGAAAGCACGCGGCGCAAGGTCCCCTGTGAGACCTCTTCCTTGCCGATCACCGTCGGCAGAAGCGCAACGCCCAGGCCCCGCATGGCCGCATCGCGCACGACCAGGCTGTCGTTAGCCCGGAGGCGCGCGGGACCATCGATTCGCAGTTCCCTCGACAAGGTGACGAGCCGCCAGCCGCGCTGGCCGCTACCGGAGAACATCAGCAGCGGATGCTTCCTCAGGTCATCACCATCCTGTGGTATCCCGTGGCGCTCGAGGTAGGCCGGGCTCGCGTAGAGACCGTACGACAACTCACCAACCTTCCTCGCACCGACGGCGGACTCCGCGAGCGGTCCCGTACGCAGGGCAAGATCGAGACCTTCGGCGACGAAGTCGACGGGTCGGTCGCTCACATCGATCTCAATCGCGACCTTTGGATATTTTTCTGCGTACGCGTCGATCCAGCGGCCGAATCCAGTGACGCCGAGTTCCGAAGTCACCATCAGCTTGAGCGTCCCCTGGGGGTCGCTCTGAAGGTTGCCGGCGATCGACTGGATGTCGTCAACAGCCGCGAGCACTCCCACCGCCTGGTCGTAGATCTGCTGACCCACTTCCGTGAGCCGGACGCGTCGGGTGGTGCGCTCGAGGAGCCTGACACCGAGTTCTTTTTCGAGGCCGGCGAGCCCGCGGCTCACGCGTGCTTTGTGCGTTCCGATGGATGCGGCAGCCTTGGTGAAACTGCCGGTCTGCACGACCTTGACGAACGTCGACAGCGAGTACAGATCCATTCTGTTGCGATTTTAGTCAACAATAGCCCAGAAGTCACTCGGTTTGATCTCGGCATCGGCATCATTGAAGTGTGCCAGCGCCGGCTCATTTTCGATCCGCGGCGCGATCGTGCGGAGGTCGTGGGTAGAACCTGCTGCTATCATTCGCGCCCCATTTCCCTCGCCAAATCCGACTTCAAGCGAGCTGGAGAGCACCGTGGCTACGCACGCAAACGACGCCGCACCGGCGCGTAAGTCCTCCACGCCGGCGCTCAACCCGCTGGACCTCTACAACGTTCGGGCGCTGCTTTCGGAAGAGGAACAGATGGTCCAGGACTCGGTCGGGCGGATGGTCGATGAGAAGGTGCTTCCGATCATCGGGCGCTGCTTCGAGGAGCACCGATTCCCGCGCGAGATCGTGCCGGAGTTGGCCGAGCTCGGACTGCTCGGTGTGTACCTCAAGGGCTACGGATGCGCCGGCCTGAATGCCGTGAGCTACGGCCTCATCTGCCAGGAGCTCGAGCGGGGCGATTCGGGAATCCGCAGCTTCGTTTCCGTGCAGACGAGTCTCTGCATGTTCCCGATCTACGCCTTCGGCAGCGACGCGCAGAAGCAGAAATATCTGCCTGGAATGGCCCGCGGCGAGATCATCGGCTGCTTCGGCTTGACCGAACCGCATGGCGGATCCGACCCCGCCAACATGCGCACGCACGCGCGGCGCAAGGGCAAGGATTGGGTGCTGAGCGGCGCCAAGATGTGGATCACCAACGGCAGCATCGCCGACCTCGCGATCGTGTGGGCGATGACCGACGAAGGCATCCGCGGCTTCCTGGTCGAGAAGGACATGAAGGGCTTTTCCGCGTCCGAAATCGAACGCAAGTTCTCTCTGCGCGCCTCGGTCACGTCGAGCCTGTTCTTTGACAACGTCGTGGTGCCAGAGGCCAACGCCCTCCCCGGAGTCTCAGGTCTGAAGGGCCCACTGTCCTGCCTGACCCAGGCGCGTTACGGCATCTCGTGGGGCGTGATCGGTGCCGCGCAGGCCTGCCTGGGACAACTACTCGACTACACGAAGTCGCGAGTTCTCTTCGGCCGGCCACTGGCGCATACACAGGCGATCCAGATGCGGCTCGCCGATCATTCCCGGCGCATCACCACCGCACAGCTCCTGTCGCTGCAGCTCGGCAGGCTCAAGGACAAGGGCGAAATGACGCCGAGCCAGGTGTCGCTCGCCAAGTGGAACAACGTCCGCATGGCGCTCGATGTGGCACGCGATTGTCGCGACATGCTCGGTGCATCGGGAGTCAGCGCGGAGTACGTGCCCGTTCGCCACATGCTGAACCTCGAGAGCGTCATCACCTACGAGGGCACGGAAACCGTGCATCAGCTCACCATCGGCCGTGAGCTGACGGGCGTCAGCGCATTCTAGTCGGGCGCTTCGTCGCGCGGCTGATCCACGATCGCCCGCGCGGCTCGGCGTTCCACAGCGCCTGCGATCCCCGGGCGTGCGCAGGCCTGGTCAGTACGAGACGCGGAGTCATCTGCCGTTCCTCGTCGCGATCCAATTCAGCTTCGAGCTGCCACGCACTCAGCAATACCCCGAGCGCAATCCAGTTGAGCGCCTGGTCGCGGTACCGCGTGCGCGTCGCGGTGGCGACATTCCCGGTGCCATTCAGATTCGTCTCGATCGTGTCGCGCGCATTCATGACATCACCTTCTTCGTAGTGGTTGCGACAGCGGCTTCTCGCGAGGGTTCGTGGCCCGTGCCGCGACGGCTGTTGAACTGTGACCACTGCCTGGCGCCGATCGATGGCGCCCTCTGACGACTCTCTATCTCGCTCGCCATATGCCCTCTCCAGTACGCGCTCCGGCGCGTTCCCTCAGAGATCATTCAGCGCGTCGAAAAGGCCAAGCCAGTGCGGGGATCGGGGCAAAGAGCGGGACGATTGTGATCAATTCGGGCAGCCGTTCTTGGCGCTGCCGGCAAACGTTAGACTGAGCACGATGAAGAAGCTGATAGCGATCGTGGAAGACGAGCCCGCGATCCGCGCCAACTACGCCGCGGCTTTCGAGCGCAATGGCTACGCGGTGCGCACGTTTGCGAACCGCCGCCAGGCGCTGCAGGCGTTCGGCTCGCGGCTTCCGGACCTGGCCATCATCGACATCGCCCTCGAGGACGAGGTGGAGGGGGGATACGAGCTGTGCCGCGAGCTGCGCGCGGCCTCGACGCAGCTGCCGATCATATTTCTGACCGCGCGCGACAGCGAGATCGACGCGGTCTCCGGACTGAGACTGGGCGCCGACGATTTCCTCACCAAGGACATCAGTCTCGCTCACCTGGTGGCGCGCGTGGTGGCACTTTTCCGGCGCATTGACGCGCTCAATCAACCGGCGCGAGCCGCGCAGATCGTGCAGCGCGGGCCGCTCACGCTCGACGCCGAACGCCTCGAGGCGTCATGGAACGGACAAGTCGTGCCCCTGTCGCTTACCGAGTTCTGGATCGCGCACTCCCTCGCCGAGCACCCGGGGCACGTGAAAAATCGCCAGCAGCTGATGGATGCCGCGAACGTAGTTCTCGACGACAACACCATCACGTCACACATCAAGCGCATCCGCCGCAAGTTCGTCGCGATCGATGCGGCATTCGACGCGATCCAAACGGTGTACGGCATGGGTTATCGCTGGATCTGATGCCGCTGCGTTACCAGTTCCTGCTGCTCGCGCTGCTCACGCTGTTCCTGCCCTGGGCCGGGTGCCGCTACGCGCGCGAAATGGAGTCGGTGTTGCGTGACGGGCAGGAGCAGGCATTGTCCGCGACCGCCTCGACGCTCGCGGGCATGCTCGCTGCCCGGCCACAGCTTTTGTATCCGGATTCCGCGCGGCCCGCTCCGTTCGACCCTGAGTCGGGTGATCTCTACGCCTATCCGCTGCGCACGCCGCCTCTCCTCGACGGCTACGCCGATGACTGGGGATTGCCGGCCGATGCGCTGCTGCACGTCGCCGCGGCCAATGCTCCTCTCGCTGTCGACTACGCAGTCGCATTCGATGACCGCAGTCTTTATTTGCTGCTCGTGGTAGCCGATCCCTTTTCGCAGCTCGAGCAGGCGGCCGACCCGCAGCGCGTGCCCGACACTCGTGCCGACCACGTCTGGCTTTCATTGGAATCTTCCCAGGGAGACCGTGCGCTCTATCTGCTCTCGACCAGCGCACCCGGTCTCATCAGCGCACGGCGCCCAGTGCTCTCGTCGTATGGCGAGCGCCGGGAAATCGCTGAGCCGCGCATCCAGGCTTTCTGGCAGCCGGATCACAGCGGCTATCGACTCGAGATTCGCATTCCGTCGACAATGGTCGGTGCGCGACTGGGGTTCGAAGTCGTCGATGTCGACGCTGAGGGCGCGGTCCCGGTGCGTGTCGGCACGCTTGACCTCGAGACCCGAGAACCCCGAGGGCGACTTCTCGTGCCGTCCCCTGCCCTTGCTCGCGAACTTGAATCGTTGCTGCCACCCGCAACTCGCGCCACCGTGGGCGACGTCAACGGCTGGCTGCTCGCTGCAGCGGGATCAGTGGAATTCGAGCCCGGCTATGCCGAATCCGCCCATCCGCCACCCGCGAGATGGATGCAGAGTCTCTATCGCCGCGTGCTCGAGAGTGGGCAGGCCGAGATGCCGACTCGAGCGGGGCGGGCAGGCCGGCTGATCGATCCACCTGCAGGGGCCGCGTTCTCCGGAAAGGGCGGTAGCAGCTGGTTCCGGCTGCCGGACGAAAGGCGCACGTTGCTCGCCGTTAGCGCGCCGATTCGCAACGCAGCTGATCCTCTCGGCGTCCTTGTCCTGGAACAGGCCAGCGATCGACTGCTCACGCTGCGCGACCGCGCACTGACGCGGCTGCTCAACATCACGTTTGCGGCGACCGCCGTCTCAGTCCTCGGCCTGCTGGCGTTCGCGGCCGTGATCTCGATTCGTCTCGGCCGGCTGAAGCGTGCGGCAGAGACGGCCCTGGCGCCGGATGGTCGCGTGAATGCGGTGATTCCCGGAACCGGCGCGCGCGACGAGGTCGGCGACCTGGCGCGAAGCTTTGCAACGCTGCTCGGGCGATTGAATGAATACACCGACTATCTGCGCACACTCGCCGGCAAGCTGTCGCACGAGCTGCGCACGCCACTCGCAATCGTCAGTTCTTCGCTCGACAACCTTGAGTCGGACCGCGATGAACTCGACTCGTACGTGCGCCGCGCCCGCGAAGGCACGGACCGATTGCAGGCGATTCTGACCGCCATGGGCGCGGCGACGCGCACCGAAGAGGCGATTCGCCATGCACAGCGGACGCGTTTCGACCTGGCCGAGCTCACCCGCTCGATGGCACGGGCCTATGCCGATACGTTCAAATCGCATCGCTTCGAGGCGCGCACGCCTGCTGCGACATGCACGATCACGGGCGCACCGGAGCTCGTCATCCAACTGCTCGACAAGTTGATCGACAACGCGATCGATTTCAGCGCACCGGGCGCGACGATCGAGCTCGCGCTCGAGTGCGAAGGCGAGTTCCTGCTGCTGAGCGTGTTCAATCCCGGCGCGCCCATTCCTCCCGGGGTGCGTGCGCGCCTGTTCGATTCGATGTTCCAGTTTCGCCGCGACACGCGTGGACAACCGCACTTCGGATTAGGGCTCCGCATCGTGCAGCTGATCGCCGAATTCCATGGTGGCCAGCCCATTGCGGAGTATGTCGCGTCGCGCGGCGGGGTCCGTTTCGGAGTGCGCGTTCCGGTCGAACGCGAGGGATGATTTCAGGCTCCCAAGGGCAGTTTCGCCCCGGACTCGTCGATGGACTTTACACGTAGGCACCCTTCATATCCGGGCTCCCGGAACCGGACAGTCACGGCAACTCTTTAGACATCAAAGACGTACACATGCGCGGCGCTAGCCCAGTCTGGATTCGTGCGTGCTGGAAATTGACGCTCGTGTGCCCCGTCACGCTTCCAGCGGGCGCCCGTCGGCCTTTCTTACAGGTTGTCGTGGCACCGTAGCTCGCCGCGCCTGCCAGAATTCATATCTAATTGATCCAAAAGGCACTATTCGCAGTGGCACGTCACTTGCTCCTTCTCAGGCAACCGTGACCTATTCGGGTTGCGGGGCGCCAAGAGCAAACGGTCAGAGAAACGGAAGCTAGGGGATTAAGGGAAATGAAGGCATTCGGGAGCAAGCTCGCAGGCACTTTGGCAGTCGGTCTGCTACTCGCAGGCTTTTCCGCCACTGCGAATGCGACTTTTATCGGGTGGTCGTGGAACGATGTTTACAATCCCACTCCGGACATCCAAATACCGCCGTCGCTCACGTACACGCACGACATCACCGACGGTGAATACGGATTCCGGCCCGGACAGGACGTGTTGACGTCGTTCCAGTTGACGGTCGACCTCTACAGCTTTGATGAGGCAGGCGAAGCGGCTTACATCAACGTGCCGACGTTCTGGTGGGAGACCGATAACCCCTGGTCGGATAATCCGTCATATGGCGACAACTGGTTCTGGAACGTGAGCGGCGCCGAATTCGGTGGCTGGTCGCTCGCGGGACTGCTCACGCTCAATCTGACCGGCACTTATTCGGTGACGGTCTCGAGTGTGTACGGCGATTTCCTGTTCGGATCCTCGCGTCTCGTTTCGCGCGGCTATGCGGACGACTATCGCGCGGTCGCGGTGCCGGAGCCGGGCACGCTCGCGCTGCTGGCTATCGGTCTGATTGGCATGGGAGTGGCGCTGTCTCGTCGCCGCAAAGGGAAATAACGAAGAACAAAGAATCCCCGGGATCTTTGAGAACTACAAGAACGTAGATCCCGGACAGCCCGACGCCCCGCCTCGCGCGGGGCTTTTTTTTGCGTGGAGTCGAGGGCTAGGCGGCGGCTGCAGCCGAATCGCGCATTGGCAACGTGATGCGGTACCGCGAGTATTTGCCTGGCTTGCCAGCTACCCCGATGCGCCCGCCGAGCCGATCGACGATCGACTTGACGAGATCCATGCCGACCCCGTGTCCAGCCGGTGATTTGGTCTCTGCGAGCGCCGCGAACCCGGGCTCAAAAAGCAGTGCGACGAGCTTGCGCCCGTCGAGATGCCGTGCCTCCTCGCTCGTCACGATGCCTCTGCTCACTGCAGCTGCGCGAATACGTTCGGCCGAGAATCCACAGCCATCGTCCTCGACCTGCAGGTGATAAGCGCTGTTCGATTTGTCGGACTCGAGCTCGATGCGGATTACGCCGACTGCTGGTTTGCCACTGGCGGCGCGCTGCTCGGGGGTCTCGATTCCGTGCGCAACCGAATTGCGCGCCAGCTGGATCAGAATGCTCTTCACGTCACGGTGGTATTCCGCCGGAAGATGCTCCAGCCCATGCGTCTCGACGCGGATTTCCTTGCCGAGCTCACGCGCGACGCGCGTGGAGAGATTCGATACCGTCTGCGCGATCGTATCCGGCGCTGGTCGCGGAGCGTCACTTGCGGCCGGCGGTGTTGCCGCATCCGGGGCGGCGACCGGTTCGACTGCTGCTGGCGCGTCAGCCGGTTCGATCGGGTCCGCCTTTGCCTGCGAATTCTCGACCACCGCCGCGTGAAATTTCGTGAACTCCGGAACCGCAATCGTCACGGTATCCGCCGGGTCCAGGGTCTCGGGCAGGTCAGCTGTCGAGACGAATGCCAAGCGCAGGGCCGTAATCCGCCCGATTAGCGCGCGTATCGCGCCGAAGTGTGTCAATAGTTCGGCGAGCTTGATCGGCAGGTCCAGCATGTCGAATCCGGACAGCTCCTTCTTGCCGCGCAGCGACTCGAGGTCGTCCTCGAAGGAGTGTGTTCTAGCCTCGACCGTCGGCAGACTCAACACGGCAGCGGAGGTCCTGATGCCATGCACTGCGGTGAACAGTTCATGGATCTTGGCGCGAAATTCGGCATCTTCGCTGGCCGGCTGTTTCAGAACGGCGTTCGCCTGGTTGATGGCCGACTCGGCCTCCGTCAGAAACGCCAGCATCTTGTCCGGCGCGACGTGCAGAATGCTCATCAGCAGATCCATCTGGACCGCAGCAGCCGCCTGGGCCTGCTGCAGCTCCAGTCGCAGGCGCACCGGCTCGGTGATGTCTGTCACTGCGGCCAGGATCCGGGCCGATTGGCCATTCGTCGGGCGCTCGCGCTGGAAGTCGAACTTGAGAAAGCGCGTCTCGAACGACTGGCCCTGGGCTCCGAAGTAAACCGCGACTTCCTTCAGTGGATTGCTGCTGTGAATGCTGTCATCAGTGAGGTGACCGCTCGCCAGCTGTCCCACGAAATCGAGGGCGGTCTTGAGCGTATTGCCGGTAACGATGTCCTGGAGCAGGTCCTTGAAACTCACGCCCGCGAAATTGTCGCGCCGCAGGACCTGCTTGAGCACGTGAGACTGTTCGGTGCCGATGACGAGATTGCGATCGAGCAGGAACAGACCTTCGTTGATTGAGCTGAAAACGCGTTGCGTGTCACGTAGTGCGGCAGCGTCGGGCCGTTCTGCTGGCGCGACTGCGCGCTCTTCGTTGTCAGTAGCCCGCTCCGCTGCGTCGGGATGGCGTAGGAAGTGGTACACCAACACGGCGACAGCCAGCATCCCGACAGCCAGCGCCGCAGCTTGCGCGATGTGCGCGAACGGGAAGTCCATCGACCCGAGCGCCTGACCCGCAAGACCGGCGAACAGCGCCAGAACAATCAGCACAGTCCGGAACCGGCCTGCCTGAAACGTTGTCATTTCAATCGCCTCACGTGACGACACGAACTACAGCCACCTGCTTTCCTTCGCGACGAACGTCCCTTGAGACCACGACCGTCAAGGGTCGGTAGTTTTCTCCTGCATAAGTAAAACGAGGTGACTGTTTTCACAGTCCCGTGCGCGTGCGCGCCGGTCTTGTTCAATCCGATAAGTTCATCACGCGGAACCTGTCCCCAAATGGCGACAGGTAATGAAAAAGCCCTGAAAAGTCAGAGCCGGAGCGAATTGAGGATGCCGCGCGCCGCCTCGCGGCCTTCGAACACGGCGGTCACGACCAGATCGGAGCCGCGCACCATGTCGCCGCCGGCGAAGATCTTCGGGTGCGTGGTCTGAAACGGAAAGCCGTGATTGGCAGACACGCGCACGCGGCCGTTGGCGTGCAGCGCGATGCCAAACTCTTCGAACCACGCGGGCGGACTGGGGGTGAAGCCAAATGCGATGATCACCGTATCGGCCGCGACCAACTGTTCACTTCCCGGAACCGCCTCCGGAATTCGGCGTCCCCGCGGTCCCGGCGCGCCGAGTCGCGTCTGCACGAGCTTCACGCCCTCGACGCGATCGTTGCCGACGATCTCGATCGGCTGCGCGTTGAACAGGAACTCGACACCCTCTTCCTTGCTGTTCTTGAAATCGCGCCGTGAGCCCGGCATGTTCGTCTCGTCGCGCCGGTAGGTACAGGTGACCGATTCCGCGCCCTGCCGGATGGCTGTGCGGTTGCAGTCCATGCCGGTATCGCCGCCGCCCAGCACCAGCACGCGCTTGCCGCGCATATCGATGAACTCGGTATCCGCTTTCTCCAGACCCAGCTCGCGATTGACGTTGGCGATGAGGTAGGGCAGCGCCTCGTGTACGCCAGGCAGATCCTCCCCGGGGAAACCGCCCTTGACGTAGGAATATGTGCCCATGCCGAGAAACACGGCATCGTACTCGTCGAGGAGTGTCTGAAAGCGAATGTCGGCACCGACGTCCGTATTCAACACGAACTCGACGCCCATCCCCTCCATTATCTCCCTGCGCTTCTCGACGACCTCCTTCTCGAGCTTGAACGGCGGGATTCCGAATGTGAGCAGGCCGCCGATCTTGGCATAGCGATCGAACACGACCGGTTTCACCCCGTTGCGCGCGAGGATATCGGCGCAGCCGAGCCCCGCGGGTCCCGCGCCCACGATCGCGACGCGCTTGCCGGTCGGCTTGACGTTCGAGAGATCGGGCCGCCAGCCAGCCCTCAGTGCTTCGTCGGTAATGTACTTCTCGATCGCGCCGATGCTGACCGCGCCCAGACCATCATTGAGTGTGCAGGCACCCTCGCACAGGCGGTCCTGCGGACAGATGCGCCCACAGACCTCGGGCAGCGAGTTCGTGCGATGTGACAGCTCCGCCGCTTCGAACAGGTTTCCCTCCTGGATGAGCCTCAGCCAGTTGGGGATGTAGTTGTGAACCGGGCATTTCCATTCGCAGAACGGATTGCCGCAGGCGATGCACCGGCCGGCCTGCTGAGCGGCGCTTTCGACGTCGTACTGCGAATAGATCTCGCGAAACGAGAGCAGGCGCTGCTCGACCGGCAGCTTGTCCGGTTCGCGGCGCGGGATGTCCAGGAACTGAAAGTGACGATTGGCCATTTGGAATGGATCGGTTGGCGGTTGGCGGTTGGCGGTTGGCGGTTGGCGGTTGGCGGT
>Ga0180104_1000025_pt1 | contig 48310 bp, 42 predicted proteins | sample EasRiv730_16_1Da_FD_121791 | JGI IMG/M metagenome (GOLD analysis project Ga0180104, IMG submission 121791) | Soil microbial communities from meander-bound floodplain in the East River, Colorado, USA - East River metaG ERMLT730_16_1Da | ecosystem: Environmental > Terrestrial > Soil > Floodplain ... | reverse complement strand
GCTGGTGCTGGCGGGGGGGATAAAGGGGAGTTGACGGTTGGCAGTTGGCAGTTGGCAGTTGGCAGTTGGCAGTTGGCAGTTGGCAGTTGGCAGTTGGCAGTTGGCAGTTGGCAGTTGGCAGCAACGAAAAGCGCTGTCTTCCTGTCAACTGTCAACTGCCAACCTTCTCTCTCAGCACCTTCGGCAGACTGAACACTACGTTCTCGGGTCGCCCCTGAGACTCGACGACCGCACCGCCACCCCACTCCTGCAGTCGCGCGATCACCTGTTGCACCAGGATCTCCGGCGCTGAAGCGCCGGCCGTCACACCCGCTGCGCGTTTGCCTTCGAACCATTCACGACGCAGATCCCCGGCGCCATCGACGAGATAGCCGGGGATATTCTGCTTCTCGGCGATCTCGCGCAGCCGGTTGGAGTTGGAGCTTGCCGGCGATCCCACCACGATCAGCACGTCGCATTCAGCAAGCAGCTTCTTGACCGCATCCTGCCGGTTCTGCGTCGCGTAGCAGATGTCCTCTTTGCGCGGCCCGCTCAACTGTGGGAACCGTGCACGCAATGCGTCCACTACCCGCGACGCATCGTCCACCGAAAGCGTTGTCTGCGTGACGAAAGCGAGCCGCGCGGGATCCCTGATGCCGAGGCGCGCGACATCGGCCGGCGTTTCGACGAGGAAAATGCGCCCGCCACGCGACGTATCGAACTGGCCCATCGTGCCCTCGACTTCCGGATGGCCCTCGTGCCCGATCAGCACCACCTCACGCCCATCGCGCGCATACCGGGTGACCTCCATGTGCACTTTGGTGACCAGCGGGCAGGTCGCATCGAAGACATTGAGCTGCCGCCGCGCGGCCTCCTCCTGGACCGCGCGCGAAACGCCGTGCGCGCTGAAGATCACCGTCGCATCATCCGGAACCTCGTCCAGTTCTTCGACGAACACGGCACCGAGGCTGCGCAGTCTCTCCACCACATGGCGGTTGTGTACCACCTCGTGGCGCACATAGATCGGTGCACCGAACAGCGCCAGCGCACGTTCAACGATGTCGATCGCGCGATCGACACCGGCGCAGAATCCGCGGGGATTGGCGAGCAAAATGCGCATGCAAGTTGAGAGTTGGCGGTTGACGGTGAAGAGCAGGAGACAGGGATGGGACGTTCTCCGGACGCATCGGCAATGGATCTTTCTACGCCGTCACTGTCAACTGTTCACTGTCAACCGTCAACTTGCCTTTACCCTCCGCCGCTCAACGATCGCGTCGATTATCAACAGCGCCGCGCCGATCGTGATCGCGGTGTCGGCCAGGTTGAACGCCGGAAACTCCCACTGCCTCCAGTGAAAGTGGATGAAGTCGATCACGTGTCCGTGCCAGATGCGATCAATGACGTTGCCGAGCGCGCCGCCGAAAATCAGCGCAAGCCCCGCGGCCAGCAGCGCGTGACGCCGCGCCTCCAGCTGCCTCATCCACAGGAGTATGCCGATGCTGACCGCGGTTCCCAGCACGATGAAAAACCAGCGCTGCCATCCGGACGCGCTGGCAAGAAAGCTGAAGGCCGCGCCCGTGTTGTAAAGCAGGGTCAGCTCGAGAAACGGGAGGACGCTTTTGACATCAAAGAGCTCGAAACGCGATTCGATCACTGCCTTGGTGGTCTGATCGAGCAGGATGACGAGCAGCCCCAACGGCGCCCAGCGCAGCGCGCCGAGCTTCAGGCGCCATGGTCTTGCTCCCGACGGCGTCACGACATCACTCACGCAAAGCTCCTCGTCTCACCGGGACCCTCGACGTTGGTCACGCACCGGCCGCACAGCTCGGGATGCCGCGTATTGGATCCCACATCCGGTCTATGGTGCCAGCACCGCACGCATTTCGGGTCCTCGGAGGGCCGGACGCAGATCCACACGCCGGATTCTGCGGCATTTTCGGCCGCCACGACCCCGTGCGGCGGCGCGGCGGTCGAGTGGACGCGCGCCGCGGACGTGATGAACAGGAATCTGAGCTCCTCGCCCAGCGCGCTGAACCGCACCAGGTTCTCGCGCGTGCAGTACACGTCCACCTCCGCGTCCAGCGGCGCACCGATTGCACCCTGTTCGCGCAATCGCTCGAGCTCGCGCGTCACATCACTGCGCAATGCGATGAGCGCATCCCAGTCGATGTGCCGCGAGTCACGCGCGATCTCCGGTAACCGCGCCCACGACGACAGGAACACCGATTCCGGCCGCTTGCCCGGCAGAGCGTGCCAGATCTCCTCGGCGGTGAAGCTCAGGATGGGCGCCAGCCAATGCACCATCGCCTCCGCGATCCACAGCAACGCGGTCTGCGCCGAGCGGCGTGAGCGATTGGCTGCGGGCAGCGTGTACAGGCGGTCCTTGAGGATATCGAGGTACAAACCGCCCAGATCGACGACGCAGAAGTTGTGGACCTTCTGATAGATGAGGTGAAACTGGTAGTCGCGATAGGCACGGACCACCTCGTCCTGAAGCTCGCGTGTCCGGCCGAGCGCCCAGCGATCGAGCGCCACCAGTTCGCCCAAGGGCACCGCGTTGTGATGCGGGTCGAAGTCGCTCAGGTTGCCGAGCAGGAAACGCACGGTGTTGCGCATGCGGCGGTAGGAATCCGACATGCGCTTCAGGATCTCGTCCGAAACGCTCATTTCGTTCGCGTAGTCGGTGGCGGCGACCCAGAGTCTTAAGACATCCGCGCCGAGGTTGTTCACGACCTTCTGCGGCGCAACCACGTTGCCCAATGACTTGGACATCTTGCGGCCCTTCTCGTCGACCGTGAAGCCGTGCGTCAGCACGCCGCGGTACGGTGCGCGCTTGAACAGCGCCACCGAGGTGAGCAGCGAGCTGTGAAACCAGCCGCGATGCTGATCGGAACCCTCGAGATATAGCTCGACCGGCGCCGCAAGCTCCGGCCGCATGCGCTCGACGCAGTAGTGCGACAGACCTGAATCGACCCACACGTCCATCACATCGGGCGACTTCTCGTAGTTTTCCACCTCAGGGCCCAGAAGCTCGCGCGCATCGAGATCGAACCAGGCATCGATGCCGTGCTGCTCCACGCGTGTGGCGACCTGTTCGAGCAACTGTGGCGTCCGCGGGTGGAACTCCCCCGTTTCGCGATGCACCAAGAGCGAGAGCGGCACGCCCCAGGTGCGCTGGCGCGAGATGCACCAATCCGGACGGTTCTCGATCATGCTGGTGATGCGCTGCTCGCCCCACTCCGGAGTCCAGCTCACCTTGCGGATCTCCGCCAGCGCCGTTTCCCGCAACCCCGCCTGGTCCATGCTGATGAACCATTGTGGCGTAGCGCGAAAGATCACCGGTGTCTTGTGACGCCAACAGTGCGGATAACTGTGGGGCAGTGTCTCGGTATGCAACAGAGCGCCGCGTTGGTGCAGCAGCTCGGCGATGTGCGCGTTCGCCTCGAACACATTCTGACCGGCAAAGTGCGGGACGCCTGGCAGGAATCGGCCATCCGGTCCGACGGGATTCTCGATCTCGAGGCCGTATTTCACACCGACAGCATAGTCCTCGTGGCCGTGTCCCGGCGCCGTGTGCACGAGACCCGTTCCGGCATCGAGCGTCACGTGCTCAGCCAACACCATCGGCACCGTCGCGGCATCGCCGGTATTGAACGGGTGACTCACGCGCAGGCTCTCGAGCGCGGCGCCCTTCATCGCACGTACGGTCTGCCATTCGCTGATACCGGCCCGCTTGAGGACCGACGCGGCCAGATCTGTCGCCAGCAACAGGCGCTCCTTCTTCGTCCCCTCTCCGTGCTCGATGACCGAATACTCGAATTCGGGATGCAATGCGATGGCGCGGTTCGCCGGCAACGTCCACGGCGTCGTGGTCCAGATTACCGCGTACAGCGGCGCCCGATTGAATTCACGCTCGGACCAGTCGAGCCGTTTCGCCCATTCCTCGTGACCAATTGCCCGGAAGCGCACGTCGATACTGGGATCGGTGCGCTCTTCGTACTCGACTTCCGCTTCGGCCAGCGACGAGCGACAGTCGAGGCACCAGTAGACCGGTTTGAATCCCTTGTAGACGTGACCATTGCGGATGATCTCGGCGAAAGCGCGTAGTTGCTCGGCCTCGTAGCGCGGCTGCATCGTGAGATACGGATGCTCCCAGTCGCCCATGACGCCGAGCCGTCGAAAGTCCGCGCGCTGCGCGTCGACCTGTTCCTCGGCGAACTTGCGGCAGGCCGCGCGAAAGGCTTTCGCGTCGAGCTTCTGTCCGACGCGGCCATATTTCTTCTCGACCTGGTGCTCGATCGGCAGCCCGTGACAGTCCCAGCCTGGCACATAGGGCGCGTCGTGCCCGTCGAGAGTGCGCGACTTGACCACGATGTCCTTGAGCACCTTGTTGACGACGTGGCCGATGTGAATCGCGCCGTTCGCGTACGGCGGGCCGTCCTCGAGCACAAATCGCGGCCGCCCCTTCGCCAGCTTGCGCAGCTTCCCGTAGATGTCCCTTTCATTCCACCACTCGAGTTGCGCGGGCTCACGACGTGCGAGGTCCGCCTTCATGGGGAAATCGGTCCGGGGAAGATTGATGGTGTGTTTGTAGTCGGTCACAGAACAACTTTTGTGTTGGCGGTTGGCGGTTGGCGGTTGGCGGTTGGCGCTCAATACTTGTTGCGATCGTTCTTTGGCTTTCAACTCTCAACTGACAACTCTCAACACTTCTCTAGCCCTTCTCGCATCCTCATGCATCTGCATCACCATCGCCTCGAGGCTGGCAAACTTGCGCTCTTCGCGCAGCTTGGCGACGAATTCGATCTCGAGGTGCCGACGGTACAGGTCACCATGAAAATCGAACACATGCGCCTCGAGCAGCGGCTCGGTGCCGTTCACCGTCGGCCGCGTGCCGAGACTCGCGACACCCGGCAACGGTTGATCGCCGACACCCAGCACACGCACCGCGAAAATTCCGCCAAGCGGTGGCACGCGCCGGTGCAGCCGGATATTCGCCGTGGGAAAACCCAGCCTTTGTCCCAAGTGATCGCCCTCCATGACACGCCCGTGCATCGAATACCGGCGTCCCAGCAACTGCGCCGCGAGTTCGAGATCACCGGCCGCGAGCGCTTCGCGCACCGCGCTCGAGCTCACGCGCTCACCCGCGCGGGTCAACGGCTCGACCACATCCACCTCGAATGCATGCGTCCCAGCCGCTGCCCGCAGCATTTCCACATCCGCCTCGCCGCGAAACCCGAATCTGAAATCGTGGCCGACGACGACCCGTCGCGCGTCGAGCCGCTGCCTGAGCAACCCGTTCACGAACTCCTTGCCACGCATGTGCTGCAACTGCGAGTTGAAGTGGAGCACCACGCAGCGATCGACGTGCTCGCGGTTCAGCAGCACCAGCTTCTCTCGCAACCGTGTGAGCCGTGCCGGCGCACGGGTCGGGCTCAAGAACTCGCGCGGCGTCGGCTCGAAAGTGAGCACGGTCGCGGGCAGACCGACTTGCCGCGCATGCCCACGCAGTCGTTCGAGCGTGGCCTGGTGTCCGAGGTGCACACCGTCGAAATTGCCGATCGTGACCGCGCACCCGCGATGCTCCGCGCGCAGGTTGTGCAGTCCGCGCACGAGTTCCATTGTCGTCTGCTGTCCAACCGTTCGCGGGAGCGTGAATTATAGGGGAAGATAAGGCGATTCAGGTGCCGCGTCCGGCACCGAGACGGCGCAGCTCGGTGAACCGCACTCCCGTGACCCACAATACCGCGAAGTACACCGCTGCGCCGCCGCCAACGCAGCCGCCGAGGCGCAGAGCGCGCTCCAGGCCGCCGAGATCGAGCCAGCCGCGAAGTTCACCGGCCGCCCACCACAGACCGATTGCCATCGCCAGATTCGCGATCAGGACCTGTCCCGCAAACCGTGGCCACCCCGAGCCCGCGCGATAGACGCCCGTGCGCTGCAGCCCGCGGAACAGCAGCGCGGAATTGACCAGCGCGGACATGCCCGTAGAAAAAGCCAGCAGGATGTGCGGTGCCGGAAACCCAGCTCTTGCCAGCGGCAAGACCAGCAGGGTGTTGAAACCGATGTTCACGCCCAATGAGATCATGCCGACGCGCACGGGGGTGCGCGTGTCCTGGCGCGCGAAATAACCGGGCGCGAGCACCTTGACCATGCTGAAGCCCAGCAGTCCGAGCGAATACGTCATGAGCGCATACGTGCTCATATAGACGTCAGTTTCAGTAAACTCACCGTATCCGTAGATCGTCGTGATCAGCGGGCCTGCGAGTGTCAGCAGCCCCACGGCTGCCGGGGCTGCGAGTAACAGGACAAGCCGCACCGCGCCGTCCAGCGTCGCTGCGAATCGCTCCGGGGACTGCTCCGCATGATGCGCAGACAGGCCCGGCAGGATCACCGTGGCGAGCGCGATCGTGAATACGCCCATCGGAAACTCGACCAGCCGGTCGGCGTAGTACAGCCAGGAGATGCTGCCTGCCATCAGGAACGACGCAAACAGCGAGTCGAGCAGCAGACTGACCTGGGCGACGGATGAGCCGAAGATGCCGGGCAGCATCAAGCGCGCAATGCGCTTCACGCCTTCGTGGTTCCACCGCCATCGCGGCGGCCCGATGACTCCGAGCCGCATCACGAACGGCAGCAGGAACAGGAGCTGGGCCAACCCGGCGACGAACACGCCGATCGCGAGGACGAGTCCAGGTTTCAAGGAGTGTGGCGCAGCAAACAGCGCCGTACCGATCAGCACGATGTTGAGCAACACCGGTGTGAACGCGGCCGCGCCGAACCGGCCGTAACTGTTCAGCACGCCGCTGCACAGCGAAACCAGCGAGATGAAGAAGATGTAGGGAAACGTCCAGTGAAGCATCTCCACGGCCAGATCGTAGCGGTCGCCCGAAACGCGGAACCCCGGCGCATATAGAAAGATCAGCACCGGAGCGGTAATGACGCCGAGCAACGTGACGACGAACAACGCGATGCCAAACGTCCCGGCCACGCCGCCGACCAGCTCGCGCACCTCGTCTTGTGAGCGTTTCACCTTGTACTCGGAAACGACGGGCACAAACGCTTGCGAGAACGCGCCTTCGGCGGAGAGACGTCGCAGGAAATTCGGGATCTTGAACGCCACGAAGAAGGCGTCCATCAAGGGGCCCGCCCCAAACGTCTGGGAATAGACCATGTCCCGCACCATCCCGCTGACGCGGGACAGGAAGGTCATGGCGCTGACGATGGTGGTGTTCTTGAAAACGCTCATGGGACCGACGGCTCGCACGCCTCCCGCACTATAGCGGAAACATGAGATATGCCGGGGGCTTACGTCATCTTTGGAAGCCCGCGAGAGCATTGACAACGCTCGCTGCGCTCAGCAGACTACGCGGCCTTTCGATACGGCCCAACGCCCCAAGCTGGAGATTCCCTTTGGCCAATACCAAGTCCGCTGAAAAGGCCGCCCGTCAGGCCGTCAAGCGCCGCGCCAACAACGTCGCCGCGCGCTCGAAGTTTCGCACCGTCATTCGCAACATCACCGTCGCCATCGGTTCGGGCAACAAGGCCGAGGCCGAGGCCTCCTACAAGACCGCGGGGCCCGTCATCGACGCGATGGTCAACAAGCGCCAGATCCACCGCAACAAGGCGGCACGCCACAAGAGCCGGCTCTCACAACGCATCCGCGCGATGTAAGACGGTGTTCCGGCACCTGCTTCCCGTCGTCCTGTTGCTTGCGGGTTGCGCAACGCAAACCACCGCACCTGACGCCGCTTCGGCTGAGGCTGCCACAGCTGACCCTTATCCCTCGACCTACCAACCGCAGGCCGCTCCACCGACGCTGTTGCGCGGCGCCACGGTGCTCACCGGTACCGGTCAGCGTCTCGATGACAGCGACGTGTTGCTGGTCGGCGGCCGGATCGAATCCATCGGCCGTTCCCTCCCGGCACCCGCCGGCGCGCGTGTGATCGAGGCCAAAGGCCGCTGGATCACGCCCGGGCTCATCGACATTCACTCGCATCTCGGCGTGTACCCGAGCCCGTCGGTACGCGCGCACAACGATGGCAACGAAGCCACGGATCCGGTGACCGCGAACGTGTGGGCGGAGCATTCCGTGTGGCCGCAGGATCCAGGCTTCACCATGGCGCTCATCGGCGGTGTGACCTCGATGCAGATCCTGCCCGGATCGGCAAACCTCATCGGTGGACGCTCGGTCGTGCTCAAGAACGTGCCATCCGTCACCTATCAAGGGATGAAGTTTCCCGGCGCGCCGCAGGGACTCAAGATGGCGTGCGGAGAGAACCCCAAGCGCGTCTACGGCAGCAACAAGAAGTTTCCGTCCACGCGCATGGGCAACGTCGCAGGTTACCGCGCACAGTGGGTCGAGGCTCAGGAATACCTTCGCGATCGTGCAGAGTACGACCGCAAGGTTGCGGGCGGTGACAAGGACGCGAAGCCCGTGAAGCGTGATCTGCGGCTCGACAGTCTGGCCGCCGCGCTCGAGGGCGACATTCTGGTACACCAGCATTGCTATCGCGCGGACGAAATGGCGATCGTGCTCGATATGGCCGAAGAGTTCGGCTACGAGGTCGCCGCGTTCCATCACGCCAGCGAGGCGTACAAGATTGCGAACCTGCTCGCCGAGCATCACGTCTGCGGCGGGATGTGGGCCGACTGGTGGGGCTTCAAGATGGAGTCCTTCGACGGCATCCCTGAGAACATTGCGCTGGTCGATGCAGCGCCGGGCGGTTGCGCCGTCGTACACTCGGATTCCTCGGAGGGGATCCAGCGTCTGAACCAGGAAGCCGCCAAGGCGATGACGTCCGGACGTCTTGCGGGCCTCGACATTCCGCCGGAGCGTGCGATCACGTGGCTGACCGCCAATCCGGCCCGGGCGCTAGGCATTCTCGATCGGACCGGGACGCTTGAGCCCGGCAAGATGGCTGACGTCGTCGTGTGGAACCGTGATCCATTCAGCGTGTATGCGCTCACCGATCTCGTCTTCATCGACGGAGTCGCTCAGTACGACCGCGCCAACCCCTCGCCGCCCCGCTCCGACTTCGTCCTCGGCCAGCCTGCTGCGCCCGGAGCCCCGCCATGAAGCGCGCGCTGGTCTTCCTGGCGTTCGTTGTCGTGTCGAGTGGCGCGGCGGCCGACAGCGTGCTCATCCGCAACGCCACGGTGCACACGGTCTCCGCGGCGGGAACGCTCGAGAACACTGACATCCTGATTGCCGATGGTGTGGTTGCGGCGCTGGGACGCGCGCTGGAGGCACCTGCAGGCGCCCGGATCATCGACGCGACCGGACGCGTGGTGACTCCCGGACTCTTCGGCGGACTCACGCACCTGGGTCTCGAAGAGATCGGTCTCGAACCGACTGCCGAGGATGCGACACTCAAGCTCGACGCGATGCGCCCGGAGTTCGACGTCGCGCTCGCTTTCAACCCCGAATCCACGTCCATCGCCGTGACTCGTCTCGGTGGCGTCACGTTCGCGGCGATCGCACCGACCGCCGAAGCCGGTAGCGCCAACGCTCCTGGCGGCACGATCATCGCGGGACAAGGATCCGTGATCGCACTCGATGGCGGCGTCTCGACTTACTCGCGCGCGCTCTATCTCGATTTCGGTTCCGATTCCAGCGCGCTCTCCGGCGGCAGTCGCGCGGCCCAGTACATGCTGCTCAAGCAGGCATTTGCCGAGGCGCGCTCGCCGACCCTGATCCTCGCTCAGGACCAACGCCTGCTGACACCGTTGGGGCGACAGACCCTGCTCGAATTCATCGTCGGCGCCGGTGTATTCGTGTTCGATGTCGATCGCGCGGCCGACATCCGTCAGGTGCTGGCCTTCGCGCAACACGAGAAGCTGCGCATCGCGATTGCGGGTGGCGCCGAGGCCTGGCGGGTCGCTCCGGAACTGGCCGCCGCGAAAGTCCCCGTGATTCTCGATGCGCTCGAGGATCTGCCCGGTGGCTTTGACGCTATCGGCGCAACACTCGAGAACGCCGCGCGGCTCAATCGCGCAGGCGTCAAAGTGAGTTTCACGCAAGAGTCTCCGGAATCGCACAATGTGCGCAAGATTCGCCAGACCGCGGGCGTCGCTGTGGCGTATGGCTTGCCGTGGGACGCAGCGCTCGCGGGACTGACGCGAATTCCGGCGGAAATCTTCGGGATTGCGGATCGCTTTGGAAGCATCGAGCCTGGCCGCCGAGCCAACCTCGTGATGTGGAGTGGAGATCCGCTCGAAGTCACGAGCGTAGCGGAGCAAGTGTTCATCGACGGCCGGCTCCAGCCGAACCGCTCGCGCCAGACCGAGCTTAAGGACCGTTATCTCGAGCGGGTCCGCGCAGGCACCGCCAGATAGCAGACAAACCTGAGAGGATGGGGTCATGACCCCACGTGAGCCCGCCACGCGCACGCGCGAAATTCGCGAGGCAAGCGAGCGCGATGCCGCAGACATCGCGGCGCTCATCAACGAAGCCTATCTGCCGGCCGAGGGCTTCCTGTACGACGGTCCCCGCATCAGCGTCGACGAGGTGCGGGCCAAGCTCGGAAACGGCAAATTCCTGTTGCGCGCGACGTCCATTGGTTCGCTCGAAGGCTGCGTGTATGTCGAGGTCCGGCATGTCACGGGATACTTTGGACTGCTCGCGGTCTCCACCAATCGCCAACATCACGGGCTCGGACGCAAGCTGGTCTCGGCGGCGGAAGCATTCTGCCGCGCGCGCGGCTGCGATGCGGTCGAGATCGACGTCGTCAATCATCGCCAGGAGCTGTTTCCATTCTATGGCGGATTGGGCTATCGCATGATCGGCCAGCGGCCGTTCGACGATGAGCGTCTCAATCGGCCCTGTCACTTCGTGATGATGCGCAAATCGCTGACTCATGCCACCGGCTAGGCTCGCCGACGGGACCAGCATCGGCCTGATACGAGCCATCGGTCCGTGGGCGCTGACCGCCTTCGCGATCAATTCCACCGTCGGAGCCGGCATCTTCGGACTGCCTGCCCGAATTCATGCCCTCGTCGGTAACTACAGCGTGCTCGTCATCCTGATCTGCGCCGCGCTGATCGGCCTGATCGCCCTGTGCTTCGCGGAGCTCGGCAGTCGCTTCGAGCGGACCGGCGGCCCGCAGCTCTACGCGACGATCGCGTTCGGATCCGTCGCGGGATTCAGCGTCGGCTGGCTCATGTGGATTTCCCGGGTCGCCAGCATTTCGGCCATCTCGAATCTACTGGTCGACTACGGCGTGGCGCTGGGGCCGCAACTGAAGGGACCGCTGTCTCGCACATTGATCATCACAACTGTCGTGGCCGCATACACGTGGATCAACCTGCGAGGTGTTCACCAGGCCACCGCCGTGAGTACCACGTTCACGATTGCGAAGCTCATTCCATTGCTAGCGTTCGTCGCCGTCGGCCTGTTCTTTCTCGATCTGGCTGTGCCGCTCGCCGAATCCCTGCCAGCCTCCGCCGACGTGGCAACCGCTGTGCTACTCACCACGTTCGCCTTCTTCGGCTTTGATGCGACGACCATCGTCGCCGGCGAGGTTCGTGACTCGCGCCGCTCGATTCCATTTGCGGTGCTCGTCTCGGTGGGCTCCGTTGCCGTCCTTTACGCGCTGATCCAGCTCGTGTGCGTCTCCGCGCTTCCCGACCTCGCGACGTCAGAGCGTCCGCTCGTGGATGCCGCAGCGAAGCTCGTAGGACCCTGGGGTGCCACTGCGGTTTCCATCGGCGCCGTGATCTCCTGCATCGGCATCATCGGCGCAATCCTGACCACGGCGACGCGCGCACTGTTCGCCATGGGCGAACAGGGGCAGTTGCCCGCTGTCATCGGCCGGGTTCATCCTCGATTCCGCACGCCTCATTGGGCGATCGCCGCGACCTCTGCGGCGGTCCTGGCGCTTGCGCTCTCCGGCACGTTCATCTATCTCGTGAAGCTCGCGCTGATCGCCAGGATCCTGGTGTTTGCAGCGACCTGCGCCATTGTCCCACTGATGAGACGGCGCCCGGATCTGCCCGCAGCCGCATTCAAGGTGCCGGCAGGCTCCGTACTCGGCTGGGCCAGCTCGGTGTTGTGTCTCTTGTTTCTCGCCCGAAGCTCGATGAGCGAGATGCTCGATGTCGCCGTTGCCGTGGCCGGCGGCCTGGTCCTTTTCGGGATCACGCGCTTGGCGCGCGTGCGCACTCAGAGCGGGTAGATGCGCTTACCCGCGCGAAACACGCACCGCTGTCGGGTGAAGTTGCGGATATCCGAGGCCGGGTCGGCCTCCAGCACTACCCGATCGGCATCGAGCCCCGCCGCCACTCGCCCGCGCCGCTCGCTTTCCTTCCAGCGCACCGCAGGTGCCGTCGTCAGTAAGGCCAGGATCTGCTCGAACGTCACGCCCGCACGCAGCATATAGACGTATTCGTCGGTCGGGTCGTAATCCATCATGTAGCCGACATCGGGCGTGATTTTCGAGCAACGTGGCCCGAGACTCTGCTACCGCGCAAACCGCGCCGTCTTCCGCCCTTGATTAGCCGTTGGCGTATCGAGCCAATTGCCGCTCGCCACGCGCGTCCACGTGAGTGACGCGCAGCTCGGGCTCGTGTAGACCTCGTAGCGCCCAATGACTCCGTTCAGGTTCGCGTCCTGACGCGGGAGGTACCGGAGGGCGCTCACGTCGAGTGTCCCACCGAGATTGATCGTCAGCATGTGCGGCAGCGCCGGCGGTTGCCCCTGCGAATAGGCACTATGCCAGAACGTGCTCACCACGCCGTCGATCGCGCTCGTCGCGGCATTGTTGGCGCCCGCGGTCTCCTGGCTGTCGGCCTCAATGCTCCACTGGGTCTTGCTGAGCTCTTTGCCGTCCGGGCTGAGCAGATCGATCTCCGCAGCCGAAGCCCATGACGGGTTGCCGTTCACGTTCGATAGCGCCTTGAGCTGCACGCATTCTGCCGCTACCGGATCGGGCACGTAGGGCGTTGCGCCGAACCGCTCGAGAACGTTGTCGGTGATCTGCTGCGCCGCCGCGCTGAGCCGCGCGGTTCGGAGTCCGCCAAGCCCAGGCCCATTGAAATCATCGAGTCCCCAGCTCCATTGCATCGATCCGGTCGCGAAGACCTCGGCGCCGCTGCCGGCTGTGTAGAGCGTCATGTGCGACGTCCCGGTCTTGCTGGAGTCGAGCATGCTCACGACCGGCGTCGACGCCAGCGTGACGAAGTTGGCGGGTGGCGCGCCGACACGGCCGTCGACCTCATAGCCGAGCAGCCCCGGAAGGACGGCGCCGTTCGTCAGGCCCGTCCGCGCAAATACTGAGTGCGACGCGTTCGTGACGATGATATCCCCGTCGAACGGATCCAAGATGTACTGCAGGCCGATCATGTTCTGCTCGGGTCGATTGGGCGGCGAAATTCGAAACTCCACGGTCGCCAGATAGTCGTTCCCAGGGTTCCCGTCGCTGAGGATGGGATCGGGCGCCCCTTTGTAGGCGACCATGATGCGTTGTTGCTGCTCGGGACTCCCGGCCGGAAACGCGCTCTGCTCCAAGCGTATCTGCCGGTACGACGTATTCGACGAGAGGAACGCGAGATTCACGCCCGCATCCCGCGCGTCCTCGACGCTGTCGCGCATTTCCCAGGTCCAGTACTCGTTGTGACCCGGAGACAAAAAAACCTCCGTGTTCGCGACGCTGGCCGGCGACCGGTGTACGTCGATGTTCGTGATGTAGCCGACGTCGTACTGCTCGTTCTCGAGCCAGCGGACCATGTTGTAGTCCCAGGCGGCGCTGGTGATCGGATAGTTGCTCGGGTGTGGGGAGACGGGCTGGACGTTGGTCAAGAACTCGCCCGCTCCCATGCCGTACCAGGCAGCGGGATTGAAGCTCGCGGCGTACGGACGGTTGAACGACACTTTCCGCGCGGGCGTGCCGGTAGTCGATCCCCACGGCTGCACGGACCCGCTATTGAAGCTGTAGATCGACTTGCCGCCCCACGGGTTGTATGCCTGGTAAGTCGTCACCGGCAGTCCGAACAGGATGTCCGGGCGGTGAGAGTCGTCGCGCACGACGAAGATGATGTAGCTCTGCTCGCCGCCCGAAGATTCCGTGAGGCGCGCGAGGTACACGCCGGTCCGCCACGGCTCGCCGTTTGTCTCGGTGTCGAGCACGTACGGGTTGATCCAATTCGCGTCGACGAGACCCGTCGTGCCGTTCGGGCTCGGCACGCTCTGCACTGTGCCGTTCACCATCACGGGCGGGAACACGCGGCGCGCGCCGAGGCCTTGATACCAACCCATCCGAAACACTTCGAGCTGAAACGTCGGCGCCGCGGTGTTCACAAACAAGGAGATCGTCGCGCCGCGATTGACGCTGGTCGCCGACGCGTAGCCCTCGATCTGACGTGTCTCGGCGGGATTCGTGAGGCGCCAGTCGGCTGTCCCGGGAAGGCGGTTCTCGATCGCGACTTGGTTCGTGGTCACATCGAGCACCGTGACCGCGAGCGTGTCTTCGGAGAAGGAGCTCGGGTTGCCGTTGTCAGTCGCGCGGATCGTGATCGAGTAGACGCCGCTGTCGGTCAGGCTCGGCGCGAGCCGCAAGCTGCCCGTGCCGTTGCCATTGTCGGTGCGGCTCGCGAACGAAGGTCCCGTGAGGCTCAGCGTGAGGCCGTCGCCGTCGGCGTCGGTCGCGCTGATCGGTCGGGTCAGCACGTCGCCTTCCGCGACCTGCTGATTCGCAATCGGTGTGATTACCGGAGCCCGGTTGGTGTTCCTCACGGTGATGGTAATCGTCTCGGTGTCGGTGAGGCTCGGCGTCCCGTCGTCGGCGGCTTGCACCGTGACCGTGTAGTTGCCGCTATCGCTGAATCCGGGTGTCAGCCGCACGCTACCGCTGCCGCCGTCGCTGTCGGTCAGGGTCGCAAACGCCGGGAGCCCCGTGGCGCTGAGCGTGAGGCCGTCGTTGTCCGGATCGATCGCGCTGATCGCGACGGTCCGCACCTGTCCTTCGTCCATCGATTGATTGCCGATCCCCGCGAGCACCGGCGATCGGTTGGGCACGCCGGGATCGTCGTTCACGGTTAGCGTAAAGGTCTGGTCGTCCACGTTGCCGGCCGTGTCGCGTACCCGCACGGTGAGCGGATACGATCCGCTGTCCTCAAAGTCGGGTGCCACCCGCAGCTCGGCCCGGCCGCCGCTTAAGCTCGTGAAGGTCACGAAGGCAGGATACGATCCGCTGTCGTAGGTGAGCTGATCACCGTCGGGATCCGCGGCCGACACGTCGATCGTGAGCGTCGCTCCCTCCTGAAGCGAGCAAGCGCCGATCGGCGCCAGAACCGGGGGTCGGTTCGTGGGTGGTCCGCCGCCGCTATCACCGCTACCACCGCTACCACCGCCGCCACAGGCCTGCAGGGCCAGGCAGGCAAAGAAGGCAGGAACAAACCGGCTTCGAGCCAGCGGGTGCTCGCGAAACCAGGCGTGGGACAGAGCCACTACCATGTTGCGGGCTCTTCGAGCGGACGGCGCATCAAGACGAGCGCCTGGTCGTGCTCCGAGTCTGTGCGGTTTGAGCAGTGGGTTCTTGGCGCCGTATGACGCGGTATCGTTATAGTTATGGACGTCGGTTCGTCGAATTGATCTTAGCGGTTGCGGCCCAGTAAACGAAGAGCTTTTGTCATAAGCTACCCCAAGTGCGAGGCGCGCCTAGGCTGGAGCAATCAGTCCCGGTATTTGCGTCTGCTAGCATGGCCGACGTTGCTATCGTTGGGCCCGCGCGTTTGGGGGAGGGCGTGCGGCGGCGGATAGTATTCTCAAACGGTCCGTTGTTGCGGCTGCATTTCGCACGGCGAAGGTTGGAAGGGCTGGCGAGCCGCCGGCCGCAGCGCCGGCAAGTCTCGAGGTCGATCGCAAACATCCGCTCGGCAATCCGCTGCACGATTGACTGCAGCTCGGCAGCGCTTGGTGGCGCAATCCGGCGAAACACCGGTGGCTCGGCTGCCGTGAAGTAGACGCCAACCCTACCTTCTTGAGGATGTGCCCGAGATCGTCTGGTACACGATCCCGAGCACTTGTGTCAGCACCTTCGGATTCGTGGCCAGCAAGAACCGCAGCGCAAACGGTGGCGAAAGAACCCACTACCGACTTGCAGATCTGGCCAAAGAGGGTGGGTTGAGCATGGCGGGCTCGCACCGCGCGCTTGACGATTGCCGGCGCCCGCGGTCGGGGCTTTCGGTTGGGCCAGGCTCTTTGAACAGGCTCACATCGGTGTCGGGAAGTTTCGGCTCGCGATCACGGCGCGGATGCATTCGATCGTGGCTTCCAATTTTCCAGCCACGGTGTCGGCGGCGGCGCGTGCTTCTCGGCCTGCCTGAACCTCTGCGAGCAGCCAGTCGCTCATTTCCTGAAGGTAGCCATCTAAACCGAGCCGTGCTGAGACCAAGCGGTCCCAGTTTGGCCGCGTCATACTTGTGTTAGCCATGATGACCTCCTTAACAGGTCGCTGACGTTAGCCTTAACCGCACGAGCCGGACGGGTCTGTGCGGTAGCGCACGCAAGCTCCCGCCGCTGGTTGCCTTTCTGTGTTATGTCGTGTGGCGGTTAAGCGAAGAACTGGACCGCCGGCTCTGCGAGGCTCGCAATCACTTCGAGCCGCCCGCCGCAGCGCCGGCAAGTCTCGAGGTCGATCGCAAACACGCGCTTCAGCCGCTGCGTCCACCTCAGCGCCACATGCTTTGCGACCGGCCGCTCAGCGTCAGTGCTGCGCGCCCCCTTGCGAGAGCCGGATCCACGCGCGGCACGGCATAGAGGGACTTGAGCGAGAGGCCCAGCAATGAAGAGACCAAGAGAAGAAACGGCACATGGACGGCAAGGAACCGGGACAATCTGAGCGACCCAACACCGCCCCGCCCCGCATGACCTTCATCAAGAACTCTCCGACCTGCGGAACCGTGCCTACCATATTGAGCCCGACCTGCGTCGCCCAGTATGCGGTTTGATCCCACCGCAGCAGATAGCCGGTGAACGCAAATGCCATCACAATAAGAAAGAGCACCACGTCGACCATCCACATCACTTTGCGGGGCGACTTATACGCCCCATTCAAAAAGGTCTGGAGCATATGCGCCAGATCGCGACCACCATCCCTGAGGCCCCCAGTGGTGGAGCCCGCGCACGAACGCCTCGAACATGACTTGCTGTTCCATGAACTAGATGTTGTCGTAGGCGTGATCAGGCGTCGGCGCATGCGAGACGGCGAGGAACATGCCGGCGATGGCCTGGAGAAGGAAGAGTAAAGAGCGCGGCCCAACCGCACACACAGATCCAGCCGGCGCACCGGGAATCGGCTCGTCGAGCAGGGTCTGTTCGACCGACTTCAGGTTCAAGCGGCGATCGAGCTATGTGCCGAGTGTACCTCGGCTCATGCCGGCTGACTCTTCGACGCCCACGCTTCGTTGTACAACTCGACTCGGTTCCGTCCCCTGCGCTTGGCATGATACATGGCCTGATCCGCGCGTGTAATGAGCGTTTCGACTCGATCAATTTCTGCAGATAACATCACGACCCCGATGCTGACCGTGACCGCGGTGACAAATTGTCCCCACGCGAACTGATCCTGTGCGATTTTCAGCCTGATGCGCTCGGCAATCTGCAGGGCGCCGGCTTGATCACACTCCACCAGACCGATAATAAACTCCTCACCCCCGTAGCGGCCGATGATATCGGGCGGACGGATGATTCCCCTGACCAACTTCACCACGTGAAGCAGCACATGATCGCCGAACACATGCCCGTGCCGGTCATTGATCTCTTTGAAGTGGTCCACGTCGAGAAACAACAGCGCGAACGGGTGCTGATAGCGGCGGCTCCTGTGAAATTCCACGGCCAGCGCCTCCATCAGTGCGCGCCGGTTGTTCACCGGAGCGAGAGAGTCCCGTCGGGATAGGCCTTCAAGCTGCCGATGGGCGTCCTTCAGTTGACCCAGACTGTCTTCCAGACGCTGCAGCGTCGCCTGATAGTAGGTCTCCACCACAAAGATCTCGTCGAGCGTGAGGATCTTGTTCAACGTGAGGATCAACGAGGACAGCCTCGCAGCGTCTCCCGAATAACGAGTTGTCAGCCGTCGCACAATCAGCTCGAAGAGCTTGTTGTACGCGCCCAAGTACCATTTTTGCTTGAGCCCGACTCGTTCGTGCGTAAGTCCGATTCGAAGTCGCCCCTCCGCATACTCCACACAGTCAGCGAATCGCCCAAGACTTAGCAAATACTCGCGCTGCGACCCCTTGAGTCGCTCCACGAGCTTCGGGTCGGACAAGATCCCGCGCAATTCCTCGAATTGCAGCAAGTGGTCGTAGAATTCTCCGATTAGCTCGTCGACGCAGGAAGACATCACGTCGCGGATCTCGACGAGATTCCGCCCGTCTTTTTCACCAACGGAGAGAAATGCCAGCCTGGTCTGCAGCTCCTTTGGTGTAATCTGCATCTGATCGCATAGACTTCTCGTCGCCTGCGTGCCCTGTTGTTCAGCCATGAAGCCTTTCACCGGATTGACCTACCTTAGATTCGTCACCGCCTTCATCATGCTCAAAAAGCTACTCGACATACAACAACACCACGGGGAAGTAGGAGTTCGATGAATCGACTCTTGCGCATGATCACACTCGGAACAGCGATAACAATGAGCGGATAGTACTTTCAAACAGTCCGTTGTTGCGGCTCCATTGCGCACGGCGAAGGTCGGAAGGGCTGGCGAACCACCCGGCGAGCGCGGCCCTCGGCCATGCACGGGCGGGAGCACATGACTTTCTCCTCGGCGGGCCGAGAAATACGGGCTCCGTGGCTACACGGACGGGCAGCACGTCACGGCCGCCATGCTAACTCGTGCAAGTGTTTTGCCTCATCTCGCGAGGGGAAGCAGAGGGTTCTCTTTTTGGGCGGGACATTCGGCCCGGAAATGCGTCACGTATTGAAAGCTTCGGTGACGGAAGGCTGGCACGGCAACCGGTCTTTTGTGTCCCTCACCACATTATTGCCCCTCCTCGACTGACACCATCACCGCAACGCCTCTATGTTTGCGCTACGATGACGGGGAGGAGATTGGGCTTGAGTACACCTGAACAGCACTACGTGGCGCGCGTCGGCACTCTCAATGAAGGTGACGGCAGTTGCATGAGTGCGGACGGGGTCTTCACTCTAATTATTGCCGCATGCCTGATTGTGGACGCGGCATTGGTCAGGCTGGTCATCGCGATCTGTGATCGCTTCATGTTGCCTTTGTTCCCATTCGTCATCGCCGGTCTGTTTGCTGTAATCGTCGTGCCCTTCAGCAGTGGATCCAGATTGCGAGCCATTAATGCACAACTGCACGATTACCCGCCATTGACCGCCTCAAGCCGCCGTACGACCTGGACGGGCGGGCGAGGTCCAAGTCGCCGATCGGCCGGAAAGATATAGGAGTAGTGGCCGGGCAGGATTCACCAAGTTCCGACGGCGATTTTCGCTCAGTTCGGCAGCATCATGATGCGCGCCCAGCATCGCGACGTGTCGGGGCTCTTTCTTTTGATCTGTGGCCCCAAACGCCGTTGCGCAACGGCGCCACAAACCCTGCTCACCGCCTTTCTTGGAACGCATAGTCAATATGCTCAAGAAGCAACTCGACATACAACAACACCACGGGGAAGAAGGAGTTCGATGAATCGACTCTTGCGCATGATCACTCTCGGAACAGTGATAACAATGAGCGGATAGTACTTTCAAACGGTCCGTTGTTGCGGCTCCATTGCGCACGGGCGCACAGACTAAACCACACCGTCGTCGCGCGGCCGAGCCAGCGTGACGCGGTGGCGGGGGCGGGATTCACAGCGGCTCCCGCTGCGGCGTGGCGCGGGGCGCGCAATATCGTGGCACAGACGCTCGCGCTTGCTGCGCTCCCCCGCTTCGGTCTCGACACCCGCGCGGTCCGGCGCCTACAGGCGAGCGGTTAGTGATGGCGAGACTCGGCTCCGTACTCGGCTGGATCTGCGCGGTGTTGCGCGTCTTGTTTCTCGCCCGGAGCTCGATGAGCGAGATGCTCGATGTCGCCGTTGCCGTGGCCGGCGGCCTGGTCCTTTTCGGGATCGCGCGCTGGGCGCGCGTGCGCACTCAGAGCGGGTAAATGCGCTGGCTGTCTTGTCGAGGTGAAAATCGGTTCAGGGTCGAGACTCAGAAGCGATAGCGCAGACCAAGGCCGATGCCGTTCATTCCGCCTTCCTCGCCCAGCAATCCATACGCCACCGAGCGGTGATGCAGACGCAGTAACACTGACCAGGGCGCATCGACCGGTCCAGCCGTAATCTCGGCGAACCAGTAGACCAGCAGTTTCTCGCTCTCGCCCTCGAGCTCGACTTCCACCTCGGGTACATGGGTCGCGTAGGAGAGTCCCAGGCCGGCTGCGACGGACGTGGAGATCGTTTGATTCCACGGGAACTCCAGCCAGCGTACGACGATCGGCACCGCGTTGAATTCCCAGTGATGCTGCTCGCCGAAGTTGTAGGCAACCTGGCCTTCAGCCTCGAGCTGCAATGCACCGCCACGGTAGTGTGCATAGTCGGTGGATAGCGCAGCCACGACGAGATAGTCATCGACGTATTTGGAGAAGGCGGGATTCACCATGACGTCTTCCCAGCCTCCCTCACCGGAAATCTGCGCGACGTACATCGTCATCGCCCACTCCCGGCCTTCGGCCGAGGCCGAGTCGACGTGTGCCAGGAGTGTGAGCGGCAGCAGCGCTATGAAGCTAGACCGGAAATTCGGCACCCGCGTATGGTGCCTTGGTCGCCCCCGTTGGCGCCAGATCCAGTTCACGATGCGGTGGCGGATAGTACTTTCAAACGGTCCGTTGTTGCGGCTGCATTGCGGCGGAGCGGATAGTACTTTCAAACGGTCCGTTGTTGCGGCTCCATTGCACACGGCGAAGGCCGGAAGAGCTGGCGAGGCGCCCGACGAACGAGACGAGCGCGGCCTTGGGCCGTGCACGGGCGCGCCGACAAAACCACACCGTCGTCGCGCGTCCGAGCCAGCGTTACGCGGTGGAGGGGGCGGGATTTACAGCAGCTCCCGCTACGGCGGGGCGCGGGGCGCGAACCCAGCCTCGGCGGCGGAGTCGCTCCGATCCAGGTGCGCGAGAAGCCGCTCGATCACCGCCGGCGCTTCGATGCTCGCAATCACTTCGAGCCGCCCGCCGCAGCGCCGGCAAGTCTCAAGGTCGATCGCAAACACGCGCTTCAGCCGTTGCATCCACCTCAGCGCCACATGCTTGGCGACGGGCCGCTCAGCCGCAGTGCTGCGCGCCCCGCTGCCTCGCCCGGCCGGCGTGATCCGCGGCCGCAGTCGACTGTGCGGTGCAAGCACCCCGTGGTAGCGCGTCAGATGCACCCGCGGTAACGGCACCAGCGCCGCGAGCCGGGCGAGAACATCCAGTGGCTCGAAGACCACGTGCGTCGTGCCGTCCCGATACGGGGTCTGCAGTGCGTAGCGAATATTCCCCTGCCCCGTCAGCGCCAGCCGCTCGCTCGAGACCGCGGGGCGCGCAATATAGCGGCACAGACGCTCGCGCTTGCTACGCTCCCCCGCTTCGGTCTCGACACCCGCGTGCAGCGAGAACCCTGAGGCTTGCGCGACTCGTTTCTCGTCCTCACCCGCCAGCTGCGGCGTCACCGTCTGGAGCGTAAAGACTTTCTCCCCCGTCCGCGGGCCGACCGCCACCCGATACGTGATCGAGTGACCGAGCATGTCGTTCATCGTGGCCCCGTCCGCCGGATCGAGCGCGAGATCGCTGTTCTCATCGTCCCGGACGAGCACACCCCGGCGCTCCAACGCCCACCCCACCCGCTCGGCAATCCGGTGCACGACTGCCTGCAGCTCGGCGGTGCTTGGCGGCGCAACCCGGCGAAACACCGGTGGCTCGGTTCCCGTGAAGTAGACGCCGTCGAGAAATAACATGTGAAAGTGAATGTTGAGATTGAGCGCCGAGCCGAAGCGTTGGATTAGCGTCACGGCACCCGTTTCGGCCCCGGCGCGCGACAGCCCCGCCGCTTGCAGCTGAACGCGACCAGCTTCTCCGCATGGCAGCTCGCGCAGCGCACTCGCAAGAACCCATACTCCAGCCGGCCGCATTTCAGGTACGCCTCGAATTCCTCCCGCACGTATCGCGGCAGCGGCCTGCCGCTCCCTTCCCGCGCGGCGACGAACGCCTGATAGTGCTGCTCGATGATCCGATAAAGGAACGTCTGCTCCGGCCGGTGCCTTGCTTAGCCAGGTGGGTCGATGAATTCCGGCACGCGCGACTGCGCTGCGCCCCGAGTCGCCATCGCGCGCGTCCTTGCGATCTGCGTTGGTGTCCGAGACTACGGCCTTCGGCGCACGGCACTCCTGCAGCGAATCTGAGCAGCGCAACCAGATTTGCGTCGCAGACCTCACGCTCGCGCGGTCCCGCGCCTACAGGCAAGCTGTTAATGACGGCGAGACTCGGCTCCGTACTCGGCTGGATCTGCGCGGTGTTGCGCGTCTTGTTTCTCGCCCGGAGCTCGATGAGCGAGATGCTCGATGTCGCCGTTGCCGTGGCCGGCAGCCTGGTCCTTTTCGGGACCGCGCTGGGCGCGCGTGCGCACTCAGAGTGGGTAGATGCGCTTACCCGCGCGAAACACGCACCGTGGTCGGGCGAAGTTGCGGATATCCGAGGCCGGGTCGGCCTCCAGCACCACCAGATCGGCATCGAGCCCCGCGGCCACTCGCCCGCGCCGGTCGCTTTCCTTCCAGCGCGCTGCCGGTGCCGTAGTCAGTGAGGCCAGGATCTGCTCGAACGTCAGGCCCGCACGCAGCATGTAGATGTATTCGTCGGTCGGGTCGTACTCCATCATGTAGCCGACATCGGTTCCGAACAGCACCTGGCCGCCCACTTCCGCGAATGCGCGCAATTGCTCGATCGCATCGCCGGTGGCGAGCTCGATCACGCGCGCCGGCAGCCGGCCCTTCCCGAGCTCGTACGGCCACAGCTTCAGCGTCGGAACGACAGCGACGTCGCGCGCCAGCATGGCCTGGATCAATGCTGCATCCCATTCGGTCTTGGCGTTGCCGAGTGTGGTGTGCACCAGCACATCCACGCCGGCAGCGAGCGCGGCGCGAATGCCTGAAATATCGGTCGGGTGCGCGAGCACCAGCCGGCCACGGCGATGGGTCTCACGCACGGCGGCCTCGACGATTTCGGGTGGCATGTACCTCACGGACTGGTCGAGCTGGGGCGTCGCCACGAATAGCTTGGTCGCGTCAGCACCTCGCGAGAGGTTGCTGCGCACGTCGCCCACTGCCTGCTCGACATTCTCCGGTTGCGGCAGCTGCTTCAGGAACTCCGGAGGCAGGTCGCGCAGGTAGAACGGAATGCCGTCGGGTGGGTAGAGCGGCCAACCCGCGGTGAGGATTCGAGGGCCACGGACCTCGCCGCGCTCGATCCGCTGGCGCATCGCCACCGTGTTGCCGACGTCGGAGGCGGTGTCGACCACCGTGGTAAACCCGTAGCGCGTGAGCATCGTAGCGAGATTGCGCGCCAGCTTGTCGGCCGGCTGCCCACCGGCATCATTCCATTTCGGCCCGGTGCAATGGACGTGGCTGTTCTGAAAGCCCGCCGTAATGACGCCGCCGCTGCATTGAGCATCAGGCAGGCCGTTGGACGACAACCGATCGGAGCGTTTGGCCACCGCGACGATCTTGCCGTCGCGCATGGCCACGACCGCGTCATCGATCGGCGCCGCATCCGGTGACGGGTACACTCGCGTCGCGCTCACGATCACTGCCGAATCAGCCGCGTGCGCGTCGTGGTGCGGCAACGAGAAAAGCGCCGCGGCTACGGCCAGGGCCCGGCGTACCGACTTAGCAGCCTTGTGCATCAATCACATCGTCGGATGCGCTGTCCCGGACGCTGGTTCAGACGCCGTTCGGGCGCAAATTCTCGAGACGGTCGATGTAGCCGGCGGGAAAACCGAGCTCTCGACAGAGCGCCACCAGTTTGCGGGCATACACCGGATCATAGACGCCGATGCCATCGGCCGGAGCGATGTAAGCGATCGCCACCACCTGGCGCGCCGTTGCCGGCTCGATGCAAGTGACCTTTGTCGGCAGGTAGGCGCTGTGCGTCGGCGCCGGATACAGGCGTTCGCATTCGGCATCCGAGAGCTGGGCAATGATGCCGTACACCGTCGATCCCGGTTTCGACGCCAGCGTCGAGCGCAGTCCGAGCAGGCATTCGTAGTCGTCGAGCGAAACGACCGTGCCGGGCCGGCGTTCGCCGCTCATCGGCGCACGGACCTCCGGATCCATGTAGAGGCCGTAGAAGAAAACGAGATTAGGCGTCGGTGCCACGCAGGGACTCTACGTCTTCGCCGGCGATGCAAGCGAGTCGAGGTGTGCCATCACGGCCTGGCATAACTCGCGCGTGCCCTGCCCGGTCGCCGCGGAAATGCGGTGGACGGGGCCCTTCCAACGCAGCCGACGCACGATCTCACGGCAACGCTGGTCACCGACCTCCGCATCGAGCAGATCGAGCTTGTTGAGCACCAGCCAGCGCGGTTTCTTCCCCAGCGACACGCTGAATTTCTTGAGCTCCGCGATGATCGCGCGCGCGTCCTTCACTGGATCGGCGTCGGGATCGGGTGGCGCGATGTCGACCAGGTGCATCAACAACCGCGTGCGCTGCAGGTGCTTGAGGAACTTGATCCCAAGACCCGCGCCGCCCGCCGCACCTTCGATGAGCCCCGGAATGTCCGCCATGACGAAGCTGCGATGCTCGCCCACCGACACGACCCCTAGATTGGGGTGCAGGGTCGTGAACGGATAGTCAGCCACTTTGGGTTTGGCCGCCGACACCGCGCGGATGAGCGTCGACTTGCCCGCGTTCGGCAGCCCCAGCAGCCCGACATCCGCGATGACTTTGAGCTCCAGCAGCAGCGTTCGGCGCTCCCCGGGCAGCCCCGAGCCATGTTGCCGCGGCGCGCGATTGGTGCTGGTCTTGAAGCGCGCGTTACCCCAGCCGCCGCGGCCGCCCTGGGCGACAAGCAACCCCTGACCCGGCAGCGTCAAATCGCCGACGACCTCTTGCGTATCGACGTCCTGCACGACTGTCCCGAGCGGCACCGGGATATGCAGATCGGAACCTCCGCGCCCGGTGCAGTCGCGACTGCCTCCCGGTTCGCCGTGAGGTGCCTTGTAGGTCCGAGAGATGCGGAAATCGGCGAGCGTGTTGATTCCAGCTTCCGCGCGCAGATAGACGCTGCCACCGCTGCCGCCGTCGCCGCCGTCCGGACCGCCGAACGGAACGAATTTCTCGCGCCGGAAGCTAACCGAGCCGCGACCACCATTGCCGGCCTGAACCTTGAGGGTCGCTTCATCGACGAATTTCATGCACGTTTCATTTTACTTGGCGCTCGAGCGCGTTATCCACCGACAGTTTGCCGACTCCATAAATCGCAAGCATCGCGAGCATGAAGCCCCACAACACGTGCTGGCGAAACGCCGCGACGAAGCCGTCGGCGAGCAGCACGTGCGCGTAGGAGATCACCGCCATCGCGTTGACGAAGAAAAGACACAGCGCGCTCAGCCGGCCGAACAAACCCAGCCACAGGAGGATCGGGAATGCGAGTTCACCAAACGTCCCGAGGATCGCGGCTGCGGTCGGCGACAGGACGGGCGTTCGATACTCGCTCTCGAACAGCCAGATGGTCTGCTCCCAGTTGCTGATCTTGAGCCAGCCGGACTTTAAGAACACCCAGCCCACGTAGAGTCGCGTGCCGAGCGCAAACAGCGGCTGAAGCAGGTTCAGAGCGCGTGCGGCGCACTGATCGGGAATGAGCAACCGGTTGAACGCCAGCATGAGTCGATCTCCCAGGGCAGCAGGCCCGCGAGAACTGACCGGGAACAACGCGGAGTTATTGCAGGACAAAAACCCCGGCATTGCCGGGGTCTTTGATCTTCATCTACCCGTCTCGCCGCTACTCGGCGATTACGTTCACGAACGTATTCTGGTCTTTCCCGCGCACCTTGAACTCGACGCGACCGTTCGCCTTGGCGAACAGAGTGTGGTCGGTGCCGATGCCGACGTTGACGCCCGGGTGCCACTGCGTGCCGCGCTGACGCACAATGATATTACCGGCGACGACGCGCTCGCCGCCAAATCGCTTGACGCCCAGGCGCTTGCTCTGTGAATCGCGGCCGTTACGCGTGCTGCCGCCTGCTTTCTTGTGTGCCATGTCGAATTCCTCGTGCTTCGATTCCCTCTCCCAGTCGTGGGAGAGGGTCAGGGTGAGAGTCTTAGCCCACGATCCCCGTGACCTTGATTTCGGTGTATTCCTGGCGGTGACACTTCTCCCGCTTGTAGTGCTTGCGGCGTCGGAACTTGACGATGCGCACCTTGTCGCCCTGGCCGTGCGACTGCACGGTGGCGGTCACCTTGCCGCCATCGATGTACGGCTTGCCGACCTTGACGTCCGCACCCTCGCCCACGAGCAGCACGCGATCGAATTCGACCGACGCGCCCTCGGCTTCCGGCAGTTTCTCGACGCGCAAGACGCTGTCCTTCTGAACGCGGTACTGTTTACCGCCCGTTGCAATCACCGCGAACATTCTGAACTCTCCGTGATACGGGTGCCGGACACGGCTTATTGGTCATTCGGGCTGACGCGACTGATACCGAATGACCAATAAGCCGTGTCCGGCACCGATTCATCAAAAAAGGCTGCGAATTCTAAAGGTTGCACGCTGGCGGGTCAAACGCTTTGCCGCTACCATGCCCCGGCCCAAAAGGCGCCTAACCCGATGAAAATCGACGACATCCGCACCCTGGTGAGCGACGACCTGGCCGCCGTGGACCGCCGCATCCGCGAACGGTTGCACAGCGAGGTGGCCTTGGTCGACCAGGTCTCGAGCTACATCATCGGCAGCGGCGGTAAGCGCTTGCGACCTCTGCTGGTGTTGCTGGTGGCACGCGCCGCGGGCTACCGCGGCGATCGGCACATCGATGCGGCGGCGCTGATCGAGTTCATTCACACCGCCACCCTCCTGCACGATGACGTGGTCGACGGGTCGTCCATGCGCCGCGGCCAGGACACGGCCAACGAGGTCTGGGGCAACGAGACCAGCGTGCTGGTGGGCGATTTCCTGTACTCGCGCGCATTTCAAATGATGGCCGACATGGGCTCGCTCGACCTCATGCGCATCATGGCGGACGCGACCAATACGATTGCCGAGGGCGAAGTGCTGCAGCTGCTGAATGCGCACGACCCGGAGACCACCGAACAGCGTTATCTGGATGTCATCTACCGCAAGACCGCGCGCCTGTTCGAAGCCGGCGCGGAGCTGGCGGCGATCCTTGCGCAGGTCAACGGCACACAACGTCGCGCTTTTGCCAACTACGGCCGGCACGTCGGCACAGCATTCCAACTCATCGACGACGTGCTCGACTACCGCGGCAGCCCCGATGAGCGCGGCAAGAACCTGGGTGACGACCTCACAGAAGGCAAGCCCACGCTGCCCCTGATCCATGCTCTGCAGAAAGGCAACGGTGAACAGCGGAGGCTCATCCGCTTTGCAATCGAGCAGGGTGGTCTCGCGGAGCTTGCCCACATCACCCAAGCCATCGAGGCCACGGGTGGCCTCGAATACACGACGCGCCTCGCGCGAGTCCAGGCCGACGCGGCCCTGGCGGCGCTCGATGAGATTTCAGACTCGGAGCACGTGCGGGCGCTCCGCGGTCTCGCCCAGTTCGCCGTCGAGCGCAACCACTAAAGAGGGGGCAGATCGGCGCCTTGCCGCCTCAGGTTTCGTTGCGTACCTGATCGACGGCACGCGTTTTTTCGAGGTAGCTGTGCAACCGTGCATCGTGCGTCTGGAAGTGCGTCTCGAACCAGGCATTCAGCTTGGCGCCAAACGCATGCGGGTCGACGGGCGCCTCGTGTTCGGACGCGTCCATGAGGTCGCCAAGTTCGTCCAGTAGCGATTCGTGATCGCGCTTGTGGTCCGCATAGTCGGGATAGCGCCACGACTGCATGTTCTTCTCCTCCAGCGCGAAATGGGCGGAAATTCCGGCGTGGATCTCCCCCAGCGCCGAGCGAATGCGCTCCGCTGACTGCGGCTGCGCGAGAGACTCGTGGAGCGAGTTGATCAGGCGGATGAGCTCACGATGCTCGTGATCCACCTCGGGCACTCCAACCGAGAACTTGTCCTGCCATTCGAGGAGCTTCACTGCCGCCCTCCTCAGCGAACGCTGAAACCGCCCGCTTCCGCACGAAAATCGATCACGAGATTCTGGTTCGGCTCAAGTACGATCGCGGCCGTACGCATGAAGTCGAATCCCTCCTGGCGCCCGCTGTTCCGCAGCTTCACCGTCAACGTCTTCGGACCAGCCGGCACACGGAACCGCTCATACACAGTCGACGGGCCGTCATCCCAAAGGCCTGCCGGAGAATGCGTGCCAGCGTATACCCGCTCCGCGTTGACAAACAGTTCGACTTCAATCGGCCATCTCTCGCGTGGACAGTTCCGGGGTCGACGCATGTTTGGGGGCAGGCGCGCCATCTCGTCAGGCGACAACGGCTTGCACGGTTGCTTCAGCCGGCCCGCGTGGCTGAAGCTCAGACTGATCACCGCCTGATCCGGCCCGAGCGTCTGGTGGTGAGGCGCGACTGAGCAGTAGGCCAACGCGACACCCGCGAATGCATAGACGACGATCTGGCCCAGTATCCGCCACCAGGGCGCACTGCGCTCCGGCACGCGTCGCCAGGCGTTCAGCCGGCCTCGACGCGCATGCGAACCGGGGAAGAGCCCCGTCTGAAACTTCTCGACGTCGGCACTTCGCGCCGCAATCTGCTTCAGGCCGGCCCACGAGACTCCGACGCGCTCGCGCGCCACGCGTTCCCGAAGGCGGGGATCGCGCGTCGCCGCAATTCGCTCTTCGGACCACCGGTCTCCCAAGCGGTGATAACAATCACATTCACGACAGCCGGCGAGCATGACTCCCTCGGCGAGCTTGCGCGCAAGCACGAAGTCGAGGAACGGCGGCGGCACCATGCCCACGCACGGGACGTCAATTGCGCAGAGGGAGGCACTGTCGGCGACCGGTGCACCGTGTCGGCAGGCGAATACAAGCACCCGCTGCTGCCCTGCCAACGTCGCTGCTCGCGTGGTGACTTCGTCGCGCAGTCTCATCAATGATTCGTCAGGGAGCTCGATGCCTGGCGTCAGCGCAGATGCCTGGCGGAATGGTGTGGCCGTGGGGCACGCTCCGACGCAGATGCCACAGGAGACGCACCGGTCGGAATTGACCTCGGCCTGTTGAGCGAACGGGGCGCCATCGGATCGCGGTACGAGCGTGATGGCGCCGAACGGGCAGTCGTCCACGCATCGGCCGCAACCGTTGCAGTTGTCGAGATGAATGACCGCCACGGGCGCTGGTTTGGTCCCGCGGATCCAGGGCAAGAGCGCGACCACGATTCCGACAGCAAGAACGATGAACCACACTGTCGTTCCACCCCACCGATCGAGAAGCGGATAGAGCGGCAAGTAAAACCAGTCGAGGCCGATCTCCGTGGGAACACGATCGAGATCGGCCGGCGCCTGACTGACGGCGGGGCGCAGCAGCGAAACGCTCAACAGCGCTCCAACTGCGGTCCACGCGAGTCCGCGCGCGGTTGTCACACGTGCCTCGGCATAACGCGCGATGTGGATCCACATGAAGAGCAGCATCAGCAGCGGTGCCGCAATGTGCACGTAGGCCATCAACGTAAAGAACCGGCCGCTCAGGTACTCGTCCGCGAGAAAGTTGCGGGCGATCGGCTTGGCGAACACCGGCACGCGATCCAGCCATTCAGAGGTGGTGACGGCGACATACTGGGCAAGTTGATCCCAGACCATCCAGTAGCCGGTGATGCCGCAGACATAGACGAACCCCAGCACCAGCAGCCCGGTGATCCACGCAAACCATTGCGGGCCATGAAATCGATCGAAGGCAATCTCCCGCACCAGGTGCACCAGCGCCACGACGACGAGGGCGTCGGACGCATATCGATGCACGCTCCGCATGATTCCGCCGGCCCACCACTGCTCGTGCGTCAGCGCCTGGACCGACTGGTAGGCCTGGTCGATGCCGGTATCGAAGAAGATGTAGAGATAGAGCCCGCTGGCCGTGATGATCCAGAAGAGAAGCCAGCCCAGCGCTCCGAGCTGGCGCATCGGATTCCAGCTCGGACCAAAGACGCGCTCGATGCCGTTCTCGGTGCGCTCGAAAAGCGCGCGCACACCCTTACGCAGCCGGCTCATCGCGACCTCTGTTGCACGCCTGGGCTGCGGCCCACGGAGTCAGCGGCTGTCAACGCGCTCGCATCGCCGCGCGCCAGTTGCGGCCGATGAAGACTGCGATCAGGACAAAGCATCCGACGCCGAGCACGACGCTTAAGATCAACGAGTAGTCGAACCGGTAGCGTCCCGACTTCGGGTCATACACGGTGCAGAGGAGCCGCACACGCTCGAGGATGCCGGGCGCGCCCGCCGCGATCGGACTCGCTCCGATGCGCACGCGCCGCAGCGGATCGATCAACACAGGACCCGCGAACGATTGACCATAGAGCTGGCGGAAGACGCGGCCCTGATCGTCGAGTATCGTGGTTTGAACGAGGTGATCGAAGCCACCGGTAGCCGGTGCATACATGAATCCGAGATCGCGGCTTAGCGCCGAGATAGTGGCCTCGTCCGCAGTCGCGAAGTACCACTCCAGATCGTCGATGCGCAGCGAACGTGCGAACTGCGCCAGCCGCTCCGGCGTGTCGTTTCGCGTGTCGAAGCCGACGCTCAGCACAATGAATGACGACTCACCGAGCGTCGCGCGCGCCTCCCGGACAGCGCGCCGGAGTTCCGCGGTCGTCGGCGTGCAGATGTGCACGCAGCTCGTATAGATCATGCTCACCACGACGGGCCGGCCGCGCAGCGTGCTGAGGCGTAACCGTTCGCCACGGTGGGTCAGCAGCTGATGGTCCCCGACGGTGCGTGCGATGGCCGCCTGACTGTTGCGCATCGCTTCTTCCGGATCGAAGTCCGCAGCCGCCAGAGTAGCCGCGACCTGCATGAGCGCCGCTGCGCTCCACGAGCTCCATCGAATGGGCCGTATGCCGCGTCTCATGGCACGCCGAGCAATTGGCCGCGCCATGCACCATCGGCAATTGCGCCGACGAGCAGCAGGCTCAATTGGATGAGTGACGCCTTGAAGCAGGACAACGCCGCCGCACGCGTCGGTGTGCGGACCAGGCGGACTGCGAAGTAGCCAAAGTAGGCGCCGCCGAGCGCTGCACATGCCAGATAGACCGGCCCGGCACCCACCGCGGCGGGCAGAATCGACAACACCCCCACGACGACGACGTGGGCGAGGATGACCTGCGCCGATCGTTTCTCGTCGATCAACGCCGGAAGCATCGGAATGCCGGTGCGCACGTAGTCGTCGCGCGCGTACAGCGCCAGGCTCCAGAAATGCGGTGGAGTCCAGAAAAAGAGCGTGAGCGCCAGGAGCGCCGGCTCGGCCGAAATGTGCGGATTCACTGCCGCCCCGCCGGCGAGCACGGCAAAGCTGCCGGCGAATCCGCCCACCACGATGTTGAGCCAGGTCGTACGCTTGAGCCACAGGGTATACACGACGCCGTACGTCAGGCTGCCGGCGATCACGAACCCCGCCGCAACCACATTCGTTGCCGTGAGCGAGAGTACTGCGGCCGCCGCCAGCATCGCGCCCATGGCCACGAGCCAGCGCAGATCTGCGCGCAAAGCGCCGGTGACGAATGGCCGATGCCGCGTGCGGTGCATGCGAGCGTCGATATCGCGCTCGGCATACTGATTGAAAGCGCCCGCCGCCGAAGAGGCCAGCAGTACGGCGCACGCCAAGGACGCGAGCCTCCAGAGTTCGAGCCCGCGACCGGGGGTGATGGCAACGCCCGCGAGCGCGGTCAGCGTGATCTCGAAGCCGATCCGCAGTTTGAGAGCCGCCAGGACGGGCCGTACGCCTGCACGGGAGGCAATCGCGTCATCGATGGGCAGCGCGTACGTCCGGCCCGTCACCAATCACCTCAACGGCCACACTTCTGCCAGATACTTCCAGTTGACGAAATAGTAGAGGACGAAGGCGATGAAGAAGATGCCGACCAGCACGATCGTACCCGGAACATGAAGCGTCCCCGCGCTTCCGTATGTCCCCACCGCAGCTCCCGGCGGCGCTATCTTCGGCTTGATCCCTGCACGGACTGGCGCTTCCTCGATGCGCTTGCCGAAGAAGACCGACGCCACGGCGATGATCACGTACATCAGCCCGCCCAGTGCAGCGCAGAGCGCAGCTAGTCCGTTGAGTCCGAGCATCAGATACGCCGTGTCCGGGAAGTCGAACTTGAATGCCGCGTCCGCAAACGTAATGTCCCAATGACGTCGCGGCACACCGAGCGTGCCTGCGCCCATCATGAAGAGCGAGATGCCACTCACGCCGATCGCAAATACGTACGGCTGCCAGCGCGCCATTCGCGGGAAGCGAACCTCACGCTGAAAGATCAGCGGAATGAGGAGGTAAGTGATCGCCATGAAGGCCAGCGTCGTGCCGGCCACCACGGTTCCATGGAAGTGACCGGGAACGTACAACGTATTGTGCATGATCAGATTGATCTGCTCGGTGCCCATGACGACACCGGAAATGCCGCCAAGGAAACCGAACATCACGAGTGAGAGAAACATCCCCGCAAAGGCCGGATTGCCCCACGGCGCCTTGCGTAACCACTCGAAGAGGCCGCGATTCAGGCCCTTGGCCCGCTGAGCCGCCTCGATCGAGCCTGGCACCGTCATCCCGTGGATCATGCTTCCGAGCACCGCCAGGTACATCGCGTAACTCGTATTGAAAATCTTCCACTCCGAGGACAGCGCCGGCTCGACCAACAGGTGATGCGCGCTCGCCAGCTGCAGGAAGAGGATGTAGAGCAGGAACGCCATGCGGCTCACCTTCTCGGAAAGCGGCTTAGCCCCGAGAACGATCGCGGCGATGGCGTACCAGATGGCGACGTGCGCCGAGACGTTGATCTGCTGCGAGGAGTGTCCCATGCCCCACCAGATCAGCTTGTACATGAGCGGGTCGATCGCGTTCACGATGCCGACCGACCAGAGAAACGTCGGAATGAGGATGATCGCGCCCGACGCGAGCGTAAAGACGGCGATGATGCCTGCCGTGAGCGCTCCAAACGTGACCAGCGGAATCGACCCCTGGTAGGTGCGCTCCTCGCGCGCGATGACCAGCGTCCCGAAAAATACGCCGACCGCGACCAGCGCGCCGACGGCAAACAAGACCAGCCCCAGATAGAAGTGCGGCGCCGCGGGCATCGGCACGTAGGACGTAAACATCACGGATGATCCGCCCTGAAGCACCGCCACATTGGTTGTGAGCCCGCCGATGAGCATGAGCGCGAACGCCGCCCAGGCGACGCGCGGTGCCGCGAGCCGGCTGCTCAGCAGCACCGCCCCCGCGAAATAGAGGACCGCAATCTCGAAAAAGATGATCCAGAGCAGCAGCACGTCCAGTCCGTGCGCCGTGAGCGCAAGATAGAACCATTCCGCTGGCAGCAGGTGCACCGCCGGCCAGCGCGTCAGCGCGACCGACAGTCCAAGCAGTCCGCCGATTGCGAGAAATACTATGCCGGCAACGGCATTCCACTTGATCAGCGTCTGCGCGCTCAAGTCGATGCGCAACCCCGTCGTCGCGCAGACGCGGAAGCGTGCGGCCTTCGACGACACAGGAACGGCGATCGTGTCAGAAGTGACAGCCATGACTTACCTCACTAGCGCTCTACCACGTAGATCTTGCCAACCATCAGGTGATGCCCGAGGCCGCAGTACTCATTGCACACGACGCCGTACTCGCCGGCCTCACCGGGCGTGAGGGTAAGGACCATTTCGTAACCGGGTTGAACCTGCAGGTTGATGTTCACAGGCTGCAGCGAGAAACCGTGCTGATAGTCGAGCGAGGACAGGTGCAGTCGATAGCTCTGCCCCTTCTCGAACTCGAGATGGGGGTACCACATCCACACGCGGCCCATCAGATACACGTCGCCGCCGGCGGGCGGCTTGACCACCGGAATGCCGTTGTCGTCGCGCACCTGATAGGTGTCGATCATCGCCTGCGTCTTGGCGGCAAATGCCTCGGGCGTGATGCGGTAGGTCTCATTCGAGAGGTTTTGCTGCCCGAATGCATGCCAGTAAATCATCATGAAGAACATGACAAGGCCCCACAGGAAGGCCACGATGATCCAGATGAGCTCTTCGCGATGGATCGGTTGGTGCCACCAGATGTGTTCAGCTGGAGGAGAGATGGCCATGACTTGCGATCTCCGGGCTCTACAAACGCTATGGGGGAGAAATCGGAATCTGGACGAGCTCCATGATTCCCCACACGATGTAGACGATTGTGGGGATCGCTACACCGAGAAACAGCAGGAGAAAAGGATTATCGAGCACGCGCTGCCAGAACGGGATGCGTTCCTGCGGCTCGGTTTGGTGTGTCGCCTGACTGTTTGGGGTGGATGCCGGTGTCTCTGTCATCGTCGCCTCCCAACTCTCGCGAACACAGCTTATCGTGCTTATTCGAGGCAGCAAACCGCATCGTGCGGCCCGCGCATATACGTATTTATCCGGATGAACCGGTCCCGTTTGATATTCTCTAGCGCGTGAACGCCCCGCCCCTGGCAACACCGAGCTCCGATGATAGACCGATCTGGGACATCTGGCTGTCCTCGCTGTGGTTGCCGTCGATCACGGTGGCCGTCGAGCTCGGCCTGTTCGAGGCGTTGCGGGAGAGTCCGGCGACTTCGGAGGAGCTTGCCCGCCGGCTCGAATTGAATCCCCGCGGAACCAGGCCGCTGCTGCAGTTGCTCGTGTCACTCGGCGCTCTCGTGCTGCACGATGGGAATTTCCAGCTCGCGCCGCTCGCGCAGAATTATCTGCTGAGTGATAGTCCGTTCTTCTGGGGCCACGTCTGGTCGCTGTCGATCGACCTGAGCCCGATCCACGCAAGGCTGCGCGACTCGTTGGTGGCAAGGCCGCGGCCTTCGGCCGCGAGCGCTCCAAGTCAACCTGCTCATCTGGTGGAAGCGTGGGAAAGCGGGCGGATTGACCTCGAGCGAGCCGGTGGCATTGCGCGCTTCATGAACAGCCATTCAATGGCCGCCGCGGCCGGTCTGGCCAAGACGGTGAGCTTCGAAAGTATTGCACGACTCCTGGATGTCGGCGGCGGCTCCGGCTGCTTCTCGATTGCGCTCGCGCAGCGCAATCCGCAACTGCGTTGCACGATCATGGATCTCGCGGCTATGTGCCACTGGGCCCAGAAATACATCGACACCGCCGGCATCGGCGATCGCGTTGATACGCGCAGCGTCGACATGTTCAGAGAAGCCTGGCCGCATGGGTACGACGCGATCTTCTTCTCAAACGTCTTTCACGACTGGAGCTTCGAGACCTGCGTGCAGCTCGCCGCCAGCGCTTACGCGGCGTTACCAGGGAACGGGCGAATTTATCTCCACGAGATGCTGCTCGACGATTCCGGAACGGCGCCGCGAACCGCAGCTGCATTTTCGGTGCTGATGCTCATCGGCACCAGGGGCCAACAGTTCCGGTTTGTCGACCTGCGGAAACTGCTCGCAAGCGCCGGCTTCGTCGACGTCACCGTGACGCCGGCTCACGGCTATTACTCGCTGGTGTCAGGCCGCAAGCGCTAAGCGTTGACGCACTTTCGCCGGTGCAGTCTCCAGCAGGAAGATCGACAACACTCCACCCGCGAGCGCACAGCCCATCTGCATCAGGATGGGGGCAGCCAATGATGTCTGATCGGCGATCCAGCCGGCCAGCGTCGGCCCGCCGAAGCCACCGATGATCTCGCCCGTGCCCACCACCAGGCCCATAGCGGTCGCGATGTGACGCGGCGAAGTGCTCTCGGCCGGAATCGTTCCCATGAACAGCGGAAACACGCCCGACGCGAGCCAGCCGATGAAGATCAGTAACCCGAGAACCAGGAACGGACCTGAGTAGTAGAGCGCCGCGAGCGGGCACAGAACGCCGAGAAAACAGAAGCCGATCATGATCGGCTTGCGGCCGAAGCGATCGGAGAGCGCCGGCACCACGAATGCCCCGAGCGCGGCACAGGCGCCGAGAATGCTCATCAGAATGCTCATGTCGGACGGAGTGAAGTGCCGGTAATTGACGTAGAACACCGGCATGAAGGCCCAGCCGAGCACCATCCAGGGAACCATGAAGCAACTGATCAGGACGCACAGCCACACGTTGCGTACGCGCAGCATTTCCAGCAGCCCCATGCGCGGGTCGGCGGTCTCGATCGGTGCATCGACTCGAGGCGTGGGAGCGCGTGCCGGCTCGCGCACGAACTTCCAGATCAGCAGCGCGCAGACCAGACCAGGGATGCCGGCGATGTAGAACGACAGTCGCCAGTTGTACTGCTCCGCGATGGCCACCAGCAGCAGGGGCGCTGCGAACGACCCCAGCAGGTTGCTGAAGAAATTCTGCATCACCCCCATGTTGAGGCCGCGCCGCTTCTCGGTTGAGACGAGCAACATGATGGTCATCGCGACCGGTAGGTACGGTCCCTCGGCGAACCCCATCAGCAGCCGCGAGGCGAGCAGCACTCCGAAGGAATCGGCGATGCCCGAGAGGAACGAGCACAGCGAGAACGACACGACCGAAACCAGCAGGAAGGGCTTGCGGATGCCGATATGGTCCGACCACGCGCCGAACGCATATGCGGAAATCGCCCAGGTGACCGACAGCGCCGAACCCAGCAGGCCGATCTGGGTATTGTTGAGATCGAGATCGGGCGCAATGAAGGGCGTCAGATAGCTGGCGGCATTGCGGTCGAAAAAGACGAAGCCGAATGTCAGGCCCAGTAACAGCAGCAAGCCGTTCTCATACGACAACAGCCCGCTTTTCACCCGTGCGGTTTCGCTCACGCTTCGCTTCTCCTGGCGAATTCGACCGATTCGAAGTCCGGCGATTTGTCCGCTTTGTGCGGGACTACGCCGATGTCCTTCGTGTACCGGTACGGGCCGAGGATCAGGTAAAACAGCGTCGAAATCGCCAGGCCAACGACCGCGGCCCAGATCACGGCATCGTACGAGCCGGTGACTTCACGCACCCATCCGGTGAGCGGTGAGGCAATGCCGAACAGCAGCGCCATCAGCGCCATCTGCACCGCGAATACGGTCGCGAATGAGCGCAGCCCGAAGAAACGCGTGTGAAAGTACTGCCCCATCGGGCGGTGAGCGCCGGCGGAAAATCCGAATAGGGCCGCAGCCACGAACAGCATCAGTTCACCGCCATGCGCCGCCGAAATGCTGGCGAGGATGATGAAGGACGCGACCGAACAGACCGTGAAGGGAACCGAGATCTTGGCGGTCTGGATCCGGTCGAGAACGAATCCGCCGATGATGGTGCCGACCGCACCCGCAATTGTGAAAACGGAGAGGTAGTCGGCCGTGAGGGCCGCTGGAAAACCGCGTTCGCTCAGCACCGCCGCGAGAAAGGTCATCACGCCGGTGCCCGGGGCTGCAGCAAACAGGATTGCGGCGACGATCAGCCAATACGTGCGGGACCGGAACACCTCACGCGCCGGGAGCCCTTCGAGAACGGGCACAGCGGTTGGCGGATTTTCGGTTGCCGCCGCCGACTTCGCACGGCGTATCACCAGGCGCCGTGAGCCACCCACGGCACCCGGCTCTTCCAGCGCGAAGTACAGGATGGGCACGATCGCGATAATGGTAACGCCCATGATCACGAAGAGCCCGCGCCAGCCGAATTGCTCGAGCAGGTACTGAATCAGCTGAGGCAGGAACGCCGCGGCAAGGCTTGACTCCAGACCAAAGAGCGCGAGGGCCTTCCCCCGATGCTGCGTAAAGAGCGCGGTGATCACCTTGGCGTAGCCGATCGCCGTGGTGCCGAACGTCCCCAGCAGCCCGAAACACAGGTAGAAATACCAGAGACTGTGGGTGAGCGAGATTGCGATCGTGATCAGGCCCACGATCACGGTCCCGCTGATGATCATCAGGCGCGCGCCGGTACGGTCGACCAGGTATCCCAGAAACGGCCCGACGGCCCCACCGCACCACATGAGCGCGGTGGTCGCATAACCAAATTGCGTCGGTGTCCAGTGAAACTCGCTGGTGATCGGCATGAAAACCAGCGTCAGGGCCATCATCGGCAGCATGCTGCTCGCGAACATGGTGCCGAGCAGCACGGCACCGGCGATTTTCATCTTCCGCAGCGAGAAATCGGACTCGAACTGCGGCATGGCTCAATGCTCAGCCTTTCGCCTCAGTGTCGCGCTCCGCGCGCCGCGCTTGCATGGCCGCCACCCGGGCCTTCATTCCCGGATCATCCTTGGGATCCGGAAGCGCGGCAAGCACCCGCTTGTGGAGCTCGATCAGCGGTTCGCGAAACTCGGCATAGGGGATGACGTAGAGATCATTGTTGATCACGGCCTGCAAAACCTTCTTCGCGAGCTCCACCGGATCGTAGCCGGGCTGGATGACTTCCTTCAGTCCCTTCATGACCGCAGGCTCGGCGCCGTAGTAGCCGGTCTTGGAGAGATGCTTGGGCCGCGTCAGCACCGCCTCGTGGATGTTGGTATTGACCGCGCCGGGACAGAGCACCGAAACGCCGATGCCGTGAGGCTCGAGATCGAGGCGCAGGCATTCGGCGAGGCCACGCACCGCGAATTTCGTGGTGCAATAGATCCCGCAACTGGCGAGCGGAGTAAAAGCAGCCATCGAGGCCGTCACGACGACATGACCCCCCTTGCCGTGCTTCAGCATGCGTGGCACGAAGGTCTGGATTCCGTTGATCACCCCGCCGACGTTAACGCTCATCTGCCAGTCCCAGTCATCGTAGGTCGCGTTCTGTATCGGACCGAACTGGCTGACCCCGGCGGTATTGCACAGCAGCTGCACCGGCCCGAAGACGCGCTCTGTTTCGTCGGCCGCGCGCGCATAGGCCTCGCGGTCGGTGATGTCGAACCGGATGGGATGAACGGGCTGCTTCTTCTGGCGGAAGTACGCCATCGCCTCGTCGAGGTGGTCCTGGCGAATGTCGGCGATTACGACCTTCATGCCCTCGGCCGCAAAGACTTTCGCCTGTCCGAGTGCCACGCCGCTGCCGCCGCCAGTGACGAATGCCACCTTGCCCTTAAAGTCTTTCATAGCCGACTCCTAAGCCAAACCTGATTCCGCTTGATACAGTATGCAGACGCTCAGCGCACTGGAATCGACTGAAAGGGAAATGGCGCACCTCAAACTCGTCGATGTCTCGATTCGCGACGGCAACCAGAGCATCTGGGGAGCCACGGGCCTGAACACGGCGCAGACGCTGCAAATTGCCCCGATCATCGATCGAATCGGGTTGCATGCTCTCGACTTCACTTCGAGCACGCACATGGGCATCGCGGTGCGCACCCACAAGGAGAATCCGTGGGACCTCATCCGCGCGATGCACGCCGCTGCGCCGAACACGCCGCTGCAGTTCATCACGACCGGCTTTCGTTTCATCTCCTGGGAGACCGCAGATCCGGAGTTCATGCGGCTCGCCTACCGCACGCTGGCGAAGAATGGCATCGCGCGCTTCGCCCTGATCGATCCGATGCACGACGAGCAATCGCTGCTCGCCGGCGCACGGATGATTCGCGAGGAAGGCGGCGAGGTCCTGGCCGGCCTGACCTACACGATCAGCGACGTGCACGATGACGCGTTCTACGCCAACCTGGCCGGTGCGCTCGCCCGCTCAAGCTACGTCGCGCGCCTCTACATCAAGGATCCCACCGGGCTGCTCACACCGGAACGCGCGCGCACCCTGATTCCTGCAGTTCGCGCACGGCTCGGGGGCAAGGCGCTCGAGCTGCACTCGCATTGTACGATCGGACTTGCGCCGTTGACGTACATGGCCGCCGCTGAGCTCGGCGTGGAAGTCCTGCACGTCGCCTTCGGCCCGCTGGCCAACGGTACTTCGTTGCCTCAGGCGGCTCGCATCGTCGCCAATCTGCGCGAGCTGGGGCACACGGTCGAGGTGCACGACCGCTCGCTGGCCGGGGTTGCGGACTATTTCGCGCGACTGGCCGCAGCTGAAGGCCTGCCATCCGGCGCACCGCAGGAATACGACGCCGCGTTCCTGCGGCATCAGTTGCCCGGCGGCGCCATCACCACGACCCAGCGCCAGCTGGAGGAATTGAAGCTCATCGACAAGCTGCCCGCGGTCATCGAGGAAACGATCCGGGTCCGGGCAGAGCTCGGATATCCCATCATGGTGACGCCCTTCCCGCAGATCGTCTGCACACAGGCGCTCTTCAACGTGATCGGGCCCGAACGCTACGCAAACGTGCCTGACCAGGTGATCCGTTACGTCATCGGCCGTTTTGGACGGCCCACTGCGCCGGTAGACCCGAACGTGAAGGATCGCATCCTCGCTCGCCCGCGTGCTCGCGAGCTCGCCGCGGAGCCACCGCCGCCGTCTCTCAGTGAGCTGCGGCGACGATTCGGCGCGGCGATGTCGGATGAGGAGTTCCTGCTGCGCGCCGTGATGCCCGCGGACCCGGTCGATGTGATGCTCGCGGCAGGACCCTCAGTACGCCACTACAACCCCGATACGCGCCCTCTTCTCACGTTGATCCGCGAGCTCGCTGCCCGCACTGACACTTCCGAGCTCATCGTCGAGAAACCGAACTTCCGGCTTGAACTCCGTTGAGTCGGTGCCGGACACGGCTTATTGGTCATTCGGCGTGAAAAGGTCTGGCCCGAATGGTGAATAAGCCACATAAGCCGTGTCCGGCACCGGTTGAACGCCTGCGGGAGGCGCGGGCGTTTGTGTTCGACGTCGACGGTACGCTCGTTCTCGGCGACCGGCACAATAGCGCGTTGAAGCCGCTGCCCGGCGTGATCGAATTTCTGGAGCTGCTTCGCGCGCGGAAGATCCCGTTTGCTCTGCTGACGAATGGTACGGTCCGCACACACGAGCAGTACGTCGTCGAGTTGCGGCATGCGGGACTGCCTGTGGCCGACGGCACGATGATCACGCCCAGCAGCGTTGCGGCCGACTACTTCTCGCGTCGCAAGATCAAGCGCGTGCGGGTCTTAGGTGTCGAGGGCGTATGGCAACCCCTCGAGGCCGCGGGGATCGACGTCGTGCGCGCGCCTGACGATGATCCGGTGGACGCGGTATTTGTGGGTTGGTATCGGGAATTCCGCATGGACGAGATCGACGCGGCGTGCAAGGCAGTTGCCGCGGGCGCCAAGCTCTTCACCGGCTCGCTCGCTCCCTATTTTGCGAGCGCACAGGGCAAAGTGCTGTCGTCTTCGCGGGTCATCTGCGCCGCAATTGCCAGCGTGACCGGCAAGCGCGCATCGGTACTGGGAAAGCCCTCTGCCGCGGCCCTGCGCTGCGCCTGCAGGAGCATCGGTGTGAAGCCGAAAGACATCGTCGTCGTTGGCGACGATCCCGGGCTCGAGGTCCTCATGGCCCGCCGCGGCGGTGCGCTCGGCGTGGCCGTGAGAACCGGCGTGTGGGGCCAGGGCGATGTCGCGCACTTGCCCGCGGAGCATCGCCCGCATCTCGTCGTGCAAGGCGTCGCGGAGCTCCTGAGTCTATTCGACAGGCGCGCCGCTCAGTAGCGAACCCCCGCGAGGCACGGTCGACGCGCTTTCTCAGCGGCGCAGCACTCAAGCTCGTCACACCCTGCGCTACGGTTTCGTCGCCGGCAATGCGAAAGCGACCAGCGCGTCCGCAAGCTGATCGCCTCCGTACGCAGACCCGCCGGCGGCAATGACAACGAATTGCCGGCCTCCGGCTTCGTACGTCATTGGTACCGCAATGGCAGGCGCCGGCACGTTTGCCTCCCAGAGAAGGTGACCGTCGTCGATGTCAAATGCGCGGAACTTCGCATCGAAAGTCGCGCCGACGAACACGACCCCGCTCGCGGTGACCAACGGCCCGCCAAAGCCGGGTGAGCCCCAGCTCGATGGACTTCTGAAGAATCTCCTTCGCACCTCGCCGAGCGGGACGCGCCACAGCGTCTTGCCGGTCACGAGATCGAGCGCGGTGAGCTCGCCCCATGGAGGCGGCGTGCAGGGAATGCCCAGCGGCGACAGGAACACTTCGCCCGTCAATCGGTACGGCGTGCCGAATAGCGGCCGATTGAGAAAATCGAACCGCCCGCCCTCCTCACGTTCCTCACCGGCTGGGACCAGTCGCATGATCGTGCCGACATTCTGAGCTCGCACGATGAGCACTTGCCGGGCCGGATCGATCGCCGCCGCTCCCCAGTTGCCACCACCCGCCATCGACGGAATGATCAGCGAACCCTGCAGGCTCGCCGACGTGAACAGACCCTCGTAACGCGCCGCATCGAACTGCCTGCGGCAGGCCGCCCGATCGAACCACGTGAGACCGAAGACCTCATCGCGCGTGAGCGTCTGCAGTGCGAAAGGTTCCGGCAGCCGCGGGATCGGTTGCGTCGGCGAGCTGACCTCACCCTCGATGTCGCTCTGCGGCACGGGCTTCTCGTCGATCGGAAACAGCGGCTCGCCGGTCAAGCGGTTGAACACATATACGAATCCGGTCTTGGTGATCTGCACTACCGCGGGAATGGTGGTGCCGTCGCGCTGCAGGTCGATCAACATCGGCTGCGCAGGCAGGTCGTAATCGAACAGGTCGTGGTGAATGATCTGGTAATGCCACCGGACCGCGCCGGTGGCCGCGTCCAGTGCGACCACGGCGTTTGCGAGCGGGATGTCGGCCGTACGATGCCCGCCATAAACGTCCACCGACGGACTCGTCGTCGGCAGGTAGACGATGCCGTTGGCGACATCGACCGCCGACAGCGACCAGACGTTGGAGCCTCCCGTGACATGGCGCAGCGGCTCGGGAATCGGATCGAAGCTCCACACTTCGCGACCCGTCCGCACATCGAGCGCGCGCACGATGCCGTCGACGGTGTCGGCCGCGAGATTGTCCGGGACGAGGCTGCCCGTTATCACGAGATCGCGATAGATCGACGGCGGAGAAGTCATCGAGACCAGGCCACGGCCAAAGTTCTCGAACGTGTTGAGATCGACGTATCCGCCGGTACCGAAGTCCTCGCACAGCTTGCCGGTATCCGCATCGATGGCAAACACACGCCCAAGCATGTCGCCTTTGACGATGCGCTTCTCGCACGCCGCGCTATTCGGGGCGCTCGCTTCCCAATACGCAACGCCCCGGCAGGTCCCGATATCGCGCTCGGTTCCGGTCGCGGCGTACAGGTCGATCACCCAGCGCTCGGCGCCGGTAACCGGATCGAGGGCGAACACACGATTGAACGGCGTGCAGTAATAGAGCATGCCGTTTGCCACGATCGGCGTCGGCTCCATAGACGTTCCGCCCGTCGGCGCATCAACCGGGGCGAAGTCACCGCTGCGGTGAGTCCACACGTTCTGCAACCACGGAACATTCTCACGCGTGATCCGCGTGAGGCTCGAGTACTGTCCACCTCCCGCGGCACCGCCGGCACTCGACCAGGTCGAGCGATCGGGAACCGGCGCCCGCAGCGGCACGGGTCCTGCGACTTCGAACCGGTGCGGCCAGGACACAAGCGATGGCCAGAAGAGGACCGCGAGCGTGACGGCCAGCGCGAGCAGGCCAAGCCAGAATGTCCGCGCGCGGCCGATCTGCCGGGTTGAATCGAGTTCACCTCGCATCGTATCCCCTCTTACTTGAGCCCCAGGAGTTTGATCGCGTTGTCCTTGAGGATCAGCTGCCGGACTTCGGGCTTGATCGGCAGTGCGGCGAATTCGGTGAGCCACCGCTCCGGCGTGAGCACCGGATAGTCGGTGCCAAAGAGCATCCGATCCTTGAGCAGCGTATTCACGTACCGGACCAGGTTGTCGGGAAAGTATTTCGGCGCCCAGCCCGACAGGTCGATGTACACGTTCGGCTTATGAGTCGCGACGGCCAGCGCCTCGTCCTGCCATGGAAACGACGGGTGCGCCAGGATGATCAGCATGTCGGGAAAATCCGCCGACACGTCGTCGACGTAGATCGGGTCGGAGTACTTGAGGCGGATCCCCATGCCGCCGCGCATCTTCGCCCCGACCCCGGTCTGGCCGGTATGGAACAGCGCGGGCAGCTTGTGCTCGGCGATCACTTCGTAGAGCACGTACGCTTTGCGGTCGTTGGGATAAAACCCCTGTACCGACGGGTGGAACTTGAATCCCCGCACTCCGTACTCCTCGATCAGTCGGCGCGCTTCCCGCGCGCCGAGCTTGCCTTTCGCCGGATCGATGCTGGCGAACGGAATGAGCACATCGTTGTTCTCCGCGCAGGCCTCGGCCACTTCGTCGTTCGCCACTCTCCAGTGACCGACGTTCGCCTCGGAATCCACCGGGAAAATCACCGCAGCCATGTGGCGTTCGCGATAGTAACGGGCAATGTCGGGAATCGACACCGCCGGCGGTGCCGCCTTGAAGTAGGCGGACATCGCCTCTTCCATCTGGATTACGCACGGATCACGCGGCGAGCGTCCCACGTGCGCGTGGGTGTGAAAGTCGAGCGCGACCAGCTTCTTGAGGTCGATGTTTGGGCGATACTTGCTCACCGTGTCGCACCTTTACCTGGCAGCGTGCAGGTTCAAGACCGCGATGGTGCAGCCCACCGCCAAGGTCAGGACTGCCGCCTAATACCATAACTCGCCGGTGCAATTCTCAACTTCGCAGACAATGGCGGTTGAAGGCGTGGATCGCGAAACCAGTATTCAGACGCCGAAAGATCGGTGCGCCATGCGAGGTTTGTTCTTGTGCGTTCTCACCGCGCGCTCGTCACGCATGAAGAAAGGCAGGAACACCTTGTGACGGTGAAGTCAGCAAGGCGCCCCTGCCTAGTGAGGGGGGAACGCCCCTCAATCTGAAGCTCCGTTGCAGGATCAGTGCTGTTCTCTAGTCCACCTTGACTCTTATCGTGGCGTACCACTCCCTCGGCCTGCTGTACGTCCCGACCCTTTCTCCAGCCGCTTCGTTAATGGATCCCGTCGTCAGATAGCGCTCATCCGTGAGGTTCGTGCCACCGACAGCGAGCTCGTAATTGCCGCCCGGCGAAGTGTAGCGAATGGCAGCGTTGAGATTCTCGACCGCCGGGCGCTTGAGCTCCGCAGTGTTCAGGGAATCGTTGAACAGCTCGGACGTATAGGTGTAGTCGACGGCGAGGCGCACGTTGCCTTCGCCGAGCCCAAAATCGAGCGTCGGCCCGAAGTTGATCTTGTACTCCGGGGTCTTGGGGATCTCGCTGTCAGTGGTGATGCCGATAACCAACGGATTGATCTCCGTGTACTCGGCATCGATGTAGCCACCGGCGAAGGTAAAGCCGAAGCCGCCACCGAGGACTGCCTGCGCCTCGAGCTCGGCGCCCTGCAGGCGAGCTTTGCCGGCGTTACGCAGCACCGGCGAGGCGGCTTCCTGGAAGTTGAGCTGAATGTCTTCGTAGTCGGTATAGAAGATCGCCGTGTTCACCAACATGCGATCATCGAAGAACACCGTCTTCAGGCCGAGCTCGCTCTGCTTGGCGCGTTCCGGCTTGAATTCAGCGAATGTGCCATCCGTGATCGGGTTGGACAGGCGCGTGGTCCAGCCACCGGACTTGAAGCCCTCCGAGTACTTGGCGTACAGCAGCACATCGTCCGTGAACTGAAACCGGATGCCGACCTCCGGCGTGAACTCCTCGAATTTCTGTTCCAGCTGGTCCGCGGGGAAGTACCGCAACGGCTGGCTGGCCTCCGGAAAACCGAGAAACTCCTGGCAGGGCAGGACCGCCAGGAAAGGCGGAAGACCCGGAATAAAATTGCCAGCCGGCTGGGCGGGGTCAACGCAGCCGCTGATCTTGTACGTGAAGCCATTGAGATCGGCCTGGCCGCCGATGAACTTCTTCGTCTCCTCGGAATAGCGGCCGCCCAGGGTCACGCCGAACATGTCGGTGAAGTTGAAATCGACGTGCACGAAGCCGGCATACGACTCCGTGTCCACGTCATTCTGATAATCGTAGACATAGAGGAGGCCCTGGAAGGGCACGAAGTCGTGAACGAAGCCGTTCTCCTTGAAGTAATACAGGCCCGCGACATAGTTCAGCCTGTCGTTGACCGCTCTACCGAGAAACTGGAACTCCTGCGAGAACTGGTACTGGTTCTGGTTGTCGGTCACTTCCTGGATCTGCTCGGGCGTGCCATCTAGGTCGATGCCGACGCTCCACTTGATCTGGCGGTAGCCGGTGATCGACTTGAGCGAGGTCTCCGTGCCGAGCTGCCAGTCGGCGGTGAGCGAAGTGCCCCAGACGTCATTCTTCGCAAAGCTGACGCCGTTCGCATAGGTCTTGTCTATGTCACCGGTATCCGTGTTCGCGAAGTTCCAGTAGAGGCGCGGCGTCGGGGAGAGCAGCAGATTGCCGCCCGGCCCGCCAACATATCCGGCGCCACCCAGGCTTGCTCCGCCAGTTCCGCCCAGTTCCGGTGATCCAGTCGCGCGCGCGCTGCACAGGCCGTCGGTGGTGTTCCATCTGGGTCCGAAGATCGGCACCACACCCGCGTTCAGATCGGCCACGGTATTGCTGATGCAGGTGTTGTAGATGAAGCCAAAGATGTTCGCCGGAGTGGTGTTCACCGCCAGGACGGTTGCGGGCGTGGAAGACTGATCCTGGTGCTGGTAGTCCGCCGTCAGGGTGACCTCGAACGTGTCAGAGGGCAGCCACAGCAGCTTGCCGCGGATCACCTGGAGGTTCTGGCCGCCGTTCGACTCCGACGTGTCGTGACCCGCCTTGGGGTAAGCGTTTATTGGATCCACGACAAAGGGCGTGTCGCCCAATGGCGTACCGGCCGGATACGGAATGACGTCCTGGTACCCGTCGCGCTCCTGCGAGGACACCGTGATGGACGAAAGCAGCTTGTCGCTGATGGGCAGGTCCGCGGTGAAGCCCAGATCGGTGCGGTTGTAACTGCCGCCCGTCGCCTCGGCCTGAAACTTCACCTCCGTTCCCGGAACATGGGTCACGATATTGATCGCGCCGCCAACCGTGTTGCGGCCGAACAAGGTCCCCTGCGGGCCCTTGAGGATCTCGACCCGTTCGACATCCAGAAGATTCTGATTCGCACCGATCGTGCGGGCCAGGTACACACCGTCGACATAGACGCCCACACCGGGGTCGAGGTTGAAAGCGAAATCATCCTGGCCAATGCCGCGTATGGACGCCGACAGCACCGAGGTGTCGCCCGAGAACGGCGAGCTCGCATCCAGGTTGACGTTCGGCGTGAGATTGCTCATTGCGTGAACGTCCATCACGCCCTTCGCTTTCAGCGTATCCGAGGTGAAGGCACTGATCGCGATCGCGACGTTCTGGATGTTCTCCTCGCGCTTCTGCGACGTGACTATGACCTCCTCGAGGACCTGCGCAGATGCGGGGGCCTGCGCAGATACGGGTGCGCACAGAAGCGTGGAAGCTACTGCACCAAAAATCGCCCACACGAGGCGCACGCGAGTCTTGCAAGCGGCGCAATCGAGTCTGATCATGGTTGTCCCCCCTGTTGAAGTACTTTCCGTCCGTTTGTTCCGGAGGCGCTCCTGCCGCAAATCCCTATTTTCGATAAACAACACGCGCGACTTCGGAGTAAGGCACCGGGCCGACGATCGCCCGGAATTTCGTTTGTACGTGGCGTTCGACGGTCGGCTTCGGCGACCCGCCCCCTTCCTCACCCCAGACGAGTGTGACTTCGGTGCCCGGCTCGCTGTGTTCGCTGTCTATGATCGCGAGTGACAGCATCGACCGCTCATTGGAGCTGTAGCCACACCAGGTTGAAATCCCGACGGTCTTTCCGCCTTTCAGAACCTTGTCGTAGGGCAACGTCGAATAGACGGCTGAAGGGAAATCGATGTACTTGGCCCGATCCCCTTTCTGGAACATCGTCCCGATCGCGCGGGCGACATCCTCGCCATTCAGGGCCAGCGTGACTTTTTTCCGCCCTGACCGGACGGCCATCATCTCGAGAGCCGCTCTGCCGACAAAATCATGATCGAACTTGACGATCGCTCCGTACCCGAGCTCGTAGGGTGTCAGGTAGTAATCGGCAATGTCCTCGGAATAGAAGCTGCCGCCCAGCGAAGCCGTGCCCTCATAGCCTTTCGCCGGCAACCACTGCCGGTAGGGTTTCATCGGGTCGCCGGCGTACACCGCCGGAAGCGGCGAGGGAATCCACCCCGACTCGAGAGTGTTGGATGAATAGGTCCTGGCACCGGCCTG
>Ga0180104_1000024_pt1 | contig 48772 bp, 54 predicted proteins | sample EasRiv730_16_1Da_FD_121791 | JGI IMG/M metagenome (GOLD analysis project Ga0180104, IMG submission 121791) | Soil microbial communities from meander-bound floodplain in the East River, Colorado, USA - East River metaG ERMLT730_16_1Da | ecosystem: Environmental > Terrestrial > Soil > Floodplain ... | reverse complement strand
GCCCTTCGGCGCTGCGGATCAGGTTGACCGGTTTGCCGCCGAGGCCGCGATTGTCGCCGTTGAGCCAGGCACGTGCCGCCTCGTCATTCGAGCCCACCAGGGAATCGAGCGATCGGAACAACCGCACGAACAGCGCCGCCAGTTCCCATTCCTTCTTGTCGGCATCGAGCGCGTACGTGCCGTTGGCCATGCGTGAGATCGTTGCCGCACTCAAGCCAAGGATATCCGCGACGCGCGCCTGGTTGAGCCCGAGCAGCGTCGCTGCGCGCAATACCGCACTGGTCAGCACCTGGCGCGGTTGTGGCTGAGGCCTGGCTGCGGTTCGTGGCATTTTCTTTCCACAGAAACATCTATAACACAATCATTCTATTGCAATTATAGGACAGGACGCAAATCGCGCCCGGCGTCGCGGCTTCGTGCCGGAGCCCGGCCGCGAAGCGCTACTGCTTGCGGTTCTCGCGCCAGACCAGCACCGCGAGAATGCCAGTCACCACGGCCGCCACCCCGCTCACCCACATCGGAACGATGCGATCCGCCGCGGTGACCTGCCAGCCGTAGAGAAGCCGCAGCACATGCGCCACCGAAATGGCGAGCAGAAGGATCGCGGCTGCTGAGGTAAATGGTTTCACAGGTGTACCCCCTCGATTGTGAATGTCGGGCATGATGACAATCAGCGGGAATCCCGCAGGTCGAGCGTGACGGGCCCGCCGTCGAGACGAAGAAGCTCAGGCGGAAGCAACGCATTGACGTTGAACACCGCAACCGGCGCGAAGCTCTGATGCCATTCGCCGATGGCGAGGTCAAGGGCATCGCAGCGCTGGAATTCGACCGGTTCGCCGGTCTTTCGATGGCCGACGTCGCGACCGTACGGGCGACATCCAAGACCGGAAGCCACCGACGGTGTGACGAGTGTTGAGCCGCCACCGGTATCGAGGAGCAGCGTGAGAGTGCCGTCTCCAACGACGCCTTCGACCATCCGCAGACCACGGAAGTACGGATGGAGCTCGATCTCGACAGCTGGCGTGTCCGTTCCCGGGATGCCCGCCGCGACCGCATCGTGACGTGGGGACGTGCCGCCGCTCTGGCATCCGGCGAACGCGAACATCAGGGTGCTGACGGCGATCCGACGCAGCATGATCAAGCCGGCCGATTTCGCAGCGCTCGCAAAAATCGCACCGGATCCTCGCCGCGTTCGAGCACCTCAACCAGTGCGGAGCCGACGATCACCCCGTCAACGTGATTGCGCAGCAATTCGACTTGCTCGCGGTTGCGGATGCCGAACCCCGCGCACACCGGGATCGATGCGACCTGGCGTACGCGGTCGAGATACTCGATGACGTCGTGTGGCACGGCGACAGTCTTTCCCGTAGTTCCGGTCATCGTTACCGCGTACACGAACCCTTCGCTGGCGGCGCACAATCTCTGCAGTCGATCGGGTGGTGTCACCGGCGTCACCATCTGCACCAGGGCCGGACCGTTCTTTCCCAGGGCCGCCTTCAACTCGCCACTTTCCTCATAAGGCAGATCCGGCACGATGAACCCGCAGACGCCCGCGCGCTCGGCGGCCGCGGGCAGGTTGGCCAGCCCAAATGCGAGTAGCGGGTTGAGATAGCTCATCAAGAGAAGGGGCGCTTGAGGACGTGATTCCAGCGCGCCGAGCTCGGAAAGAATCCATGCCAGCGTCACGCCCGACTGCAAGGCCGCATGACTTGCCCGCTGGATCGTCATGCCGTCCGCCATCGGATCGGTGAACGGCACGCCGATCTCCACGACGTCAGCGACCGAGGCCACTGCGGCGAGGTGCGCCCGAAATTTCTCGCGCGACGGAAATCCCGCCGTCAGGAATGCGACGATCGCTGGCTCGTGATGTCTTGCCGCAGCGCGAATCGCGGCCGAAATGGCGGCACCACCTGATCGCACTACGCACGTTCCTTGAGCAAGGTCTGCTGCAAGGTCGGCATGTCCTTGTCGCCGCGCCCGGACAGACAGATGACGATCCGCTTGCCCGGATTAGTTTCGGCCCAGCGACGCGCGCCCACGAGCGCATGCGCGCTCTCCAGCGCGGGCAGGATCCCTTCGCTGGCACAGCACTCGGACACGGCAGCGAGCGCTTCATCGTCCGAGGCGTGCACGTAGTGCACGCGGCCCACGCTCTTCCACAGGCTGTGCTCGGGTCCGACTCCGGGATAATCGAGACCGGCCGATACCGAGTGCGTCTCCTGGATCTGGCCGCTTGCGTCCTGGAGCAGCAGCGAATAGCTACCGTGCAGGACACCCGGACGCCCGAATGACAGCGTTGCCGCGTTGTCCCCGAGCCCTGAACCGCGACCGCCCGCTTCCACTCCGAGCAGCTCCACCGAGCGATCGCCGATGAAGGGATGGAACATGCCGATCGAGTTCGAACCTCCGCCGACACAGGCCACGACGACGTCCGGCAGCGACCCCGCCAGATCGAGGATCTGGGCGCGCGCTTCACGGCCGATGACCGATTGCAGCTCGCGCACCAGCAATGGATAGGGATGCGGACCGACTGCGGAGCCCAGCAGGTAGTAGGTGCCGGTCGGATCCGAGACCCAGTCCCGCAACGCTTCATCGATCGCAGCCCGCAGCGTTCTATCGCCACTCGTCACCGGGATGACCGTCGCACCGAGCAGCTTCATGCGTCCGACATTCGGCGCCTGCCGCTCCATATCGATCGCGCCCATGTACACGGTGCACGGCAGCCCAAGTCGCGCGCATGCCGCGGCGCTTGCAACGCCGTGCTGACCGGCACCCGTCTCCGCTACGATGCGCTTTGCCCCGAGCCGCCGTGCGAGCAACGCCTGGCCGATCGCGTTGTTGATCTTGTGCGCCCCGGTGTGAGCGAGATCTTCACGCTTGAGCCAGACCTCGGCGCCCCAACGCCGGCTCAGTGTCGGCGCTGGCGTCAATGCGGTCGGTCTCCCGGCCCAGCCGTGCAGTTCGCGCTTGAACTCGGCCTGGAAGTCGGGCGCATACAGGTAACGCCGCACGCCTTCTTCGAGCCGCGCCAGCGCGGGCATGAGCGTTTCTGGGACATAGCGGCCGCCGAATGGTCCGAATCGTCCGCGTGCGTCGGGAAAAACGCCTCGCACGACCTCGTCGAGCGACACCTGGTCGCGAATCGAACCCGCTGCAGTCATGATGTCCCAGCCTCCATCCCGCGCACGGCGGTCACGAACTCGGCCATGCGCCGTGCATCCTTCACTCCGGGCGCACTCTCCACGCCGCTGCTCACGTCGACGCCGAACGGACGCACCCGCGTGATCGCTGCGCAAACATTGGTCGCGTTCAAACCACCGGCGAGAATCACCTCCGCATTCCTCGACAGGTCCTCAGCACCGCTCCAGTCGCTCACGACGCCGCGACCGCTCATCGGTCCTTCGAACAGCAGGCGCGGCGGAAGCTCAGCCGGCGCCAATCCACCCGCGCGCAGCACCGGCAACGTTCGCACGTCCGTCGGGATTTCCAGATCCGCCAGGTCCTCGAAATCGGTTTGCAGCCAATCGGGGTCGAGCCAGCGGCAGATCTCATTCACGAGCACCTGATCCGGATGGTGCGTTACGGCCACGCGCACCAGCTCGGGCGGTGCCGCCGCGCTCAGCATCGAAGCCTGCTGCGGCGTCAGCTGCCGCGGGCTCGGCGCAAACACGAAACCGATCGCATCGACACCACACTCGACGGCCGCAACGATTGCTGCTTCACTCGTCATGCCGCAGATCTTGATGAACACGATGTAGAGTTGACAGTTGGCGGTTGGCGGACAGAAATCACGTCGATGGAACGCGCGCGGCGCGTCCCGCGTGCACCATGCGGCTGACGAGTGTTTCGGGATGATCGTCCGCCATCAGTGCACTGCCGACCAGCACCACCTGGTAACCCGCCCGCGCCAGCCGCGCGGCATCTTCCGGAGTCGCCACTCCGCTCTCCGCCACTCGTGGCGCTGCGGCCGGCAATTTGTCGGCGAGCGTCTCGAACCGGTCCGGAACGACCTTAAGTGTGTCGAGATCGCGGCTGTTGACGCCGACCAGCAGCGTCTCGACACGCCCGGCACGCTCGGTCACCAGCTGCCGTGCGCACGCCAGATCCTCCTCATCGAAGGCTTCCATCAACACGAACATGTGCAGCATCGCTGCGCAATCGAGCAGCTCGGTGATCCGGCCGTGATCGAGCATGCGGAGGATGACGAGAGCTCCACCAGCCCCGAGCGCGCGGGCCTCCATGACCTGGTACGGCTCGATGAGGAAATCCTTGCGCAGTGTCGGGATGCACAGCGGTGCGAGCGTTGTGGAGGCGCGTGCGAGATGCGCCATGGAGCCATCGAATCGATACGGCTCGGTCAGCACCGACACGGCGGCCGCGCCGCCTTTCGCATATGCGCTGACACGCGCAACCAGGTCCTCAGTGCGCGGGCGAAGTACGCCGGAGACCGGTGAGCGCAGCTTGAGCTCCGCGATCACGTCGAAGCCGCCCACGCTCAGCTCCAGAGGCGGTGCCGGTGGCGCGTCCGAAGCTCGCTGCCACAACTCCTTCTCGGACTCGACGGCGCGCGCCTTGCTGAGCCGCTCGAGACTCGACTGCGCCATTTCCTTGAGGAATCCGCTCATGGTGCTGCTGCTCCAAAGCGCGAAAGCCGATCGAGCAGGTCGCGCGCCTGCCCTGAGTCTATGACCGAAGCGGCGTGATCCACCGCCCGGCGCAGGTCGTTCTCCCGGCCGGTGAGTTCGAGAGTCAATGCCGCGCCGATGAGCAGAGCATCTCGATGCGCCCCACGATCGCGGCCCTCGAACACCGCTCGCAATGCCGCAGCATTGTGGCTGACGTCGCCACCGGCGAGATCGGCCGCGCCGCAGGACTTGAGCCCGTAGTGCGCCGCCTCGCGGACTTGCTGCGCCACGCTGCCCGGTCGCACGTCGAAAAGCGCAAACGGACCCACCGGCGTCGGTTCATCCCATCCGGGCTCTCCGTGCACGACGAAAGCGCGTTCGATCGCCATTCCCGAGAGAGTCTGCGCGATCAACTCGGCCGCTTCCAGGCTGAATGCACCTATGAGGTGAAACGGCGGCTCCGCCGGATTGGCGAGCGGTCCCAGCATGTTGAACACCGTGCGCACACCGAGCGCGCTGCGGATCGGTGCCAGCGCCTTGAGCGCCGGATGGTAATGCGGGGCGAACAGGAACGTGAACCCGGTAGCGTCCAGGCACTGACCTGCCGCAGATTCATCCAGCGGGATTCTCATGCCCAGCGCTTCGAGCAGATCCGCGCTGCCGGAGCGGCTCGAAACGGCGCGGTTGCCGTGCTTGACCACGCGCAATCCACAGGCCGCCGCGAGCAATGCGGTGCCGGTGGATAGATTGAAGCTTCCGGATGCATCACCACCCGTTCCCACGACGTCGACGATCGCCGACCCGGGCGAGATCCGCGGGCGGCGCGCCAGCCGGCGCATGGCCCCTGCCAATCCGCGGACTTCATCGGCGGTCACTCCCTTGCTGCGGAGCGCCGCGAGCAATGCTCCGGCCATTGCCGGCGCGACTTCCGGGTCGGTCAATGCCACCAGCAGCTCACCGGCTTGCGCTTCGGTAAGGTGTCGTCGCTCCAGGAGCTGTTCAAGCGTGGCGCGCAGTGGCTGTGCCATGCCTTGGCTCCGTGACGCCGCCGTACGTGAGGCGCAGGAAGTTTTCCATGATCCTCGGGCCCTCGGGCGTAAGAATACTCTCGGGGTGAAACTGCACACCTTCGACGGCCAGCGAGCGGTGCCGCACGCCCATGATTTCGCCCTCCGCCGTCTGCGCGGAGACTTCGAGCACGGACGGCAACGAATTGGACTGGGCGATAAGCGAGTGGTAGCGGCCGGCTTCGAATCCCTGGCTCACACCGGAAAAGACCGTGCGTCCATCGTGAGTCACGGGTGAAGTCTTGCCATGCATAAGGCGCTGAGCGCGCACGATCGCCCCACCAAACACCGCGACGATCGCCTGATGCCCGAGACACACGCCCAACACCGGGATCCGACCCGCGAATGCCTCGATCATGAGCATCGAGATGCCCGCATCCTGCGGCGTACCAGGACCCGGTGAGATCACCAGGTGCGTCGGTTCGAGCGCACGCGCACCTGCCACTGTGATTGCGTCGTTACGCTGCACGAGCACTTCCGCATCGAGGACCAGGAAGGCCTGCACCAGGTTGTAGGTGAAGGAATCGTAGTTGTCGATCACGAGCAGCCGGGGTTTCACAGGCCCTCCCTCGCGATCTCGAGCGCCCGCTTGAGCGCTGCGCTCTTCGCCAGCACTTCGGCATGCTCGGTCCGCGGCGAGCTGTCGGCAACGATGCCGGCGCCCGCCTGGTAGCTGTAGCTGTCGCCGTTGAAGACCAGGGTGCGAATGGTGATCGCCTGGTCCATGTCGCCGCGCGCGCCGAAATAGCCGACGGTGCCACCGTACAGTCCACGGCGTACCGGTTCGAGCTCGTCGATGATCTCCATGGCGCGCACTTTCGGTGCGCCCACCAGCGTGCCGGCCGGAAACGCGGCGGCAAACAGATCGAACGCGTCGCAACCGGGCGCGAGCGTGCCATTGACACCGCTCACCAGGTGCATGACGTGACTGTACCGTTCAACGGCGCGATACGGATCGACTTGAATAGAACCTGCTCGCGCCACGCGGCCAAGGTCGTTGCGCGCAAGATCGACCAGCATCACGTGCTCGGCGTTTTCCTTGGCGTCGGCACGCAGTTCCCGCTCGTGCTGCGCATCCTGATCAGGGTCGATGCCGCGTGGCCGCGTGCCGGCGATCGGCCGCAGTGATGCCTGCCGGCCAGTGAGCCGTACCAATGCTTCGGGTGAAGAACCGACGACGGTTACCGGCCCGAGCTCACAGAAGTACATGTAGGGGGACGGATTGATGAGTCTGAGCGCCCGGTAGACTTCGAAAGGTGAGAGCGAATGGCGCCCGGCGAAACGGACCGAGAGCACCAGCTGATAGACGTCGCCCGCCGCAATGTAGTCCTGGGTGCGACGGACTCGTTCGATGAATTCTGCTTCGCTCAGGCTCGGCTGCGGCACGGCAAACGCCGCATGATTGCGTTGTTCCGGGATGGCGCCGCGCAGCGCGCGCATCACTTCGTGGCGCAGGCTCTGGCGCTCGCTCTCTGCGCCGTCGTGCAACAGCGCCACGCCACGCGTGAGGTGATCGAATACCAGCAGCGATCGGGGCGCGACGAAATGCGCATCTGGCAATTCGTCTGCGCTGTCGGTGCCGTCCTGCGTCGGGGGTTTCTGCGATCTCAGCCGCTCGAAAAAACGCACGAGATCGTAGCTTGCCGCTCCCACGAGGCCACCGGCGAGTGGGACTGCCGGCAGCTCCGGCCGTGGCTGAGGAACATGCGCCAGCGCGCTACGCAGGCCCGCTAGTAGCTCTTCACGGTTTGCGGGCCGGGGAGTGTGGCGGCCGCCGGCTGTCAATCCCTTGTCATCGAGCCTGACTTCGAACACGTCCCCGAAGCCGATGAAGGAATAGCGCGCGAGCCGTTCACCGCCTTCGACGCTCTCGAGCAGAAAGCGCGGCGCGAACGGCCGGAGCTTGAGATATGCCGAGACCGGCGTATCCAGATCCGCGGCAATGTCGAACTGCGATTGCATGTGCTCCTCGTATCGGGCCATCCCCGGGGAGCGGGCAACAAAAAACCCATCCCCGGTAACGCACGGAGATGGGTTTTGTGTGTGAACCTGAATTCGTTACGCGCGGGCGCCCACTCCGTCTACGAGCGACGCCACCACCAGCGGATCTCTGCGGGGCCTGTTGCGGTGCGCGTATTCATGGCATCGCAGTATCGCCGCGACCCTGCGGGGCGTCAAGAAAGCGCTGTCGCGCGGTTGCCGCTCGGACAGGGGTCCGCTATAAGCCCGCACCGGTTGATGAATTGCGGGGACTGCCATGGATACCGTGCTGATCAATTTCTTTGGCTTGGTGATCACACCCTGGAAACTCGTGGGGTACCTCGGCGTGGCGCTGTTCACCGGCCGCTGGTTCGTGCAGCTCTATGCCTCGCGTGTGCGTGGACGCCCGGTCATGCCGCGCGCCTTCTGGTACATGAGTGGCCTGGGGAGCGTGTTGCTGCTCGCTTACTTCGTCTTCGGGAAGAACGACTCTGTTGGCATTCTCTCCAATCTGTTTCCGCTCTTCGTCGCGCTCTACAACCTGCGCCTCGACATCCTATCGAATCGCCATTCGGCGCCTTAGGGCTCACCCGTCGGGCGCTTGGTGCTCTTGCCGGGCCGCGCTGCGACGCCGTTCATCAGCGCTGCGGTGTGCCGAGCGTCCTCGGAATCCACGGCACGCAGCCCGCAGATCGCCCCTTCCACATTACCGGCCGGGTGATTCTGGTTGAGCTTGAACTTGAGCTGCACGACATCGGCAACCAGCTCGAAGCCGACGATGCCCCGCAGCATCGCGCGGTTGTCCGGGTCAGACTCGGCGAGGCGCCAGGCGCTGGGCCCGTCGCCTTCGTATCGCTCCGCCAGCTTCGAGACGATGCTCTCGAGTGTGTCGCGCTGGTTGATCAGTCGCGCGCGTACAGCACCGGCAGGTGCGTCGCGAACGGGGCGCCTTCGACGTTCGAGATCAGCGTGCCGAATGCGTCGTGCGCCGCGAGCCAGTCGAGCCGGCTGAGATCCGTCTCGTTGAAGTGCGCTGGAATGTACATCCGTCAGAGGCGCGATCGATCACGAAATCAGGCGCAGATTAAACGGATACCGATAGGCTACGCCCTCGCTTGCCTTGACCGCCGCGACGATGGTGAGAACGATGTGGGCGATCACCAGCAGTCCCATCAGTACGAAACCAACGAGGATCAGGAACAGAACGGCGCATACCAAACCGATGAGGTACACGGTGATCTGGAAGTTGAGGGTCTCCTTGGCTTGATCCGCGGCGAAACTCATGTCGTCCTTGCGGATGAGCCAGATGACCAGCGGTCCGACGATGCCGCCGATCAAGGTGGGGTAAACCAGCAACGCGCTCAGGTGCGCGAGCATCGCCCAGTTGCGCTCCTCCTTGCTGATCGAGGATGCAGCAACGGAACTGTTGGGCTGTTCCATGACGGACTCCCGAAAGTTGACAGCGGCTTAAGGTAGCACGGGACAGGAGGCGCGCTAAGTCGGCGCCCGACGCCGAGCGCAACGGCTGTTTCAGGCCGTGCCCGAGCGCCGCAGGGGTTCGTCGGTTTCGGCCGACTGCGGCGTGAGTCCCAGCCGACGATGCATTATCGGACTGGTCGTCGTGTATTGCAGGTGGACCTTCTTGCCGGGCTCGAGATAGGCCTGAATCGCAAAGGCCGCGAGTGCGGTCTCGTGAAATCCGCTCAGGATGAGCTTCTTCTTGCCCGGATAGTCGTTGATGTCGCCGACTGCGAATATGCCCGGCGTGCTGGTTGCGAACCTCTCGGCATCGACGCGGATGCTGCGACGATTGAGCTCAAGCCCCCATTCCGCAATCGGCCCCAGCTTGGGATGCAGGCCGAAGAACACCAGCAACTGGCTCGCGCTCACGCGGCGTGTGACGCCGTCACCGCCACGCACAGTCGCGCCAGCGAGCCTGCCATTGACTTCGATGATTTCCTGTGCATGTCCCTCGAGATAATCGAGCCGACCCGCATCGCGCAGCTCGAACATGCGCCTCACCGTGTCCGGCGCGGCGCGGAACTCGGGACGCCGATGCACCAGGACGACTGAATGCGCGCGCTCGACCAGTTCAAGCGTCCAGTCGAGCGCGGAATCGCCGCCGCCAAAGATCAACAGATCCTCGCCAGCGAACGCGGCGGCGTCCTTCACCCGATAGTGAATCGAGCGTCCCTCGAAGCGCTCCGCACCTTCCACCGCGAGCCGGCGCGGCTGGAACGAGCCGACACCGCCAGCGATCACGATGGCCCCGGCGCGAAAATGGCTGCCGCGACTGGTGGCAACATGGAAGCGCCCATCGTCGCGGCGATGCACTTCGGTGACTTCCTGAGCGAGATGAAAGCCGGCGTCGAACGGACGGATCTGTTCGAGCAGGCGTTCGATGAGCTCGCGACCGGTGCATACGGGTACGGCGGGAATATCGTAAATCGGCTTGTCCGGATACAGCTCGATGCATTGGCCGCCGGCGGCCGGCAGCGAATCGACAACATGCGCCTTGAGGCCGAGGAGGCCGAGCTCGAACACCTGGAACAGTCCAACCGGGCCTGCGCCGACGATGACGACGTCGGTGTCGATCACCGGGCCGTCGATGAGAGGGATTTGAGCGTCACGCGACAAGGACATTCCTCAGGTGAGTGGCGCCCGGCGCACGCACGTGCGCGGCAGACTGGAGCAATCCTTTCTGCTCGAGCCACGATCGGTTGAACAGCCGCGACAGGTACTTGGCGCCACCGTCGCACAGCACGGTCACAATGCGATGCCCGGGGCCGAGCTCGCGCGCGACGCGCACCGCAGCGGCCACGTTGATGCCGCTGGTGCTGCCGAGAAGGAGCCCCTCCTCGTGGAGCAGCCGGTAGACGAATTGCACCGTTTCCGCGTCCTCGACGTGTACCGCCGTGTCCACTTGCGCAGTGGCGAAGTTCGCGGTCACGCGGCCGATGCCTATCCCTTCGGTGATGGAACCGGATCCGGTGACTTTGAGGACACCACTACGCACGAACTCGTACAGGCTGCTGCCCGGCGGATCCGCGAGTACCGCGCGAACTTGCGGAAGCTTGGATTTCAGGAACCGCGACACGCCGGCCAGCGTGCCACCAGTCCCACTCGCTGCGACGAAAGCATCGATGCGGCCCTCGGTCTGTGCCCAGATCTCGGGGCCGGTGGTTTCGAAGTGAGTGCGTGCGTTGGCCGTGTTGTCGAACTGATTAGCCCAGACGGCGCCAGGGATCTCCTGAGCCGTGCGCGCCGCGACTTTCTGGTAGTGATTGGGATCGCTGTAGGGCACAGCCTTGACCGAGCGCACCTCGGCGCCGAGTGCCTCGATCAACTGGTACTTCTCCGGCGACTGGTTGTCTGGCATCACGATGACGCAGCGATAACCGCGTGCATTGCACACGTGCGCGAGGCCGATGCCCGTGTTGCCTGCCGTTCCTTCGACGACTGTGCCACCGGGTTTGAGTGCACCACGCTGTTCCGCGTCGTTGATGATGGCGAGCGCGGCCCGGTCCTTGACCGATCCGCCGGGATTCAGGAACTCGGCTTTGCCCAGAATTTCGCAGCCGGTTTCCTTGCTGAAGATCACAAGCCGGATGAGCGGCGTGTTCCCGACGCTGCCTGAGAAACCGTGCAGGATGGTCATGCTTTGCGTGCTCGCATCGGCAGGACCCCTGGAAAGGACGCATCTCGCCGGGCGTCGCGAGCTCCGCGTGCGGAGCGCAGCGCGACGACCTCGCCCACGATCAGCAATGCCGGCGAGCGCACCTGCGCGGCGTCAACCTCGGCGGCGAGCGTGCCCAGAGTCGCCGCGATCACGCGCTGATCGGGAAGTGTGGCGCGCTCGATGACCGCCGCCGGAAGCGTCAGCGGTGCGCCGGCGGCCGCGAGCTCCGCGACGATCTTTTGCAGTTGCGAAAGTCCCATGTAGAAAACGACCGTCTGCCCCGGACGGGCGAGCTCGCGCCAGTCCGGCGCCTCACCGCCCTCGCGCGTGTGACCGGTCACAAACGTCACTGACTGGGCATGGTCGCGATGAGTCAGCGGAATTCCCGAGTACGCCGCGGCACCGAGCGCCGCCGTGATCCCCGGAACGACGGTAAAGGGAATGTGATGCTCGATAAGGGCCTGCAGCTCTTCGCCGCCGCGTCCGAACACGAATGGGTCACCGCCCTTCAACCGGCAGACACGCTTTCCCTGCAAGGCCAGCTCGACCATGAGCTTTTGGGTCTGCTCTTGCGTGACGTGATGATCGCCGGCTTCCTTGCCGACGTAGATGCGCTCGGCGTCGCGCCGCGCACGATCCAGAACGGCGTCCGAGATCAGCCGATCGTAGAGCACGACATCGGCCTGCTGCAGCAGTCGAGCCGCCTTCAGTGTGAGCAGATCCGGATCACCCGGCCCGGCCCCCACGATGTAGACCTCGCCCACGCCGCTGGATTGCGCAGTATCGGATCGCTTGAGCTCGCGCCGCAATTCGAACTCGGCCTGCGCCTCGCGCCCGGCAAGTGCGTGCGTGGCGACGGGACCTGAGAACACCCACTCCCAGAAGCGACGCCGCTCCAATACCGTGCGCAGCGTCCTTGCCACTCGCCGCCGCCACCGCCCGGCCAGAGACGCGAGCCTGCCGAGCTGTGGCGGCAAGAGAGCTTCGATGCGCTCGCGCACGAAGCGGGCCAGCACCGGTGCGTTGCCGCTGGTGCCGACGGCAACGATGACGGGATCGCGATCGACGATCGCGGGGACGATGAAGGTGGACAGCTCGAGATCGTCGACGACGTTGACCGGAATGCCGAGTGCGCGCGCGGCCTCGGAAACGTGTGCGTTGATCGTCGGTTGGTCCGTCGCAGCAATGACAACACAAGCGCCCGTGAGCGCAACTGGTGTGAAGCGTTCAGCGCGATGTTCGATCCGCGCGGCCGCCAGCAATCCGTCGAAGGCCGGCGCCAGGTGCGGCGCGATCACGGTGACCCGGGCGCCGGAACGGACCAGTAGTTCGGCCTTGCGTGCAGCGACTGCACCACCGCCGACGATCACCGTCGCGCGATCACGAACGTTGAGGAATATCGGCAGGAAATCCATGGCTCAGCGCGCCGCCGCCGCTGCGACGATCCGGATTCGCGGATGCAGGCCGCACTCGCGTGAATCGGAATTCTCCCACCACCACCGGCCTGCGCGGCTGTCCTGGCCGGGCTCGACAGCGCGCGTGCACGGCGCACAACCGATGCTGGGGAACTGGCGATCATGCAACGGGTTGTAGGGCAACTTATGAGCGCGGACATATTCCCAGATGTCCTGCTGGGTCCAGTCGAGCAGCGGGCTCACTTTGTAGAGCCCGTTTTCCTGGTCCCACTGGATCGCCGAGCTCTGCGCCCGTGCCGCCGACTGCTCGCGGCGCACGCCCGTAATCCAGGCCTTGTGCCCTGAGATCGCGCGGCGGAACGGCTCGACCTTGCGGATTGAGCAGCAAGTCAGCCGCTCGTCGAGGCCGTTGTAAAAGCCGTTGATGCCGTTCTGCACCACGTATTGCTCGAGGCGCCCGGCGTCCGGGTAGTAGAGCTTGATGCGCTTGCCATATCGTCGCTGCACGCGATCGAGCAGCGAGTACGTTTCCTCGTGCAGCCGACCGGTGTCGACGCTGAAGATCTCGATACCGGGGACGTGCCTCCAGATGATGTCAGTCAGCACCATGGCCTCGAGACCGAGGCTGCTGGCGTAGGTGAGACTGCCGAAATCGGCCGCTGCCTTCGCGAGCAGCTGGCGGGTGGCTTGAGACTTCTGTTCAACTTCCGGGCTCAGGCTCTGCGTCATGACGACACCTTGGTCGGCTTCAGCACGGGTGCGATCGGACTCTAACAACGCCCAAAAAAGCCCAGAACGAATCATTGCTTCTTGAACGATGCGGGCCGGTTATGTCCCGGTCGCTTTCGAAGCGCCGCCGGGTAACACCGATAACTGGCGGGCATGGGAACCGAGAGATTGGTTATTTTGAGCGGCGGATTCCCGCCGCTAACGTGGCAATCAGGTCAACTTGTGGTGCCCCTGCGAGGCCACGTGGATCTCGAGCAGTTACTGGTGTTCCACCGTTCCATTCCCGAGTCGTCGGAAAGACCAGGGACACGCGTATTGGCCACGCCGACACGCTCGACATTTCGCCTGACGACCTGTCAACGCGAGGTCGACATTCTCTTTCGCCACTCAGCCGACATCGTTTCAACCGGAGCCGCCTTCCGTGGCATCGACGCCTATCGGCTCCTGCTCGAGATCGCGACGGGGTTGCTGAGCGCGATTCCGGGCGAAACCAACGTCTTCGGCCAATTGCGCGCAGGCTGGCGCGACTATCTGCGCGAGGCTGACCCGGTCACCGTCCGCGACTTTGCGACGCTCATGGACACGCTGTTCGTCGATACGCGCGCAATCCGCACCGCTTTCCTGCAGGACATCGGCGGGCACTCGTATGGAACGCTGACACGCAAACTCCTGCGCCCTTCAGCCGGCACACGCATCCTCGTGGTCGGCAATGGCGCGCTTGCCAGAGCGGTCATGCCGATGCTGAGTGGTTTTGAGCTCGGTCTCATCAACCGCACGCGTCCCACCGAAATTCCGGAATTCGTGCACCGAGTATTCGAGATGGATGACGCTCAAGCCGCCATCGACTGGGCCGACCACGTGGTCCTCTGCGTGCCGCGAGCGGCGAATCTCGATGCGCGCTGGGCGAGACTCCTGGCCTCGCGTCCCGCTGTGCGCGTCATCCACCTCGGCTGCCGCCGTGCGGATATCGGCCCTTGGGCCGAGCTCAACGGCCTCGCGACGCTCGACGACCTGTTCAACCTCAGGACCGCGCAGCAGGACCGCAGGATGCGCCAGCTCGAATTCGCGCGGGCGGCGTGCCGCGCACGCGCACTGCAGCGCGCAGCCGACGTCGACGGCTATGTGATGTCGGCAGAGTGCACATAGTCAAAGCTCGGCTCCTTGCGTAGAGTCTGGGGCCCATGAAGCTCCATCAACTGCGCTATCTCGCGGCAGTCGCCCAGAACGGCCTGAACATCACCGCTGCCGCACAGAAGCTGCACACCTCGCAGCCAGGCGTGAGCAAGCAGCTCAAGCTGCTCGAGGATGAGCTGGGATTCCAGATCTTCGCCCGCGACGGGCGCACGCTGACTCGGATCACGCCGGCCGGCGAGCAGGTCATCGAGCGCGCGCTCAGGATTCTGCGCGAGGTCCAGAGCATCAAGAGCCTGTCGGAAGAACTGCGCGACGAGGCACGCGGCTCGCTGTCGATCGGCACGACGCACACGCAGGCACGTTACGTCTTGCCGAGCGTCATCAAGGCGTTTCGCGAGCGCTTTCCGGACATCCGGCTGCACCTGCACCAGGGCACCTCCGAGCAGATCGCCGAGATGGCCGAGCTCAACCGCATCGACTTCGCGATCGCCACCGGCTCACAACAGCTTTTTGCGGGCATGGTCCTCTTGCCCTGCTATCGCTGGCACCGTCGGGTCGTGGTGCCGCGCGGTCATCCGCTCGCCACGCTCGAACGGCTGACGCTCAAGGATCTGGCCGCGTACCCGATCGTGACCTACGTCTTCGGGTTCACCGGCCCGTCGTCATTGCAGGAGATCTTCATCCGCGCCGGTCTGTCGCCCGACGTCGTGCTGACGGCTCGCGATGCCGATGTCATCAAGACGTACGTGAGACTGGGCCTGGGCGTCGGCATCGTGGCGAACATGGCCGTGGAAGCCGACGAAGATCGTGACCTGGTGCCGCTGGACGCCTCCCATCTGTTCCCGGCGCACGTGACCTGGATCGGGTTCGGCCGCGGCGTGTTGTTGCGCAAGTTCATGTATGAGTTCATGCACCTCTTTGCGCCTCACCTCAACCGCCGGCTGGTCGATCGTGCCCAGTCCGCCGCCTCGTCCGAGGAAGTGGAAAAGCTCTTCAGCGACATCGAGCTGCCGCTGCGCTAGGAAAAAGGGGTGTGTCCGCTTGCTTGCGTGTCACGTGTCGCGGGCGTAGAAGCCACGCTGTTTGCGGGTGGCGACCGTCGCCGGCTGATAGGCCACGTCGAAATCGTCGAAGGCGGTCAACGCCGACTGGGGATCCACGCCCTCGGACACTTCGAAAGCGTCGAAACCGCAGCGCGCCAGGAAAAAAAGCTGATCGCGCTTGACGTAACCGACCGCGCGCAGTTCCCCGGTGAACCCGAGGCGCTCGCGCAGCACTCTGGCCTGCGTGTAGCCACGGCCCTCGGACGGTCCACCAAACTCGATCGCGAACAGCGACAGGCGCGTGAGATCCGGCTTGAGCAGCTCGACGCGGTCGGCCGGTCCGATCCGCACCCCGAGGCGACCCGCCCATAGCCACCAGTTGGTTCTTTCCTCGCGCCAGCGTGCGAGCGGCAGGATCAGCGCCAGCTCCGCGCCATCCGGGTCCTCGTCGACGTAGCGCCAATCGTCCGCGACGATCTCACGCCGCCGAATGATGTTGCGCACGCTGACGCTCCCCGTACACGCGGTTCTGGAACGGCTCGATGCCGACGCGGCGCACTGTATCAATGAAACGCTCCTCTTCCACTCGCTCCTCGACATACACGTCGACGAGCTTTTGAATCGTCTCGGCCACCGCGGCTTGCGGCACCGATGGGCCGATGACTTCACCCAGCGCGGCATCCTCGCGCGCCGATCCACCGATCGTGATCTGGTACCACTCCTCGCCGCGCTTTTCGACGCCGAGGATGCCGATGTGTCCGACGTGATGATGGCCGCAGGCATTCATGCACCCGGACATCTTGATCTCGATCGGGCCGAGGTCGTAGAGGTAGTCGAGGTCGGCGAAATGCGCCTGGATCTGCTTCGCCACCGGGATCGAGCCGGCGTTTGCCAGCGAACAGAAATCGAGGCCCGGGCAGCAGATCATGTCGGTGAGAGTGCCGATGTTGGGTGTCGCAAGCCTCGCGGCATCGAGCGCGCGCCACAGCTCGTGCAGGTCGCTCTGGCGCACATCGGCCAGCAACAGATTCTGATCGTGCGTGGCACGGACCAACCCAAAGCTGAAACGGTCGGCAAGCTCCGCAGCCAGGTCCATCTGCTCCGCTGTCATGTCGCCGGGCGCCTCGCCATGCGTCTTCAGCGAAATGAACGCCACGCGGTAACCCGGCACTTTGTGTGCGCGGGTGTTGTAGCGATACCAGGCCTTGAATGCCGCGTCGCGAGCCGCGGTGACGTCAGTATCGGTGAGCGTCTCGTAGCGTGGCGGCGTGAAATGGGCGCGGATGCGATCGATCGCTTCGATGTCGAGGCGAAGCGCCGAGTCGCGGATTTGCGCCCATTCCTCCTCGACCCGCTTGCGAAACTCGGCAATACCAAGGCTCTTGACGACGACCTTGATGCGCGCCTTGTTCAGGTTGTCGCGCCGGCCGAGCAGGTTGTAGATGCGCAGGATCGCTTCCAGATAGGACAGCAGATGCTCGCGCGGCAGCAACTCGCGGATCACGTGCCCGATCGCGGGCGCACGCCCTAGTCCACCGCCAATCAGTACCTCGAAGCCGATCTCGCCATCCGGTCCGCGCTTGAGGTGCAGCCCGATGTCGTGTACCTGCGAGGCGGCGCGGTCGACCGGCGCACCGGTGACGGCGATCTTGAACTTGCGCGGCAGGTAGGAGAACTCCGGGTGGAGCGTCGACCATTGGCGCACGATCTCGCAGTACGGGCGCGGATCATCGATTTCATCCGGCGTCACGCCCGCGAGGTGGTCGGCAGTGACGTTGCGGACGCAGTTGCCGCTCGTCTGCATGGCGTGCATCTGCACCTGCGCCAGCTCGGCAAGGATGTCGGGCACGTCCTCGAGCTTCGGCCAGTTGAATTGCAGGTTCTGTCGCGTCGTGAAGTGGCCGAAACCGCGGTCGTAGCGCCGCGCGATGTGGGCAAGTGTGCGCAGCTGGCGTGACGACAGCAGGCCGTATGGAATCGCGATACGCAGCATCGGCGCGTGCCGCTGGATGTACAGGCCATTGCGCAGCCGCAGTGGCTTGAACTCGTCCTCGCTCAGCTCGCCGGCGACAAAACGCCGCGTCTGGTCGCGGAACTGCGCGACGCGCTCGTCCACGAGCGCCTGGTCGATGGTGTCGTATCGATACATCGCGCCCGACTATATTCAGGGTCGAGGCTGCGGGGTAAATACTCGGTGGTTATGGATGCCAAGCCCGCGGCTATGGGGGTGGCGGCGCGTATAATCGTCGCCCATTCAGCGCTTGTGCAGGGAGCTTTACCGCGTGTCGTTCAAGAGCCTGCTCGACCGGTGGCAGCAGCGTGAAGCACCGATGCTGACTGTCACGGAATACCCCGTGCGCCTGCCCGTCGATGATGCCGCACGCTTGCACGCGTTGGCGGAGATGTTCCCAGGCTGCAACAGGGAACAGATCATCACTGACCTGTTGTCGGTCGCTCTCAGGGAACTGTCGGCATCGATGCCGTACGTGCGGGGTAGCAAAGTCATCTCGACCGATGAACAGGGCGATCCGGTGTACGAGGATGCCGGTTACACGCCACGATTCGTCGAGCTGACGCGCAAGCACCGCAAGAAGCTTGCGGCAGCGGTCAAGGCCTAGTGGATGTCCGGCTACTCGCCCTTCTTCTGCAACTCGCGCTGGCGCTTGATCCATTCGCTCAGGCGCTTCAAGTCCGTTGGCTTGCCGGAGCGATCGACGGTCTTGCCGCGACCGGAACTGACGGTGTTGTAGGGATCCACGCCAGTGGTCTTCGGTTGTGGTTCCGTCGGCCTGTGCACATGCGTTTTGTACGGATCGAACCCCGGGCCACGTTCATCGGGTGAGGTACCGAACGCCTTGGTTTCTTGCGGCGGATCGTCCGCAATCTTGAGGTCTGGCGCTTCGAGCTTTTTCAGACGCTCGTTGTCGACGTCGCGCCCGAAGATGCCAGTCGACATCGACCACTCCCACACGGCGTTGCCGCGCGCGTCGAAAGTGACGCGTCCGGACTTCTTCTCGGTCGATGATTCGGGCGTCTCGGCCTTATCGTCCGCAAGTTTGTCGTCGCTGGATGTTGGCTTCGAACGTGTCATCAAGCACTCCAGCCACCCGCCGGTCGAAAGAGCGCCGTGCGGTGGCACTGTAGGATATTGATAATCCTGCTTGATCGGAAAGGCAATGCTGCACCGCGACATTCTGTGAATTCCGCCATTCAATTCTCACCCCGCCTTGCATTTCGCCGCTCGTACCGCACACATCGCCAGCCGATCGTGGCCCTGAATCGTTCGTGAGACGTCATCCGCCCTTGTCCGCCGACCTCTACTCCGACAACACCAATCCCGCGTTCGCGCGCGGCTTCTTTGGCGTGTTTCGCTACAGCCGTCGTGCCATCGATCTCGTGTGGACCACGAGCCGTCCGCTCACGATCGCGCTCGCCGCTCTGACGCTCCTGGCGGGCGCGCTGCCGGCGGCGGTGGCATACGTCGGCGCGCTCATCGTCGACAGCGTCGTCGCCGCAGTGGGCACGTACGCAGACGTGGGTGCCGAGGCTTATCGGCCAGTGCTGCAATTCGTCGCCCTCGAAGCGCTCATCGTCGCCGCCATTGCCGCGGCCCAGCGCGCGATCTCGCTGTGTCAATCACTGTTGCGCGCGCTGCTGGGTCAGCGCGTCAACGTCATGATCCTCGAGAAAGCATTGACGCTCGAACTGCGACAGTTCGAGGACAGCGAGTTCTACGACAAGCTGACGCGCGCGCGTCGCGAGGCTTCGAGCCGGCCACTGAGTCTCGTGATGCGCACGTTCGGGCTGGCCCAGAATGGCGTTTCGCTGATCAGCTTCGCGACGCTGCTGGTCCATTTCTCACCCTGGGCCGTGGTGGTGCTGCTGCTCGCCGGGCTGCCCGCCTTCATCGCAGAGGCGAAGTTTTCCGGCGATGCCTTCCGGCTGTTTCGCTGGCGCTCGCCCGAATCGCGCATGCAGATCTATCTCGAGACCGTGCTCGCGCGCGAGGATCACGCCAAGGAGGTGAAACTGTTCGCGCTGGGTCCGCTCCTGCTCGGTCGCTATCGCGACATCTTCCACCGGCTATTCTCGGCGGATCGCGATCTCACCATCCGCCGCGACACCTGGGGTTTTGCGATGGGCCTGGTGAGCACCGTCGCACTTTACGGCGGCTATGCATGGATCGCCGTGGAAACCATCAAAGGCACGATCACGCTGGGGCAGATGACGATGTACCTGATGCTGTTCCGCCAGGGACAGGTCGCGGTGTCGGCGAGCCTGTCCGCGATCGGGGGCATGTACGAGGACAACCTGTATCTGTCGACGCTATACGAGTATCTCGAGCAACCGGTCAGGCTGCCGAGCGGCACCACGGTGAGGGGTCCCGATCCGGGCGATGGCGTCCGCTTTGAGAACGTGACCTTTTCCTATCCCGGTGCGGACAAGCCGGCGCTCAAAGAGATCTCGCTCCACATCCGTCCTGGGGAGAGCCTGGCGCTCGTCGGCGAGAACGGTTCCGGCAAGACCACGCTGATCAAACTGCTCACGCGGCTCTACCAGCCGACGACCGGGCGGATCCTGCTCGATGGGCGTGACCTCAACGACTGGGAAGAAGATGCCCTGCGTCAACGCATCGGCGTGATCTTTCAGGACTTCGCGCGCTACCAGCTGCTCGTCGGCGAGAACGTCGGCGCGGGTGACGTGCGCGATTTCAACAATGAGGCGCGCTGGCGCGAGGCCGCGGATAAGGGCATGGCCACACCCTTCGTGCGCGATCTTCCGGCCGGCTTTCACACTCAGCTCGGACGCTGGTTCAAGGACGGCCGCGAGCTCTCCGGGGGCCAGTGGCAGAAAGTCGCGCTGTCACGCGCATTCATGCGCACGCAGGCGGATATCCTGGTGCTGGACGAACCGACTGCCTCGATCGACGCCGCGGCGGAAGCGACCGTGTTCGAACATTTCCGTTCGCTCACGCGTGATCGCATAGCGATCCTGATCTCGCATCGTTTCTCCACCGTGCGCATGGCGGACCAGATTGTCGTGCTCGAAGAGGGTCGGATCGTTGAGCGGGGCAGTCACGCCGAGCTCGTCAAGCTCGGCGGGCGCTACGCCAGGCTGTTCGAATTGCAGGCGCAGGGTTATCGCTAGCGGAACATCGCCGTCGAGAGGCCGAGCAGGATCAAGAGTGCGCCGCTCAATCGCCCACCCTGTGCTCCGTGGGGTGCGACTTTCTCCAGCAGCACGAACAATGTGATCGCGGCGATCACCCAGAGATTCATGACGCCGCCGACGAACAGCAAGAGCATCAGTGCCCAGCAGCAACCGAGACAGTACAGGCCGTGCGCGAGACCCATGCGCAGTGCGCCAAGACCGCCTGTTCGCCAGTGCTGCGCGATGAACGCAGCGGGTGAACGGCAAGACTCCAGGCAGGACCGCTTCATCGGAGTGAGCTGATAGGCACCAGCGATCACCAACAGCGCGCCCGCCCACGCGCGGTTCTGCAATTCCATCATCGGCGACAACAGCAGCAACTCACTCAGCAGTCGCTGCAGGACCGTGGCGGCGAAGCTGAATGACGTCCAGATCAGCAAATATCCGGCGGCAAATGCGTAGACAAGCAACGGCGCGTTCGCGCCCGGCACACTTTTGCGCAGAACGGTTGCGTACAGAAGTAGCGTCGGTGCCGCGGAGGGCAGCATCATCCCCACCATCATCACCACCCACATCGCCAGCAGCAGCAGAAGATGAGCGGTATCCCAGCGGCTGGTCATCATCCAGGCAGCGGATCCGGTCATTGGACCGTACATGTCCCGTGCCATCGGCACGATCCACGCCCAGCACAGCAAGACGACCACGCCCAGCGCAACGATCGTGGGCCATCGTTCGAGAGGGTGCACGCTAGCGGACGACGCCGTGCGTGCTCCAGTGGATGCGCGAGAGATGCGCATGCGTGCCGTCGAAGTCGAGCACGATCGGGCCTTGAGTCTTGGCTTTGCCGCTCACGACTTCCGTCTCGCTGTATTCGAACCCGGCGGGCAACTTGATGCCCACTCGATGTGGCGCGCCTGTGACCGGGTTCAGGATGGAGCCGGCACTGCCTTCGATCACGCCGGGGACCCTCACGCTTGCAGTGCGGCCGGTGATGTCGACCTTGAGCTCGATCGGTTTGAACAACGTCGGCAGCACGTTGGTCACCGTCGTCGAGAACACCTGCCAGATCAGCGACCCGGGGTCCGTTTCGCGGCCGTGTGCGACCGCTTCGAGAGCAACTCTCTGTCGGGCATCGGCACGCTCGTCGACGATGGCCTGGAACGTGCCGTTTCCGAGGTGAATCGGTCCCGGCCAGGAGGCGAGAATGCCCCAATGCAGGCCATCCAACGGAGTGTCACCGAATCGACCCTTCTCGATCTGCACAAACGAATATGCACGGCAATCGCCGTGGCTAGGCGGTGCGTTGAATTGACAGGGACAGCCCCAGTCGCAGTTGCAATTGACGAACTCGACCCCCTGCATGCTCCACTCGGTGAACGCCATGACACGCCCTCCGGCCGCTTCTTGTTGGGTCGGGCATTATAGTAGCTGCAACTCGCGAACGCCGAAGGGGGAACGATGGTCGATTTCGAGAAGCTGGGCGCCTTCTATCTCGGCCGGGAGCTCGATCCGGCCACGAATGCGCTAGCCGATGAGCCGCTGCTTTACGATTCGCGCGATCTCACCACGCACGCCGTGTGCGTTGGCATGACCGGCAGCGGCAAGACCGGTTTGTGCATCGCATTGATCGAGGAAGCCGCAATCGACGGCATCCCGAGCATCGTAATCGACCCCAAGGGCGATCTCGGCAACCTGCTGCTCGCCTTTCCAGAGCTCAAACCCGCGGACTTCCAGCCGTGGGCGGATGCAGGCGAAGCACAGCGCAAAGGGCTGAGCGTCGATGACTATGCCGCGAATCTCGCGAGCAAGTGGCGCGAAGGCCTGGCTGAGTGGGGACAGGACCCGGCGCGCATCGCGCGATTCCGCGATGCCGTGGACATCGCCATCTACACGCCCGGCAGTGATGCAGGTTTGCCGTTGTCAGTGCTGCAGTCCTTTGCAGCGCCCACAGGCGCCATCGCGAGCGATACCGCCGCGCTGCGCGACCGCATCGGCTCAGCGGTGGCGGGTCTGCTGGGACTACTCGGCATCGATGCCGACCCGCTCAAGAGCCGCGACCACATCCTGCTCGCCAACGTCTTCGAGCACGCCTGGCGCGAGGGACGCAATCTCGACATAGCCGCGATCATCCATGCGATCCAGAAGCCGCCGTTCGACAAGATCGGCGTGTTCGATCTCGAAACCTTCTTTCCATCCGGGGAACGCCTCGAGCTGGCGATGTCGGTCAACAACCTGCTCGCCTCGCCGGGGTTCTCCGCGTGGATGAGCGGCGAGCCACTCGACATCCAGCGCCTGCTCTTCACTCCCGAGGGCAAACCGCGGCTCGCGATCCTGTCGATCGCGCATCTCAATGACGCCGAGCGCATGTTCTTCGTGACGCTGGTGCTCAACGAGCTGATCGCGTGGATGCGAAACCAGTCTGGCACTTCGAGTCTGCGCGCGCTGCTCTACATGGACGAGATCTTCGGTTACTTTCCGCCGAGCGCTCTGCCGCCCTCGAAAACGCCGATGCTGACGCTGCTCAAGCAGGCGCGCGCGTTCGGCGTCGGCGTGGTGCTGGCGACCCAGAACCCGGTCGATCTCGACTACAAGGGACTGTCGAACGCGGGCACCTGGTTCATCGGCCGCCTGCAGACCGAGCGCGACAAGCTGCGCGTGATCGAAGGCCTGGAGAGCGCGATCGCGGGTGGCGCGGATCACCTCGACCGGGCGGCGATCGAGCGCCTGCTTTCGAATCTGACCAGCCGCGTGTTCCTGATGCGCAACGTCCACGACGATCGACCGGTGCTGTTCAAGAGCCGCTGGGCACTGTCGTACTTGCGCGGTCCGCTCACCCTCGCCGAGATCCGTGTTCTCATGGATGGACGCCGCACAACCCGAGTCGAACAAGTGACAACGCCTCGGGCGAAGGCGGCAACCGAGACCGCGCCAGCCGCATCAGCAGCTTCGCGGCCGATGATTACCGGCGACGTCAGCGAGAAATTCCTCAGGCCGACTGATCCCGGGCTCAAGGAGCTGACGTATCGACCAATGGTCGCGGGCGTGGCGCGATTGCACTTCGCCGATGCCAGGTCGGGAATCGACTTCTGGCGCGAAACAACCTACGTCGCTCCCCTTGCCAATGACGGCAAGGAAGCCCTGTGGCCGGAGGCGAGCGCGGCCGATGGTCTCGCCCACCGGCTCGAAGCGACGCCCGTTGCTCATGCGCGCTTTGCTGAGCTCCCGGCGCCCGCCGCGCGTGCGACCAGTTACGCCGGCTGGGCCAGGTCCCTGGAATCGCACTTGTATCAGCACGGCACGCTCGACCTCATGGCGTGCGACGCGCTCGCACTGTCTTCGCAGCCGGGCGAGGCAGAGGGTGATTTCAGGGTGCGTCTCTCGCTGGCGCTGCGCGAGAAACGCGACACTGAGGTCGAGAAGCTGCGCGCGAAGTTCGCGCCGCGGCTCGCTTCGCTCAAGGACCAGATTCGCCGCGCCGAGGAACGTGTGGCGCGCGAACAGTCGCAATACTCACAACAGAAGATGCAGAGCGCGATCTCGATCGGCGCGACCGTTCTGGGCGCACTGTTCGGCTCGCGCCGCGTCAGCAGCGGCACCATCGGCCGGGCAACCACGGCGGCACGTTCCGCGGGCCGAATCGGCCGCGAGAAGGAGGACATCGCGCGTGCCGAGGACAACGTCGAGGTCTTGGGACAGCGCCTCGCTGCCCTCACGGAAGAATGCGAACGGGAAGTCGCGGCGTTGCAGAGCGCACTCGATCCGCAAATGATCGCAATCCGCCCCGTTCACTTGAGCCCGCGCAAGTCCGACATCGCGGTGGGGCGAGTTACACTTTTGTGGGTGCCATGGCAGACGGGCACGGATGGCCTGCCGCGGCCGGCATTCACGCTGGGCGGCTGACCGCGTGCGAATCCAGCGAGGTGAGAGATGAGAGAACTGATAGTAATCCTGTCGCAACAGCTGAGCATCGATGAACGACAGGCCCAGGGCGGTGCGGCGATCCTGTTCAGAGCGGCCAGGGACAAGCTGGGCGACACCGAGTTCAGCCAGATGCTCGGCTCGGTCGCTGGCCTGGACATGCTGGTCAGGCAGGCCCCGCAATCGGGCGGCGGACTGTTCGGCAGCCTGGCCTCGCTCGCGGGCGGCAATACCGCGCTGCTCGCAACCATCGTCACGGGGTTCTCGAGGCTCAACTTGTCGACCGATCACGCCCAGAAATTCGTGCCGATCATGCTCGACTACCTGCGAACGCAGGTCGGACCCGACGTCGTCAGCCGTCTGGAGCAGACCCTGCGGACGTGACGCGCTAGTTCTTCGCACGCAGCTTGCGTGCCGTCGACGGCGTGATCGTCTCCTTCCGCGACACGGTGGGTCTTGCAACCGATGGCGCGGACGTTGGCCGATACTCGATCGTGTGGTTCGCAAGCGCCTCGGCCGGAGTCGGAAACGCCGTCCCCGCGCTCCGTAGCCACTCCATGAACGCCGCGACCTTCGGCATCGCCAGATACGTCTTGGGACAAACGAAATAGTATGCCCACCGGTACGGGAGCGGCTTCGGGCTCGCGAGCTTGAGTTTTCCGGCCTGAAGATCCGCCGCCGCAAGACTCCAGCGGACGAGCGCGTATCCAAGTCCCTGCTCGGCAGCGGTGATCACGCTGACCGAATCGTCGAGCACCGAGCCACGCACCGGACGCTGGGCATTGCGACCGACCTCGAGCCAGTGGATCCAGGGCTCATCCCCAGCCTGCAGCTCGGTACCGCGCAGCATCGGCAGATCTTCGGGCACGTTCGAGCCATCGAGCGCGCCGTGTTTGGCGAACAGCTCCGGAGAAGCGACCACCACGAGCCATTCCTCCATGATCTTCTCGGCGTGCAGCCCCTTCCAGGTGCCCTGGCCGAGGCGCAGTGCGGCATGAAAATCGCTGCGGGAAAAATCCACGTTCTCGCGCGACGTGTGAATCTGCAGCTCGATGTCAGGATGCTTCGCCTTGAGATCGGGCAGCCGCGGTAACAGCCACTTCTGCAGAAACGACGCCAGCATGCTGATGTTGAGCTGACCGCCCTTGCGGTCCTTCTTCAGCTGGTGGAGCGCCGCTTCGAGCTCATCCAGCCCGCGCCGTACGCCCGGGAGCAATTCCTCGCCCTCCGCCGTAAGCTCGACCTTGCGCCCGCTGCGCCGGAACAGCGGCACCTGCAGGTAATCCTCGAGTGTCTTGATCTGCATGCTCACCGCCGCGGGCGTCACGTGCAGCGCCTCGGCGGCCTCCGCGAAGCTCAACCGTGACGCGACCGCTTCGAAGACGCGCAATGCGTTTAACGGCAGCCGATCGTAGGCAGATGCCACTTCAGCTTCCCTTAATCCGGGTTCAAGGATTGCGTTTGCTGGGGTAGCCAATCTAGCGGAAATTGCGCCCACGTCAAAAGCGCATCTGGCGCTGGATCAAGGGGCCGGAAAGACCGGTCGAGGAGTGGAACATGAGCGAACTGGAAAAGGCACGCGCAGGGGTTTTCCTGTCGTTACTCGCGCTCACGCTGTCCTGGCTGCTGCTCGGCAACGGCGACGAGATCGAGCCACGTGCGGAAGCGGTAAATCCGGTGTTGCTCTGAGCCTCGACGCATGGAGCCGTGTGCGAAGCGCCGGCACCGGTGAGAACCGACGAATTCACGGCGGTCGCCGACCTGACCCGCGACAAGCCTGCACTCATCGGACAGATCGTGGTCAGCGCATCGCGGCTGCCGGCCGATCTCGGCCACCTGGTCGTGGTCGCCTCGCGACTGCCAGCCGAGCCGTTTGCCGAGGTGCAGCTGGCGAAGGCGAGAAACGACCTCGAGGATGCGAAAACCACCGTCGTGCAGTAGCGCGACTCGAGCCGCGGCGGGCGCTGGAAATCCGCCCCCGCCGCGGCTCTTTTTGTTCCACGCTTCACTTTTCACGCCTCGCCGTTCACCCTTAACTCCTACCCCAGTCGAGCGTCGTCACCGATGTCCACCGCCGTCACGCTTTACGACTACCTGCCCTCCGGAAACGGCTACAAGGTTCGCCTGGTGTTGAAGCAACTGGGTATCCCGTACCGCATCGTCACCCTCGACATCACTCGGGGCGCAACTCGCACACCCCAGTTCCTGACCAAGAATGCCAACGGGCGCATCCCATTGCTCGAGATCGAAGGCCAGGGATACCTGCCCGAAAGCCACGCGATCATCTGGTATCTCGCGGAGGGCTCGCGGCTGGTGCCGAGCGATCGGCTGGAACGCGCGCGCGTCTGGCAATGGCTGTGCTTCGAGCAGTACAACCTCGAGCCCAACGTCGCCACGGTTCGCTTCTGGTTGCGCTCGCTCAAGAAGACGCCGGAGGAGCTTGGTGACAGGCTCACCGAGAAGGTCGAGAAAGGGCACCAGGCACTCGCGGTGCTCGACCAAGCGCTCAAGGGAAGGGACTTTCTCGTCGGCGGGGTGTATTCGCTCGCTGACATCGGGCTGTACGCGTACACACATGTCGCCGAGGAAGGCGGGTTTTCTCTCGACCAGTATCCCAACATCCGCGGCTGGCTGAAGCGCGTGGCATCGCAACCGGGCTACGCACCGATCACCGAGGCTTGAGCCGGGGCTGGGGGCGGCGGTAGCCTTCTCCGCCCGTACCAATCGCACACCAGACCAAAGGCTGCATGCGCCGTTTCCACCCAGGCCTCCGCCCACTCGTCCCTTTCGCCCTGATCACTGCTCTCATCGGTCTCCACGCTGGCTGCGGTCAGCGACAGGTCGAGATGGGCACCTATCGCGCGGTGCTCACGCTGCCCGGCGGCGAGCTGCCATTCGGTCTCGAGCTCAGCGAAGAATCGGGCGCGCCCGTAGCCTTCTTGATCAATGGTCCGGAGCGCGTGCGCGTGACCGACGTGAAACTCAAACGATCACGCGTCGAGATGACAATGCCGGGATTTGGCAATCGCCTCACCGCGAAGCGCAGCCCGCAGGGTCTGAAGGGCGAAGTCGTGCTCGTCAAGCGCGAGGGCAAAGAACAGAAGATCCCCTTGAGCGCCGAGCTCGGCACCACTTATCGCTTCTTCAAGGAACCTGCGACGGACAACGCCGATGTATCGGGTCGCTGGGCTGTGACATTCACGGACGAAGAGGGCAAGCGCACGCCCGCGATCGCCGAGTTCAAGCAGTCGTATCACGAGGTGACCGGCACATTTCTCCTGAACACCGGCGATCACCGCTACCTGGCCGGAGAAGTGCGCAACGACGAGCTCTACCTGTCGGCATTCGACGGCGCGCATGCTTTTCTCTACCGCGCGGAGGTAACCGAGAGCGGCGATCTGGCAGGCAAGTTCTGGTCAGGCCTCGCGTCGGTGGAGGATTGGGTTGCGCGACGCGATGAACACGCCGCGCTGGCCGATGCCGATGCGATAACCAGCATCCGGGATGACACGTGGAGCTTCGGCTTCACCTTTCCGGACGAGACCGGCAAGCCAATAGCTCTCGCTGATACGCGGTTCCGCCGCAAGATCGTGATCGTCATGCTGGCGGGAAGCTGGTGCCCGAATTGTCATGACGAGACGGCATTTCTCGCCCCGTTCTACCGGGAGCAGCGCGATCGCGGCGTCGAAGCCGTGGCGCTCATGTTCGAGCATTTCGGCGATTTCGAGCGCGCTGCCGAAGCCGTGAGCGCATACCGTCGCAAGTTTGATATCGAATTCCCGACGCTCATCGCAGGCATATCCGACAAGGAGGATGCTTCGACCAGGCTGCCCCAGCTGAGTGGGATACTTGCGTTTCCGACCACCCTCTTCATCGACCGGGTCGGAAGAGTGCGCCGCATCCATACCGGCTTCTCGGGCCCGGCCACGGGCTCGCATCACGACGAACTCATTGCCAGCTTCAAGGCGACGGTGGAGTCGCTGCTGGCAGAGGGCAGCGAATAATCCCGCTGTGGTACCGTTGCGCATCCAACGGGGCATTGACATGTGGACCATCGCCGAAATCCGCACCACGCCGAGTCTTGAGCTTTTCAGCCAGCTCGTCGACCTGCTGCAGGACGCCGTGCAAAGTGGTGCCTCGGTAGGATTTCTGGCGCCACTTTCCACGGCGGACGCGCGTAACTACTGGCTCGCGGTGCTGGCTGAAGTGGCGCGGGGGGATCGTGTGGTGCTGCTCGCGAGCGATAACGCCAGCGTCATCGGCTGCGCTCAATTGCTGCTCGCTTCACGCATCAACGCGCGCCATCGCGCGGAAGTGCAGAAACTGCTGGTCCACAGCCAGTCTCAGAGGAAAGGGTTGGGGCGGGCGCTACTGCAGGCGATCGAGAAGGTTGCGCAGCAGAAGGGTCGATCGTTGGTGGTGGCGGATGCGCGTGCGGACGGTCCAGGAGAGCAATTGTTCCTGCGAGCCGGCTACACGAGAGTCGGAGCCATCCCGCGGTATCAACGCGGCCCGGACGGTCACTTTGATTCGACCGCGATTTTCTACCGCAACCTCGACTCGCGCGCCGCCGAGATGTAGCAGATCCGGCGCCCAGAGCCCGATGCCTGAGGTCCTCTTTGTATGCCATCCTTCGATGTCGTATCCGAACTTGATCCGCACGAACTCACCAACGCGGTCGACCAGGCGAATCGCGAGGTTTCGCAGCGGTTCGATTTCAAGGGTACGGACTCGCGATTCGAGCTCGAGGACTTCAAGGTCACCCTGCATGCGCCGGCCGATTTTCAGCTGAAGCAGATGCTCGAGATCCTGAAACTCAGAATCTCGAAGCGCGGCATCGATGTCACCTGTATGCAGGTGGGAGAGCCTCAGATCGCGCTCAATGCGGCGCGCCAGGAAGTGACGCTGCGCCACGGCGTCGATACCGATACGGCCCGCCAGCTGGTGAAGCTGGTGAAGGATTCGAAACTCAAAGTCCAAGCCGCCATCCAGGGCGACAAGGTACGCGTAACCGGCAAGCAGCGCGATGACCTGCAGGCAGCCATCGCGATACTCCGAAAAGCGCAGCTCGGGCTCCCGCTGCAGATCGTGAATATGCGCGACTGATCCGGCACAACCGGGCACAGGCTCGAAACGGGCCTGGCTGGCTGCCGTTGGCGGGAGGGAGTGGTGCCTCAGGTGGCTGGCGGCACGGCTACTTGGTCAGGATGAGCTTGCCGTTCGATGTCACGCGTAGACGGTATTGCTCACCGCGATGTTCCAGGATCACCTCGCGCGCGCCCGCCATCAAAACCTCGCTCGTGAGCTTGCGCTGCGGCAGCGGCGCACGAGCGGGATTGGCCTTAGGCTGTATTCGCAGCGTTTCTCGCCTGCTCATGGAAAAAATCGCGTTCCCTGAACGCGGACGATCCTAACCAAGAATGGCTCGCAAATGCAAGTCATTCTCATTTGTCGCTCGCTAGCGATACTCCTGCCATTCCCTGGGCACGATCAGTCGCGCACCGCGCCCGAAAGTGAAGTACGACCAGGCCCACTGCACCAGCACCGACAGGCGATTGCGGAACCCGGAGAGGCGATAGATGTGCACCAGCAACCATAACCACCACGCGAGCCGCCCTGCGAAGCGCAACCGTCCAATCTCGCAGACCGCGCGGCTGCGCCCGATGGTTGCCATCTGTCCCAGATCGACGAATCGAAACGGCTGGCGCGCCCGGCCCGGTTGCTCGGCGAGAATTGTCCTCGCGACATAGACGCCCTGCTGTATGGCGACGGTGGCAACACCCGGCAGCACTCGCTGCGTTTCCGGATCCACCGCTCGCGCGAGATCGCCGACCACGAAGACCTCCGGGTGGCCGGGAATGCTGAGGTCGGGGCCAACGGGCACTCGGCCGGCAGGATCGCATTCGACGCCGAGTGAGCGACCGATCTCGCTGGCGCGCACGCCGGCTGCCCAGAGCACGGTCGCCGCGCAAATTATCTCGGCGCCCAGTCCGACGCCGCCAGCGCTGATCAAAGTGACTTTGGAATTGACCCGCACTTGGACACCCAGGCTCTCCAGATCTCGGGTGGCGCGCGCTGCTGACTTCTCGCCAAATGACGGCAGGATTCGCGGTCCGGCTTCCAGCAGCACCACGCGCGTGCGCCGCGGATCGATGCGGCGAAAGTCGCGCGCCAGCGTGAAGCGACTCATCTCGCCGATGGCGCCGGCGAGCTCAACGCCCGTTGGTCCCCCGCCCACGACGACGAATGTCAGAAGCCATTGCTGCCTTTCGGGGTCAGTTTCACGCTCCGCCGCCTCGAAAGCACTCAACACGCGCGTGCGGATCTCGGTGGCTTGCGAAAGGCTCTTAAGTCCGGGCGCGCGCGCTTCCCACTCGCTGTGACCAAAGTAGGCATGCGTCGCGCCGCATGCCAGCAGCAGGTAGTCATAGCTGAATTCACTCACGTCAGTGGCAACTTTGCGGCCCGGGACATCGACCGCATGAGCCGCCGCCTGCAACACATGCACGTTGCGGCTCTTCGACAGGATGCTGCGGATCGGTGCTGCGATGTCTGCGGGACTCAGCGCCGCCATCGCTACCTGATAGAGCAGCGGTTGAAACAGGTGATGATTGAGGCGATCGATCAACGTGACCGCAACGGCGGACCGGTTGCTCAGTGTCTTGGCGGCATTGATCCCGGCGAAGCCTGCGCCCACGATGACGACATTGATGTGTGGATGGTGATTCATCCGGTTGCGTGTACGCTCGTGCTCGGGGCCGGACCAACGATCGGAGCGCGCGACTGATGTCGAGCCGCGATCACTCGATGAGAGCAGTGTTTCTCGATTTTGCCACGGCGAGCTGCGGCGATCTCGATGTTTCGCGGCTGCGGCGCTGCCTGCCCGGCCTCGAGCTATTCGACGTTACTAGCGAAGAGGAGCTGATCGCACGGACGCGCACCGCCAGGATCGCCCTTATCAACAAAGTGTCGATGAAAGCCGAGGTCATGCAAGTCAGTCCGGCGCTGAAGCTGATCTCGCTCGCCGCCACCGGCACCGATAACGTCGATCTCGATGCGGCCCGGCGCCTCGGCATCGCGGTGTGCAACATCCGCGACTACTGCACGCCGTCCGTGATGCAGCACGTATTTGCCGTGCTGCTGTCGCTGACCCACGGCCTGCGCGAGTACGAGCGGCTGGCACGCGAAGAATGGGCGACCAGCACGCAGTTCACCATGCTTCGACAACCGATCCGGGAGCTCAAGGGGCGCACGCTCGGCATCGTCGGCTTTGGCGTGCTGGGGCGCGCCGTGGCGCAAACTGCCGCTGCTTTCGGCATGCGCGTGCTCATCGCCAATCGTCCTGGTGGAGAACGCCAGCCAGACCGTGTGGATCTGCACGAATTGTTGTCGCAGGTGGATGTGCTGAGCCTGCATTGCCCGCTGACCCCCGCGACCACTGGCATGATCGGGGCGAGCGAGCTGGCGCTGATGAAGCCGGACGCCGTGATCGTCAACACCGCGCGAGGTGCGTTGATCGATGTCGATGCGCTGGCTCAGGCGTTGCGGCAGCGGCAAATCGGTGGGGCCGCGATCGACGTACTGCCCCATGAACCGCCGCGTTACGGCAGTCCTCTGTTGGCGCCAGACCTTCCAAACCTGATCCTCACGCCGCACACAGCCTGGGCAGCGCTGGAATCACGGCAGCGCTGCCTGGATGAGATGGCGGCCAATATCGAGGATTTCCTGCGCGGCGGCACGCGCGGTCGCGTCGTGTGAGTGGCGCGGAGCGCTATTTGCCGTCGTCCACCGTGCCGAGGATGCGCTCGTGCAGCGTGAGCTTTTCACACAGCTCGTCGAGCCGCACGTATTCCTGCGCATGCTCCTTGCGGAACGACTCGTAGCCGGCGCGCGAACGCCAGGAATCCAGAGTGATGTAGCGCGTGGATAAATTGATGCTGCGAAAGAGTTCGGTGCCGACGTAATCTTCACTGCCCCTGAAGAGCTCGACCCACGTGCCGGACGACCCGTACACGAGCTCGAACTCGTTGACCCGTTCGGGGTTGGCGTCGAACTCCCACACGATCCGGAACATGAGCACTCAATAGCTCAGTCGGGCGCCATGTTCAATACTCCGGCCGCCCATTCGAGTACCGGCCGTACGCGATCGGACACCAGGCGTACGGCGGTATCGTAGTCGACCCATCGATATTCGCTGTGCTCGGGTCGGCCGATTTCGGGATTGACCGGCAAGCTGATGAGTTCGGTCGCGGTCTGCGCGAGGTAGTAGCGTGCGATCTTGCCACGGCTGTAAGGCCCGGTCTCGGTGTGCACGTCGCCCCACGGAAACGTCAGATCGTTTACCGTGGTTTCCTCGCGCACTTCGCGCAGCGCGGCGGCCATCGCGTGCTCGCCGTTCTCGACCAGGCCCTTGGGAAAATCCCAGTGGTCAAACGAACGTAGCAGCAGGAAACGGTTTCCCTGCGGCGTAGTGCGCACGATTACGGCGCCGGCGGACAGTCGCTTACTCGAGCCTGACATGCCTCGAGTATAGCGAAGCACCTCCGCGCGAAAACCCGTCGCAGAACGCCGACGGTCAGGCGGCGCGTTCGAACTCCAGCGTGCCCGCCACGGCGTGGATCGTGGACGCGATGCGCACCGCGCTCTGAATCATCTCGCGGCTGGTGCCGTGCTCCCGGAGCTTCCTCTCATGGGCTGTTATGCACAGGCCGCAGCCATTCACGGCTGAGACCGCGAGCGAGAGGAGTTCGAAATCGTTGCGATCGATCCCCGGATTGCCGATGACGTTCATCCGCAGTCGCGCCGGCAAGGTCTGGTACTCCCCATCCCCCACGAGGTGCAGAAAGCGGTAATAGACGTTGTTCATTCCCATGATGGCCGCTGCCGAACGCGCGGCCGTGAGATGCGCTGTATCGAGCTTCTCCTGGCCGAGGGTTTCGATCGCACGGGCGAATTCCACGTTGCGCGCGGCGATCGCAGTCGCGAGTGCCACCGTCCAGATCTGTGTCTCGCTCAGTCCGGGAGAGCCCTGGGGCATGAGGACCGTGCCCAGATTGAGCTTGAGATCGCGGGCGTAATCGGGAATCAGGTCTTTCAATGTATCGAGTGACATGCGAACACCATGCAGTAAGAGACCGTCACGCGGCCCGCGAGTGCCCAGAGGGGGGTCTGGACGAGCGCGCGGGCGCGGGGACGGGATGATCACGTCAGGCAGCCTTGAGCGTTTCCTCGCCCTTCTGCCAGTTGCAGGGACACAGCTCGTCGGTCTGCAGGCCGTCGAGCACGCGCAACACTTCTTCCGGGCTGCGGCCGACGTTGAGATCCGTGACATAGACGAAGCGGATCACACCCTCGGGATCGACGATGAATGTCGCGCGCTGCGCGACGCCAACCTCCGGGTCAAGAATGCCGAGCGCGCTGGTGAGCTCGCGCTTGATGTCCGAGAGCATCGGGAACGGCAGCGATTTGAGCTCATCCTTCTCCCGTCTCCAGGCGAGGTGTACGAACTCGGAATCGGTGCTGACGCCGAGCACCTGCGCATCCCGAGCCGCGAATTCCTTGTTGAGCTTGCCAAAACCGGCGATCTCCGTCGGGCAAACGAAGGTGAAATCCTTCGGCCAGAAGAAGATGACCTTCCACTTACCCTTAAGGCTCGCCGTCGAAAACGGCTTGAATGCGCTTCCGAGTTCGTTGGAAACGACCCCGGTCAGCGAGAACTCGGGAAACTTCTGTCCAATACCCAGCATGTTCAACTCCTGTTAGCTCTTCAGCAGCGGCTTGATCGAACGGCGCGCAGGATGACAGCGGGACCTCAAAAGCTCCAATCAATTGTTTCGATGGTTTTGATAGATGGCGTATATTGAGTGCATGAGCGATCTCAAACTCAAGGACCTGCGTTACCTGGTCGCGGTGGCGGACGAGCGCCATTTTGGCCGTGCAGCGCAGAAGTGCTGCGTCAGCCAGCCAACCCTTAGTGCGCAGCTGCGGAAGCTCGAGGACTACCTGGGCGTGAAGCTCATAGAACGTCAACCACGGCGAGTTTCATTGACCGAGGCCGGCGAGCAGGTGGTCGCTCGCGCGCGCCGCATCCTCAAGGACTGCGACGAGGTCGTAACGTTGGCGCGCCATGCCAAGGATCCGTTGTCGGGAACACTCAAGGTGGCACTCATTCCCACCATCGGCCCCTATCTTCTACCGCGCGTCGCGCCACAGCTCCGCAAGGCACTCCCGCGACTCAAGCTGCTGCTGTTCGAGTATCAGACTGCCATGCTGCTCGAGCGCCTGCAGGCGGGAGCGATCGACCTGGGAATCCTGGCGCTGCCGGTCGCACTTGACGGTCTCGATTCGCGCGTGCTGTTTGAGGAGCCGTTCGCGGTCGCACTCAACAGCAATCATCCGCTGGCGAAGAGAAAATCCCTCAAGCCCACCGATCTCGACGGCGAGACACTGCTCCTGCTGGAGGATGGTCATTGCCTTCGAGACCAGGCACTTGAAGTGTGCTCGCGTGTGCGTGTGCACGAATCTGACGACTACCGCGCGACCAGTCTCGAAACGCTGCGGCAGATGGTGGCGTCCGGTCACGGCGTCACGCTGCTGCCGGAGATGGCGACGCACGGGCCTTACGGGGATGCGCGCAGTCTGGTGGTGCGCCCGTTTTCGAAGCCCGTTCCACAGCGTCATGTGGGGGCAGTCTGGAGGCGTAGCAGCACACGCATCCCGGCGATCCAGGCGGTCTGCGACGTGATTAGTGCCGGTTGGCGACGCTGAAGAGATCGTTACTTGCCGGACTTGCCGCCGGCACCAAGATCGCCGACGAAGCGCCGGATCGAATCGCTCGCTTCGCTCAGGGTTCGTTTCTGCTCGCTCGGGCACATCACCGTGCCGTAGGAGCAGAACACGCAGCAATCGCCAAAGATCGGCTTGAGCACCTTGTTACAGTGAGTGCAAGTGTAGAAGTATACGCACTCGTTTTCCGCCATCATTTCATCCTTGCGGAATCCACACGACGGACACGTGACCGTGGTCTTGGCGGTAACGGCCTTGGAAGCGTCGAGCGCCAGCAGTTCGAGCGTGTCGGCGTCGTCTCCGATCGAAGCGTCTGGCTTACCCGGATACCACGCAGGGGTCTGCGGCATACGGCGAGGGAATCTATTTGTTGTTATCGGATGACCGCAGATTAGCGATCTGCAAGGATTTGGAAAAGACCGGCATCACATTGGCAGTAAAAGAGTTCCGCACAACCAGCCAAGGCAAAAGTAAACATTCTGTAAAGTAGGCAAAACCCCTAAAGCACGTGAAACGCACGGATACGTCGCGACTGCCTCGGCGGCCGATCGAGGACTTCAATCTGCCGGAAACCGAACTGCGGCGCCGGCTGATCGCTGGCACGGGCCGCCACCGGTTGCAGTGTTACCTGGGGGCGACCCTATATCGCGAGCTGCGCAGGCTCGCCATTCGTGCAGCCAATCGGAAACAGCCTGGGTTGGCGCGCGTGCTGGTGCTGCCCGGAATCATGGGCTCACGGCTCGGATTTCCGGGGCGCGACGACCGACCGGATGAAGTGATCTGGATCGATCCGCTCGCGATCGAGTCCGGCAGGCTGGCGCGGCTGGCTCTGCCTGGACGACGCCCCGTGCGCGCTCTGGGCGTTCAACTCTTGAAGTACCTCAAGCTGAAGCTGGCACTCGAGATCGCCGGGTTTCACGTAGATTTTCACGCATACGACTGGCGCGCGAGCATCGATACCCTCGGTCGTGAGCTGCTTGACCGGTTGCGTCGCGATCGAGTCAAGCCGGTAACATTGGTCGCACACAGCATGGGAGGCCTCGTCGCACGCGCAGCGATGACCGGCGATCATGCAAGGCAAATCGGCCGGCTCATCACGCTGGCGACGCCAAACTATGGTTCGTTCGCTCCGGTGCTCGCGTTACGGGGAGCTTATCCGCCCGTGCGCCGCATCGCGCAGCTCGATCATCTGCACGACGCCGAGACGCATGCGCAACACGTGTTTGCGACGTTTCCCGGGCTTTACCAGTTGTTGCCGGCCCGCGAGCGATTCGCAAGACCCGATCTCTACGATCCCGCCGACTGGCCGCGCGACGCGCGCGCTCCGCGACGGGCGCTGCTCGAGACGGCGTTGCGCGTCCGTGAGCAGTTTGCGCCCGCGGATGAGCGTTTCACGGTAATCGCAGGAATCGATCAACCCACGATCACCGCGCTAAGCCTGCATGGCGGTGAGTTCGTGTACCACGTGACGAATGCGGGGGATGGCACGGTTCCCGTCGACCTCGCATTGCTTGCCGGGATCGACAGCTACTTTGTCCGCGGAAACCACAGCGAGTTGCCGCAGGACAACCGGGTCGTAAGCGCGATCATCGATCTTCTGACCCAGGGCGAGACGCGCCGGCTGGAGCGTGCCTGGCGCCGGCCAGACGCGCCACCTCAACTGGTTTCCGAGCGCGAACTGCGCACTGACGATTCCAGCAAACGGACCTGGAGACGAATGAGTATCCGGGAGCGCCGCCACATACTCGCCGGCGTCGTGTTTCCACAGTGAGCGTGAGCGGCTAGGACTTCGGAATAGCGTCGAACTCGGCCCGGGTGAGATAGCCGTCCTGATTCTTGTCCGCCGTCGAAAAGCTGGCGGCGACGTTCCTGTCCGCTTTCGACTCGATCACGGTAATCACACCATCCTTGTCGACATCCAGCGCCTCGAATGAAGCCGGCCCACGCGGTTCCGCCGCCGTCGTGAGCTGCAGCACCACCAGCATGCCGATCAGGGCAACGAGTGTGCGTTTCATCGTGTCCTCCTTAACGCATTTCCCGGCACTTCAGCTTTGTTTAACACGACCTCAAGAGGTCTGAATGCGCCCTGGCTCACACCCGGCCTACTCTCTCATCTATTGATAGCACACAGCGTGTGGGAGGGGCCATGAGCTACGTGCCGCCCTTGGTCGACCGCCGGTCGCTGCTGAGCGTGGGTGCTGTAGTCGCACTGCATCTTATCGCGCTGTACGTGCTGCAGATGGGCTTGTCGCATTCGTGGGCCGGCTCCGCTGGCGGTCCTATTCAAGCGACGCTCATAGACGAGCCGAAGATCGAGCCCAGAGATCCACCACCACCACTGCCGCAACTGCGTCCGATTCCGGTGGACGTATTGCCTGCGCCGGAGATTGCGATTGAGCTGCCGGCCGAGAGCGGTAACGCCATTTCGCTGGCTGTCGCTACGGAGCCGCCGCGCCTCGCCGCGGTATCACGTGCCCCGACGATGATTCCGCCACGCATGGACCGCGAACACTCGAAGATCGTGCCGGACTATCCATCGGCCTCGAAGCGACTCGGAGAAGAGGGAAGAGTCCTGGTCAGCGTTCATATCCTGCCGAACGGAATGGCCGCCGAGGTGCAAGTCCTCAAGAGCAGCGGCTATTCGCGGCTCGACAATGCTGCTGTGGAGCATGTCCAGCGCGACTGGCGCTTCGTTCCTGCACGACTGGATGGCGAAGCGGTCGCTGCGTGGGGGAATTTCGGGGTGACGTTCCGGATCATGAAGTAAGCGAGCTCTACCACTGCTCAACGGATTGCTGACGCGCTCAGTCGAGTGTCTGCGTTGAACCAGGCGACTGCCAGACGTCGGCCGACGGCCGCCGCTTCGGCCGTTCGTCCCTGAGCGATGAGACTCTGCTGCAGACCGAACAACGACCAGCCGTTTTCGGGGTGACGAGCGAGCTCGTCGCGATAACTGCGCTCGGCATCCGCTGCTCTGCCCGCTTCGAGCTGCACGGCCCCGAGGATCTGCCGTACGGGGTAGGGCCAGTCCTCGGGCTCGTTGTAACCGAGCTTGTCCTCGAGTGCGACGGCCTCGCTCAGTATGGCAATCGCGCGGTCATAGTTCTTCGCTCGTGCTTCGATGTCGCCCTCGAGAACCAGGCGCGCAATCGCTCCCAGCTGTTGTGCGCTGTTGCGCACCGACACCATGACCGCCGGCAACGCAGGATCGTCGACGTACTGATCCATGGCATCGAGCTCGCGCGTAGCCGCATCCAGCTCGCCCTTGCCCGCGTACGCCATGCCACGAGCGTAGTGCCAGATTGAGCGCGGGTATGGGAGATTCTGCGGTTCCGCGGACGCAAGGATGACGTCCCATTCGGCGAATCGTACCTGGTGGTAGAGCGGCGCCAGCCAGAAGTGCTGGATGTACGGGCCGAACATGGGATCGTCGTGCCGATGAGTGCCCATGAGCTCGCGCGTTCTGAGTGCACCCCGCTCGGCCCATTCCTTCTTGCCCGCGAACGTCGCCGAGGCCCACAGAAAATGCCAGTTGTGCGGATGGTAGAGAAGCGGATAGACGCCCTGAGCCTGGCATTGCGCGATGTACGAGGCATCGGCTTCACCGGCCTTGATGTTGACCACCGCCGCGTCGTAGTAGCGCCCGACTCGAATGTAGATGTGTGACGGCATGTGCACGAGATGGCCTGCACCGGGAACCGCTGGTGCGAGGCGGTCCGCCGCATCCTCCGCGCGCCCCGGATTGGACGAGGCTTCGATGGCATGAATGTAGAGATGATTGGCTCCAGCGTGATTCGGGTTCTCCGCCTGCACTCGCTCCAGTGCTGCAATCACCTCCACGGTCGTCGGCTTGGGTTCACCGGTTGCCGACCAGTAGTCCCACGGTGACAGATTCATCAGCGATTCGGCGAAAAAGGTTTGCACCTCATGATCATCGGGAAACTGGCGTGCGACCTCACGCATCGCATCGGCGAACGCACGGTCCAACGCCGAGCGGTCGTCAGCCGGTTGCGGCGCATAGCGCTTGAGCAACGCGCCGATCAGCGCTTGCTCGCGAGGGCTCGTACTATCGGCCAGCTCTGCTGCCTTTTGCGCAGCCCGGTAGGCCTCGGGCACTGCGCCGGCAAACATCGGCACGTTGACATTGGGTCCGAGTACGAACGCGATTCCCCAGTAGCACATGGCGCATTCGGGATCGAGGCGAGCGGCCTCGCGGAAAGACCGGCCTGCCTCGGCGTGGTTGAAGCCGAAGGTGAGCATCACTCCCTGATTGAAGAAGCGCTGTGCCAGGGGCTCGTCAGTTGTGATTCGGACACTGTAATTGCCAAGATCGTTGAACAGCGGAGCCTGGAGCTTGGACGGCTGCGGCACTGCAGGCGTTGGCGTCTGGCCGGCGCACGCCGTAATGGCCGTGGACCACATTACGGCGAGCCCGCAGGCAACGATTCGAAGTTTCATGGCAGAATCGCTCCCCTGACGAGCCATGCCGCCATTCTAGGCCCACTGCAACAGAATTCGAGACCCGCAGAGGGATCAACGACCCACCCGCCACAGTCAGTAGACCCATTAAGGAGTGATGATGAAATCCGAGTTGCGCTATCGACTCGCCACGGCTCTGCTTGGCGGTGGCCTGTTCTTCCCCATGATTGTCGGCGCAGTCGACGTCGAGATTTCCCCGGTCCTGGGCTATCGATTTGGCGGTCAGTTCACGGATGACACGACCGGCGAGGACGTGGACGTGAAGGAGGCCGCAACCTACGGGCTGGCGGTCGACGTCGAATATTCGCCCAGCCGGATGGTGGAGGTGTTCTACAGCCGGCAATCCACCGAGATCGAGGACGTCAGTCCGGCATTCGACATCGATGTCGAGTACTTTCAGATTGGCGGGGTCTCCGAGTACTCGCAGCCCAACTACACCCCCTACCTCGTCGGAACGCTGGGTGCAACGCGCTTCAGTCCGGACGGAAACCTCGATTCGGAAACGCGTTTCTCACTCACGTTTGGTGGCGGAGTGAAGTGGTATCTGAACGAACACTGGGCAATCAAGGCCGAAGGACGCGCTTTCATTACGATCTTCGACTCCGATACCGAGGTGTTCTGCGTCAGCAGCGGCGGCGCGACGTGCCTGTTCCGCGCCTCAGGCAGTCTGGTCTGGCAGGTCGAAGCGAATGCCGGCGTCACCTTCCGATTCTAATCGGCGCGCCTTGATCGCCTGACCGACTCATCGTCGGACTGCTCCGGCACTCACCAGGTGTAGCGCACGCGGTAGCGCACGACCGTTTCGCCGTCCTTCGCGACCGTCACCGGGATGTGAACCGTGCGCGCATCCTCCTTATCGTAGCGATGCGTGCTCGACTTGATCTGCCAGTTGCTCCAGCGATAGAGATTTTCCTTGACGATGACTGTTACCGCTTCCGCCTTGTGGTTGCGCAGCTTGACTTCGATCTCCTCTTCGAGCCACTTCGCCGTGGTGTTGACGCTGAAGTCCACCTGGCGCCGTTCGCCGACGATGTCGAACGCCGAACCGAGCTTCACACGAACCTGTTCATCCTTGGGGGTGTGATCGATGACGTCCTCGCCGATGAACTCGAGGCTGCCGTCGGCCTTGTCCGCCTGCGCGACACGGATGCGGCCAGCAGGCAGGGGAATTCCCAGGCCGACTTTTTCCTCGTTCTTGAACTCCAGGTACACGTCGACCTTGCGGTTGGACTGATTGCCGTATTCGCGGTCGACGACGGGATCCGGATGCCAGTAACCGATGGGGCCCTGGCCGTAGTAGACCAACGTCTTGCGTGCTGGCACCCGCCGTGCCGCATCGAAGAGCTCGATCTGCTTGGTCGAATTGTCAGGAAGCGTGGTGCGGCGGCCGAGCGTGTAGAGGTGAAACTCGAAGAACGCCTTCTCGTCGAAACCACGCTCATCGGCCGCAACGGCCATCGCTTCCATCGTGCGGGCCTTGTACAGGCCGGGCTGGGGCGGTTGTACGCGCTGCACGTCACCCGCGATCAGCTTCAGGCGTGCATTCGGATAGCTCGCCCCCGACTGATTGATGATGCTCACCCACGCGCCCACGTCGAGCAGACCCGAGTTGGCGTCGGTGCCGTCGCTGAAAGTAAGGTTGTAGTCCGTCCACCAGGTCACGCCACCGGTCTGATACGACACTCGGGTACGATGCTCCCCGCCGCGCTTGGCGGAAACATCCCACTCCAGTGTCGGGCGAGCAATCAGGCCGCCCGGCAACTCCGGAAAGCGGATGTTGCTGTAGTCGCGCACCGCGTATATCTGGCCGTCGCCACCGCGCAGCACGAGCCCGTCCGCTGCGCTGAGCAGCGTACCCGACAGTGTCTTGATCTCATCGCCGACCACGCGCTCCAGTGTCAGCGGCTTATCGATGAACTTGAGCAGCAGTTTCCGCGTGCTAACGAGATCGAACTGGAAGTTCTGTTCCAGAACGCGCGTGTTGTCCGGATCCGTGAGCGAGCTGAACTGCACGGTGGTCGGATCAATCAGCGCGGCGACATCGGTGAAACGCACGTTGCTGCGTCCGGCTGCAAGGCTGACCGGGCGCTCATGACGCACGATCGCGTATCCGGGAACGCCGAGGCCGTTCGGCATCCCCGTTCCCTGCACAGGACGGTAGAGCTCGGGAGGCACCGCGCCGGGTTGCGCGGAACTGTAGATCGTGATCGATGTGTCATCGCGATCGGCTGCTTCCGCGGCGATGACCGCTGCCACGGACAACGCCAGGCCGCCGATCAATGCAACGGCCGGCCTGCCGAACGCGCGCCGTACTCGCCTTACTTTCCGCAACATGTTCCCTCCAGGAAGAAAGTCCCACAGAATTGAACGCACAGCCGAGCGTCCGGGGTTAGCGCAAGACACTGGAATCCTCGGGCAAATTGTGCGCAAATGCCCGCGCCTCGAAGGAGGGGCTCATGGATCGCGAGTTCATCGAGAAGAACCAGATCATCGAGCGCTATCTCACTGGCAAGCTGCCATTCAAGGGTGTACAGGATTTCGAGCGTTACTGTCGCGACCATCCGGAAGTGCTCGATGACTTAAAGCTCTCGGAGCGTTTGCATGCCGGTATGCGCCTGCTCGAGGCGAGCGGACACCCGCCGGGATTGCGGGAGGCGAAGCCCGCGTGGTGGCGTCGAATCGAGGTCATCGCAGGACTCGGGGTGTTTGCGTTTGCACTGGCGATCAGTCTCTGGACGCTCGGCGCCCGATACGCCGATCGCGGGGACAGGATCGCGACGCTCGAGGAGCGAATCGAGACCGGATCTCTACAGGCGCCAACCCGCTCGCGCACGATCGCTGTGACGCCGGACCGGGCCCCGACGAACAGCGTCTCGGTGCGACTGCAACTCAAGGACGCCGCTGAGCTCGTCGAGCTGCTCATCAACGTTTCCTACGCTCGCTTCAACACCTTCCGGCTGACGATCGACAAGAAGAATCAAGGTCGCGGTGGCACGATCCACAATCTGTTGCGCGACTCGAACGGAAATCTGCGACTGATCGTCAATAGCTCGGCGTTGCGGCCGGGGGACTACAAGGTTGTCATCGAGGGGTTGTCCCGCAACCGGCCCGTCCCCGTGGGTTGGGTGACATTGCGAGTCGTCACCTGACGTCGATCAGTGCTGCCGCAGCGTGGCGACCGGCGGGTGGTTGATGACTGAACGGGTCGCCAGCGTTCCGCTCAGCCCCACGACGAGCACGCCAAACACCAGGCCGATGATCCAGACCCACCAATCGATCGAGTACTCGAGATCAAAGAGTCGCGTGGCAAGAAAGTATCCGACCACGCTCGCCCCCAGCGCTCCCAGAAATCCCGACAGCAGGCCGAGCGCAATGAATTCGGCAGCGACGCCCTGCAGAACCGTTCGTCGCGTGGCGCCGAGCGTGCGCAACATCGCGCTCTCATAGCGCCGCTCGTCGCGCGTAGCCTGAATCGCCGCCAGCAGGACGGTAATGCCTGCCAGCAAAGTGAACAGAAAGACGTACTGCACCGCGAGGTTTGCCTTGTCCATCACCTCTCGCACCTGCTTCAGCATGGCGTCGATATCGAACACCGAGATGCTCGGGAACTGGCGCACGAGATCCACCAGCGAGCGGCGTTGTCCGGCCTCCAGATAAACGCTCGTCATGTAAGTGCCGACCGCCTGATCCAAGAGCCCTGGTGGGAGCACCAGAAAGAAGTTCGGCTGAAAGCTGTCCCACTGCACTTCGCGCACGTTCGCAACCTCGACCTCGAGCGTCTCGCCGGCGATGTCGAAGGTGAGGCGATCGCCAAGCTCGAGCCCAAGCTCCTCCTGAAAGTCGCTGGCAATCGAGACCAGTGCCCGCCCAATGTCGCTGTCGTCCCACCAACGGCCGGCGACGATCTTGTTGTCCGCCTGTGGCTCGCTGGCCCAAGAGAGGTTCTGCTCGCGTTCGGCAAAATTCTGGGCGCGCCCCGAAGCAAAGGACATTTCGCTCGTCAAACGTCCGTTGATCGAAATCAGTCGCGCGCGGATCATCGGAAACAGCTTCGGAGCCTCCACTCCGCGGGATATGAAGAACTCGCGCACTGCCTGCTGTTCGTCCGGGCGGATGTTGATCAGGAAGTGATTGGGGACATTGTCCGGCAGGCTCGCGCGCCAGTCCGCGAGCAGGTCCGTGCGAACCACTGCCAATAACAGCAGCACCATGAGACCGAGGCCGAACGCCACGACCTGCACCACGCTCTCGCGTCCACGGCGCGCGATGTTGGCGAGCCCGTATCGCCATGCGACGCCCACACCGCCTCGAAATCGCGCCAGTGCATTGACCAGCAGCCACCCAGCGCCGAGCAGCGCGACCAGCGTCCCGCTCATGCCTGCGATGACGCCGAGCACCAGATCGCTGTCTTGCACGATCCAGGCCAGCATCAACAGGATCGTGCCGATCGCAAGACCATAGGTAATCGTGTACGCGAGCGGTGGCGGCTCCAGGTTGCGCCTCAGCACGCGCAGGGGTGGAACGTTGCGCAGTTGCAGCAGCGGCGGCAGGGCAAAACCTGTAAGCACCGCGGTCGCGGTGACCAGCCCGAGATAGGTCGATTCAATCGCGGGCGGCGGCAACTCGCCACGAATTAGATCCTTGAGGAGCCAGGCCAGGCCCTCCTGCGCGACATACCCGATGGCGGTGCCAATCGCCGCGCCAACCAGCGCCAGCACGACGAGCTCCATCATGCTGATGGACAGGATGAATCGCTGCGACGCGCCCATGCACTTCATCAGCGCGACGTTGTCGAGATGGCGATGCGCGTGGCGCCGTGCGGCCATCGCGACCGCTATCGCCGCGAGTAAGACGCTCACCAAGCCGCTGAGGTTGAGGAATCGCCCGGCGCGGTCCATCGAGTCCTGAATCTGCGGGCTGGCCTCCGCGATGTCCGACAGGCGCTCGCCGGGTTTGCGGTGCTCCTCGAGATAGTTCTTGAACTCGGCGATACGCTTGGGCGCGCCGGCAAAGAGAGCGAGATACGTGACCCGACTGCCCGGCTGCACCAGCTGAGTTGCCGGCATGTCGGCGAGATTCATCAGCACGCTGGGGGCCAGATCGATAAATGTCGCGCCCTGGTCGGGCCGATAGTCAAGCACGCGCGTGACCTTGAGCGTGGCTGCCCCGATGTTGAGCGATGCGCCAACCGGCGCGTCGAGAATGCCCAGCAAGCGGGAGTCCGCCCAGATCTCGCCGGGACCGGGAATGTCATCGGTACCGCGTGCTGGCGAAAACGGCTGATCGGCAATACGAACCCGTCCGCGGAGCGGATAGCCGTCGCCAACAGGTCGCAGGGAAGTCAACTGGCTGCGCTCGCCATAGAAGACAACGCTCACCAGCGCCATCGCGTTTGCCGTGCGCACGCCGCGCCGCCGCGCTTCCGCGGCGTAGATTTCGGCTATGGGCTCACTCGACCTCAAACGCAAGTCGGCGGCGAGAACTTCGGCGGCTTGCGCGGCAACGGCCTGACTCACACGACTCGTGAAGAATCCCACCGCGGTCAGCGCGGAAACTGCAACGACCAGCGCCAGCATGAGCACGCCGAGTTCGCCGGATTTCCAGTCGCGAGCCAGTGCCAGCAGTGCGAATCGGAGGGCGTTCATGTTTCAGACCATTCGCCCGGCATCCAGATGAACGATGCGATTGCAGCGCGCGGCGAGGGCCTTGTCGTGCGTCACCAGGACCAGCGTCGTGGCAGCGGCCGAATTCAACTCGAACAGCAGGTCCATCACGCGCTCGCCGGTGGCGGTATCGAGATTGCCCGTCGGCTCGTCCGCGAACAGAACGGTGGGGCGCGTAACGAATGCACGCGCGATTGCCACGCGCTGCTGTTCGCCACCTGAGAGCTGGCGAGGATAGTGACCTTTGCGCGCGATCAGACCGACCTTGCCCAGCACATCGAGGGCGGCACTCCGGGCGTCTCGACGACCGGCCAGCTCGAGCGGAAGCATCACGTTCTCGAGGGCGGTCAGCGACGGGACCAGGTGAAACGACTGGAAAACAAAGCCGACGTGCCGGGCGCGCAATGCGGCTCGGCCGTCCTCATCGAGCCGTGTGAGCTCGGCCCCATTGAGCCAGATGCGCCCGGAACTCGGTTCATCGAGCCCGGCGAGCAACGCGAGCAACGTTGATTTTCCCGCACCCGACGCCCCGACGACCGCGACTGATTCACCCGACGCGATGTTCAGGTTGATATCCGCAAGGATGGTCAGCGTGCCCTCCGGACTGCTAACCTGCTTGCCGACATTTTCGGTTTTAAGAACGGATTCGTTGCTCATGCTCCGCCGGTTTTCTGGGATGCTCAGCCGCCTCTGCGCTGTGCTGCTCGCCTTTCTCTACTTGCATCCGATCCACGCTGCACCAGCGCAGACAATTGTCGTGCTCGGCGATAGCCTGAGCGCCGCGTACGGCATCCGCGTCGATGAAGGCTGGGTGTCGCTGTTACAGAAGAGATTGACGTCGCAAGGGTACGGATACCGCGTCGTGAATGCCAGTGTAAGCGGTGAGACCACGGCCGGTGGCCTGGCCCGTTTGCCGCGTGCGCTCGCATTGCATCGCCCCGCCATCGTGATTCTTGAACTGGGGGGCAATGACGGGCTGCGAGGCCTGTCGCTCGAGCAGATGCACGCGAATCTCGACAGCATGATCCGCAAGTCGCGTTCGGCCGGGGCCAGCGTGCTGCTCGCCGGCATGCGAGTACCACCCAACTACGGCCCGACGTACACGCAGAAGTTCCATGCGCTCTATGCGGACCTGGCGGAGCGACATTCCGTGCCGCTGGTGCCGTTTTTAATGGAGGCAATCGCGCTCGACAAGAATCTGATGCAGGCTGACGGCATTCATCCCAATGCCCGTGGTCAATCCCTCCTTCTCGACGAAATCTGGCCGGTGCTGAAATTGCTGCTTGGGCCCGGCTAGCATTGCCGCTCGTGCGAAGCGGGTGCTATAAGCTGCGGGCCGCACGCGGCTTCCGTTAAAGAACGTCGCACAAGAGAAAACCCCGTGGCGCAGCCCATAGACAAGATCTGGCTCGAGCATTACCCGCCCGGCGTTCCTGCCGTGATCGATCCCGGCCGTTATCGCTCGCTCAAGCAACTCTTCGAGGAGAGCTTCGAGAAGTATCGTGACCGGCCCGGGTACACCAACATGGATGTCACGCTCACGTACGGCGAACTCGAGGAATTGAGCCGGCTGTTCGGCGCCTGGCTGCAGCACGTGGCCGGTCTCAAGAAGGGCGATCGGGTCGCGTTAATGATGCCGAATATCCTGCAGTACCCGATTGCCATATTCGCGGTGCTGCGCGCCGGCATGACCGTGGTCAACGTCAACCCGCTTTACACGCCGCGAGAGCTCGAGCACCAGCTGAAGGACTCAGGCGCGAAAGTCATTCTGATCCTCGAGAACTTTGCCCACGTACTCCAGCAGGTCATCGCTCACACTGACGTCAAGCAGGTGATCCTGACTGGAGTGGGTGATCTGCTCGGCTTCCCGAAATCGCAGATCGTCAACTTCGTTCTACGCCACGTGCGCAAGCAGGTTCCGGCATACGAACTGCCAGGAGCCGTGCGCTTCAACGATGTACTGCGCGCCGGGCGCGGGCTGCAGCTGGCGGCAGTTGACGTTGGACACGAAGACATCGCATTTCTGCAGTACACCGGCGGTACGACTGGCGTATCGAAGGGAGCGATCCTCACTCACCGCAACATGGTCGCTAATGTCCTGCAGGCCGGCGCATGGCTATCGCAGGCAACGTCGAAGGACCGCGACATCGTGATCACGGGCTTGCCCCTGTATCACATCTTCTCTCTGACGGCGAATTGCCTGGTGTTCATCGAATCGGGCGGGCAGAACATCCTGATCACGAACCCGCGCGATTTCCTTGCGTTTGTAAAGGAGCTGAAGAAGTACCGTTTTACCTACTTCAGCGGCGTGAATACGCTCTTCAATGCGCTGCTGCATACGCCCGGCTTCGATACCGTGGACTTCAGTGGTCTGTCCATCTCGCTGGGCGGCGGAATGGCCGTGCAGCGATCCGTCGCCGAGCGCTGGAAGGAAGTCACGGGAAACGTCCTCACACAGGCCTGGGGTCTCACGGAGACCGCGCCGGCCGCGTGCATCAATCCGTTTCTGGGGCAGGAATTCAATGGCTCGATCGGCCTGCCGATATCCTCGACCGAGATTGCAATCAAGGACGATGCGGGCCGTGACCTCGGCATCAACGAAGTGGGCGAGATCTGCGTGCGCGGGCCGCAGGTGATGCGTGGCTACTGGAATCGCCCGGACGAAACCGAGAAAGTCATGTTCCCGGGTGGCTGGCTGCGCACGGGCGATATCGGACGCATGGACGAAACGGGGTTCGTCTACATCGAGGACCGCAAGAAGGACATGATTCTGGTCTCAGGCTTCAATGTGTATCCGAACGAGGTCGAGAGCATTGCCGTGACACATCCCGGCGTATTGGAGGCTGCCGCCGTTGCGCAGCCGGATGAGCGATCGGGAGAAGTGGTCGCACTGTTCGTTGTGCGGAAGGACCCTAACCTCACGGCTGAGCAACTGATCGAGCACTGCCGTAAACAACTCACCGGCTACAAAGTGCCGAAGATCGTTTATTTCCGGAACGAGTTGCCAAAGACCAACGTGGGGAAAATATTGAGAAGAGCGCTGAGGGACGAAATCGCCAAGAGTTGAGTCGTCATCGTTTCGATTGCGGTCGTCTCTTCAGCTG